>OIFH01000005.1_pt1 | contig 166537 bp, 142 predicted proteins | sample 1581951 | NCBI WGS metagenome assembly OIFH01 (sample SAMN04414075, study PRJEB24778) | human gut metagenome | material: faecal | host: Homo sapiens | reverse complement strand
TGGAAACGGATGGCGGGATAGCGTCAGCTGGTTAGAGCGCATGATTCATAATCATGAGGTCCCCGGTTCAATCCCGGGTCCCGCTACACAAAACAAGGTATTTATGAGTTTGTTTCATGGATGTCTTGTTTTTCTTTTATTTTATGTGGACTTATTTTTCTTCTCATAAAGAATCACATTTGAATAATTTTATGTAGATTTGCTACTCATATCAATCAAAGTTGTAACTTTTGCTGAATTATGAAAAACGCATTCTATATGGAAGGGAATTTATGGCTATATAGATTATATCTTTGGGTGGCAATTTTATTATGGCTACCTGTATCCTTACCGGCCGTTGACCTTCCGAATTTAACTTTTCGTACTATTACTATTTCAGACGGCCTGTCTAACAATATTATTAATACTATTTATAAAGATAAAAGAGGCTTTACTTGGTTGGGCACCCAGACCGGATTAGATCGTTTTGACGGTATCAATGTGAAAAGTTTTCTTCAGTTTTCAGGACGTACCATTTTTTCCATAGCCGAAACAGATTCTGTTTATTTGTGGGTGGGTACAGATAAAGGATTATGGAGACTTGATAGGAAAACAGACCAAGTGAAATTGGTCACTTTGGATACAAAGTCGTTGGAAGTTAGATCAGTATTTGTAAGCCAGACAGGGCGATTACTGGTTGGAACAACTCACGGACTTTTTTATCTATCAGGAGAATACTTTCAGGAAGGTGCTTTTCGGATCAAATGCTTTGTCTTCTACTAATTTTCTCACTGGCATTGTTGAAGGACATAAAGATACTTTTTGGCTGACTTCACAAGGTGGTTTGATAGAATATAATATTGTAACTGGTCAATCGGAAGTCTATACATATCAGGGTGATGAGAGGTTTGTTAATTATTTTTCTTGTCTGACTCTTTTAAAAGAAAAGCTATATTTAGGAACAGCCGGCAATGGTATGCTTGTTTTTGATATCGGTAAGACGGCTTTTTCTATTTGTCCTGAAGTGGAAAATGGATATATAAAAAGTATCATTGCTGTTAATGATGAGATATGGGTGGGAACAAATGGAAGCGGTATTAGAATAATCAGTGCGTCTACAGGAAAAGAGTTGTCGGCTATAGAGCATACTTCGAATGCGGATGCTATTTGTTCTAATGCAGTTTATTCTTTGTTGAAAGAGGATGATATGCTTTTTGTAGGTACTTACATGGGCGGATTAAGTTATACTCCGGCTCATGGAAGTTTCTTTTCTGTTTATTCTTATCCAGAGCTTTTTAATTCTTATAATATGAATGTACGTGCTTTTTGGGTGGATGCAGATGGGAAAAAAGTAATAGGCACGCGTGACGGACTTTATTATATTTCTGAAATGGAACGAAGGATAAGGCATTATACACACCGGAATTCCATTTTGCGTTCGGATATAATTTTGTCTGTAAAACCTTTCAATCGGGATTTTTTAATTGGAACTTATGGAGGGGGCTTGTACTTGCTTCACAGGAATACGGGTGAACTTTCCTTTCTTCAATCAGATCAATGTTTTATGCAAGGGTCATTTAATGGATATGAAAGGGATGTAAATAATAAATTATGGATCGGCAGTTCCAAAGGTGTGTATGTATATGATCATTTGACAGGGGAATATGAGGTTTATAACAGTCGTAATTCTTCTTTGTCGGTTAATTCTGTTTTTTCATTGAAGGCAGATTCGAAGGGCAGGATGTGGCTGGGCACGGGAGGAGCCGTTTTTATGTATGATAGGGTTGATGGAGTATTTAAATCGGATGTTTTTCCGGAACATGTTTTGCCATATACTAAAAGTGTACGGTTCATTTATGAGGATAAAAAGAAGAATTTGTGGTTTTGTGATGATAAGGAGGGGGTGGTTAAGGTAGATGAGTCTTTTACGACATTTGAACACATCACGATCGATGATTTCTTACCGAATAATTCTGTGATGAGCATAGTGGAAGATCCTAAGAATGGCGGATTATGGTTTGCTACTCAGAGGGGGTTACTATATATAAAGGAAGAGGAAAATTATCATAAGATTTTTTCGTTATACGATGGCATTCCCGGATATATTTTTAATTCTCCGGTACAGATAACGGATGATAATACGGTTTGGTGGGGAAATGAACGAGGATTGGTCTGTTATGATGCAGTAAAGAGCTGGAGTGAGATAGGAACAAAAAGGTCCAGCCTCCCGTGATTACTTCCATTTCAGTCGCAGGCAGACCTTTGTGCCCGGGAGAGACATTAATGCCCGTTTCTGCTCCATTTATAGATGAGGTGTTTCTGTCTGTAAATGATAATAATATTTCATTCACTTTCTCAGCCTTGAATTATGCAGTGGAGAATACGGATTTATACGAGTATTGTTTGGAAGAATATGATAAGGAATGGAAAACTTTGATGAAAGGAAATCAGGTTTCTTATACAGAACTTCCTGTTGGCGATTATATGTTTAGGGTCAGGGCGGCTTCCAATCCTGCAGCAATAAAAGCGGTAAGGGTGGTTGTTGCCGGAAATACGCCTTTTATAAGATGGATTGTGGTGTTAAGTGTAGTCGTTTGTTGTATTCTTATTTATTTTTACTCCGGGTTATTGGGGAAGTATCGCACAATGAAGGAATATATAAATAAAAAGACGGAACCATCCGAAGAAAACCGGAAAGAAAAATATCAAAAATCAAGGATGGAAGAGAAAACGGCCATGCTCATTATTGGGAAACTGAATGAGTGTATGGAAAAGATCGGTTATATTTGAATCCTGATTTAAAGTTGCAGGATGTGGCAAAAGTGGTGAAATGTAATACTGGAGAGTTGTCCCAAGTGCTGAATATGTTTATGAATATTGGTTTCACGGATTATGTTAATAAATATAGGATAGACGAATTCATAAAAAGAATACAGGATAAGTCTGCCTCCAGATATACCTTGGTTTCTTTGTCGGAACAATGTGGTTTCAGTTCCCGTACTTCTTTTTTTCGTTCGTTTAAGAAGTTTAAGGGAATGTCACCTGCCGAATATATAAAGGAACATGGGATATTTATAAAGTAGCGTTTGGAATAGGGGTGTTACTCTAGTGATTGGATAGAAGAAGAGAGTTTCATATTTTTTTGAAACTCTCTTTCTTGTTGTGTAATTTGTTGATTCATAGTGCTGTATGGTCTTTTTGTTTCATCTAGTAGGTTGGGATTAATCCTACTTTACAAGATGGTTGAAAAGACATTTCAGTTTCTAATTTTGCTGATAGAAAAATATTTTTATCCATTAAAGAAACTGATACGATTATGAAAAGCAGAACTTTTTTTACTCTTGTTTTTATCTTTTTAGTTAGCATAGGATGTTTTTCGTGTAAAACGACTGCTACTGATGATTTTCCTGTTGATTCGGAAATTGCGTATTGCCGGTCTCAGGCTATGCGGACGCTGGTTTCTATTCCTTCGTTAGATAAAATTCCTAATTCTATGGATTTAGATAGTATTAAATGGCGTTATACACAGGCAGGCTCTTGGACTTGTGGATTTTGGCCTGGTATCCTTTGGTATTTATATGAGGATACTAAGGATAATATGTGGAGGGAAGCAGCAGGAAAAGTAACCGATATGATTGCTCCCTTGGCTTACAGGAAAGCAAAGAGTCATGATTCCGGTTTTATTATGATGTGTAGTTTGGGCAACGGTTATCGTTTGACAGGAAAACCGGAATATAAGGAAGGATTGCTGCATGCCGCAGATTCTTTGGCTATGCTTTATAATCCTGTTGTGGGTACTATTTTATCTTGGCCTGGAATGGTGAAAAAGGAAAACTGGCCGCACAATACTATTATTGATAATATGATGAATTTGGAACTTTTGTTTTGGGCTGCGCGGAATGGAGGGGGGCAGTATTTGTATGACATTGCCTGTAAACATGCGGAAACGACTATGAAACATCAATTCCGTAAAGATTATTCATGTTATCATGTAGCGGTGTATGATACGCTGGATGGTCATTTTATAAAAGGAGTTACCCATCAAGGATTGAGTGATGATTCTATGTGGGCCCGTGGACAGGCATGGGCTATTTATGGATATACCATGGTATATCGTGAAACACATGATGTGCGTTTTTTGGATTTTGCTCGGAAGGTATCGGATGTCTATTTGTCCCGTCTTCCTGAGGACATGATTCCTTATTGGGATTTTAATGCTCCGGAATTATCCTCAGGTGAACCGAAAGATGCATCGGCTTCTGCCATAACAGCCTCTGCTTTATTGGAACTTTCTACCTATATAAATGATAGTGATTCTGCATTTTTCTATCGGAATAAGGCTGTGGAAATGCTTCAGATACTATCCTCTCCGGCATACCAGGCTCGAAATAAAAAAGATGCTTTTTTATTGCATTCGGTTGGGCACATGAACAAGGGATGGGAAGTTGATGCTTCTATTAGTTATGCAGATTACTATTATTTGGAAGCATTGGTACGATTGAAACGTTTGAAAGAGAAACAATCTGTTTTGGCTAATTTATAAAACCATTGTTAATCCATCTATATTATGAATACACAATCTGTTAATACCAGTCTTTATCAAAAAGGGGATATCTCCTTGGAGAGAATTTATGGAAAATATAGGAATAGTTTTATTAGATATGCCGGAAAAGTGCTATCTGATGAATTTTATGCGGAAGATGTAGTGCAGGATGTATTTACAGGATTGTTTCAGCAAACAAATTATTTTGTGTCTGAAATGGCTGCATTAAAATGTATTTATATTGCTATCTATAATCGTAGTATTGATATGTTGCGTCATAAACAGATTGTGCAGCATTATGAAACTGCACATAGTGATAAAAAAAGGGAAGAAGTCAGTATTGGTGAATATAATGAGTTGCTTACTAAAGAATTTTTTATAATAGTTGAAAATGGAATAGATACTTTACCACCTAAATGTAAACAGATATTTGTAATGAAAAGTAGAAAATCACTTTCGAATTCAGAAATAAGTAATCTTTTAGGTCTGTCTCTTCGTACGGTTGAAAACCAGGTTTATATTGCCCGTAATGTATTACGAAAATATATTGACTCTTATTTATGCTCTTAAATTGATGATAATATGAAAAGACTATTTTTAGGAATTTTAGCAATATGTTGGGTTATTGGTGTGAAGGCGCAAGAAGTGTTCTCACCTGATGATAAAATTAATGTGCGATTCTTCTTGTCGGAAAAAGTATCTTTAATAATACAAGTGACTGACGGGCTGCTTCCAATGATACAGCCTGATGTTCCTTGCTATGGACGATTTGTTCCGCTTGTTTACCATTACCCCGATAGGGATTGTCAAATAATCCCAGCCAGAATTTGACACGAAGTATCTCGGCTACCCGTTTGTCAAGAGTTTCCTGAGAGATTTTACCGTCGGCAACAGCTTTACGAAGAGGCAAGATAAAATCAGCAGGCGGAGTGAAATGGGTACGGATATTCAGTCCTGCATTGACAGCCTGCGCTATTCCGTCTTCGTATGTATTCGCCACTTTATGTTTACTGGAGATAAATTCCACAGCTTCACTGTCCGATACGACATATCCTTTAAATCCCCATTCCTGACGTAATATTTCAGTCAGGAAATGATAACTTCCCGTAATGGGCTCTCCGTCATAGTCATTATAAGAACTCATCACTCCCAATGCTCCGGCTTCTTGAAATGCCATCCGGAAAGGTTCTATATATAAGGTACGCATTTCTCGTGGAGCTACGTGTGGATCAGTCCGCGTCTTTCCGTCACGCCCACCTACCGGAATGCTATAAACTGCAAAATGCTTTGGAGTAGCCACCAGGTTATGTTTTTGCAGACTGGTAATCATTTGTTTTCCCAGTTCTCCTACTAAATAAGGATCTTCTCCGTATGTTTCCACGCATCTTCCCCAGCGAGGATCTTGGGCGATATCAAGGATAGGAGAATAGATATTGGTATACCCCAGCGCTACAGCTTCTTTGGCTTCCACTTCACCGATACGGGCTATCAGCTCTTTATTCCAAGTAGCGCCCTGTCCGCATTGGGCGGGGAAATAAGTTGCCCGGTCATGACATAATCCGCGAATACCTTCATTGGTGAAATCTACGGGGATGCCTAAACGTGTTTCTTCTACAAACCAGCGTTGAATGGCATGCTTGGCATCCACATGTTTGGTGTAGGGAAAAGAATATTCGGACTTGAAAGTTCCCAGTCCGTTATGTTCTTCATCTATGTTCCCTATTCCGTCTTTCCATACCTCTGTTTTCCAATTGTCTTGGGGCAGGGCATCTTTCAGTACACGTCCTGAACCATAGAGGGTAGCCATCTGGCAACTTTTTTCTTCCAATGTCATTTGTGAGAGCAAGTCTTGTACCCTCTCTTCCAGTGGGGCTTTAGGATTTTCATATAGATCCATTTTTCCATTCTTGTTGAAATCTATCCATCCTTTGTGATAAATTCCATCCGGCGTATCTCCTGATACTTGTGTACAAAACAGGAAAGAGGCTACTGTAAATAAAGTGTGTTTATTCATGTTATCTAGGTTTTGTATATATGCTTAATACGTACAAAGATAGAATTTTACTCATCTCTCCGGAAGATATTCATAACTAAAGTTGAGTGTTTCTTGATTGTGATTCGTCTTTGTAATAAAAGTGAAGATAACTATGAAACATGTATTTTTATTTGGAATATTCGGTTGGTTCTTATCATTTACGCTTGTCGCACAAACAGGAATCTGGCAATGATCCGTACCCGTTCGTAATTTTAGCACTCATCCCAAGAATCCTGAGTCAAGGGCTTACTTGTGGATTCCCAGTCAGTGTGAACAAGTAAAAGCAATCTTGGTTGCCCAACACAATATGGAGGAAATTTCTATCCTTGAAGATGAGGTTTTCCGGCAGCGTATGGCTGAACTTGATGTTGCTCAAATATGGGTATGTCCTTCTTTCAATCACGGATTTGATTTTACGGATGGGGCATGGGAAACTTTGGATGGTCTTTTGGCAGATCTTGCTGAAGAATCTGGATATAAAGAGTTGTCTACAGCTCCTTTAATAGCTATAGGACATTCGGCAGCTGCTAGTTGGCCTTATTATCTTGCAGCCTATAAACCGGAACGTACATTGGCATGTATTTCTGTCAGTGGTCAATGGCCATATCATCGTGATAAGTGGTTATGTCCAGATATTTGGGGTGAGCGTAACATCAATAAAATCCCTTGTCTGGAAACCATGGGAGAATATGAATCAGCACATACATGGAGCAATGAGGGTTTGAAAGAACGTAAGGAACATCCATTGCTACCTTTAAGTATGTTGGCCTGTCCTGCTGAAGGCCATTTTGCCTATACCCCGGAAAAAGCACAATATATAGCTCTTTATATTAAAAAGGCAATGCACTATGGACATGTGGATCCGACAAAGGAAGGATGGTTGATGGAGCGATGGAAAAAAATGAAAAACCTTCTTGTATTCCGGCACCGGTAAATCAATTTAAAGGTGATCCTGCACAAGCTTTTTGGTTTTTTGATCGTGAGATGATAGAGGCTACTTTGGCGTATCAATCCCGATATTACGATATGAAGCCACAATTGGTAAGTGTGTCTCAAAACGGAAAAACAGTATCCCAACAGAATACTCATTTACAAGTTCACCCGGCTTTTATGCCACAGGAAGATGGTATCACATTTCAATTGACCCCTGTTTTTTGGGATACTGTTCCAGGAGAAAGTCCCCGACTTTCCAATTGGACTGATTTGCCTGTTGGGGCATCTGTTGGTCATGCTGGAAAAACTCCGGTCCTGCAGATGATTACCGGCCCAGCTGTTTTAGTTGATTCTGTGACATTTCGAATACAATGGAATCGGGGAACTTTATGGACGGACAAGAAATCGGATATTGTTTTTTCTATAACTCATCCGGGAGACGAAGAATATAAACCGGCTGTTCAGCAAGCTCAGGTGACAATTCCGGTTAAAAATACGGAAGGACAGCAGCAACATATTAAGTTTGCAACGTTACCGGACATAAAGCGTGGTACTAAGTACGTTTCTTTATCTGCTGTTTCCAGTTGTGGCTTGCCGGTCGATTTTTATGTGGAATCGGGACCGGCTTATGTGGATGGTAATCGATTGATATTAACTGCTATTCCTCCTAAAACCACCTATCCGGTAAAAGTAACTGTAATAGCATGGCAATACGGAAAAAACTCTGATCCTAAGATAAAGACTGCAGAGCCGGTAAAGCAAACATTTTATATTCGGTAACTTTAAATTTGAATGGAAGAGGCGGATGATAAAATAATTCATTTGGATTGAGTGGAATAGCTTTATGATACGTATTTTTGTGAAAGAGAATGAATAGAATTATGAGAAAGATCGTTTTATGGATATGCTTGCTTGTAACAAGTGTATTATATGCACAGGAAACTTCCTTATCGGTGAAACTGTCACAAGGTCATCCCCGTTATCTGACGGATAGTAATGGCAAAGTTGAAACGCAGAAGTTGATAAAGGAAGAACCGTGGGCACAGGAAGTGTTTGAAAAGTTAAAGCAACGGACTGACCGGTATGCTGACCGAGGGCCTGAATGGCTTACTTCCCGTTTGCAAATGTATTGGAAAACTCATGCAACGGAGGTATATATTAAAGGAGAATATTATGATCATGCAGGAGGAGAGAAGGCGCCGGCTCCTACGGTGATGTATACCGGTGCACGCAGTCATGCAGCTAACTATGTACGTCCCAAGCTGGAAGATTTGAAGCCTTATCAGGAAGATGCTCGGGGAATGTATCTGGCAAATGGGACGTTGGAAGGCAGACCGTACGAATGGGTGAATATCAGTAAAACCGGAAATATCATCCAAAGTATTAATGTAGAGATACTGGGTATCGCCCGTGATGCCGCTTTTCTTTGGTGGATGACCGGGGAGAAGAAATATGCTGATTTGGCAGCTTCGGTATTTGACACTTATATGACGGGGATTTATTACCGGAATGTTCCCAAGGATTTGAATCATGGACATCAGCAGACTTTGGTGGGTATGAGCAGTTTTGAAGTCATTCACGAGGATGCTGTGAATGCTTTGGTTCCATTGTATGATTTTTTATATGATTATTTGAAAACCGATAAGGCTGATAAGATGGACATCTATGCCGGAGCATTCAAGAAATGGGCGGATAATATCATTGATAATGGAGTGCCGCATAATAACTGGAATCTGATGCAGGCACGTTATATCATGAGCATCGGCATGATTTTGGAATCTGATGCTTCTTATCCGGATAAAAAGGGAGGCGAGTATTATATTGATTATGTGTTGAATCGTTCTTCCATCCGTCAATGGTCACTGAAACAGCTTGCTGATTATGGTTATGATGCTGAAACCGGTATTTGGGCTGAATGTCCGGGTTATAGTCAGGTAGTTGTCGGGGATTATACGGATATGGTCACTATCTTTGACCGTAATTTGGGTATGGACCTGACCGAGGAGATTCCTGTCATAAAAAAAGCGGTGGCCGCCGACCCGCAATATTTGTTTCCGGATTGTATGACAATGGGTTTTGGCGATACACATCCCGGTAAATTGAATCCTGCTATCTTTGCCCGTATGGTAGCTAATGCCCAGAAACATGGTAAAAAAGATCAGGAAAGACAATTTACTGCTATGTTGAAGTTATTTGATCCCGATGCCTCCAAACCGGCGACTGAAAAGAAAAATGTGAGGGTGGCGGTAACTTCTTTTTTCAGTGACAAGCCTTTTGGTAATTGATGATAAGATCCTGCCGGTGATATCAATGATTATGTAACTCCTACTTTTTATGCTCCCAATGCCAGTTGGTTGGTGCAACGCAATGGCATGGACAAACGTCATAGTTTGATGATTGCCCAAAATGCCAGTGAAGGGAATCACATGCATGCCAATGGCATCAGCATGGAACTTTATGGAAAAGGATATCGTCTGGCACCGGATGGAGGTATTGGCTTGACCCTTTATTCCGGTTTGGATTATTTGGAGTATTATAGTCAGTTCCCTGCACACAATACGGTTTGTGTAGATGGAATCTCTTCTTATCCGGTTATGAAAAGCAATCATGCTTTCAAATTATTGAACTGCTACCCCGAAGCAGGGATGAAAGTAGATTATCAGCCTGTGAGTTATAGTGAAGTCTTTTTCCGTGAACCTGAATCACAAGCTGATCAAAACCGTATGATGAGTATTGTGACTACAGGAGAAAAGAACGGATATTATGTCGATATTTTCCGTAGCAGGAAAGTGGAGGGAGGAGATAAAATGCATGATTATTTTTATCATAATATGGGACAAACCATGAATTTGACTGCTGCTGACGGGAGCAGCTTGTCTCTTCAACCAACGGAGGAACTGGCTTTTGCTGGGGCACATATATATGCCTATTCGTATTTGTTTGATAAGAAAAGTGCCGAGACGTCCAAAGATATTAAAACAACGTTTACTATACAGATGCCGGATGAGGATAATATCAGTATGAATATGTGGATGAAAGGTGCTCCTGAACGTAAAGTCTTCTCGCTTTGAGCCCGATGACTGAAGGATTGAGCCGGATTCCGGATATGCCTTATGCTATCAAAGAGCAACCTACGTTGACTTTTGTAGCCCGCCAACAAGGTGAAGCTTGGAATCGTCCGTTTGTAGCTGTTTATGAACCTTCTTCGGTAAAGGAGCCGGGATGTATTTCCTCCGTTACTTTTCCAGAAGTGGAAAGTGGTGTGGCTGGAAGTCATGTCGGAATTTGTATCCAACAAAAAGAGGGACGTGTGGACCGGATTATTTCTTCGGATGATGCAGGCCATTTGTGTAAAAGTGGAGAAATGACTGTACAAGCAGCTTATGCATTGTGGGGAAATAAACAAGGCGATGATTGTATTTTCTTTTTGGGAGGAGGTACACTATTGAAAACTCCACATGTTGAAATAAGTTCATTGACAGTAACAGATGTGATGTTGGTGTATAAAGAGGGCGTTTGGAAATATGCAGCTTCTACACCTTGTAAAGTCAGGATGAATGGAAAAGAATATAATTTGTTGCCCGGACATGATTTACGCAAACTTTGATATAAACTTTCTTTTATAAAGTAATCTTTTTAAATCATCATCCTTTCTTTTTCATACAGCAAATAAGAAGTGGATGATGATTTTTTCTTTTTTTGATAGGGAAAATATATTCCCTTTTCACTATATTTGCATTATTTGATAAACACGAGGTTCCAAATATGCACAATGTAATGAAAAACATTTTAAGATTTATATTTATATTGTTTCTTATATTCTTGTCTTTACCCGTTTTTTCTTCGTTCCTATGCTTTCGTTGGCTTGTCTGTAACTGAGGGATTATCAGATTTGGTAGTAAATGCCATTTATAAAGACTCTTTGGGTTATGTATGGTTGGGAACCGGTAATTCACTGGAATGTTTTGACGGGATTCATTTCAAGCATTATCTTATTCCGGGCTCAGATGAAAAATTGAAACGGGTGAATGCCATTGCCGAAATGCCTGGCAATGAATTGTGGATGGGGAATGGCAGTGGACTATGGCGTGTCAGTAGAGCGAAAAACAGTTTGGAACCCATTGCTCGTGAAACGATAGGATATGCTGTGCGCTCTCTTTTACATGATGGGAAAGGAATACTTTATATCGGAACAGAAAGAGGACTTTTCATTTATAAAGAAGGGAGCCTGAACCAAATTATGATAGATCCTAATATGTTGTCGGCGGCGAATTCGATTGGTGGTTTGAATTTGGGGGAAGATGGAATACTTTGGATGGCTACGGAGAATGGTCTTTATTCCTTACAACTCTCAGATGGAAAAATAGTGGCTTATCATAATGTGGTGGAAGAGAAACATGTTTGTTCCTTTAAGAATATAGCCCGGATAGGGAGTATGCTTTATTTGGGAACGATGGGACAGGGAATCATCAGTTTTGATACACAAACTAAAGAATTTGCCCGTTTTGTTGATGTAGGTTGTAATGTCATTTCTTCTTTGTCCGGTGATGGCAAAAGCCTTTTGTATGTAGGGACGGATGGTAACGGAGTTCATTTTGTATCAACGGATAAAAAGAAAGTTGTTCGTTCCATGCGTCATGAAACAGGGAAGGATGAGACTTTGCGTTCTAATTCCGTTTATTCTGTTTTGGTTGATAAGGAAGGATTGATATGGGTAGGATTCTATCAGCTGGGATTGGATTACACATTATATCAGAGCGGGTTGTTCTCCACTTATACGTATGCTCCTTTTTTTGATTCCGGAGATATGCCGGTACGTGCACTTGCCATCGAGGGGAAGGAAAAGCTGATCGGATCTCGTGACGGACTTTTTTATATTGACGAAGAAAATCATCGTTATAAAAGTTTCAAGGTTCCACAGTTACGCTCAAATATGATTTTCAGTTGTCTGTATTATCAGAATGAGTATTATATAGGTACATACGGTGGGGGAATGTATGTTTTCAATCCTGTAACTTTGACACTCAGAGATTTTGCCCCCGATGAAGGAATGCCTTTCAGTAAAGGACATATTTTCTGTATCAAGCAGGATAATGAAAGTAATTTGTGGATAGGAACATCTTTAGGAATATTCTGCTATAAAAATGGCAGACAGATAGCTCATTATACCAGTGCCAACTCTAAGTTGCCGGAAGGGAATGTATATGAAATTTATTTTGATTCCACCCATAAAGGATGGATATGTACGGAGAATGGAATGTGTATTTGGGACCCTTCCGTCCGGACATTAAAAACCGATGTGTTTCCTGAAGGATTTATTCATAAGGAAAAAGTAAGAGTGATCTACGAAGATTCCGACCATGATCTTTATTTTTTTCCGGACAAAGGCTCGCTTTTTATCTCTGATTTATCAATGACTACTTTCAGACGTTTGCAGCCGGGGACTCCTCTGGATGGGAATGATGGTATGTTTGTTGTGGAGGATCGTGAAAAGTGGTTATGGCTGGGAACTAACAATGGTTTGTTCCGGTATGATAAGAAAGACTGTTTTATTCCTTATAATTTTGTCGATGGCATTCCCAGTTCCATATTTACTCTTTGTCCGCCGGTGCGTGATGAGAATGGCATTTGGTTTGGAAACTCCAAAGGGCTTCTGTATTTGGATGCAGTGCGGATGAATCAGAAGAAATCCATTCCCTATCCGGTTGCCATAACAGATGTATGTGTAAATGGAAAATCTGTAGTGCAATCTGTTGTGAGAGATGGCGGCAAGAGTGAAATTTCATTGGAGTCTTCTCAAAAGAATGTTACCTTTTACTTTTCCGATTTCAGTTATACGGCACCTGCCTTTATGTCATATGAATATCAGTTGGAGGGTGAGGATGCCGGATGGATAGCTGTGACAGGTCGTTCGGATATGACTTATTATGATTTGCCGTCCGGTACCTATACTTTTAAAGTAAGGCGGACGGGGAATCCAGAGTCGGAAACTCAGATGACGGTTAAAATCGCTTCTTCTATCAGTATATGGAGCATAGTGTTTATCGTGATAGCAGTGGTGACCGGAGGTATTGCTATTCTTTTGTCAAAGAAGAAAGAGGGAGAGGACGAAAGGGAAGAACCAATGCCTGGTCCTGCTAAGGTTATAGAAAAGGAAATACAACCGGTTGAGGAAACCAATGTTGTAGCGGAAGAAAAGTATAAGACAAATAAGATAAGTGTGGAAGAATGTAAACGGTTGGCGGATAAATTGGAGATTGTTATGCATAAAGAAAAGCCTTATACCAATCCTAATTTGAAGATTGCCGATTTGGCCGCCTCTATCGGAACCTCATCTCATACTTTGTCCTATTTGTTTAATCAGTATTTAAACCGTAATTATTATGATTATATTAATGATTATCGTATAGCTGAATTCAAGCGCTTGGTGGAGAAAGATGAATATGCTAAATACACTTTGAGTGCTTTGGCAGAGTTGTGCGGATTCAGTTCACGGGCTTCTTTCTTCCGATATTTCAAAAAAGCGACAAATATCACTCCCAATGAGTACATCCGAAGTATTGGGAAAAACAATGAATACCTCGCTATTTCTTGTTGAGAGTATCAAATTATTATATGATACTGATAGTCTCAAATCCTTAAGCTGCTATAAATTAGCAGCTTAAACTGTTTTTGTCTAGGGTAATGATATGAGATTTATTGGAACCGGAAAAGTGCTTTTCTTGTTCTTCTACCTTCTATATTTGCATTCGTAAATGTAACCCAAAAAGCTGAAGACATGAAAAACATATCCATGAAATCTATTCAATTAATAAAAGACTCTTATGCGAATTATCATCATTCGGTCTATCTGTATCTTTATTATAAGATAGGTCATAAAGAAGAGGCAGAAGACTTGGCACAAGATGTGTATGTACGGCTGATGGATTACGATCGGATGCTCTGTGCAGAAACTATTAAGTATTTCATTTTTACCATTGCCCGTAATTTGGTGACTGACTATTTACGTCGTTATTATAAGAGGCAGGAAGTGACTTCTTATTTATATGAGCATGCGGTAACTTATACAAATGAGACTGAGGCTCGTGTGGTGGCTGATGACTTGGAAGCATGTGAGAAATATAGATTGTCTTTGCTTCCTCCACAGCGTCGTACTATTTATGCAATGAGTCGTTTTGAAGACAAATCTATTTCAGATATTTCAGAGGAATTAAATCTTTCGCATCGTACCGTTGAAAACCATTTAAGGATAGGGCGGCATGAGGTGCGCGAGTTTATCAAACAGTGTATATAATAAGAAAACAACAATAAAACTGTTAATATTAAATTTCAAGTTTATGAAAAACGAATTCTTTAAATTTTCATCGAGAAGAATCTTGTTTTCTACGGTGATGGCTTCTGCCTTGTTGGCAGGTAGTCCGCAGGCTGTATTTGCAGAGGTGAATGAGTTACAGTCTGTTATGCAGGCTGGTACAGTGAAAGGTCAAGTAGTGGATGCTGCCGGAGAACCTGTTATTGGTGCCACGGTACAAGTAAAAGGTACGACTAATGGTACAATTACCGATTTTGATGGTAACTTTATATTGAATAATGTCCCGGAAAAAGGCATATTGGTTATTTCTTATATCGGATACAAGGCTCAGGAAGTAAATATATCAGGGAAAACGAGCATTAAGGTTGTTGTGAAAGAGGATACCGAGGTGCTGGATGAAGTAGTAGTGGTTGGTTACGGTGCCCAAAAGAAAGCTTCTTTAACTAGTTCTATTAGTCAGATCAAGGGGGATGAGGCTTTTAAAAATAAGGGTATTGCTAATGCTACAGTCGCTTTGCAAGGTGAAGTTCCGGGATTGACAATTACACGCACTTCTACTCGTCCGGGTAGTGAGGGAGCAGAGATGAAAATACGTGGTGATATTTCTGTCAACGGAAAATCTTCTCCATTAGTTATCATTGATGGTATAACTGGTTCATTGGATGAGTTAAATGCCATGGATGCAAGTGATATTGAGAATATTTCAGTTCTGAAGGATGCTTCAGCAGCGATTTATGGTGCCCGTTCAGCCTCAGGAGTTGTACTGGTGACAACAAAGCGTGGTAAGAAAGGAAAGGCTCAAATATCATATAGTGGTTCAGTTAGTCGTACAATTAATGGTATTCAGCCCCCTATCACAAATAATCAGGAATGGTTGGATATGTTTTATGAAGCTCAATATAACGATGCTGCCGCTTTAAATCCTAATTTGACTACTGCTGATGAAATTCATAAAGCTGTGAATTGGTGGATATTTAATTCTTTTGGAGGTCCAACTCTGGATCAATCAGATATTGATCCGGCTACTGGTGCACCAACAGTATATAAGGGAGAAACACTTTTTAATGCCCTTCGTGCAGGTAAAGTCTTGACATTACAAAATGGCGATAAGGTAGAACGTTGGGATCCAAATGTGTATATGATGGATTATCTTTATGGTCAGGCAACTTCCCAAAAGCATTCGATTAGTATTTCGGGAGCAGATGAAAAATTCAGTTATCGGGCATCTTTGGGATATGCGGATAATAATTCACAATTGAAAGTTGCTAATGATGGAGAAAAAAAATATAGTGGTCGTTTAAATGCTGATTATCAAGCGACAGATGCTTTGAAATTTGAAACAAACATGTCGTATGACAAACGTGATATTATAACTCCAACTACTGATGTGGGAGCTGGATATTTTGACCCTTGGTTTTGGACTGTGTATAATCAAAATGGTCAGGCTTATGATACATTCAGTGGTAACCGGAATCCTATTGGCGGGTTGACTCAAGGGGGGGGAAAGAAAAATTCATTGACAACCTTCAGAGGAAGTGCCAAAGCGACTTATGATTTTTCTAAATGGGTAAAAGGACTTTCTATTTCAGCTTCGGGAGCTTATAAAACTGTACAGAGAAATATGCAGGAAGTGAAGAATAAAGTACAATATTATGATTGGGTAGGTACACAGACTGGTAATAAGCAAGGTCCCGGACAATTGAAAGAAGAAATAGAAAAATGGGAAAACATTACTTTAGGTGCTTTTGCTAATTATAACCGTACTTTCGCTGATGTACATAGCGTTTCTGCCATGTTGGGTATGACTGCCGAACAAGAAACATATAAAAAGGTAGGTGCGGTTCGTAAATCCGGTGCTGTTTATCCGGGGTCCGGATTAACAGATTTGGATGTATGGGTAAATGGAAATAATAATGAGGCATACGGTGGACAGAATTCTTGGGGATTGGTTTCTTATTTAGGACGTTTAAATTATACTTATGCTGATAAATACTCAATAGAGATATTGGGACGTCGGGATGGGTCTTCTAAGTTAGCGAAAGAACAACGTTGGAAGAATTTTTACTCTATTTCTGGTTTTTGGAGACTTTCAAATGAAGACTTTTTAAAAGATGTTTCATGGTTGAGTGATCTGAAGCTGCGTTATAATTATGGTAGAACGGGTAGTGTGGAAGGTATTGATAATTACGAAAGGTTTGCTACTATCAAAACTGGTACGACTATTTTTGGTATAAATCCCGGTACGCATACTTCATTGTGGGTAGACGGTATGAGATCTGCGGACCGTACATGGGAAACTATCGACAGTCACGATGTGGGAGTGGATTTTGCCTTTCTCAGTAACCGTTTGAGAGGTTCATTTGATTATTTTATCAAGACCAATAACGGAATGTTTATTGATGTACAATATCCTTCTATTTTAGGTGCGGCTGCTCCTAAAAGCAACAATGGTAAGTTTCGTGCCCGTGGTTGGGAATTGGCTTTGAATTGGGATGATCAAATAGGTCAGGTGAAATATAGTATTGGAGGATCTCTTTCGGATGCATGGTCAAAAGTGCTTGAATTAGCTAATAATGAAAATGTACCCAATGAGGGTAAGAATGAAAATCGCTTGATAGGAATGCCAAGACAAGCATTGTATGTATACCAGACTGATGGAATTTTCCAAAATGCGGATGAAGTGGCTGCATATTATGAAAAGTACTATTGGAATGCGGATCATTCAGGACCGAAAGCTAATAATATTCTTCCTGCACCTCAGGAGGCGGCTACCAATACACTTCGTCCGGGTGCTCGCAAAGTAGTCGATTTGAATGGCGACGGTGCTATCACGAAGGATGACCTTTACTATGCAGGAGATATGGCCCCTCGTTTGACATTTGGCTTTAAATTGGGGTTGGAATGGAAAGGAATCGACTTCTCGGCTTTCTTCCAGGGAGTAGGTAAACAAGTATTGTTAAGAAATGGATATTTGGCTGCTCCATGGACAACAAATTATGTTCTGCAAAATAAAAACTTCGCAGGGAAAATGTGGAGTGAGAATAATCGGGATGCAGAATATACTATCGCTTCACGTGATCAGGATTTTAATAAGTGGAACTATAATAACAAAGATGTCAGTGTTCAGAATAATCGGTACGTCCGTTTGAAATCTTTGGTAGTAGGGTATTCATTGCCTCAAAAGTGGATTTCAAAAGCCGGACTCAGCAAACTGAGAGTTTACTTCTCCGGTGATGACCTTTGGGAATGGACAAAAGTAAAGGATGGATATGATCCGGAATATGGTGAAAATTCAAATAATACATTCCCGTTCAGCAGACTGCTGACATTCGGAGTAGATGTTACATTCTAATAATCTGTTAAAATATAAACGTATGAAAACCATAATAAATAAATTTTTTCTTGTATCGGCTGTAGTGATGGCATTGACAGCATGCAGTGATTTTCTTGATAAAGAACCGTTGTCTCAGGGAACAGAGGCTATTGTGTTTAAGACTCCTGAACATTTTGAACAGGCTGCCAATGCTTTATATAATGTAATTGGATGGAAAAATCTGGATGATAAGCCGTCTTACGATGATATAATGGACCGGGGGACGGATATCAGTGGACTAGGAAGCAATGGAGGTGGTTCTGCACCGGAAGAAAATTGGAGTTGGGACAAGCCTTATTCCCATATCCGTACTTGCAATATCTTGTTGGAAAAGGCAGAAGCCTATGATGGAAGCCAAAGCGATATTGCCCAGTCAGTGGGTACTGCTTATTTTTTTCGTGCATGGCAGCATTTTTATTTGTTGCAACATTTTGGTGGTGTGCCTATTTCAGACCATGTGTTGACTGTCAGTGACGGAGTGTTACAGGCCCCTCGAAACAGTCGGTATGAAGTGGCAGCCTTTATTATGTCCGATTTAAGAGAGGCTGTAAAGCACTTACCTAAAGAGACAGAAATCCCGGAAGGAAGCAAAGGAAAAGTAAGCAAGGAAGCTGCCAAGTCTTTTTTGGCCAGAGTATTGCTTTATGAGGCTACGTGGGAAAAGTATGTTCCTGCTATCAATTATGATTTAGATGGTGATGGTACTTCACAAGGGGCAGGCACTGCTAAGCCAGAAGGATATCCTTCTATAACCGATATGCTGACAGAAGCAAAGCAGATGTCAAAAGAGGTGATAGAAGAAGCTGAAAGTGGAACTTATAAGTTGTGGACAGAATGTGACTCTTTGAGTTATTACTATTTGTTTAATATTGATGATAAAGGTGGGAATATTCCTAATTTCAAAAGTGCGGGAAAAAGTACAAATAAAGAATTTATTTTTTACAAAAAATATGACTACGATCTGAACCGCGGTGGTATTAATTTATCGCATTCAGTCATGGTAGGCGCAGCAACGGGTATGAGTGCCCAGTTTGGTGAATCTTTCCTTTGTCGCAACGGACTTCCTATTCGTATCAGTTATACAGGTAGTATGTCTGATGCGCAGAATAATCCAGAATTCGAGGGATATGCTACATTTATAGGTGAATATCGTAATCGTGATTATCGTTTTGTCGGCTGTACTTTCTTGCCTGACCGTGTATCTTATAGTAGCCGTACTGAAGATGGACGTCAGCGTACGGATGCTAATCAACCGTATCCTACTCCTGTGTTTCCGAAGGACAATGATCATTATGATCCTACTGATCCCGTATATAGCAGTTCTTGTGCAGTGTTCCATCCCACAATCAGAAATAATAGTACAATGGGGGGATATAGCAGCCGTAAATATCTGATTGAAGGAGCGAATCGTCCGGATAATACAGAATCTGCAGATTTCCCGTTGATCCGTTTGGCAGAAGTACATTGCATTTATGCCGAAGCTACTTGTGAATTGAATAATGGAAACATTTCAGATGAAGATCTTAATTTTTCTATTAATAAAAATCGTGCCCGTGCCGGAGTGGCTCCTTTGACCAATGCGTTGATTGCCAATGTTTGGGATGCTGGTTATTGGGATCATGCTACAGGAAAAACTATTTGTAAAAAAATGAATATGTTGGATGAAATACGTAGAGAGCGTGCATGTGAACTTTTTGGTGAAGGCTTTCGTATGGACGATTTGAAACGTTGGGGTATTGCGCATATCAACCTGACTGGCCGTAAACTGGGCCGACATGTTTTGAGGACAGCATACGAAACAGAGAAAGCCAATGATGCCACTTACTTCGGTGAACCTTGTTATTATCCGGAAAAGTATCCTTTGCTTTATGGGCTTTATGAGGGCTCTGATCCTAACGACCCTGACTATGGACGTTCTATAGCAACTTTGGCTGGTAATTTGCTTTATACACAAAGAGATTATTTAGATCCTATTCCTCGTCAGCAGATACGTTTGAATCCGCAATTAACGCAGAATCCCGGTTGGTAATAAAAACTGAAGGATAAATCGAAAATCAATAGACTGATTTATAGCAGATAGGGTGTGAAATAAGAATATTCTTTAGGTAAAAGATTATTTCACGCCCTAATTTATAATGAAATTGCAGTATATTAGAATTGCCGGTAGGCGATTTGAGTGATTGATAGTTATCGAACGTATATTCTATAAAACCAATAATAAACTTTACAAATGGAAAGAATGAGAACATTATGCTTGATAGGTCTTTTATGGATGATGACCTGTATCCTTTATGCGCAAAACCAGTTGATAACTTACACGGTTCCCGGTGACGGGGTGGAGTTGAAAGACGATTTTACAGTTCGGGTGAGGCAATCGGGCGGTGGATGGAAAGAAGTAGTCACTTATCCGGTGAAAGTAGATGAAGTACGCCAGACGAAGCATCATGTTGAACTGGCCTCAATGGGATATTTTGACTTTTCCGGGCAGGTGGAAGTTTCCGTCACCTATAATAAAGGAGAAGTAAAGAGTGGCAGGGTGCGTCCGTTGTCGTATGGTATCACTCCGAGGACCAGCGGCAGTACGATAACTTTTACACTAGACCGTCCGCGTAACTTGTCCATTGAAGTAAATGGAGACATCTTCCATAATCTTCATCTTTTTGCGAATCCGATAGATGAAAACCGCCCGAAGAAATTGAAAGACAAGAATCTGATTTATTTCGCTCCGGGAATACATCAGTTACCCGGCGATACACTCAATGTTCCTTCGGGAAAGACTGTCTATGTGGCAGGTGGGGCCATTGTGCGTGGATGTATCCGTGCGGTCAATGCCCGTGATGTGAAAATTCTGGGACGGGGTGAGGTGCATCCCGAAGGTCGTGGGGCAGGTATCAGCATTATTAATTCACGAAATATATATGTGGAAGGTCTCATCACAACCCAATGTCCCACTGGAGGTTCGGACAGTGTGACAATCCGCAATGTAAAGGCCATCAGTTCATACGGGTGGGGGACGGTATGAATGTGTTTGCCAGCAACAACGTCTTGTTTGACGGAGTATTTTGCCGTAACTCCGATGATTGCACTACCGTGTATGCTACACGTATGGGGTTTCATGGCGGATGCCGTAATGTAACAATGCAGAATTCTACCCTGTGGGCAGATGTGGCGCATCCTATTTTTATCGGGTTGCATGGAGATGTGGAAAGAAATGAAGTGATGGAGAATCTGACTTACCGGAACATTGATATTTTGGATCATCGGGAAATGCAGGTGGATTATCAAGGCTGCCTGGCTATCAATGCAGGTGATAATAATCTGGTCCGGAATGTGCGGTTTGAGAATATCCGTATCGAGAATTTCAGGCAAGGACAATTGGTGAATCTGCGTATATTTTATAACAAGAAGTATTGCAAGGCTCCGGGCAGGGGCATTGAGAATGTGCTTTTTAAAGATATTACCTATAATGGCGATCATGCCGAACTCTCACATATTGTTGGCTATGACAAGGAACGGATGGTGAAGAATATTCGTTTTGAGAATCTGAAGATAAACGGTAAAGTTATATCGGATGATATGGCCGGCAAGCCTGCATGGTATAAAACATCAGACATGGCGCGTTTCTTTGTTGGGGAACACGTGGGCAGTATTGTATTTACAAAATAAAAAAGGTCAGTCTCAAGCAAGAGTTTCAAGAAGATTTAAACAACTCAGCTAAAAAGACCTACAACATTGTCTAAAGAAAATTATTATAAATGGCATGAGGTAGCAGTGAGTTCGGTAGTATAGCGACTGTTTTCTTACTGTATGTTTTTTGAAAAATATCTGTCACACTGTCATATGACTTTTCAATGCTTTGTTATACAGCGTGTTAAATCTGTGATGAATACTGTGACAGATAAAAAAAGTGTCACCCTTCTCTGTCACATAGAAACGGATGAAGTAGTTCTCTCGACGAACTATTTCATGCAGATAACCTATATGGTTAACAGGGTGTTCCAACGTGTGGAACAGTTGATTTCACCATCAGAAACAAAGTGTTTTAATGTAACTTCTTGATTTATATTTATTTATAGAGATATTCAAAGATATAGGTAACGATTTGGTTGCAAAAGTCTTGCTTTCAGTTACACTGCTTTGCATAATTTCAAATAACTATGTACAAATATAGGTAATAGTTGCAATATAGCCAAATTTATTCAGATATATTTTGCGTACAATACTGACTATTAGAATTTTAACTTATATCGGTGCATAAAATTCTTCCCATTGAAATAGCCGGAATTACCCTCCGGCTATTTTTGTACCTCTTTGTCGGTTTCTGTCTTTTTTTGTCGGTTGCTCAACGGTTGAGTAACCAATGGCCTCATAATAACTCTGTAATATTGCACCATAAACGATAAAAACAAGGTCAATATGAATAACAGAAAAGTCGTACCGGGTGCCGGAGTTACCCATATGTTAAGTACCATCCTTGCCAAAGTGAACAGGATTGAACAGCTGCTTTCACCTAATATTGAAAACCTGCCGGACAGCGAGATTCTGGATTCAAAAGGAGTCCGCCTGCTGACCAAGATGTCCGACAGGACACTTTTGAGACGTCGCAATGACGGCACGCTGCCCTTTCACCGCGACAAGGGAAAGATTTACTACCGCCGTTCGGACGTGCTGCGTGCCATGTTACTGGAAAAGGAAGAACACTCTAAAAATAAAAGGTTATGAGAAAGATGATCAAGATTGAAAGCAGTTCATTCGCTGCGCTCGTGAGAAGTTACAAGAAGTCCCTCAACATGCTGGCCGTACTGCAACATATCTGTGAGGACAACAGTGTCGAATTGTCCATGCTGCCGGATGAGGTATGTGAACTGATAGGGCTTGAACCGGCTGAAATAGAGAAACAGCGTCTGAACGGACGTCTGCGCTTTGCGGAAGAGGAAAACGGCACAAGGCATTACTCAATCGTGGATATAATCAACCTGAAGGATTCGATTGACAGCAGGAGAATAAACAGGCAGGTAGAGGAACTTTCATTCGAGGAAACGGACTGATGTGACACATCCCCGTTTCAGACAAGGGCACGGACGGCAGGTCGGATTTATCCGGGTGCCGTCCGTGCCTTTGTCCTTTCCTGAAAACGGCTCTTTGCGGCAAACTGCGGAAGTGGAGCCTGCGCAGCTTCCGGGGTTTGCCGCAATGTGCCGTGGGAAACATTACGATATTTTTCGGGTTTCCTTTGCCGGCATTATAATTTTCATGGACGGTACATGCCTTGCCTGTTGTGACTGGTCGGGTGCAATATCGCTGCCGCTGACCGGTCTGACCTTTTCCTGCCCGGCCATATCATCGTTCCCGTACTGTTCGGGCTGTTTCAATGTGAGTTGTATCCTCCGGTTCAACGTGGCGAGTTCCTCTGTCAGTTCCTTTATCTCCCCCTCTTTGGGCCAGAGCGTGGAGACTATCTCACGCAGGACCGGCAGGTCTTTCTCCAACTCCGTATTGTCCTTTTTCCGTTTCTCTATCATGCCGGGAATACGCTCCAGCGCATTGATGAAGTTCATTACGGCCAGCTTCGGGTCTTTGGCGATATACCCGTTATTATAGGTGTATTTGATGCCGTCCAGTCCCTCGACCATGAACTTGTTCTGCAAGGATTCCGTGCTTCCGTCCCAGACCTTTTCGGAACGTACCAGAATACGGAAGTCGAACAGCGTTCCTATTTTCATATAGTCATCCTCAGTCCGGGCATTCCGGTTGATTGCGGACAATCTGTCGGCCAGAATCTCGATATTGCCGGACTCCACCCCGTCCAGTTTGAGCGGATTGGGCCTCAATCCGGTGGCCGTATCCGTAGGGGCAACCCGGTTCAGGTATTCCCAATCCCGCGTGAAACGCTCTATGAAAGTTTCGTTCTTTTCAATTTCTGAAACCTTCTCGTGCAGCTTCCCTTTGGCGTTCCCCTTGTTCCTGTGGTATGCCAGCCTTTCGCTCTCAAGGACCGCCAGTTTCTTTTCCAGCTTGGCCTTTTCCAGCAGGTCGTTGTTGTCTGAAAGAATGGCCACGTACTCACTGAAGCTCACCCCGCCGTTTTCATCCATCGCTCCCTCATCAATGGTCCGTGTAGCGAGATTATGGCTTTTTAACTGGTTGATGAACACCTGCTTGTTATGAAGCAGGTTGAACTTGTAACTGTCCAATGATTTTTCCACCGTATAGATATAGCAGTCCACCGTATTGCCGGCATGTTCCTTGGCCACGATATTCCCTTTTCTTACCGCTCTTCCGTTACGTTGTTCCAGGTCGGAAGGCCTTCAGGGTATGTCCAGGTGATGGATGGCCACGGCCCTCTGTTGGGCGTTGACTCCCGTTCCCAGTTTCTGGGTGGAGCCGAAAAGGAAACGGATGCGTCCAGAGTTCATGTCGTCAAACAGTTCCTTACGCGCGTTGTCGCTGTTCACTTCCTGAATGAAACGGATCTGCTTTTCCGGAATGTCGTGGTCTTCCACCAGCTTGCGCCTGATTTCGCTGTAAATGTTCCATTCGTCCGGCTTGTACGTGCTCAGATCGGAAAACACGAATTGCGTGCCCTTCTGGTCGAGATACTTGTAGTAGTATTCCGCAATCCTGGCCGCGCAGTGGGATGCCTTGTTTCCCGGATTGTCCCCGTATTTCATGTCGATGAGGCGCATGTCAAGCGACATCTTGTTCGAGTAGTTGGTGGCTATCAGCATTTTCGCCTTCTCCTCCGCATCGGACAGCGGAAGGCGGTCTATATGGGTGGCGTCCCCGCTCTCCGCAAACTTTATCAGCTTCTCTATGGACATCTCCTGGTCGGGTGTGGGCGGTATATGGTACAGCTGCTGATTAAGCTTCGGCCTGTCCACACCCACGTCTTCCGCAGTCTTGTAGTCGGTTATCTCCGCGTAGAAGTTGGCAAGTTCGGGTACTTTGATAAAGTACCTGAACCGTTCCTTCTGCACGATCTGGTTGGTCACGGAGAACTCAAAATCCGTGCTTTTCTTGGCATATACGGCGGCCCAACCGTCAAAGCAGGTGATTCCCTGCCTTTCCATTTCTCTGGGGCGAAGGTATTTGAAAAGCAGGTAAAGCTCGGTCAGACTGTTGGAGATGGTCGTACCCGACAGGAAGGTGGCCCCCAGGTCCCTACCGGAACGTTCCTGAATGGTACGGATGGCAAAAAGCAGGTTCATCGCCTTTATGCTTCCTTCCGGGTTTCCAAGTCCCGAAACCCTTGCGTGACGGGTGTTGAACATCAGGTTCTTGAAATTATGCGATTCGTCCACGAACAGGTGGTCGATGCCCATCTGTTTGAAATCAACCACGTCATCCGTCCGCCCTTTGATGGTATCCTCCAGTTTTTCAAGTTTCGCCTGAAGATTCTCCTTCCTCTTTTCCAGCCCGCGTATAATCCAGCCGCTGACCTCGTTTCCCTGTTGCTCGAATACGGCAAGGCTCTCCTCTATGCTTTCTATCTCCTTATTGTATATCTCCTGCTGTATCTCCGGTGACTGGGGTATTTTTCCGAACTGGTCGTGCGTGAGTATGATGCAGTCCCAGTTGTTGTTCTTGATGTCATGGAATATCCCGACACGTTTTTCGGGGGTGAAATCCTCCTTTCCCGGATACAGTACCTTCGCGTTCGGATATGCCCTTTTGAATGTGTCGGCGATGTCGTGCACGTTGCTCTTCAACCCTATAATCATGGGCTTGTCCGCCAGTCCGAGACGCTTCATCTCGAAGGCGGCCACACACATGATGAGCGTCTTTCCGGTGCCCACCTCGTGGTCGATTATCCCCCCGCCGTTGAGTTTCAGCATCCATACCGCATTTTTCTGGCTGTCATACAAGCCGGGGATGTCAAGACCTTTCAAATCAAGGAAAGGAAAGTTTTGGCAGGAGCCGTCGTAATCCGGCCGTACATAACAGTTGAACTTGCGGTTGTACATGCCGGCAAGGTTCTGCTTGAATTGCGGGAGCTGCTCGTTCAGCCAGTTCACGAACTCCTTGCGTATCTCGTTGATCTTGGCGTCGGCAAGCTGGATGGCGTCGGCATCGCGCACCTTTATGTCTTTTCCGTCCTTGTCCTGTACGGTTTTTGTGATGTCGGGCACGGTGTTGTGCAGGGCATGTTTCAGCAGGTCATTCCCGTAATATCCCCTTTTTTCTCCTTTCACGAAGTATTTGTCGGTGATGTTCGCGTTGCTTCCTTCAAGGGTTATGCCGAACTCGTCGATGCTTTCCGTATAGCTGATGCGAGTCTTTACCCCGAAAAGGTATTCCGCAAACTCTTCATATACGGATGTGGGTATCCACCGTTCACCCAGGTTGAAATCAAGCAGCTCGAAGCCGATGGGTTCCGGTGCGGCGTCCTTCAGCGCTTCCAGCGACCTCCCGCTTTCCTTGTCATCGGGGTATTCCTTGAGATGTTTCTCTATCCATTCCGCTTTGGCGATGACGTTCCCCGCAATGAAACGGTCCCTTATCTCGTATCTTTTCATCATGGGGTTGTAGAAGATACGGCTTTCAAGCTGCTCAAGCAGTTCCCGCCTGCCGATGTCGCTCAGGCTCTCCATATACTCCAGATTCACCTCCCCGAACTTGTTCAGTGAGGCCGCGAGCGCTTCCTGGGCGGTGTCCGCATGTTTGACCTCGTTGGCATTGAATGATACGGGGACGGTGAATATGTCCGCTTTCTGTATCTTGCCCCGGATGCTTCTTTCCAGTGAGAGCATTTCCCTGCCTCCCGCATCCATCAGCAGGAACTTGGCGTTGTCCTTGTGGTTGAGTTCCAGGAACATGCGTCTGAAACGGTCATACTGCCTGTTGAGTTCCTCACGCAGGCCGGGCTGTTCGGTTTCCGTCTCGGCTTCAGTCCTGTAAAGCTCATGGTATGCCTCACGAAGGGGGATATAATAAGAGGCCCGGTATTGCTGGGTTACTGTCAGTCTGAGCGGGTGGAACTGTACTTCGGGGGTGCTCATGCCCCGAAGGTGGCCGTATTGTTCGCCTGATTTTACAATGGAGCCGTTCTTGTATTCCGGTTTCAATTCCCCGTCAAACGCTCTTGGTTCCATTTCTTTTTTGCGTTCCTCCTCCATCTTCCTCCTGCGTTCCTGCCATGCCGCCTCCGCCTCGGCCTGCGCCAGGGAAAGGTCCTCTTCCTGGACCGCTTCGTCATAAGCGTTCTCCTGCGAGAAGAGATTGAACATTTCGGGCGTGTTATCCTTCTTCTTACGGGATGCCGTCACAACTTTTCTTTCCGGCATTCTGCTTTCCGGTACTTCCGTCTCTTCTTCGGCATAAGTGTCGAAAAGGTTGAGCATGGGTTCATACGGTCTGGTGGAAGGGAGATGTTCCACCCGCTCGCTTTTTTGTGGCCGTTCGCCCTCTTCCGTTATGGTGATTGTCGGTAGGATGGTTGTGGACGGAACGGACTTCCGGGATAGGTTCTCCGTGTAGAGTTCCCGGTTCAGACGGTTCTCGATGTCCCGCAAGAGCAACCCACCGAGTTCTTCGGAAATGGTCTCCACGCTACCGTCATGGATGAAGTTCATGGCGGGCTGCCCGTACATGTTCTTACCGGTCTTGACAGCGGTATGGATAATGTGGTCCAGTTCCTTGTAGCTGTTGTTGATGGTGATGTTTCCGGGCAGTGTGCGGGTCTCGATGAAGTTCCGTTCCGCTTCGGTCAGTCCGTTTTTCCGGCTATTCTTCTGCAATACGATCAAGTCGCTGCTCACTTTGGTTCCGGCATCGGTGAAAAGGTTGCCGGGCAGGCGGACAGCCGAAACCAGTCCGGCGTGGTTCACCAGCCATTCCCGTATGGGACGGTTGCCGGGCGAGTCCATGACTCCCGAAGTCGTGATGAAGGCCATTATGCCGCCTTCCCGCAGCGTATCCATGCCTTTCAAAAAGAAATAGTTGTGTACGGCGTTGAGTACCCCTTTGCGTACCGGATCGCCACTGCGGTCAAAGTCACGGTCATATACTCTGGTATCTCCGAACGGGATATTGGAGGACGCCACATCGAAATAACCATTATAATAAGGTTGTATGGTCTGGAAGCCGTCTATAATGACCTTGCTGTCCGGATAGAGCGCGGAGAGAATCCTTCCGGTGAGCTTGTCCTTCTCAAAGCAGGTTATTTCAGGCACGTCCTTCAGAGAGCTGATGAAAACTCCGGTACCTGCGGAAGGGTCAAGAAAACGTCCGGGGACGACACCCGACGCCTGCAACGTCCTCTGTATGACGGATGCCACCGCTTCGGGGGTATAGAATGCGGTAAGTACGGAATTTTTAAGGCTTTGTATATACTCCTTGTACTGCTTCTCGTCCGTGGAATACTCCCGAAGCAGTTCATGCAGCAGCCTCACCTGAGGGAACAGTTCCTTGTCAGCCGTTCACTTTCCGATGTCCGTGTCTTTTTCTGCCGGATTGAGGATACATTTCAGTCCTCCGAAACCGGTGTAGCCGTTCAATACTTTGCGCCCTTCTTCGGTGAGACAAAACTCCGGGCGCATGAACAGGTATTCAAGTGCGGCCATGTTGTCCGCCAGATGTTGTCGCTTGTTATATGCCATATTGTTCTATATTTGATTGGATGAACCTGTCAGTTCGATGGTGAGGATACGGTAAGAAGGGGAAGCCTCAAACCTGTCGTCTATGGGATATTTGTTGAATACGGCTTCTGCGGACGGCAGTAGTCCCAGGCAGAGACCCTTCCGCTTTTCAGGGGGCACTTCCAGGAACCATTCCGACACCACTTCAAAAAGGGTGTCGAACTTGGAAAACTGCAAGTCCCGGTAAAGCACGGCGTCCGACTGTTCCAATGCCTGCGTGACGGTCAGACCGTCACGTATGGAATGTTCATAGACATTGGCTGCCTCATCGGCTCTTGACCTGATAAAATCCGGATTCCCGGCCATGTGGGGATGACTTTCTCGTAAATGAAGAAGGAGAGCCGTTTCAAAGTATGACAGTTCTCCCTCTGGTGTATTGTTATGTTGCATAATCGGTTTGTTTTTACGTTGGATGATTCCATATATTCATTAAACATATACCCGACGGCCATCGGTGTGGTAATCGGGTATATATGTGAAGTGTGGCCGTTTCCGTAAGACTATGCCACGGAAAAGCTGTTTTTCTTGGGTTTGGGCGTGAAGGATGCGGCGTGACGTACCGTCTGCTTGCTTTCCTTTTTCTGGTCCTGTTTCCGGTTTTCAAGATTCGGCTTGTACTCCCTCGCGTTCTTTCCTATGAGAAGGTTGTTGCTCTTGTTGCTGAAGCGCACGTCATCGGAGAATGTCCTGCCCTTGTAGCGCATATTCTCAATATATACCATTTCATGGTTTTCCAGCATCTTTTTCTGTTCGGGGGTGATTCTGGCTCCCATGATGGTGTCGTTCACTTTCAGCTGTTCTCCGGCCTGCTTGAATGCGATGTCCATGATTCTCGGATCGACAAAGGCCACGCCGGAAAGAAGCGTGTCGTTCTTGCGCTGTATGTCATTGATGGAAAGTTGCCCGCCTGATGCGAGAACCTGCTTCTGCTTGTCGTCCAGTCTTTTCCCGTAGATGTAGTCCGGTATCTTGATGGCGTCCACGGGCATCGTGATGATACGGTTGCTCGGTTCATGGAAAGCCACGTAACAGTTGCATACTTTTCCTGTGTAGGTATCCTTCATCTCCTTTATTCCTCCCAGTGTTCCGGTATCCTGGAGTTTCTGCTTTTCCTCGTCCGTGAATACGCCTTTATAGGCGGGTAGGTCATATTGCGGCTTGTCGAGCCTGCCCAGTGTTTTCAGCTGTACCTTGCCGTCCTCACCCTTGACACAGAGGAAACAGGCCTCACCCATGTCCTGCTTGATACCGTTGACTTCCTTGCTGATGGGGAAGGCGGTGGAAGTGATTCTGCCCTTGAGCATTTCACCCATGCAATGGTTTTCAAACAACAGTTGCTTGTCCACTCCCAGCGCACTGAGTTCCTTCCAGGGAAGCTGGTGCTCGTCGAACTTGTAGCGTCTGGCAAGTTTGGCGATACGCCCTTCATCGTTCAGTTCACTGTTCTCTACCAGTTTTTTTTGCCTTCCGGTCCGGGGTCTTCCCCCTTTCGGATCTGGATGACGGCGTTCAGGGTCTTTTCCAATACAGCGAGAGGGATAAGGAAGAAACTGAAACTTGTGGGATTGTTGTATTGGTTCTTGAAATTCGTGAAGAACAGTTCCAACGGTGATGTGCGGTCCAGCTTCAGAAAGCTGTTGTTGTTCTTCTTGTCGGGTGGTACGATTTCGAGACTGCCGTCCTGCTCGTTCATTTTGGAAACGACTGCGGTCTTGTTCGTTCTTTTGTCAAGGACTGCCATTACGTGCTCTTCCTGACCTTGCTGCTCTTGTTCTTGCTTTTTCTTTGCCATAAATTCTAAAATTAAAATGATACAATAATGATTATTACCGGGTAAACTTTAGCCCGTCGGTGCGAATGTAGAACATTAGTTAATAACATGTTATAATATTGAAGGTATGGGGAATGAATGGCTGTATTTGGCGTAAGTTGGCTGATTTAATGATTTTCTCTTTCAATAAATAAGAAATTAGTTTGTGATATGGAATGGAAAAGATAAATTTGCAATTCTATTATTTTAATGATTTAAAATCAATAAAAAACAATATATATGATTCCCAATATCTTTATTCAGAATGTTTCAGAAGTTTTAGGAAATACAAGTGATGGTTTAACAACGTCTCAAATTGTAACATTGTGCTCTGCATATGCAATTGATTTTAATATAGATATCCCTTATACTTCTTTGCCTTTGCCACAAGATGGTTCAGTACCTAATAAAAGAACAGCATTGAGAAAAAAATTTAGAACGATTTACTCCAGAACAGCAATTTAAAATTATAAAGGAATTATGTGAACTTGAACAATTTGCAGGAAATGCTAAAGTTAAAGACTTGAAATTGAAATTAATAACTCGTTATGGACACTTAAACGTTGATTCTGATGTCATCAATGAGATACTCATTGATGAAACGAAGCATTGGCTTAATGATTATCCAGATTCTCTTAAGTTGTATCAATCTGCTCTTGATAAATTTAAAGGAAACATATTTGAAAGAAATCTATTAGATGATTTACGGTTGTCATTAGAGATTCTTTTGAAAAATATATTAGATAATGATAAGTCTTTAGAGAATCAATTGTCAGGACTTGGAAAATTTATACAAGATAGAAATGGTTCTAAAGAATTAGGAAATATGTTTCAAAAATTAGTAGAATATTTTTCAAAATACCAAAATACATATATAAAACATGATGATAACGTAATTGAAGAAGAGATTGAATTTATATTTGAAATATCATCCTCGTTTATGAAGCATTTTATTCGTATCAATAATCTGTAATTTCTACTTCAATTGGCGTATTGGACTATTGATATAGATTTGTTGATTAGACATATTTAATGATATTATTCCGAATTTGATTAATGAGTTTATTTATATAGAAAAATTATGCATAACAATATTGTTAATTTTTTGATTCAATTTATATCTCGTTGGGGATGTACAAAAGTTGTAGTATTGTATTTGTCCTTAGTTTTTTCATTCATAACATTCACAGTTGTTTCCATAACGATTGAACCTCAAAGAATAAAAATAGTATGTGGTTCTATGTCTTTTTTAAATATCTTAGCATTGATAATAATAACTTATCCGATATCTCTTTATCTTCGTCAAACACGACAGCTACGGATTAATAAAGGTACTGATATTTTTGCAACTGTATACTTACCTAATTTAGAATATATTTTCTCTTTGTTAAACATAGAGGAATACTCAATATGGAGTTATTATGTTAGTAATTCGGGGCAATTTAAACTTAAAGTGACACAATATGAAAATCTTGACAAGTTGGTACGTTTTATAAAATCGCGTAATCAATATCAAGAATTTGAGAAATGGGATAAATTGATAGCTAATTTAGGATTATTAATAGCAGATTTGATAAAAGTGTGGGATGAACATATCAAAAGTTTTGGTGATGATTATTATACTATAGAAAGTTTTTATAAAACAGAAATGTATGACCATAATTATAATGAAAAATTAGAAGCTAATTATAACTATTGCTTTTAATTGGAGACTTAATTTTAGAGTTAACACGTTTATCTAATCTAATATTAAATAAGGTTAGAGATAAGTATCCTAACTTTTTAGTAAATATAGGTAATTTATATATTGCATATACTAATAATGATGAAGTTATTCAATACCAAGAAAAAGAGATATCAATATCACCTTATCCAGGCTTAGCCTGTTTTAAACAGGAACGATTAACTCGTAAGGAAACTTTTGGAAAATCAGGAACAAAAGAATGTACTCTGATTAAATAATTTTTGTTATAACAAATGGTCGCTATGTCACAAAAGATATATTTTAAGTGTCTGTCATTCAATTTGTATTGAAGAACCACCTTAAATATTTATTTAAAGAATTCAACTATATTTTGAATGACAGATTGGTCTCTTTTAACAAGAAAATTACTCATTATTATCCAACAAATATTTGAGTTCTGGGTCGTTCTCAATGCGTATCAGTTCATTCTCCACCAATTCCACAATATCCTGCTTAATTTGCCGGTAGTTGGCTTGTATCTGTTGCTCCATTGTATCATTGCCCTCCGCATCCAGAAAGCTGCTGATTTCAGGAATGGGCTGATAAGCCGCCGTCTCTTTCTGTACCGCATCATTATCCACCACTATCTGCGCATGGAAAATCTTCTGGTCTATCGTCTCTCCGAAATTGTCCGTTACAGCACCGACAAACATACCTTGCGAAAGTGTACTGATTTTGCTGGCAGGTATCAGACTGTCCAGTTGTGTGCTGATGGAAGTGGAAGTGTCACTGCGGTTGATGCTAACAGACTCCCGCTTTTGCAGGATTTTTCCAAACCTTTCTGATAGCGTTTTGGCCGTTTCACCCACCACTTGACCGCTGAAAACATTACCGACAGTTGACATGATTACAGCGGCTTCCTTGTCACCATAGTCACGTTTCAACTGGCTGAAGTCCTGAAAACCCAACACAACCGCTACCTTGTTGCTTCGCGCCGTGGCTATCAGATTATCCAGACCTTTAAAGAAAATCGTGGGTAATTCGTCAATGATTACACAACTTTTGAGTTGCTTCTTCTTGTTTATCAGCTTCACGATACGGGAGTTATACAAACCTAAAGCAGCACCATAAATGGAAATTCTATCGGGATTGTTGCCGACACACAGAACTTTAGGCTCCTTCGGATTATTAATGTCCAACGTGAAGTCACTACCGGACATCACCCAATAAAGCTGTGGGCTTATCAGTCTGGACAGCGGAATCTTGGCTGATGCAATCTGCCCCATCAACTGTTCGCTGGCACCGCCTTTCCATGCGTCAATAAAAGGACTCAGATAATTCTCAAGCTCAGGATAGCTTGTCAAGATTGTAAATACATCCTCGTACCTTTTATTAAGCAATTCGATGGCATGTGGGAACGTACAGTATTTGCCGTTTTCATACAATTTCAAAAACCAGATTATCGCCGTAAACAAAACAATCGGAGATTCCACAAAGAAGTCCCCCTGCTTTTGCACCCAACTTTTATTCAGGTTTAACATGATGGTATAACTGGATTCGTAGGCATCCGAAATATCCGTCATCAGTTTCGGGGCCAACGGATTGCAACGGTGGCTCTTTCTCGGATCATCGAAGTTGATTACATAAAACTTGGGGGGTATCTTATAACGGTGTCTGTATTTAATAAGGTGGTTATAAGCAATAACCGACAGGTCGTCAAATTTAAAATCATATATATAAAGTGCATAAGACTTCTCGATTGCCTGCTTTATGTAATTATTGACCACCGCATACGACTTACCGCTACCCGGCGTGCCTACCGGTGGGTGACCTGTTCGGGGCTATCCTCTCGCGCATACAGATCCTGATGTTGCAGCAGGACATCCAGCAGATGCAGGACCCGACATTCATACCGGACGCATCGAACAGCGTATATTGTATCTTCATGATTATAGGTATCATCGGTTACTTCTGCGTGCCCACAGTGTCCTCGTGGATTATACAGGCCGGCGGTGCGGGAGCTTACGGGCAGAAGGCCAACGGTGCCGGGAAGATGGCCGGGAACGGTGCGGCGGCAGTCGGCGGTGCGGTTGGTGGATCGGTAGCCGGACGCATCAAGAAAATGTTTTAAACGTATCACATTAAAAAAACAGAAAAAGACATGGAATTCAAATCATTAAAAAACATCGAGACATCGTTCCGGCAGCTGCGGCTGTTCGGAATGGTATTCCTGGGAGTTTGCGCACTGGTAACGGTTTTCGCCACCTGAAAGGCATACGACTTTGCGGAAGCGCAGCGACAGAAAATCTATGTACTGGACAGTGGGAAATCGCTGATGCTGGCCCTCTCGCAGGATGCGCAGCAGAACCGCCCGGTAGAGGCGAGGGAGCATATCAGGCGTTTTCACGAACTGTTCTTTACCTTGTCCCCCGACAAAAGCGCCATTGAAAGCAATGTGCAGCGTGCCCTTTACCTCTCGGATGAAAGCGCCATTGGCTATTACCGGAACTTGCAGGAGAAAGGCTACTTCAACCGGATGATAGCGGGGAATATCTCGCAGACCCTGACGGTGGACAGCATCGGGGGGAACTTTGACAGCTATCCGTACGAGATGAGGGCCTATTGTCGGCAGCACATCATCCGTTCGAGCAGCGTTACCGAAAGGTCGCTTGTCACCACCTGCCGCCTGAGAAATGTGACCCGGAGCGACAACAATCCGCAGGGCTTCCTGATAGAAGGCTTTACAATCATCGAAAATAGGGACATCGGGCAGTATGAAAGATAACGGGCTGAAAAAGGTCTTCCAGTCGTTCAGAACGGGGAAAGACCGCCATATAGCAAAACTCCGCAGACGCTGGCAGCGGTTGAGTTACCGGCAGCAAAGGGTCATCATTCTTTACCTGCTCGGACTCTTCGCCGCCATCGACCTTGCCTACATCGTGGGCGGTTTCTGCGGTACAGACAAGTTTCCGATTGAGGTGCGGCATCTCCAAAGGGTGATGCTTCCCCTTCCGGACAGTATCCAACCATTAAAAAACAATGTATCCAATGACACAATCCGATAAGAAAGAAGAAAAAGTAAGGGAGAAGGAGACGCTGAAAGCGGAGCCGGTATCCCCAAAGGAGAAAAAGTTAAGCGGCAAGGCCGCCGGAAAGCTGAAATTTTATGGAGTGGTGGCATTCCTCTCCCTGCTGTGTGCCGGATTCATCTGGTTTCTTTTCAAACCGGATACGGCGGAAACGGTGGAAGGGGCGGCGGGCATCAACACCACCATACCCGATGCCATCGCACCCGAAACGATGGCCGACAAGCAGAAAGCCTACGAACTGGAAGAGATGAAGAAGCGCAGGCGGGAGAAAGTGAGGACCTTGCAGGACGTGGCGGGTGACTGTCTGACACCGGATACTTCGGAAGTTAGACCGGAAGCGCCGAAAGCGGATGCCATACGGGAGTCCAGGGAACGGCAGCGGCAGATTTCAAGGCAGATCACCTCGTTCTATCAGGAGCCGGAGGAGAGTCCGAAAGTGGCCGAACTGGAACGGCGGGTGAAAGAGCTTAACGAGAGGCTGGAACGTGAACGGAAATCACAGGACCCGCTGGAACTGATGGAGAAGTCGTATGAGATGGCGGCACGCTATTTCCCCGGTCAGGCGGGCGGTCAGGTGAAGAGCATACAGCCTGCAGACGGCACGGGCAGTTCATCGGGTTATCCTGCGGCGATAGTCGCAGGACGTGCCACGGAGAATGTGGTCTCGTCGCTGGCCTCGCCTCCGCTGCCGGATTCAATCCCACGCAATTACGGTTTTGCCACTGCCGTGGGCGGCGGACAGCTTGCCGGAGCCAATACGATACGGGCCTGCGTGGCCGAAGACCAGACGGTGACTACCGGGGCATGACTAAAATTCCGGCTGCTGGAACCGCTGCAAGTGGGCGGCGTGCTTGTACCGGCCAACACTCCGTTATACGGTACGGTGCGTATTGAGGGGCAGCGGATGGCGGTCACGGTGAAATCCATTGAAAGCGGCGGCAATATCCTGCCGGTGGAACTGGCGGCATACGACATGGACGGGCAGGCCGGGCTTTTCGTCCCCAATACCGCAGAGCGTACCGCCATGAAGGAAGCCGCCGCCAATATCGGGGGCAGTTTCGGGACAAGCATCTCGTTTGCACGCAGCGCTTCGCAACAGCTTGTCATGGACGTGACAAGGGGCGTGCTTAGCGGCGGATCACAATATCTTGCCACAAAGATGCGTGAGGTGAAGGTGGCCGTGAAAGCGAATTATCAACTTTTATTCATATCCAAAAAACAGTAATCAAATGAAGACAAGAATTATTTTATCAATAGTCATGCTTTTCTCCCTGCTGGGGGCAAAAGCGCAGGAGGCGGTGGAAACAAAGATATTTCCCGCCAACCAGATTATCGCACCGCATCAGATTGAGGTGACTTTCCAGAAAACCGTGCATATCCTTTTCCCTTCCGAAGTGAGATATGTGGATTTGGGTTCGTTTGACATCATCGCCGACAAGGCGATGGGAGCGGAAAACGTGGTACGTATCAAGGCGGCGGTAAAAGGCTTTGAGGGGGAAACCAACTTTTCGGTCATCACTGCCGACGGCTGTTTCTATTCATTCAATGTGGTTTACAAGGACGAACCGGCACAGCTTTCCATCGAGATGGAAGACTGGCTCCGGGACAATCCCGAAGGCGGCATTGCCGGTGACCGCATGTTCGTGAAGCTGAAGGAACTGGGCGGGGAGACACCGCTGGTGGTGAACCGCATCATGTACACGCTGTATAAGAAGAATAAAAGGGACATCAGGCATATCGGCTGTAAGAAGTACGGCATACAGACACTGCTCAAGGGGATTTATATCAACAACGACTTGCTGTACCTGCATACATCCGTACGCAACAGGTCGGACATATCGTTTGACATCGACTATATCCGTTTCAAAATCATCGACAAGAAAGTGGCCAGACGTACCGCCATGCAGGAGAACTTCATCGAGCCGGTAAGGACGTATAACCGCCTGACGACGGTGGACGGAAAATCCACGGTGCGCAATGTGTTCGTACTGCCCAAGCTGACACTGCCGGACGACAAGCTGCTGGTGGTGGAAATCTATGAGAAGGGCGGTGCCCGTCACCAGTCGTTCCGTATAGAAAACACCGACCTTGTGGCGGCAAAGCCCGTCAGTGAACTGCATCTGAAATAGTAACCCCTATATAATATAACGTATATGCAAAGAATACTATTCATATTGGCAGTTGCCGTAACGTTGCTATTCGGGACGGACAAGGCATACGCGCAGCGTGACCTGCCGGGGCAGACCGGCATACAGTTCACCACCGGTGGAGTGAACCATTTCCTTTCATGGAAGAGCGGCGGCGGGCGCCATTACTTCACCTCGCTGGCCCTTACCCGTACCAACCGCAACCGTACCCATTGGCTGTACGGTCTGGACTATCAGATAAAGGAGTACACCTATGAGGGCAAGGCGATACCGAAAGCGCAGTTCACCGGGGAACTCGGCTATTTTATCCCCGTATTGGCGGACAAGGGACGGAACGTCTGTCTCCGTGTCGGACTTTCCGCTCTGGGCGGATTCGAGACGGTCAACTGGGGAACTTCCCTGCTTCATGACGGGGCGACAGCCACCAACGGGGACAGCTTTATTTATGGGGGTAGCCTGACGGCGGCTTTCGATGTCTATCTGACAGACCGGATCGTCTTCCTGCTGCAAGTCAAGGAGAGGGCATTGTTCGGGACGGATGCGGGGAATTTCCATACACAGATCGGATTGGGGCTTCGCGTCATTATCAACTAACGAAAAAAAGAAAGGAGACTTAAAAATGAGAAACGCATTATATATATGTATAGGTGTACTGGTATCGGCGCTGGCATTCAGTTCATGCGACGATAAGATAGACATTCGGCAGGATTATGACTTCAGCCTCTCTTCATGGTACCTGCAAAGGCAGATTTCAGCGGATGAGACGGTGGAAATCCGTTTTTATCTGGACCGTGAGGGGAATTATGGGAAGGCAGAGTATGATATAGGCTACATTCAAATGGAAGGCAAGGGAGAGGTGACGGACTGCGAAGGCGTGAAACTCGTCAACCGGGAAGTGAGGCCGTTGGCGGAAATGCCGGGGCTGGACACGGAAAATCCGGTGAGACAGGTGTTTACTCTCTTTTACCGCTCCACAAGTACCAGACGCTCGGAACTGAGATTCTTTGTCCGTGATAATTTCGGACGGGAAAGGGAAATGACGGTGACGTTTGAAGTGGAAAGCGATACGGCAGAAAAATAGCTGTTACCAGCACTTATCAGGAAGAACGGTGGGGTATCCCGTCGTTTTTTATTCCCTTAAATTGACCGGATGGCAGCAATTTGAATGATTTGCCTACCCTTTGAAAGAAAATAATTCTCTATATTTACAAACAGTTTTAAATAAAAGCACATGAAAACAATACTCCGTATATTCCGTATTTTATTCAAGCTGCTCTTGATGGCATACGTGACAGTGGTGAACATCCTTCTTATATCGTTTTTTTACGTCCTATTGCTGGCAATTGTCGGTTGGGTGGCCCCTTCGTTCCTGCCGGGACTGTTTTCTGAATATTCTTTCGCGCATCATCTGGTCTATTCGATGCCTTTCTATGTCGTTCTGCTCTATATCCTCTATACTCTTTCCCCACTGAAGGTTTGGATGATGCGCAGGAGGGAAGGTTACAGGCCATTGGGCGGTGTTGAACGTGTAAGGCTGGAACGCCTGCTTTCAGAAATGGGTATGGACAGAAAACTGACCTTTACCGGAACGGGGACGCCCGTGCCAATGCGGTGACTTTCGGTTTCAATACAGTGGGCATTACGGACGGAATGATGAAGCAGGCCTCGGACGAGGAACTGAAAGGTGTCATCTGCCACGAAGTGGGACATATCTCACATTATGATTTCGTATATCAGGTGCTTCTGTTTTCGATGGAGTCTTTCGGGAGCCGTTGTCTTTATGGCATATTCCTGATTCCTGCCCTGGTATTCGGGATAATCGGCAGCATGGTGTCCGCACTGGTTCCGGCCCTCGGTTTTTTAGGGGAGCCGGCCGGTAAATTCTGGTGGGGACTTTACAAGTTGCTCCACTTTGTCATTTATGGCATCAGCCGGATAGTTGATGTGAATATCAACAAGTATAGCGAATACCGTTGTGACGCTTATGCGGTCAGATACGGATGCGGCAGCGGCCTGCTTTCTTTCTTGTATCGCTTGAAAAGGGCAGAGGAGATGCGCGGTGAACGTCCTACATTCACCGAATATGTCATGAGTACACATCCAGCCACGGAGAAACGGATTGTACGGCTGGAAAAGCTGTTGTAGTGTAACGGATTATATCCTTGTGAGGATTGAGACGTAAGGCTTGCCGGAATTTCGGATTGCCTCCATCTCCTTTGACTGTTCGTCAAAACAGCAGATGACATGCCCGTAACCGGGCAGCCTTCTCAGAAAGTCTTTCGAGGTACACACTTCTTTGGCATCTGCCTTCACCAGCAGGTCGTCATACAGGGCACGGTGCAGATTGTCCGCTCCTGCCGGATAGCTGTCCGGGGGAGTGACAGTGACCAGACGGATATCCGGGCATTTGTCCGATTCCCGAAGCATGATTGCCGTATCAGCCGCAAGCAGCCCGATATAGGTGTTCATATCACAGAGGAGTGTCCGGTACCCTTCATTGTAAATGGCATATATGTACCGGTAAAGTTCCATGCGGATTTTATCCTCACGGAAATAGTCATACGATGTTGTCTCCCGGATGGTGCGTCCTGTGACGGCTACATTCTTGTTGTACATTCTTATATGGTTTTTAATTGGTTCCTTGTCGATAATCTCTTGTTATGTATCCGTAAAGTAAAGGCACGGTACCTAACAAGTTCTACTCTCCGGCACGACCAAGCGCCTCGCAGGAAACGAGTTAAGACCGTGCCATAAGTGTATGACAAGGACTTCGCCCGTTTATTCTCCTGCTTTAATTTGGTCGTTTTGAGAGTAAGAACAAACAGCTAAAAGCTATTCTTATATGTTATGTTTCAAAATCTTCTAATCTTATAATTTTCTTGTTTTTATATTCAACTACACAAATGTAGATAAAAATCGCGAGTTTTACACCGACAAGATAAAGAATCTGTTTTTTCTTTAGAGGAAAAGTAGAAAAAAAGTCGGGCAATCCTATAAGGACGGCCCGACTTTTTAATACGGTCACTTGTCAGGTGTGGGGTGTGGCAGGTCAGTCCACCGGTTCTCCGCCATAGCACAGACGGCAGATGTCACTATGGATTTCACGCATGATGTGTTCCTGCATCCGTTTGCTGATCTGGCGGTTCTTGGAACGCATGAACAGTCTGTTTTCTATCAGACTGCAAAACTTCGTGCCTTCCTTGTCCACAATACAGAGTATCTGGTTCTCAAGGAAAAAATCCATGTCTGTGGAGTATTCCACATTCGGGGAGATTCTTATGTATTTCATATATTCACGGTTGGGATGATAATTACGGTGGCGGTGTGGGTGGGGTCGTCCGCCCTTTGTTCTTTCAATACGGAAAAATATGTGCCGGATAATAGTCCCGGCACATAAAATAGTTACTCGCATACAAATAGTTCATCCGCATTCTTTCCCGATAAACGGATAAGCCTGTATTCGTATTTATCGTATAGCTTGTTAAATTCATCCTGATACTTTGAACGATATGTCCCTCTTTCAGTCATCAGCTGTTCGGGCAATTTCCCGTACTTGTCTATCAGTTCCTTTTCTGCCAAAGAACACGCAATTTGTTTGATGGTATCAATCATTTCTTCTTTCTCCATAATGTTACAATCTTATAGGGTTACATAAAAATCGGATCGGGTATTGAAAGGTGAAAAATTTCACCTTTCAATACTATACATTCAAGCAGCCTTATCGTCATGGGGCAATGCAGGGGAAACTTTTTGCTTTTCATCCTTTTTCGCTGCCGCCTTTTCCGCTTTCTTCATCTCCTTTATCCTCTCTCCCAAACGTTCGTGCCTTTTCTGATATTCTTCCTCGTGGGTGGCTTTGGCAAGTCCGTACTGGTCGGGGAAGTGCATGTTTGCGAAGTCCCTCAAGAGCTTGGATGCGTTATTGTCTCCGTAGCCTTCCTCGCAGAGAGAGTGGATGATGAAATCGCGTTTGATGACCGTCCTCTGTGCGTCCGTCAGTTTGGCTACAATCTTCATCCGCTGTTTCTCGTCCAATGGTATCGGCTGGTCCTTGATGCCGCAAAGCGGATAATGCTTCCTTTGCAGTTTGGTCAGCATGATGAAATAAAGCATTCCGTCCTCGTATTGCGTAAACGGACTTTCGGGATAGTCATTCTCACGGACTATCTTTTTCGTATCGGCAACAATCTTCTCGGTGGAGATTTGTTTGAAACGCTTGTCCCGCTCCTGCAATGTCTCAATGGTGACGGGGGCGGTTTCCTTCCTGTTTATCTCCACATAGCAAAGTTCGGGCTCTGTCTGTCCCACTTTGACGTAGGTCTTTATCCTGCCCTCCTCCTTTTTACGGTTGAGTTCTTTCACCTTTTGGGCGTATTCCTCGTTTTTCTGTTCAAAGGTCTGTACCGCTTGTTCATACTCTGTCGGTTCGGAGAACTGCTCCTTTTGCGGTGCTTCGGGTGCTTTGGGAAATTCCCTTGCCGACACGTTGTAATCGAGTTCTTTGATTTCATGCCCTTTCTTGTCTAATTTTTGGAGTGCCGTGTCGTTACGGCTTCCGTAATAAGGTCGGGCGATCACCAGCTTCGGATCGGATTTCAACAGTTTCTCCGTTTCCTTTGCCACATGCGCTGCGTTCTTGGCTTCCAGACATTTGCGGTTGGTGCAATGTCCGCACCCGTTATGTTCGGCAAAAAGGTTGTAGTTGGCTGCGTTGTGTGCACACGCCTTGCATTCTGTCTTGTCGAACTTGTATTGTTCAAGGTCGGTTGTGTAATATTTCTCAAAATGTTTCTTGAACAGATTGAGCGTGTAACCGCTCCAATCGTCCCTATTGCCCTGCTTCAGGTGGTTCTCGTACACGTCCTTTTGGATGTTGGCTTCATAGGTGCTTATTTCCTCGGCCACACTGACGGTGATTGTCCCGTTATCCAGCAGTTCACCGATAGGCGCATACAATTCGTTCAGTTTCAAACGTGTATAGATATACTTCTCGCTCCGTCCGAAGCGGCTGACGAGTGAATACATATCGTACCTGCCCTTTTCAAGCAGGCGTTTGAAGGCTCTCGCTTCCTCGGTGGGGCATACCTGTTCACGCTGTAAGTTCTCGCTTAGTGACATGTCCTCCGCTTCATCGTCCGTTATATGGTCGTATATGGTTGCCTTTATCGTCTTTGCTCCTGCAAGCAGTGAGGCACGGTAGCGGCGTTCGCCGTAGATGATTTCGTAACCGCCTGCCGTGCGTGGACGTACGGCAATGGCCTGCAAGACTCCCACTTCCCGAATGCTGTCCGCAAGTTCCTGCAAGGATATGTCATTGAACGTCTTGCGGTGGTTGTCCGCACTTGGGTGTACGGCTGTGATGTCAAGGTCTGTTTCAGCCGTTGCCGTTGCAAGCGGTGTCTTGGGCGTGGCTTGCTGCGGTGTTTCTTCCACAATGGTGGGAACGGTTGCCGTTTCGGGTGCTTCCGTCACTCCGGCAGTTGTGGGTATGTCCTGCCCACAGATTAACGTCATTGGCTTGGGGATGATTGCCAAAGCGGTTACCTTTACTGCCGTTTCTTTCTCTGATTTCTGAACTTTGTTGTTCTTCCGTGCATTCTTGTTCGTTTTCATAACTATAAATTTTAATGGGTTGATATTGATTGAATTGCTTTCGATAGGTAGGGCGGTTTGTTCCGCCCTGCCTTTTACGTCTCTATACGTTGGCATACGCTGCGAGTGTCTCACGTACTTTCTGTTCCTGCTTCCTGCTGTAAATCCACCCTGCACGCCTTTCACCGTTGTGGGTGAGGTTTGCACGGAACAGACCGTTCAAGTCTTTCAAAACGTCCTTTATCGGCTTGGTGTCCCCGAATACGGCTATCGCCTTTTCGCTGTATTCCACAATTTCAAGATTGAGCGTTGAGAGGTCTGCGGATGTTGTCGGCTGTGCTTCGGTTTCCCCTTGCGGTGCTTTCAGACAAATGTTAGCTTCATCCCCTGCGGTGTGGGCGTATCGTTCAATGAACTTTTCAAGGTCGTAAATCCGCTCTTTTGAAATCGTCCAACCGCTGTACTTGTTATGTCCCAAATACATGCCGTCCCCCATGCTGTAATTTTCACGGTGTTCGTATTCCTTGTCGTTCTCTGCCAGATAAGCCGTTCCCTCAAAATTGGCGGCATGTTTGCGCATTTCGGAAAAGAGGTTTCGTGTATGGGTGGAAAAGCCTAAAATCACGGTTCTTTCTATACGGTATTCGTAGTAGTCCGTATAGCTGTCACACTCGCTCACCCGTAGTTCACCGATAATGACGGCTTTCGCATCCGATGGGATAAGGGGGCGCAAGCGTTCCGCTCCGATTTTGCGGTGTGTTCGTTCTTCTGCCGTTCTTCCTCCGCTTTTCTGTCATCCTCCGTTTTCTTCTCCCTCGCTTTGGTAAGCAGGGCGGCTGTTTCCAACGGATCCAAAAACTTGGGGTTCGCATCGTCATAATACATGCCTATCCCGAATTTTTCCGACAAGGGTCGGATAAGGTCGGAAGTATGAAACTCGTGTGTCCGCAAATTGATAAGATGATAGGTTATTCCCCACTGGCTGCGGCTTACTTCATACACTACATAGCTGTCGTAGCTGTAACCTTCCAGCATTACCACTTGATTGACTGAAACGGTCTGTTCGTCTCTGTCATAGCTTCTGTTTGCACCTAATAAATGTACTTTGTTCATAATGAATTGCTTTAATGATTAATATTTCGTTTCAGAGTATCACGCAAAAAAGGATGATGAAAAGGAGAAGAACGGAAAGGAAAAGGATAGCGAAAAGAATGCGCCACACGGCACGGATGAGGAAAACCACCAACGCCAAAACCACCAACGTGGGCAGAATACCGCCTAATCCCGTTACCACACCACCGACGAAGGCACACACGAAACGCACCGGCACATACACCATAAAACTGACCAGCGACCACTTCACCAAAATTTTTATGCCGGTTGGAGCGGAGCCGAAGCCTCGTTTCAAATCTTGCTGTATTTCTGTTCTCTTTTTCATAACATTGACTTTTTTTTTATGCCTTGTCGGTGGCTTCACCTTGCTCGTTTCAGGGGGCAGATACGGACGGGGAGAAAATATGCAAGGCTTTTGGTGAAAAATTTTCAACCGCCCCGCTGGACGGATTGAAAAATTTTCGCCAAAACCCGGAGGGCGCGAAGCGGCCTTGCAGATTTTTTAGGGGTCCCGGCCGTAGCTTCGCACCCTGAAACGAGCAAGGGGAAGTCATGACGGGGTAATAAAAATGAGGAAATCGTTATACTTGGAAAAAGAGAACAGAAATACAGTAAGATTTAGAGGACTATGTTTAGCTATAAATCGTAATATTTAAAATGTGGGTAGAAAATAAGTTTTTTAATGAGGTTTATGAGAGATAGGTTTTAGCTTATTGTATTCTGTTTATTAACGATGGTATTCAATCAAATTGTGTGGTAAAATAATCATGATTGTTCAGCATGTCTATTAAGGCGATTTTACCTCCTATGCTTTGAAAAGTATCGTCTTACATTTGGATACCTTTTAAAGGTTGGTGAATTGAATAACGTTATTATTAATCTTAAAACAAATATTAATCTATTAATCATGAGAAAAGGAATTTTATTTTTTTTGATGTGTACTATTGCACAAATGTTGATGGCTTATGACCATTCGGATAAAATTATACATAATGGTATACCTTGGTTTGACGAGCAGGGAAATATAATTAATGCGCACGGAGCGTGTATTGTGGAAGATGGAGGACGTTACTGGCTCTTCGGTGAATATAAGTCAGATACAAGTAATGCCTTTCCAGGTTTTGGATGTTACTCTTCTACAGACCTTGTAAATTGGAAATTCGAACGGGTGGTACTTCCTGTGCAAAAGGATGGCATATTAGGTCCCAATCGCGTAGGTGAGCGGGTAAAGGTGATGAAATGCCCTAAAACGGGAGAATTTGTAATGTTGATGCATGCCGATGATATGAAATACAATGACCCATACATTGGAGTTGCCACCTGCAAGACTATTAATGGGGACTATGAATTGCAAGGCCCGATACTTTTTAACGGTAAACCGATTAAGCGATGGGATATGGGTACATTTCAAGATACGGACGGTAAAGGATACCTGCTGATTCATCATGGACCGATTTATAGATTGAGCAATGATTATCGGTCAGTTGAAGCGGAAGTGGCTCATGTAGAGGGTATGGGCGAATCACCGGCAATGTTCAAAAAAATGGAATATACTATTTGTTGACTTCGAATTTGACCAGTTGGGAGCGAAATGACAACTATTATTTTACAGCTTCTTCTATCGAAGGTCCGTGGGAACGGCATGGATTGTTTTGCCCTGAAGGAACCTTGACACATAATTCTCAATCCACTTTTGTGTTCCCGTTGAAACAAGGCAATGATACTATTCCTATGTATATGGGAGATCGTTGGTCATATCCGCATCAGGCATCAGCCGCTACGTATGTGTGGTTGCCATTGCAAGTGAAAGGCAAAAAAATATCCATTCCTGAGTATTGGCCATCATGGGACATTGACCGGATAGAAAAAGTAGAGTTGGAAGGAATGGTAAAAATGCAGAATTGGTCGTCAAACCGGAAGGGAGACTGTTTGAAGATGTCGTTTACCGGAAGTTGTGTAGCTGTTGTGGGGAAAACAGATAGGCATGGAGGATATGCAGAGGTACGTATATTGAATGACAAAGGAAAACTGATGCATCGCTCATCGGTGGATTTCTATAGTAAAGTGCCGGACAATGCAATTCGTTTCATTAGTAAAAAATGCCATTTGATACTTATACAATAGAAATCGAGGTGACCGGCGAGCAACCAGTGTGGTATGATAAGAGGAAGAACCGTTTCGGTAGCGATGATTATTATGTAAATGTAGAGAAGATTCTGATTTCTGTTTATAAATTTATATGGGGTTGGGGATATGTGCTCCAAATTCTCCTTTATTGAAATCACCCTCGCTACAAACATCTGTAGCGAGGGTGATTTGCATTTGTAAAAGTTTCTACACACCCCTATGTAAGAGGAACTTATATCGATTGACTTCCACTTCTATGCTGTTTAAGGTATTCGGAAGGAGACATACCAAATTCTTCTTTGAAGCAGTCACGAAAATGTGCCATATTATTGAAACCGGTCATTGAGGCAGCTTCTGATATGTTGTATTCACCGGTTAATATCAGTCGTACGCTATTCTTCAGCTTTATTTTTCTGACAAATTCATTGGGGGAAAGTTCGGTCAAGGCTTTTACCTTGCGATAAAAACTCGAATAACTCATATTCATGCGATCTGTCATAAAAGTAACATCTATCTTCTCTTCGTCCAAGTTGTCCTCCACAAGTGAAGTCAACTTGGAGAGGAACGTTTCATCAAGTTTGCTTAATTGCGGATGGCTGGCAACATTCACTTGATTTTCTGCATCAATCGCGGGTATAGGCACATTCGCTACTATCTGTTTGGCAAGTTGTTTTCTGGTTTCCAGCAGATTTCTGATACGGCTTTTAAGTAATTTTGCACTAAAAGGTTTGGTTAAATAAGAATCTGCTCCATTGTCATATCCTTCTTCCTTATCTTGTATAGAATCTTTGGCTGTTAGCAATATTATGGGGATATGGCTGGTATTCATGTTTCCTTTCACGTTTTTACATAATTCTATGCCGTTCATTTCAGGCATCATTATGTCGCTTACTATAATATTCGGGGTGTATTTCAACGCCAATGATAGTCCTTCCTTGCCGTTGCGACCTTGTAATATCTTGTAATTATCTTGTAATTCTTGAGCAATGTATTCTCTAATGTCTGCATTGTCTTCCACAACCAACAGAATGGGACGTGTATCGGTTTCTTCGTCTTCCTCCATTTTTTCTTCCATATTTGGTAACTCAATCTCTTTATTTTCCTTATGCAATGCTTCAGGATAAGTGTCATCCGTCGGTATACGGAAGAAGAATGTAGTTCCTTTCTCTGTTGCACTCTCTACGTCCAATGTGCCGTGATGCAAAGTCACCAATGATTTCACCAAAGCCAGTCCGATACCGGTACCTGAAGCCTGATGTTTGCCTTTTGCTTGGTAGTAACGGTCGTAAATGTGCGGTAATGCTTCTGCATCAATCCCGTATCCGGTATCCGCTACCACTATTTCCGTATAATCTGTTCCGTTCACTTTTACCGGATGCATGGAAAGCGAGATTTGTCCGTTCGGAGTGTATTTTATTGCATTGGAAAGCAGGTTGTTGAGTATGATTGTAATCACTTCCGCATCAAAGTAAATTACCTTCTTCAAAGGCTCTACTTCAATGTGGAACTCCACACGACTGTTCCGGTTCAATTCTTTGTATCTCAAGCCGATTTCCGTTACCAAATTGCCCAAATTGCCTTTGCTCACTGCCAACTGACGGTTTTGTGTTTCCGTTTTACGAAATTCCATTAATTGGTTAATGAGATTGAGCAACTGTACCGCGCTGCGATGTATCGTCTGTACTTTCGTGCGATACCGCGTCAGGTTCTTGTCGTCTTTCAAATCCTCTAACGGGCCGATAATCAGTGTGAGTGGAGTACGCAGTTCGTGCGCAATGTTGGTATAAAAGCGGAAGCGTTCGTTGTTTAGTTCCTGCTCTTTTTGTCGGCTTCTTCTTTCTGTCTCCCGCGAGTTTTTTTCTATTTCCAGTGAACTCTTCAGCAGGAGTCTTTTCTTATATGAGCGGAAGATGAAATACATAATGAACAATACCAGTAGGATATAAATCGTTTTTGCATACCATGTAGCCCATAGGGGTGGACTGACAATGATATGCATGGATGCAATGTTTTTTTCGTCCCAATCATTGTTTTTCAGCCGTGCTTTGACTTTAAAAGTATAGTTGCCCGGTGCTATATTGTGGAAGGTTATGGTATTGTCTTTCTTTGTGTAATACCATGACTTGTCTTGTCCATCCATTATATAGGCGTAATCCACTTGCCCGTTCTGCGAATAATCTGCTACGGTAAAGGTGATACGGAATGTGTTTTGATTGTAAGGGAGGCGGACGATGCCTTTATCGTCAGGCACTGCTATTTCAAAGTTCCTTCCTGTTGCTTGTTTGCTGAAGCTCTCGCAAGAGATAATCTCTATGGGTGAAACTGTTTTATCATTTTTCATTAGCTGCGGATGGAAGTAACACACACCATGGGGCGAGCTGAAGAACAAAGTCCCATCAGGAGTCATGGCTGATGAACTTTCGACAAATCCTCCCAATGGTACTCCGTCGTTGTAATCATAATTATAGAATGTCTGCTGATAAGCATTCCAGCAGGCAATACTGGTATAGGTACTCACCCAAATGTTTCCTTGCTTATCTTGCTGAATGGCTCGGATATGGCAGTCTGCCAATCCTTGCTGTTCATTGTAGATTTTTATTTGTTCAGGATGATTTGTATCTTCCACATATCCCAATCCATTATAGGTTGCAATCCATAACCCTCCTTTTCTGTCTTTATATATTTGGTTAATGTGGCTTGAATCCAATTTCCAGCCTTCGTAGAAGTGTTTCAGTTCTTTATTGTCTTTTTCGTCAAGGATATAAAGCCCTGCTCCCAATGTACCTACCCATGTTTTTTGCTGGTCATCTTTAGTTATGGCATATATTATGGGATTCCAATTCTTCCATTCCGGAATATCGGCTTTTTTTTATGGTGCCTTGACGATGAATGTATATGCCTTCTTCACTTCCTATCCACATTTGGCCTTGTTTGTCTTCATAGAAAGCATGTATATCCAGATTGTCTGCTCCCAAATCAAGATGTTTGAAAGAGTCGGTTCGGGGATTATAACATATCACACCTTCGTCATTTATTCCCAGCCAAATATTACCTTCGCTATCTTTTTCTATGATATAGATAACTGAGTAAGCGCGTGACATATACTTGGATATATCCCAATCCTTTATTATTTTATGGTCTTTGTACAGAGACAACCGGTTCTCTCCTCCCAGCCATAAGCTGCCGTCTTCATTCGCTTTTATTCCATAGATATGATTCATTGCTTTTTTATCGTTCACCTCGCTGAAATAGGGGATGACTTGAAAGTTGGATTGGGCGTGGCTGAGAAAGTCGATTCCTGTGCTGTAGTTTCCAATCCATACATTGTGGAATTTATCTTCCAGTATGATACGTGTATTAGGTGATGAAAGATTACTGTTGGCGGGAGTTATATTGTTGAATGACAAATCCTTTATGTCTGCCTTTTCAAAGTTATGTAAATCCAGGATACTGATACCTCCCAAATCCGATGCTATCCATAAGGTTTCATCCTGCATCTCGGTGACCCAGTGTATATTATCACCCACCAATGAGTGTATATCTGTATTGTCATGCCGGAAATTGATAAATTCCTCAGTTATAGAATTGAACAAAGCCAATCCGCCATTGGTACCTACCCATACGTTCTTCAAGTGGTCTATATAGATGGAACGTACATTGTCGCCGGGCAGGCTCTTAGGATTGCGGGCATCGTGGCGGTAGTTTTTTACTGTTTTATCTTTTAAGTTGACGACACTCATCCCATTGCCGACATGGCCTACGTATAAAGAGCCGTTATAGTCGTCACAGCAGCAGCGATTCCTACCTTTCAAGTCCGGGATATTTTCTTTATTGTATCTTGCCGTGATGCTGTCCGCAGATTTGTCATACCTATCTATCTTCCCTCCTAAATAAACTATCCATATTCCTTCTTCGTCGGCAGGCATGATGTCTGAAACATCATTGGCAGATAACCCGTTCTTGGTCGTTAAATTCCTGAATTGTTGCGTGTGACAATCAAACAGGCTGATTCCGGATGCTCTGGAGCCAATCCATAGCATATTGGTCGGAGTATCATAATAGAGCGAAGTCAGCTCGTTGCTCACTATTGGGGAGTTATTTTCTTTGTAAACGATGTTTTCATTTCCGGTCCATTTGTTCAAACCCGATTCTGTGGCGCTCCATACGAAGCTTTGCCCATCTATTGCCATGTCCAGAATGAAGTCGTTGGACATACCCTCCTGTGCGTTGATATGTTTGAAAGAATATGTGTTCTGTCCTGCTGCTTGTAGAAGCATACACACATATAAAATAAGGAACATAAAGAACTTTTTCATGGCTTATCTATTTTTTTTCTTTGTACAAAAATAGGTCTTTTATCACTAAATATGCCATGCTGCAAACTAAAAAGAAAAGAAACCATCGCAAAATGGAAGATTTCTTTATTTGATAAACGTTGGGATTGGTCGATTTCCGTAGATAGCTTAAAGTAAGTACGTGTAAAAGGAGTAGGTGAAAAAAGTTTCGCATATGTAGTTGCGTTAGGTGTTAAGTGTAAACAGCCCTTTATAAAAGGAACTGAAACAGTGAAATGTTGCTGTATTATCGCCGACAATAGTCAGGATAGGGTAAAAAAGAATTGTATTGGAATATATAACTTTTGGATAAACAGGTTATTATCTGAAGTAACTGAAGAAAAGGATGTAAATCTCTCACTATAGTGACAGATTTCCATCCTTTCTCTTACATTATTACATTTAGGAAGAAAAGTATCTTTTAAAAGAATATTCACCTATGTACCCTCTACGACTTCTTCAATACCTTTGTCACGTCAATAAGACACATAACCTCGTAAATATTATGAAAACGTATGGCAAAAAATGTATTAAAAGCATGGTTGGTTGACAATACGGTTACCACCGATGACAAAACAGATAAGATTTTTTCTTTGGAGACCACCCGTAGCATCGGTAAGGATATAATTCTTGACCGCATGGTGGCAAAGAACCCCGGTGTACGCCGGGAAACCATGGCATTGGGCATAGAATTGATGGAAGAAGTGATATCCGAGGCACTGATGAATGGTGAGAGTGTAAATACCGGATTGTTTCGCGGAGTGGCACAGTTTCGCGGAGTGGCAAAACAAAATGCGTGGGATTCCACGGTCAACAGCATTTACGTATCACTGACACAGGGAAAAGTGCTGCGTGAAGCAATTAAAGATACACGTGTAGATGTATTGGGAGAACGTCCGGTTAAGTTCTACATCGGAAGCGGGCAAGACGCTGCTACCCGTGCCGTAGATTTCAGTGCCACTGCGGGACGCAACTTCACCCTTTTCGGCAAGAACCTTACCGTGGTGGGTACCGACCCGTCGGTAGGTGTTACGCTGACTTTTGTGGCAACAGGAAGCGTCACTAAGATAGATAAAGACATGATTGTGCTTAATGAGCCTTCTCGTCTCATTATTTTGCTACCTGCTTCGTTGGAAGACGGTGAATACACTATCACAGTCACTACCCAATACAAAGGCAGCAGCACAGATTTGTTAAAAACGCCACGCAGCACATCGCACAATATATATGTAGGCGGCCTGCCGGATGATGGTGGTTCTACCGAAGAACCGGACGGAGAAGGTAGTGATGACGGTGATCAAACAGAAAATCCTTTAGGGTAAGAATATTTCAGGATAACTTTATGTTTCTTCATCGATGAAAAGGAAAGGATAAGGATTAAGCGAATCATGTAGACAAGTGTTTCCTTAAAACAACAAGGTTAGGGATTTCAAGGTCAATTCATTTACATTATTTGCATAATCCGTGCTCTGAACCTTTTCTCGATGATTTTTATCAGACGAGATATTAGTCTCGGTTAGACTAATCGTTAGTCCGGAGTCAGACTAACTGTTAATCCGGATTGGCTGTGTTTTTAGTCTGAAGACAGAAAAATCATTTGAATTTAAAAATTAAATAGTATTTACCTAAATGTCTAATCCAAACAAAGAAAGACCATGAAATCAGATTCATTAAGATTTCCTCGTAAGGCGACGGTCGCCTTATTGCTTTGCACAAGTGTTGTGGCAAGCTACCCATCGACAATGTGGGCAGAGGATAGCGCCAAAAGCGCTGTACAAGCCGTACAGCAAAGTATTACTGTAAAGGGTGTAGTGAGTGATGCCATGGGACCCGTAATAGGTGCCAGTGTCATGGAGAAAGAGAACAAGGGGAATGGTACCATTACAGATATGGATGGAAACTTTTCTCTTAATGTAAAGCCTGGGGCTGTACTTATAGTTTCCTATATCGGATATAAAACCATAGAAGTACAAGCCATAGCTAATAAACCACTTCATATAACCTTAAAGGAGGATAGTGAAATGCTGGATGAAGTGGTAGTAGTAGGTTTGGAACGCAAAAAAAGTAAATTTGACGGGATCTGTGGGAATTGCTACTGCAAAGGAATTGGAATCACGCCCGGTTTCGTCGGCAACACAAGCGTTGCAAGGATTGGTGCCCGGATTGAAGATAACTACTAATACCGGTGCACTTGACCAAAACATGGGTATATCGGTACGTGGTACGGGAACGGTCGGAGGGTTTTCAAAGGGAGACCCACTTATCCTCATTGATGGAATGGAAGGGGATTTAAATTCCATTAATCCGCAAGATATAGAATCTATCTCTGTTTTGAAAGATGCGGCTGCATCGTCTATATATGGTTCACGGGCTCCTTTTGGCGTGATATTGGTGACAACCAAAGGTGGTAAAGAAGGTAAATTCTCTGTAAATTATAGTGGCAATGTACGTATCTCATCCCCAATTAATATGCCCGAATCAATGGATTCTTATACATTTGCTTTGATGATGAATGAAGGACTTCGTCAGAGTGGAAGTAATGTCCGCTTCTCGGATGCCACACTACAGAATATGTTGGATTATCAAGCAGGCAAGCTTACTGACGGTTTGCGTCCCGACGAGGATAATCCTTCTGCGTGGCAAGATATGTTTACTTATGGATATGCCAATGTCGATTTGTTAGATGAACTTTATAAAGACAACGTTATGTCGCAAGAACATAATATGAATATCAGTGGCGGTTCAAAAAAGATGAACTATTATGTATCATTCAATTATCTTCAGCAGAATGGTTTGTTGGAAATAGGTGATGATGGATTGAAACGCTATAATGTAGCAGCCAAAATCAATGCCGATATTACTCCATGGCTCAAATTCTACTATGGCACGCGACTTACAAGAACTGATAATTGGAGACCTACGGATTTCGACGGAGATGTTTATCGGGACTTGACAAGAAATTGGCCCAACGTACCTTTAAAAGATCCCAACGGTTATTGGTTCCACCCCAATGTTCTTAAATTTGCCGATGGCGGCCAGCGTGATAAACAAACAGATTTTATATATGAACAAGTCGCGTTTACTTTTGAACCAATCAAGAACTGGATAACTAAAGCGGAATTCAATTATCGCATGATGAATCAAAATATTAAGCAGTCCACAATTCCCGCTTATGCCCATAATGCTCTCGGGGATGAGAATAACAATAAAGAAACTTCTTATCTTTACAAAGATGACACAAAAGATGCTTATTGGAATTTCAATGTCTTTTCGGAATATTCAAAAACAATAGCCGATAGTCATAATTTTAAAGTGATGGCCGGTTTTCAAGCAGAGCATTGGGGACAAGAATTCTTTTCAAGCAATGTGGCCGGACTTCTTGACCCTAACTTTCCGGAGTTTAATCTGACAACAGGGTTGGATGGCAACGGCAAGGATAAACCTGCCCAGGTAAAAGGAACAAGTGACAGATGGTCGCTTGCCGGTTTTTTCGGTCGTTTGAATTACGATTACAAAGGTCGGTATTTGGCAGAACTTAATATGCGTTACGATGGTACATCTCGTTTCCGTAAGGATAGTCGTTGGAAATTGTCCCCATCTGTATCATTGGGTTGGAATATTGCACAAGAGAATTTTTGGCAACCGATTAGCCATGTTGTTAATCTGTTTAAATTACGTGCTTCCTATGGAGAGTTGAGCAATCAGAATACGACATCGTACTATCCCACTTATCGTACAATCGGTGTTAATACAATGAACGGAAGTTGGTTGCAAGGTGGTTTAAAGCCGAATACTTCTTATATTGGAGACCTTGTCAGTTCTTCTTTGACATGGGAATCAATCCGTACGTGGAACTTTGGTGCTGATTGGGGACTTTTTGATAACAGACTGACCGGAACGTTTGACTGGTTCATCCGATATACGAAAGATATGGTAGGAAAGGCAGGAGAACTTCCTGCGACTCTGGGTATCGGTGTACCCCAAACCAATAATTGCGACCTTCATACGCGTGGTTGGGAAGTCACGATTGGATGGAAAGACCGTCTTAGTTGCGGTTTGAATTATGGCATTGCATTCAATATCTCCGACCAGGTTACTATCATAGATAAATTCCCGGATAACCGTACTAATTCTATCCGGAGTTATCTTCCGGGCTATCGTGACGGGTTGATTTGGGGATATGAAACGATTGGCATTGCCAAAACTGATGAAGAGATGAATGCGCATCTTGCAACGTTGCCTAAAGGTGGGCAGGACGCTCTTGGAGCCAACTGGGCTGCCGGTGATATCATGTACAAGGATCTTAATGGTGACGGTAAAATAAGCAGTGGTGCGGAAACTCTTGATGATCATGGTGATTTAAAAATCTTGGGTGATAGCTATACTCATTATTTTTTCGGACTTGACCTTACTGCCGGATATAAAGGGTTTGACTTTAGAGCATTCTTCCAAGGTGCGTTGAAGCATGATTTTTGGCCCGGTTCCAATGCCTATTTTTGGGGCGTGAATGGCGATAGTTCGGAATGGGGTATGGAAGCCTTTAAACCGCATAATGATTATTTCCGTGCAGAAGCCATTGGCTTGGAAGATCGTAAATTGGAAGCAAATCTTGATTCTTATTTTCCCCGACCATTATTTAAGAGTGGCGGTCAAGGATATAAGAATCAGAAAACCCAGACTCGCTATCTTCAGGATGCCCGTTATGTGCGTTTGAAGAATTTGCAGATTGGTTACACTCTGCCAGCCTCGCTGACGAATAAAATAGGCATAAACAACTGCCGCTTATATATTTCGGGAGAAAATCTTCTTACATTTACTCCGTTGTTTGAGATGTTTGATCCTGAAACATGTACGGGTGGATATGGTGGAAATACCTATCCTTTGTCAAGAACATGGTCGTTCGGCTTGAGTCTTTCATTCTAATATATAAACATAAATATTCAATATAAATATGAAATATCTATCTATAACATTATTGTTGACAGGAGTGTTATTGGGAATGACATCCTGCAATGATTTTCTTGATGAAACACCCAGAAACAGTCTTTCTCCGGAATCATATTTTTACGAGGAAACCCAGCTCTTGTCATACGTCGATGATATTTATCCCAAAATACTTCCCGGTAGCAGCGGAAACTCCTATGGCTTTTATGCCGGTGACAATGGAACCGATAACCAAATTGACAGAAATGCTCCAAGCCGTTTTGATGAAGGGCAATGGAAAGTCCCGCTTAATGATGACAATTGGGGGTTCGAGACTATCTATCGAATAAACTATTTCTTTTCACAAGTGATGCCGCGATTTGGTAATGATTTAAACGGATCGGAAAACACTATTAAAGGAAATCTCGATAATGTGAAACACTATATCGGTGAGATGTACTTTCTACGTGCGGCGGAATACTTCAGCCGTTATCAGAAATTTGGTGATTTCCCTATTATTACTGAACCCTTAAATGATAATCAGGAGGAGCTTACTGAAGCAAGTAAACGTTTTCCTCGTAATGAGGTTGCTCGTTTCATATTAGATGATCTTGAGACTGCAATCCAGTTACTGGGGTCTAAAGATTTAGCGTCTACACGTATAAATCGTGATGCTGCCTTACTTCTTAAATCACGTGTGGCACTTTATGAGGGTACTTGGTTGAAATATTTCAAAGGAACAGCATTTGTCCCCGGTTCTTCGGAATGGCCGGGTAATAAAGGAGGCTCTGATTATCAATATCCAAGTGGAAGCATTGATAATGAAGTTGATTTCTTCCTGACCGAAGCGATGGAAGCATCAAAAGAGGTTGCAGATAAATATGTGGATCAATTGACCCAAAACACCGGTATATTGCAGCAAGATGTTTCTGAGCCTAATAATCCTTATTATGACATGTTTGCCTCTGAGGATTTGTCAACCTATCCTGAAGTTTTATTGTGGCGTCAATATGTGCAAGGGGTTGCCTCGAATGACATGGCACTTGCAGCCAACCAAGGGAATTGGGGAGTTGGTGTTACTCGCAGTTTTGTGCAGAATTATCTGATGAAAGATGGTACACCGACCTATCATCATGGCAGTTACACTGATGGTGATGGCTATTACATGGGAGATAAGACCATAATGGATGTACGTATGAATCGAGATGAGCGCTTGGTGCTTTTCCTGAAAGAGCCACAACAGAAAAATGTCTTGATTGAAAGTATTAAAGGACTCAGTGTGTATATGGAAGAACCTTATCCAAGCATCACTTCGGGAGATGTGCAGCGTGCTTATACTACGGGCTATGCGCTTCGCAAAGCAGGTGCTTTTGATACGAAATATCTGGTTCAAAATCAGGGAAGTATAGGAATTCCCATTTATCGTGCGGCTGAAGCACTCTTGAATTATATGGAGGCAAGCTATGAAAAGTCCGGTAATGGTAGTCTTGACTGGGACCAAGACGCAATGAGGTATTGGAATGCATTGCGCACAAGGGCTGGCATAACAGGAAGCATTCAGTCTACAATTTCTGCGACAACCATGGCTAAAGAAGCAGAAAACGACTGGGGTGCATATAGTGGAGGAACACTGGTTGACCCTATTATATATAATATAAGACGTGAACGGCGTTGTGAATTTATTTCTGAAGGATTACGTTATATGGATTTATGTCGTTGGCGTGCCATGGATCAGTTGAAGGCTGCCAACTATATTCCCGAGGGAATACATCTGTGGGGAACTCCCATGCAAAGCTGGTATGATACCGAAGACGGTGGGACTCTACTGAAGTATGGAGGTACTGATGCAAATGTATCAGCTCCGGATAATGAGTATATCCGTCCTTATCAACGAACCACCAATCAACGATGCTATAATGGTTTTACATGGCACAGTGCGCATTATCTATATCCGGTACCTATAAAACAAATGCAGCTGACATCGAGTAATGGAGTTGACATAGAAACTTCACCGATATACCAAAATCCGTATTGGCCGACAAGCGTGGAAGAGCCGGCAATACAATGAAGGCAAATGATGTAACTATTAGTTGAAAATAATTATCTATAGGTAATGAGGCCAGTCATGTGAAAATCGATGCTCTCATTACCTCTTTTAAAATTGAAAATATATGTCTCCTATACATTTTAAAATAACATTATGTTGTATCGCTTCTTTCATAAGTTCATTGAATCTTATTGCTCAAAGTTCTCCAATAGAATTATCAGTTGATGCAGATACTCAAATTGCAACTGTGACCCGCTTATTTAATGGTACCAATATAGAAGATTTGAATAATCAGACGAATGGTGGCGTATTCAGTCAGTTGCTGCATGGAGAAGCTTTTGAAGAGAATGTGGATGTGGATTTTTTGAATTTGGAAAGTAAGGATTACTCCAAGGTATATCTGGTATTGGATGATAGGAGAATTCCGCATTTGATTACCCAGTCGGACATCTATCACAAAATCAGTTGGAATAATGCCAATGATAAATATGATTTTACGACTCATGACATTTATAACTCTACTCCGTTCAAGAAACCCGAAATCCTGTCGGGTTGGGAGTTCAAAGGGCGTTTTTCTTATATTCGACTCCTTGTCCGGACATATTCAGAAAACGATGCTGGAGCGGATTAACGGAAAAGAGCAGATTTCCAAATTTTGGGAGAAATGGGTGCAGGGCAATCCTGCTTATAGGTATGAGCTACTTCGTGACGGCAATGCTTATATCGGCAGACAGACGCAGACCATTGACTTTGAATCGGGAACGGGTGAGGTCGGACTTTTGAACCGTGGCTTGTATAAGTCGGGTATACGGTTTGTCAAGGGAAAAAACTATGAGGGAGTTTTAAGAGTAAAGTCGGATGCGCCTGCTGAGATATATCTGTCTCTGAGAGATAGTAGCGGCAACATTCTTGCGGAAAGGAGCTGCACATTGAAGGGGAGCGGTGAATACGAGAAGGTTGAATTTGAGCTGGTTCCTACGGCTTCGGTTAATGACGGTGCCTTTGGCATCACATTGAAAAACAAGGGAAAGGTGGAATTGGGATTTGCTTTCTTACAACCGGGAGAATGGGGCCGGGTAAACGGATATCCGTTGCGCAAGGAGTTTGTCGATGCGCTGAAAGATTTGGAGATAAAAGCCATTCGTTACAATGGTTCCATGGTTTCTACAGGTGCCGACACTTACTTGTACCGTTGGAAAAAGATGCTGGGGCCGGTGGATGAAAGACGTGTCTCATTGCGTACGGGCTTTAATATGTATGCCACACATAGTTTCGGTTTCATGGAAATGTTGCAATTGGCCGAAGTTATCGGTGCGGAATGCATTATCGGTATGAGTAAGGATGAAACGGCAGAAGATGTCCGTGACTTTGTAGAGTATGTGAACGGTGCTGCCTCTACTGTTTGGGGAGCCCGGCGCGTAAGTGATGGGCACGCAAAACCTTATAATCTGAAATATATACAGGTGGATAATGAACGGAACATGACATTGGGTTATGTAAAGGATGTTGAGAAATTTGCAGAAGCGGCGTGGAGCGTAGATCCCGATATGTCTATTATGCTTTCGGTTAACATTCCGAGAAGCGGTTATCCCAAAGGAAGCAAAGAGTATCGGCTCGTATCCGATTTAGCTGACTGGTTCATAAAAAAGGGACAAGGTGACAAGCTTTGCTGGGATCCCCATTATAGCGGCTCGCGTGAATTTGCCGATGATAAAAGAGGATTTGAGAATGAGATGGGGATTGCCATTCAGCGTAATCTTGCGGAAGACTTTCCCGGTTTTCACCTGAATCTGCATCCGATGGAAGAGAATGGCTGGCGTTGTGACTGGGATCGCGGTTTGGCTCATGCGCATAACTGGAATACATTGCAGCGATATGGCAACTGCTTCCGTATGCTGGGCACTGCCAATACATTCCAGCCGTTCGGGCTTCATTACATGTGGAATCAGGGGCGTATTCATTATACTCCGGATGCTATGTGGTATCAGCCTTCGGCATGTATCGACAAGATGATGATGCAGACTTGGAAACCGATAGTGGTGGAAACTGCAAGTTCTTGCGACAGTCTGCTTGATATTACTGCCAAAGTGAATGAAAAGAAAACGGAAATGACGGTGTATGTTGCCAATATGAGCAGCCGGGCACAACCTGTTCTTATTAATCTGGAAAATTTCAAATTGAAGTCGGTAGCGGATGCGCAAGTGATAGGCGGGTGCGAACTGACAGACTACAATACATACGATAATCAGAACAATGTAGTATTCAGACCTATCAAGGTAAAGGTATCCGGGCATAAGATAAAGGCTCAACTGCCAAAATATTCCTATACTGTAATAACCGTAAGAAAATAGTGATAACTGAAATTTATAATAAAAGACACATGAAGAAAAATAAATGTATATCTCTGTTATTGAGTTGTTGTCTGGCCTGGTTGGCAACAGCGAGTGCTAAAGAAAGTACTCCGGCAGAGAAAAGGCAACAATTGGTTTCGAACGTAGACACAAGTCTTGAAGGGGCGCAGAAGTATGTGCTCCGTGTAAAGGGAATGCCTTTTTACATGACTAATATCCAGGTAAGGTTGGATCTTTTAAGATATTCGGAAGGATGGGATATGGAGCTATGTGATAAACTCATGGCACAGATTGCGGCAGATGGTTTTAATACGGTTTCTGTTCCGGTTCATTGGTATGAGGTAGAGCCGGAAAAGGGAAAATTCGACTGGACGGTATTGGACAGTTATCTGGAGTTAGTCAAAAAACATGGCTTGAAGATGGAGATGCTTTGGTTTGGCGCCAACAGCGGAGGGCATGTGCAGTGGCTGGGACGTCCCGGCAAGAATGCAGTCCATCTTCGTACACCCGATTATGTACTCTATTCTTCCTCTCCATCTTCCAAAGAGACAACCAGTGAATTTACCATTCGGCGTGATATGTCCGACTATACGCTCGACATTGCTGATGACCGATTGCGCGAACGGGAAACTTATGTGCTGGGAAAAGTAATGGAACACATTGCTGTTTGGGATATGGCCAATGGCAAACAGCATCCGATAATCGGTGTACAAATCAACAATGAGTTTGTAGGACAAAGGATGGCATTCCCTAATTCTTTAGCCATTTCTTACTTGAACAGTGTAGCCGGTGCAGTGAAGCAATCGGACTATGTGGTATGGACACGTGCCAATTGTGTGTTTTGGAACGTAAACGGACGTATTTACGAAAACGAGGCTCATCGTCGTTCTCCGGAACAGACGAACCTTGATTTCGTGGGCATCGACACGTATCGGCATCATTTCCCATCCGATGCCTCCTTCATAGCCAGCATGCGCAACAACCTGCCGTATGTCGAAAAGAATTTCCGCATGATTATGGAGACCAATTCGGGCATACCGGTGTCGGCACAGATGCATTTGGCTGCTTTGTCGGGCAATGCTGCTTTTGATTATTACAGTGTAGAGGCTCTGTATGGGAAAGACGGAGATAAGATTGTTCCCTTAGTAAAGCACTTGGATGACATACGTCGAATGAACAAAGTACTGTTAAGCGATCCTGCAGACCTCGCAACCAAAGCACACGGCTATGGACTGTTCGTGCATAATTGGGAAGGTGTCAATTCTGCCGCAAGTACTTCCAACAGTGGTATTACGTATGTGCCGGCTTATCCCACTTCGCAGGGCATCAGCATACAGAGGAGTGACACAGAAGTGGTATTGATGAGTACCGGTGGAGGACGTTTCACTTTACCTAAATCCATACAAGTGAAAAACGCGTCATACGGTTATTTTGACAAGAAGAACCAATGGGTTAAACAAGGAGATATTAGTCTGGGAAGACAACAGTTGTTTGACAGTGCTCCAGACAAGAATTCTTCAATTTCTATGGAAGCTGGCAGTACAGTACTTCTGATATGTAATTCTGCCCCGATGCTAAGACCCTATCAGACTGTTCAGGCTGAATTTGCATCGTTTAGTTCTGATGTTACCGCGGAATATGATATCAAGAACATCGGTTTTGCCGGAAACGGATATGCGAAGCTGCCTTCTCACGAAGGTGCTTATATCATCTGGAAGCAATTGGAAGCCAAAGAGGATGGGGAACATACGTTACGCATCCGCTATTCTCTTGAGGACAAACGACCGGCATCCCATGTGTTGACGGTAAACGGAAAATCTTATAAGATAAAGCTGCAACCTACTGGGGAAGGCAATCGGTACGATTATTTCAGTATATCGGTCCCTCTGCGGAAAGGAAAAGAAAATGTTGTCCGGTTGGAAACGGAAGGCAATTACTTCCGTCCCGACAGAGTTGTCGTGCCGGCTCCGGCTGGAAATATTGATGAATTGCAAATATTATGAAACAGCTAAAGTACATTATAGTATTGACATTATTAGTCTTTCTTTCTTCGTTCAACGATAAAGTACAACCTGTCACCATATTTATGATAGGCGATTCAACGATGGCAGACAAAAGCTTGAAAAATGGAAATTTAGAACGTGGCTGGGGACAGATGCTTACTGATGTGTTATCGGGTGAAATAAAAGTGGAAAATTATGCCAAAGATGGGCGTAGTACTAAAAGCTTTATAGCCGAAGGACGGTGGGAAACCGTGATGGCGAGATTGAAGAAAGGGGATTATGTATTTATCCAATTCGGTCACAACGATGAAAAAACGGATTCAGCTTTGCACACGGTTGTAGGCGGCAGTTTTGATGAGAATCTACGGCGTTTTTGTCAGGGAAACGAGAGCTAAAGGAGCATTTCCGGTTTTATTCAATTCGATTGTAAGGCGTAATTTTCCACCTGAAGGAATGAAAGAACATCGTTATGTGTATGAGAAAGAAGGCGATATTCTGGTTGATACACATGGGGAGTATCGGGAAGTTCCTCGTAAGGTGGCTATGGAAATGAATGTTCCTTTCGTCGATGCCAACCGACTGACACACGACTTAGTGGTAGGTTTAGGGGTTGAAGAATCAAAAAAACTGTTCATGTGGGTACCTGCGGGAAAATACGCCTTCTGTCCGAAAGGCAAGGTTGATAATACGCACTTGAACATCAACGGTGCCCGGACGGTGGCTTCATTGCTGATGAAAGCTACGGTAGAAGTCGTACCGAAATTGAAAAGCTATTTTCGGCAGTACGATTCGGAAGTTTATGTGGCTCCCTACAAAGGAAATAGGCAATGTGCTATAAGCTATACGTTTGATGACGGATTGCTGGAACATTATACATTGGTATATCCAAAGTTGGAAGAATACGGTTTTAAAGGCACATTCTGGGTCTGTGGGAAAATCATTGAAGATAAGAAGGCTGCATTGGGAAAACCACGTATGACTTGGAAACAAATGAAGGAGATGTCGGAAAAAGGGCATGAAATTTCCAATCATGGATGGTCGCATCTGATCCTTCCAGGTAAGACTGAAATACAAATTCGTGAAGAAATCGATAGGAATGATAGTATTATCCTTGCAGAAATAGGAAAACGTCCGGTGACATTTTGCTATCCGGGAAATTATATGGATGAGCAATCTGTTGCGATAGCTTCAATTGGCAGGGCGGGGACACGGCAATATCAATATGCCATCGGAGGTGAAAAGTCACAGTCCACTCCTGAGGAACTGGACAAATGGCTGGATGAGCTTCTGACTTCCGGAGGCTGGGGAGTAAGTATGACACATGGCATTACGTATGGTTATGATTTCTTTGCCGATTCTTCTGTTTTATGGAATCATCTTGAAAAGGTGAAATCGAAGAAGGATAGTGTCTGGGTGGCTACATTCGAGGAAGTGTCAGCTTATGTAAAGGAGTGGAAGAACATACGTCTTGAAATTTGTAAAGGTAAGACGGAATGGGTCGTGACTCCTTGCCTTCCGTTGGATAGTACACTTTTCAACCAACCCCTGACTATAGTCTTGAATTTGAAATCCGAAAACAGAATCAGGAACGTTTTGGCAGGATGGGAAGCAGATTCCGGTACAGAAGCGGGATGGGAAATGTTTATTTGAGTTCAATCCTTATGGAGGAATTATACGAATCAGATTGAAATAACTCGGTAGTGATTATTGATTAGATTTTTTTATTTTATGTACAATCTTATGTTTAAAAGAAAGAGGGCATTATGCTTGTTTGCTTTTATGCTCGGCATAGTCGTATCCGGCTTTGCCACGAAAAAACTAATATTTATCAGGGTTACCTATTCGCTTATTTTGAGGGTACAGGACCTAAAGAAAAGCAGGAACAGTTACGGTTTGCCTATAGCTCTGATGCAAGGAACTGGTATGCGCTGAACAACAACCGGCCGGTTCTTCGTTCCAAGGACATTTCCCAGACGGGAGGTATCCGCGACCCGCACATCCTTCGCCGTACTGATGGAAATGGTTTTTACGTGGTGGCGACAGACATGTTTGTCATGAAGGACGGATGGGAACACAATCCCGGCATCGTGATGCTGAAGTCGGACAATCTTACCGATTGGAACCACAGTGTGATAGACCTCGCCTCTCTCTATCCGGAGAAGTTTGGCAATGTGAAATGGGTATGGGCACCTCAGACCATTTACGACCCGGCAGAGAGAAAATACTTGGTCTATTTCACCGTCCGCTTCAATGGCGATGGGCATTTGGATTTTTACAGTGCATACGCCAACAAGGATTTTACAGGTTTTGAGGCGGAGCCCACGTTGATGTTCCGTGCCAAATATGGAGCCATTGACGGGGATATTATTTATAAAGATGGCGTTTACCACCTTTCTATAAGGGAAATACGAAGGACAAGAACGGCAAGGAACTGAAGAACGGCATCCGGCAGGCAACCTCGAAAAGTCTGAAAGGACCGTGGAAAGAGAACTTCAAGTATGTGGACGCATACGCCGGCACCTCTACGGTAGTGGAAGGTTCGGGTATCTTCAAGCTAAACGATTCTGATGAGTATATATTGATGTACGATCTGTACACTTCGGGACGCTACGAGTTTCAGCGCAGTAAAGATTTGTACACGTTCACCTCGAAGCCGGAATCGTTTACGAAAAACTTCTATCCACGTCATGGCACCGTCATGAGCATCACGCGGGAAGAAGCTTACCGGCTGAATATGAAATGGGGCGGCATCCCGCAGGAAACACTCAATGACCCGTACGATTTTGTAGCCGACGGCAATCCCATTGTCACACACAAATATACATCCGACCCTGCACCGCTCGTGGTGGGCGATACGCTTTGGCTCTATACCGGTCACGACTATGCCGGAAGGCAGGGCGGGTACAAGTTGAAGGATTGGTGCTTGTTCTCGACTACCGATATGATACACTGGACGGAACACCCCACACCGTTGAAGCTGTCGGAATTTACTTGGGATAAATCGGGGGCAGCATACGCTTCACACGTGGCGGAACGCAATGGAAAATACTATTTCTATGCCAGTACGAACGGTTCTGGAATAGGTGTGGCGGTGGCGGACAATCCGCGTGGCCCCTTCAAGGATGCGCTCGGCAAACCATTGCTCACCAACAAGGATTGTCCGGGGGCCACACATTGGTGGGTGTGCATAGACCCGGCCGTGTTTATTGACGATGACGGGCAGGCCTGGATATTCTGGGGCAACAAGATTTGCTATTATGCCAAGCTGAAGGAGAATATGATTGAAATAGACGGTCCGGTTCGTGTGGTGAATATCCAGAATACCGGAAAGGATATGGATTTCACGGAAGCACCGTGGGTTCATAAGCACAAAGGAAAATATTATCTGACATACGCCAGCGAATGGCCTGAAAAAATATCGTATGCGATGGCTGACCGGATAGAGGGACCATATACTTGCAAAGGCATCCTCGCTGAAATATCGGGTAATAGCAACACTACCCATCCGGGAATCGTGGAGTTTAAAGGACAGGCTTATTTCTTTACCCATAACGGTGGATTGCCGGACGGGGGAAGTTACAGCCGTTCGGTATGCTCGGAGTTCCTGCGCTATAATGAGACGGCGACATACAAAGGTGGAAGCTTCTACGGAAGGTGCGGACAGAGGGTTTGTCCCGTTCGATAACAAGAACAATCCCGTCATTCCGGGATATAACGCCGATCCGGAAGTAATGTACTCGCATAATACAGGCAAATACTATATCTATCCTACCAGTGATGGATTCCATGAATGGAGCGGACATTACTTTAAAGCCTTTTCCTCATCGGACTAAAACATTGGAAAGACGAAGGTGTTATCTTCGATTTCAAGAATGACCTGAGTTGGGCGGATAAGAACGCATGGGCGCCGACCATTATCGAACGGAAGATAAACGGGAAATATCGTTATTTCTATTATTACTCCGCTGAAAAGAAAATAGGTGTTGCCGTCAGCGATTCTCCGACCGGGCCGTTTAAAGACCCTATCGGCAAACCGCTGATAGATTATAAACCGGAAGGCGTGCGTGGCGGACAGCAGATAGATCCCGATGTGTTCCACGACCCGCAGAGCGGGAAGTATTATATCTATTGGGGATGCGGTTATCTGGCTGTGGCGGAGCTGAACGATGACATGGTTTCCGTTAGGAAGGAGACCATGAAGCTGATTACTCCCAAGAGCCCGTTCACTGAAGGTGCGGAAGTGTTCTACCGCAACGGGCTGTATTATTTCCTATGGTCGGAAAATGATACGCGCAGCGAGGATTACCGGGTGCGGTATGCCATAGCCAAGTCACCGGTCGGTCCATTGGAAGTCCCCGACAAAAACCTGATTTTATGGAAAAGGCCTGAGAAAGGTATCTATGGAACCGGACACAATGCAGTCTTGAAAATGAATGGGAAAGACGAATGGTATATTGTCTACCACCGTTTCCGCCGTCCGAATGCCATAAAGATGGGATGGGCTGCCGGTTATCATCGGGAAGTCTGCATGGACAAAATGGAATTTGAGACAGATGGGAGAATAAAGATTGTTGAACCTACTTTGTAAGGTGTTCCCCTTTCAGCTATATCTGAACTTTATGAATAAAGTATTGAGTGTTGTTCATCAATGCCGTGATACCTTATTCATCTATTGAAAAGATAATGGAAACGGGACCCGGATTATGAAGGAGTGTGGAATGGAGATTTTTCATAATGGTGGAAAATCTCCATTCTTTTTCTGTATTACCTAATTTAGAGAGAAAAACATCGCTTAAAGAAAGATTTGTTGGCATCCTATTGGTAGAACTCCCTATATATTTGCTTTATCATGATGGAACAGATTATGTAGTAAAGCTTTCACTTATTGATATTTGGAATTTGGATGGTAAACTAAAAATATTATTTATGCAGAAACGTAATTTATTGGTAACGATTGTTTTCTTGTTTATAGGAGTGTGTGGAATGTCAGCCGAACGTATCCGACAGAATTTTGATTTCGACTGGCAGTTCCGCCTTGGGGAACAAGGCACATATAAACAGTGCAGCTTCCGCACGATTGGAGCATAGGATTGGACTTTAGCGAAGAAGCCGGTCCGGAAAGCGGGTATCTGCCGGGTGGTATAGGTTATTATAAAAAGGATTTCACAGTACCTTTGTCTTATAAAGGCAAACGGGTCAGCATCGTGTTCGATGGAATATATCATAAGGCAACCATCTATCTGAATGGACGGGAAATTGATTATCACCGCTATGGATACACTTCGTTTGAAACGGATTTGACACCTTACTTGAAGTATGGGGAAAATAATACGCTCAGCGTGAGGGTGGACCATTCGGAGAAATCGCGTTGGTACACCGGTTCGGGTATCTACCGCCATGCATGGTTGCAAGTGACTGACCCGATACATGTGAAAATGTGGGGGACATACGTTACTACTCCCCAAGTGTCCACGTCATCGGCCACTATTTCGTGTGTAACGACTGTTGCCAATGTTTCGACATCAGCAGGGAAAATTGAAGTGGAACAACAGTTGGTCGATGCGCATGGCAATTCGTTGAAGATAAATGGGAAACGGTATGCAGTCCGGACGGATGTCGTGATACCTGAGAACGGGACCAAAGACATAGAGCAGTCTTTTTCTATTTCCAATCCGCAGCTGTGGAGTCTTGAAAATCCCCACTTGTACCATCTGGAGATTGTATTGAAACAAAGAGGTAAGGTAATAGACCGTTATACGACCCGCTTTGGGGTACGTACCATCCATTTTGATAAGGATAAGGGCTTTTTCTTGAATGGGAAGAATATTAAGATGAAAGGTATGTGTCTGCACCAAGATGCCGGTTGCTTGGGCGTGGCAGTTCCTGACCGTTCCTACGAACGCCGCTTGACTATTCTGAAAGAGTTCGGTGTCAATGCCATCCGTTGTTCGCACAATCCGCCTTCGCCGGAATTCCTGGACTATTGCGACTCTATCGGCTTTTTGGTCATTGACGAGGCTTTCGACAAATGGAAATCCGGATACTATGAGCAATTTTTCGATGATTGCTGGCAGCAGGATATCAGTGATATGATTGTACGCGACCGTAACCATCCCTCCATCATTCTTTGGAGTATCGGCAATGAACTGGCAGAGGCTACACGCAAGGATAATGTGGGGGTGGAACGAGCCACGATGTTGCGCGACTTTGTCCGTAAACTGGAACCGACACGTCCTACCATGTTGGCACTGGCTCCTGCATATCAGGATAAGTTTGCAGCAGTGACCGATGTCGTGGGTTACAACTACAGTGAGCTTTCTTATATCGAGGATAGGAAGAAGCATCCCGAACGCATCGGGCTTATCAGCGAGAGTTATCCATATTATAGCGGCTTGCGTCCGTATGAAGCACGCGACTATTCGGACAAGAATCCTTGGAATTATGTAATGGAATATGATTATATTTGCGGTTCGTTCATGTGGGCGGGCATCGACTACATAGGTGAGAGCATGGGGTGGCCCAGTAAAGGATGGGCTGCTTCTCCATTCGACATGTGTATGGACGAGAAGCCGCGTGCCGCCTACTTCCGTGCCGCATGGACGGACAAACCGGTGGTGAAGATGGCTGTTGTGGACTACAGCATAGACGAAGATCCCGGAAAGGACCACTGGCAGACTCCGCCGATGGTACACGACTGGACTTTCCCTTATACGGACTCACGCGTGTTGCCTATACATACGCCCTCCAATTGTGATGAGGTGGTATTGATAGACCCACGCGGAAAGAAATACGGGCCGCGCAAGCCGAAAGACTATCTGAACAATACCATTGTTTGGAATCAGCCTTACCGTCCGGGTAAAGTGGTCGTAATCGGATATAAAGGCGGTAAAGAGGTATGCCGTGACAGCATTCGGACAAGCAAGCCTGTGGCTACACATTATACGCTTACCCCCGACCGCTCGACATTGAAAGCGGACGGACAAGACTTGTCTTTTATCTCCCTGCAACTGTTTGATGAAAACGGGGTTCCTGTCAGGATAAACGACCGCATGGTAACTGTCCGCGTGGAAGGTGATGGACGGCTGATGGGAATAGACAGCGGTGAGATGAGAAGAGAACTTCGGTTTGACAGCCATTCACTGCCCACCTACTTTGGAAAATGCCAGATTGTGGTGCAGGCCGGACGAATAAAAGGAACGCTGAAAGTCATCGTGCAGGTAGAAGGACTGCCGGAACAGGTACTAAATATCGAATGTCTATAATATAGCAATCAATATTTTACTAATACATAAATCATACAATCAAGATGAAACGAATGAAACAGAATTTATTCTACAGTTGGCTATTATCATTGCTTTGTTTACCGGTATTTGCCAATGCCGATACGGTGGAACGTAAACAATTGTTTGACGACGACTGGTCTTTTAAACTGGGTGATACACCCGCCGCTTCGTCATCCGCATGCGACGATACTTCATGGAGAAAAGTGGATTTGCCTCACGATTGGAGCATTGAAGCCGATTTCGATGTGAAAGCTCCTGCCGGAAACGATGGCGGTTACCTGCCTGCGGGTATCGGATGGTATCGGAAGGCATTTCATGTAGATAAGGGGATGGAAGGTAAGAAACTGCGTCTCTATTTCGAGGGCGTTTATATGAACTCGGAGGTCTTTATTAATGAAGAACGTGCAGGCGGGCATCCATACGGCTATTCCTCGTTTTTTTGTGATATTACTCCTTACCTGCACTTCGGACAAGAGAATGTGGTGGCTGTCCGTGTGGACAATTCGGGGCAAAAGAACTGCCGTTGGTACACCGGTTCGGGTATCTATCGTCATGTGTGGCTGCTGACTACGGGAGCGATGCATATTGATGACTGGAGCGTGTATATCCGTCCGGTTAAACAAAATGATAGCGATGTCTGGAATTTGGATATCGCCATGCGCTATGTAGATGCTGTCCAAACAGGAGCAAAGCCGGAAATAAAACATACTGTTTATGACGAGTCTGGCAGGGAAGTGGCAACTTCTGCAAGCGGACACTTGGAGCAATCGCTCTCTGTAAACCATCCCAAATTGTGGTCGCCGGATACTCCTTGTCTCTATACTGTGTGTACGCAACTTATTGTCGGAGGCAAGGTCATAGATGAGGTTAAGAACACTACCGGATTTCGGAGTATCGTTTTCGACAGTGAGAATGGATTGTCTGTGAATGGTAAACCTACGCTTTTGAACGGCGGATGCGTGCATCATGATAATGGCGTGCTGGGTGCACGTTCTCTTGATGCTGCCGAAGCACGTAAAGTACGCTTGCTGAAAGAAGCCGGTTTCAACGCCGTGCGTACTTCGCACAATGTCCCTTCGGAAGCCTTTCTGCATGAATGCGACCGTCAAGGGTTGCTTGTTATCGATGAAGCTTTCGACGGATGGCGCGATGCCAAACATAAACATGATTACTCTGTCCTTTTTGATAAGTGGTGGAAACGTGACATCGAAGCAATGGTACTTCGCGATCGCAATCATCCCTCCATATTCTGCTGGAGTATAGGCAATGAAGTGATAGAACGTAAAAAGCTGGAGGTGGTCACTACAGCGAAAAAACTTGCCGAACATGTCCATGCCTTGGATTCCTCACGCCCCGTCACTTCCGCACTGACCACTTGGGACAAGAGTTGGGAGATATTCGACCCGTTGGCAGCCGTACATGACATTGTGGGCTATAATTACCAGTTGCATCGCGCAGAGTCAGACCACGAGCGTGTTCCCTCACGCATTATCATGCAAACGGAATCTTACCCGCGCGATGCTTTCCGTAATTGGGATCTGGTGAACAAGCATGCTTATATTATCGGTGACTTTGTGTGGACTGCATTGGATTATTTGGGCGAATCGGGTATTGGGCGTTTCTATTACAAAGGTGACAGCGAAGGCGAACATTATGACCGTAACCAATATCCTTGGCATGGCGCATATTGTGGCGACATTGATCTGACCGGTTGGAGAAAACCCATTTCACATTACCGTGAGATGCTTTATGATTCAAAGAAAAAGCTCTATATGGCAGTGCGTGAACCGAACGGTTACCACGGTGAAATCAAGGAAACAATGTGGTCGGTATGGCCTACGTGGGAAAGCTGGAATTGGAAAGGGAACGAAGGAAAACCGATTGAGGTAGAGGTTTATTCTCATTATCCCAAAGTACGCCTTTTCTTAAACGATACCTTGGTGGGTGAACGTCCGGCTGGCTATGAACAGCAGTTCAAGGCTGTTTATACATTGCCTTATCAGGCAGGTACACTGCGTGCGGTTGGTGTGGACGGAAACGGCATAGAACAGGAAAGCGTAGTGTTGAGAACGTCCGGCACTCCCTCCTCTATCCGCCTTACCACCCAAGAGCAAAGCATAAAGGCTGACGGGCAAGACTTGGCTTTTGTTGTCGTCGAGGTGTTGGACAAGAATGGGAATATAGTATCTGATGCTACCAATGAAATAGAATTTTCCGTGCATGGAGCCGGTACGCTGGAAGCTACAGGCAGTGCGGATTTGAAAGATGAAAAGTCATATATGGCATCTGTGCGTAAGGCATGGAAAGGCCGTGCCATAGCTGTAATCAGAAGTACGAAACAAAAAGGTAAGGTTACACTGAAGGTTGTTTCAAAGGGGCTTTCTTCGGATGCCATAATAATCAAGACTAAAAAATGAACGATATGAAAACAGGGTTGATAGCTATTCTGCTCTTCCTTGCCGTGCAGACAGCATGGGGGCAGTTCTGCCTGCATTCGGGTATGGCAGCTACAGTGAATTATAATAAATCGGAAGCTCCGGTGGTGCATACCGCTTTGGAATTGCTTCAGCGGGATTATCGAGCCGTTTTTTCTAATTCTCTGCAATACAGCGAAAAACAAGGTGATATTCTTGTCGGTACCTTGGGACTGAATAATGCGGTGGAGCAATCCGGTGTAGATCTTTCTACCTTGAATAATAAGAAAGAAGCTTTTCTGTTGACGGTATTGCTGGACGGGCGGTTGCTGATAGCCGGAAGCGATAGTATGGTACGGCATACGGTATTATGGAACTTTCGCGTTTGATAGGCGTATCTCCTTGGGAATGGTGGGCGGATGCCACTCCGGAGAAGAGGGAGTTGTTCGAGCTTCCTGTCGGCTACACGAATATGCAATCACCTTCGGTGGAATACCGGGGCATATTCATTAACGATGAGGACTGGGGACTGACACCTTGGAGTAGCTGGACCTACGAACCTTGGCTGTATTATGGGCCGGGACGTATAGGGCCACGTACCAACGAACGGATTTTTGAACTGATGCTTCGCCTGCGGGCCAACACCTATTGGCCTGCCATGCACGAGTGTACAAAGCCATTCTTTCTGACCAAGGGAAACCGGGAAATGGCAAAAAAATTCGGCATCTATATAGGCGGTTCACATTGTGAGCCAATGGCATCGAGCACAGCCGGTGAGTGGTCCCAGCGTGGCAAGGGTGAATACGATTATGTGAAGAACAGCGCATCTGTCTATAAGTTCTGGGAAAGTCGTGTGAAAGAGGTGGCAGGACAAGAGATCTTTTATACTGTGGGTATGCGTGGCGTACATGACGGCGCGATGAACGGTGCCAAGACGTTGGACGAACAGAAAACCGTACTTGAACGCGTATTTGCAGACCAACGCCGCCTGTTACAGCAATATGTGAATAAGGATGTGACAAAAGTGCCGCAAGTGTTTATTCCTTATAAGGAGGTACTCGATGTATATCACGCAGGACTGAAAGTGCCCGATGATATTACCCTGATGTGGTGCGATGACAACTACGGATATATCAAGCATTTTCCTACCGCAGAGGAGCGTGCCCGCAAAGGTGGAAATGGTATCTACTATCATGTTTCTTATTGGGGACGTCCGCATGACTACTTGTGGTTGGGTACATTCAGTCCCCATCTGCTCTATCAACAGATGAAGCAGGCATACGACCATGATGTACGGAAAATATGGATTCTGAACGTGGGTGATATCAAGCCTATCGAATACCAGACTGAACTTTTCATGGATATGGCTTGGAATATTGACAAGGTAGCCGAAGAGGGTGTTTCCGCTCATTTAGAAGATTTTTTGCAGCGTGAGTTCGGTGAGAAGGTTGGTGAAGAACTGCTTCCGGTCATGGAAGAGCACTATCGGCTTGCTTATATTCGTAAACCTGAGTTCATGGGTAATACCCGTGAGGAGGAATATGGGACACCCGATTATCGTGTTGTAAAAGACATGTCTTGGAGCAAACAATATGTTCTGCAAAGGTTGTCCGATTATCAGAGTATTTCTGATAAGGCGGAACAGTTGGCGAGACAAATCCAGGACGCACGTGGGGATTCTTATTTCCAACTTGTGAAATATCCGGTGCAGGCTGCCGCTGAAATGAACAAGAAGATGCTTTATGCCCAGCTTGCCCGACACGGTGAAGCAGACTGGAACCGGAGTGATGCGGCCTACGACAGTATTGTCTCATTGACCCGTATCTATAATATAGGTATAGGGAATAACGGAAAGTGGCATCGCATGATGGATCATCAGCCGCGCCGGTTGCCTGTATTCGAACCGGTGTCCCACCGGAATGTTTCATCGCCTATGATAACAGAACGCATACCGCTTCATAAATGGAATGGTTCGGATTGTATTGAAGGTGATTATGAACTTTGCAAAGGGTTAGGCTATGAAGGTAGAGCGGTTGCCATAGCCAAAGGAAAGAGCATTACTTTTGAATTCTCCGACTGCTCGTCAGGCTCCGTAGATGTGGAAGTCTGCCTCCTCCCTTCCCATCCCGTGGAAGGAAAACAATTGCGCTTTACGATAGAATTGAGTGGTAAGGAAACTTCACCGATTCACTACGAGACCAAAGGACGCAGTGAGGAATGGAAGGAGAATGTGCTTAGGAATCAGGCTATAAGAAGAGTGACTTTGCCGATTCGTAAAAAGAGAACAAACAAACTTGTAATAAAGGCTCTTGATGAAGGTATTGTATTGGATCAAGTGTCGGTTTATCCGCTTTAATGTTATATAGATCAATGGAAAAGACATGGAGATGGTTTGGCAAGAAAGATAAGATAACGCTTGCCATGTTACGACAGATAGGTGTGGAAGGTATTGTTACCGCTTTACACGATGTGCCCAACGGTGAAGTGTGGCCTTTGGAGTCTATCAAAGAAATGAAAGAGTATATAGAGGCTGCCGGACTTCGTTGGGCAGTAGTAGAGAGTTTGCCCGTATGTGAGGCGATTAAATATGGAGGAACTGAGCGGGAACAGTTGATAGCAAACTATATACAGAGTCTTGCCAATCTTGGCAAAGCAGGTATCAAAACTGTATGCTATAATTTTATGCCGGTCATAGATTGGATTCGTACAGATTTGAATCATCCTTGGCCTGATGGTACTTCGTCACTTTATTTCGATAAAACACGCTTTGCCTATTTTGACTTGAAAATCCTGAAAAGGGAGCATGCGGAAAAGGATTATACTAAGGAGGAATTGGAGGCAGTAGAGAAATTATGTAGTCATATCACCGAAACGGAAGAATTGGAACTGATAGACTCAATTATCGTAAAAACCCAGGGTTTTGTGAACGGGAATATCAGGGAAGGGGAAACTCTTCCAGTATCGGTTTTCAGGAAGCTCTTGTCTCTCTATGACGGCGTGGACAGAGTTGCGCTACGTGAGAATATGCGCTATTTTCTTTCTTCCATCATGCCGGTGTGTGAGGAATATGGCATAGATATGTGCGTACATCCTGATGACCCTCCCTTCCAGATGCTTGGCCTTCCCCGTATCGTGACCGATGAGGAAGACATTGCCTGGTTATTGGATGCGGTGGACAATCCACACAACGGGTTGACTTTCTGCGCCGGTTCGCTCAGTGCTGGTGTACACAATGACACCCGTAAGCTTGCACGCCGTTTTGCCAGTCGTACCCGTTTCGTTCACCTGCGCAGCACGGAAACCCTATCTGATGGGAATTTTATCGAGAGTTCACATTTGTCCGGTAGGGGGCACTTGATAGAGTTGATACGTATCTTCGAATCTGTGAGTCCCTGTTTACCCATGCGGGTGGATCATGGCCGCACGATGCTCGGAGATGAGGAACTCGGATACAATCCGGGGTATTCATTCCATGGGCGTATGCTGGCATTGGCACAGGTGGAAGGAATGATGGCTGTTGTACAAGATGAATTACGAGAATAAAGAGTAAGAATTTAAATAGCAAGTAGATTATACAGATTAGATTATATACAGATTAATATGAATGAATTATTTGGAATCGCAGGCAAAGTAGCCATTATTACCGGAGCAGGTGGAGTATTAGGTGGAAATATTGCAAAGCATTTTATGCGGCAGGGTGCAAAAGTCGTTGCTGTAGATGTCCGTCGGGAACAATTGGACAAGCGGGTTTCTGAACTGGAACAATATGGCAGCGAGATTGTTGGCATTGTCGGTGACGTGCTTGATGTGGTAAGTCTGGAAAAACTGGCCGGACAGATACTTTCCCGATGGGGAAGGATTGACATTCTTCTGAATATTGCGGGTGGAAACATGCTGGGAGCTACACTTGAGCCGGAACAGAATTTTTATGATATGGATATAGTCTGCTGGGAGAAAGTGACCGGTCTGAATATGAACGGTACTGTATATCCGTCAATGGTATTTGGTAAAGTGATGGCCCAACAGAAGAATGGTTGTATCGTTAATGTGTCTTCCATGGCCGCTTATAGTGCCATTACTCGTGTACCTGGCTATTCAGCAGCAAAATCTGCGGTAGCGAACTTTACCCAATGGCTTGCCAGCGAAATGGCCTTGAAATATGGTGACGGCATTCGTGTCAATGCCATTGCTCCCGGATTTTTTATCGGTGACCAGAACCGGAGGGTTTTGATTAATCCGGACGGATCGTTGACAGAACGGAGCCGAAAAGTGCTTGCCAAGACCCCGATGGGACGCTTTGGAGATATAACTGAACTCAATGGTGCGGTGCAGTTCCTATGCAGTGACGCGGCAAGTTTCATTACCGGCGTATTGCTGCCGATTGACGGAGGATTCAGTGCTTTCAGCGGAGTGTAAGGAATTATATGATTAAAAAGATGGACCGGGCAATAATTGGGGACACTCATTTATTGCCTGGTTGTGTATGATGACTTGTTACTTGTTGTCCGACTTCTAATCAACTATATTATTATATATTGCCGTGCAATATTTAATATCTTGTGCGGTGAGTATTTGTTTTTAATTGATATTTACTTATTCCTGAATGAAATCTTTTTTCCCTATACTTCAGTTGAAAATAGCCGTTGGATACATCCTGCTGCTGTTCCTACTCTGTACTGTGGTTTTTCTTGTTCGGCTGGAGCATGGAAAGATGGAAGAACTGGATTCCAAAGAGTATCAGTCCAATATGAGAAGAAGGGCTGTCAACCGAACCTTTGAAAAACTGCTGGAGTTCTCCTTCCATGAGCATTTTTTGCTGACACAGGATAGTGTGGGTATTCATGAATACAGAAATAGTTGCATGGTTGCTTTAGACGCTTTGAACGGACTGAGGCTCTATTATACAACAGAGTTATACTTTGCCATAGATACTATATCCAAGCTCCTGCTGGAAAAAGAGCGGTTACATCATGAAGTGACAAATACCCTTTCCCGTTTTCCCCGCGCGGACAGCCTTCTTCATAAAAAGGTTTCCGGAATTATGCGGCAGACACAGGGTTTCGAGCAACCGACCGCACAACAAACAAAGAAAGCCGGGAACCTATTTCGTTTCTTTTCTAAAGACAAAAACAAGAAGTCCGCTTATGCCAGCCGGAAGGAAAAAGAGATGCAAGGTTTGAAAAGCAAGTCTTCCATGAGCGGACAATTCATCCGGCTGCAAAAGGATGTGTATAACCAGTATGCGGATTATCGGAAAAGGCTGGCATCATACTCGGACAGTTTGCAGTGCCGGAATCGGGAACTGAACATGCGTATCAGCGGTCTGATGCATGAATTAGAACGGATGGCCGACACACAATATGCGGCGGATATGAAAGAAACGACTGCATTAAGGAAACAGTCGTTCCGTATCATTCTTTTCATAGCCGTCATTTCCATTCTTCTGATAATTTTACTTTATCTTCTTATCCATACTGACATTAGAAAGCGACAGAAACATCGGATGGCACTTGAAACAGCCTGCTCCCGTAACGAGGAATTACTGATGTCACGCCGAAACCTGATGTTGTCGGTGAGCCATGACCTGAGGGCGCCCCTTGGTACGGTCTGTGAATTTGCGGAGCTGATGCAGCATGAGAAGGATACCGGATTGGTAAGGGAGTTCGCAGCGAATATCCTACACGCCTCCCGCCATGTCATCGGACTGGCCAACAACCTGCTGCATTATTACAGGCTGGAAGAGGGAAAGGAACAACCGGAGAATGTTGTGTTTCATTTAGGAGAGATTATTGGGAATACCGTGCGTACCTATCTTCCTTCTGCGCAAAAGAAGGGACTTGGACTGACTACTGAAATAAAATCATGTGATGTACTTGTCAGGTCCGATTCCGGACGGATTGTCCAGATTCTCGGTAATTTGCTGTCAAACGCAATCAAGTTCACACGCGTGGGATATATCCATGTGGGAGCCTTGTATCAAACCGGCAGGCTGTCACTATTCGTGAGAGATACGGGGACGGGGATAGACAAAGGGCGGCAACAACTGATATTCTCCGACTTTGAACAGATAGGTTCCCCTATGGGGGACGGTTTCGGTCTGGGGCTGGCTGTCACTTCAAGGTTGGTCTCACTGCTTGGGGGAGACATCCGGGTGGAGAGCATGCCGGGACGTGGAAGCACTTTTGAGATCCGGCTTCCTCTTGATGAGGCTGACATGCAGGATATACAGGATTCAGCTTCCGTTGGTAGCATCCTGCCCGATATCAGGGTGTTGTATATTGATGACGACCGTATTCAACTGGATGCCGTCAGAAGGATGTATCTTCGTCACGGTATCGAGTGTGACTGTTGCACGGACATTGATGAGATGGTCACGGCATTCAGGAAAAACCGGTACGACCTTGTCCTTACCGATATGAGGATGCCAGATACGGACGGTTATAGCGTGCTGGCTCTGCTCCGCAATAGCAATATAGGCCAGTCCGGAACGGTTCCTGTACTAGCAGTGACCGCCCGTGTTGATAACGGTGCCGTCCATTTTATAAATTCCGGTTTTGCCGGATGTCTGCACAAGCCTTTCTCTGAAGAAGAATTACTGGCGGTCACACGGAGTGTGGAGCGTCCTGATTTCACATACATCATGGAAGGCGAGGAACACGTGGACGAACTGCTGGATATTTTCATTGAGGATACGGAGGCCGGACTTGTCGGCATACGTGATGCCGTCAGTTCGGGTGATTATGCAAGGCTTGGAAATATAATACACAAGGCTGTCCCCATATGGGAGACAATACGGATAGACATCCCTTTGCAGGAACTGGCCTATATGGGTTCGCTGTCACCCGAAAAATGGGCAGATATATCTGAAGGGCGGATTGAGAGACTGGCCAGAGCTGTGGAGGATGCCGTAAGAAAGGCTGTAACATTAAAGGAGAAAATGAATGGAGACAATACTCATTGTGGAGGATAACCGTACATACGCACGTACTACCGCCAACTGGCTGACGAGAAACGGTGTGAATACCCGCTACGTACTTTCGGCAAATGCCGCAAAAGAGTTTCTGCGTAATAACGAAGTGGATCTGGTCCTTTCGGATTTCCGTCTCGGTGATTGTAACGGCGTGGAACTGCTCGAATGGATGAAGTCGCATGGCTACCGTATGCCTTTTCTTATCATGACCGGGTACGGGGATATACCCGGTGCCGTGGAAGCCTTGAAGAGAGGAGCCGACAATTATCTGCCCAAACCCGTGCAGACGGAAAAGGTACTTGGCATTATCCGAGAACTGTTGGGGCGCAGGAAGAAAAGCGTGGAATCGGAACAGACTTTCTATGTATGTAAAAGTCCGTCAGCGGCAAAACTTCAGGAGATGGTACGTCTGGTAGCCCCTGCGGATAGTCTGTCCGTGCTGATACGTGGCGCATCAGGTACGGGAAAGGAATGGGTAGCACGGCAGATACACGCTTTCAGCAAACGTTCGGATGCCCCCTTTCGTGGCGGTGGATTGCGGCGCTCTGCCACGGGAACTGGCCGCATCGGAATTATTCGGACACAAGAAAGGGGCTTTTACCGGAGCGGTTGAGGACAAGAGTGGCGTGTTTGCCGCCGCTAATCACGGGACATTGTTTTTGGATGAGGTCGGCAACCTGAACCTGGAGACGCAGATGCAGCTATTGCGGGCCCTGCAAGAGAAATGTTACAGACTTCTCGGTGGAAAAGAAGAAATTCACACGGACATACGCTTGCTGGCAGCTACCAACGAGAACCTGGAGAGAGCAATAAGTGAGGGGCGGTTCAGGGAGGATTTGTTTCACCGGCTGAACGAGTTCCCGCTTTATGTCCCACTGTTGAAAGATTGCCGGGAGGATATTATCCCGCTGGCCGGATTCTTCCTTCCTAATGCAAATAGGGAACTTGGAAAGAAGATAAAGGGGTTTGACCAGGATGTAAGAAAGGCTTTCAGGGCTTATTCGTGGCCCGGCAATATCCGTGAACTGAAAAATGTGGTGAAACGTGCATGTGTGCTGGCACAGGAGGACTGGATTACTCTCAAGGATATTACTCTTCCGGTGGACATTAAGCCATCGGAAGATTACAAACAGGATATGGCGCGGACAGAACTGGAAGCGATACAGAAAGCGTTGGAAACCATGGGCAATGACCGGAAGGCAGCCGCACGACTGTTGGGTATATCCCGGAGCACTCTGTATCTGAAACTGAAAAAGTACGGCTTGATTTGAATTTGTCCATATTGTTGGACACACCGTGTCCGATGGAAGATAACGGACACGGACATGAAATAAATTTGTAAAGTTATAATATACACATTATTAATGTATTAATTACTTTTTTCTCTCATGGCATATCTTTTGCCTTCTTATGGTTATGATAAGGAACAATAAAACAGAAAGAGTTTTTAATTTAAAATATCAATACCATGAGAACATTGACAAATACACCGTTGTTCGGTATGTTTACCTCTTACATAGCCGGTTTGGAACTTGTGCCGGGAAAATTGTCTGCCGTTTATGATGATTTTGCAGACCTGATTGCCGATTTGTCACAAGACGGGAACAGAATAAGCCAAATGAGGCGGCTGAATTACACGAGGATAGAGCTTCTCTTCATAAAACAAACCTGCGACACCATGAAGGAAGGGCGGCATGTACTCTATGACGTATTCATCGGCAAGGTTCTGTTCCTGCTGGATGCGGAGATAGAAATGGTAAAAGAGTATTTACGCCACTGTGCGGATGGTACCAGCACAGGAATGGAAATCCGCCCGCAAGGCTGTAAGCGGAAATCCGCATTACACTGGAACGGTACGGACAGTGATCTGATAGAACTCGTGGCGGCATTGATGGCAACCGGGGCGGTGGGCTGTGCGGAGGGAAGGAAACTTACCATCGTGGATGTCATCAGAGTATTCGAGGATGCTTTCAATATCAAGATTAACGCTTTATATACCAAACGTGGTAAAGTGTTTGACCGTTGTAGGGATTCCACACCTTTCATTGACTCCCTGCGTAAAAGCTATATCAGGATGTTGGACAAGCGGTTGGCGTAGGGATTGCACGTCAACAGTCGCCAACGGATGACTTGTATGTCCTCCATGTTGCTGATTGACTGCCAAAGTGTTTTCTTTGCGGCTATAAACTTCTGTAAATAAATCAAGTTATGGGATTACTGAAAGATTGGATGGCCCGCTTGGGATTCCGTCTGCCGGAACATCCGGCGGCTGAACCGGGCAGCGTGTTCATCACGATGGACGAAAAGAATATGCCGGTAGATGTGCGGACGGGTGATACGACACCGAAAGCATATGAGGATTATATCGGAAAGATAGTGAAGGATTTTGATAAACGGCTCTATCTGCCCGGCTGAACGATTCTGAAAGTTGATTTTGCGGACAAAGGCAAAATTCCCTCCCGACGGGGAAACCTGTCGAACTGGTACTCTCACAAATTGGTCCCGGCTGTCTATAGGCATAAGGCGGTAATGGGAAAACAGATTCAGCTACAAGATGCGGCTTATATACTAAAAGCGGGATGGAAACTGTTCAGCCGCCGGACATCGCTTGAAACCCTTCAAAAGGATAAGCAATACCGGGAGTTTATACGCCATAACGAGGCAGCAGGCCGGAATAACGTATCGGACGAGGGGAAACGGGTATATGCCGTGGCAACGGATGAAGGCGTACTGTTCTTTTCGGACAGTGGGAAAGGGATGAAAACGCGTAACAGCTACCTGCAACATCTGGCGGATAGCTTTTTCAACTTCTCAAAAGGAGTGGAAACGCTGAAACTGTACGAAATGGAGATACCTTCCCGGCAAGTGATGGAACTGGCGGACAATAGCATTGATAAGCTGGCCAAAAGCGACCTGCGTAATGCCGGTACGCAACTTCGAAAGTCGGAGTTCAGCTTTACCAAAGAGAAAATGGCAGGAAAAGAAATGCTGGAAGGTGCTGTTTGTACAGACAAATACGATCTTCGACCGGATTATAACAACTTTGACCGATTAACGAAAGAGTTTAATCTGGGCATCTCTCCCCGTAATTATGATGTTGCCTCGTTACTCTATATTTCGGAAAACGGATATGCAGGTCATGTGGTAGCGGATTATTTTCATCCGTTCAGTTACGAATATGAGTTCAGGGACTTGGCTGAAAAACTGGACGACAGCATCAAGGCACGGCAATCGGCGCCGATGTCATTACATGATTTCGGCTATGCAGCCTTGCAGATGGAAGCAAAAGTTATGGCAAGGGATATTCTGCAATCGGAGTTCCATATTACGGACGGGGAGTTCAGGCTGAGCGGAAAAGCGAACCGGACATCGCAAAGGACAAAAACACCGGAAAAGTGTTTGTTTCAGCAATCCAAAGAACCGGAACCGGAAAAATCGGGGTGTCAGGCTGCGAAGCATGTCTCTTCCGTTGTTCCGCAGAAGAAAGAAAAAAAACAACTGATTATATAATATGCTTATGGAAAAGAGAATGAATACAGAGTGTATGGAAAACGGCAGCCTGTACATGACGCTGGATGCTTTTTACCACCCCGTTTATTTAAGTATGCGGGGACAGGGAGAAGAAGGATTCTCCCGATATGTCAGTAATAACGTGCGGTTTCATGCAACAAGCAGGGAATTTGTACCCGACCACTGAATGTTCCGTTTCGACTTCAAAGACAAAAGTCTGATTCCTCCCATACTCGGAACAGATAATGCGGATTATCTGGAACGGCTCATGCCGGTATTGGAACGGAAAAGGATTCATCCTTCAGGGGTGGTGAGGCTGCGGGACGCGGCATTCTGTGAGGAAAGGGGAATCAGGCAATTGTCCGCCTCGGCAGCGCATACGGCACTGGCGGAGAATGAGGACTACCAACGGCTGGCACACCGTTTCGGAACGGACGGCCATGTGATAAGAAACGGATTGGCTGTATTTCCTACTTGTACGGCAGTGGAATACGGACAAAAGGTATTGCTGTTTGATAAGACAGAAGCAGGAGACAAGGAACTGGCCAAATTATTGGACGGAATAACTGAAAAGTTCTTTGAAGGAAAAGGGAAACCGAAGGAACTGGGATTTTATGAAGTAGCACCGTTGGATGCGAGATACCGGGGCACAATGTGTGACTGGCAGGTGACCTCGCCAGAGATATTAAATTATGGGATTTGTACAAAACGGCTGGATATGGCACCCACATTAAGAAACTTCAACCGTTTGAGAAATCTGCCTTTGGTTAAGGTTCCGCTGACAAAGGAACAGGAACGGATCATGTCGCAACTGGTGGCGCGGCCTGACAATACCCGTTTCTCCGGTCCGAACATGTCGGTGAAAGTTCCCATGAAAAGGGAAAGGCGTGGAATGAAAATTTAGTTTTGAAATATGGAAAAAGAAGAGAACAAGAGTGGCAGTGTGTATGTCACAGTGGACGGACACTTCAATCCGATACACATCAGTATGAAAGGCAAGGGTAAAGAAGGCTTTTGGGATTTCATGCAGGAAGATGTGGAAAAGGCTCTGAGAGGAAAAGAGATACCGACAACAGGCGTTTTATACTATGATGTGCCTGATCTGGCAATGGTCCCTCCTTTGCGGAAGAGAAATAACAGTAACTATTTGAAAACATTGGAAAAGGCAATGGATGGGCAGGGAATCGGATTGCAAAGTTACCTGCGTGTATCGGAAGTGGTGTATTGCCTGTGAAAAGATATAGACCCGTTGTCAAAAGATGAGCATTTTAAACGGATACTGACACCCGGCATGTGGGAGGAAATACAATCCTCACCTAAAATGGTGGAGAAAATGCTGGATGACCTGAAACGCGGGAACCATTATTACTCTGCCGTTGAAACGGATAAGGGCGTGCTTCTCTTTGATGACAATACAAATGGAGAATGGCAATTCAACAGTTATATGTATGAATATGTGGAGAAGAGTTTCTTTGAACCTGATTTTCCTTTAAAATCTCTGGCCGTTCATGAGTTGAGCGGATGGCCTTCCTTAATGGAAGGAAAGGTAAACCTCTGTAAAAATGAGCGGGGAGACTGGGTAGATGAGGAAACAATGAGACAGTGCGCATATCAGGACAGGTCTGTTTTGAAGAATGTAGTGGAAAGCAAGACTTTTGACCTTGCGCCTACATGGGAAAATTACTTCAATCTGACTGAAATAGGGGAAGGATTGGGATTGCCACGAAGTCCGGATAATTACGACCGGATGACCTTGCTTTTCATCCGGGAACAAGGATACCCGGAGGACGGGCTGGTTGATGAATATCCGGATGAGTTCAGCTTTTACGACAAATTTGAAGAGATTGAAAAAAAACTGTTAGGACCGGACAGATTGAATGTACACGACGAGATGCAGGAGAAAGCTAAAAAATTGGCAGGCGATTTGCTGAATGAGCATTTTCCAAATTTGCGTCAAAATACGGAAATGAAAGAGGGAAAAATAGAAAATGTCATAGTAGAGCGGAAGAATAAAGGCCTGAGAATATAAGGTGGCAGATGGTAGAGGAAAGGCTTGTCCATAGTGGAAACATAGGGATACAAGCCTTTCTTCATACCGTTTACTTTACTGTTGTGACAATGCACGACAAAATCCGACTTTGATTCCGCACACTTGTTTTTAGCGGAGAGTATGCCTTATTTTGCCGGAGAAAACATTAAAATGTATAAACTAAAAACATCATGTATGGAACTGACTATTATCGAAACGAGCGCGTATCTGGAAATGAGGAAACAGTTCAGTCTGCTGGCTGTACAATTGGAAGATTTCCGTAAAAAGGTTGCCCCACCCGCACCGGATAAATGATTGGACGCACAAGAGGTATGTCTGGCTCTGAAAATATCGAAGAGATGCTTGCAAAATTACAGGGACAACGGCCTTATTCCTTATTCAAACATAGGCGGGAAATTCTTCTATCGGGAAACGGATATTCAGGAGATATTGAGTGAAGGACTTGTAAAAAGGAAATAGGCTATGGCAGACATTATCACAAAGGATTCGGAAGAGTTCAAGGAATTGACCGGATGGATAAGGAGAGCGGGTAAGGCGGCTGAAGAAGCCACGGCAAGGATACGTCCCACAATTGCGGATGAGCATTACCTGACTGGAGATGACGTATGCGAGAGACTGCACATCTCACGGCGGACACTGCAAACCTTGCGTGATGAGAACATGGTGTCCTATACTACCATCGGTGGAAAGATTCTTTATCCCGAAAGCGGACTGTATGAGGTGTTAAAAAAGAACTATCGGGATTTCCGAAGGTTCAGGAAATAAAGAAAAAGACAAAAGGAATGTCCCTCCGGCCTGCCGGCTGAAGGGGCATTCCTTTTGGTCGGTATTAGACGGCCAGTTTGTAAACATGGCCTATCTTCTCGCAAAGTTTGTCGGTATCTTCGCCCACTTTTGGATTGATAAGCTCGGCATACACCTGCGTGGAAAGGATGGAGTTATGTCCTAATACCTTTTGCAGGGTTTCCAACGGCATCCCTTTGAGAATGGCCAGAACTGCGAATGTATGACGTCCGATATGCGGGGTGACTTCGGTATGGCAATCGCACTTCTTACCGATGATTCTGAGGCTGAGGAACATCGTGTTGTATTCGCCTACGGGGAAAACACAATCGGGGGAATCCTTCTTCTCGTCCACACCCCTGTATTTCTCAATAAGCTCAATGGCTATGGGCAATAACTTCACGACATAGGCCACTCCGGTTTTTATACGGTTGCCCATCAACCATGTGCCTCCCTCGGAATCGGTATGGATGTTGTCGTAAGTAATGGCTTTGAGGTCGGCATATGCAAGACCGGTGAAGCACATGAAGAGAAACATATCCCGCATGGCACGCTGGCGTTTGTATTTCAGATCCACGTGGATGATTCTCTGTAATTCCTCTTCAGTAAGAAAAGACCTTTTCTTGTATTCCGGCTTGCACTCGAAGGATGTGAAAGGATGGACTTTCAACCAACCCTTTTCCTGCGCTATGTACATCAACCATTTCAGGGTGTTGACACGGTTGAAAGCGGTGGCATTCGCATTGCCTGCCGTGCCGAGCATCCATGTGTAATAATCCTCAATGAACGATTTCTCAAGCTCGTCAATAGCTATATCCTCAATGTTCTTTTTGGTTTTCATGAAAAGCAAAAGACTTTTGTAGTCGGCAACCAGTCCACGGTAAGTGCTTTCCGCCTTTCCTTTGCCTATCTTTTCTTTATACGATTCAATCTGTTCTCTGAAGAGCACCATAAGAGTATGGCATTCCTCTGCGAAACCTACATAGCGGTTATATACTTTCTTGGCCGTAACAAAACTGTCATGGTCGCAAATGTACTGATAGTGCTTCGTTATCTGCGCCTTGATGTTGTCAAGTTCTTGATTCAGCGTGCGTGCTTCCTCGGACTTGCCTTTCGCACGGTTGGCTTTTACGTCCCATAAGGAAAGGGACACCGTTCTTTTACTGCTGAAACCCGCTTGGGTTCCATTGACTGTAATACGGCCCATAATCGGAGCCTTACCATTTTTTACTGACTGGTTCTTGGTGTAGAACAATACTTTGAATGTGCTTCGCATAACTCAACTTTTTTTAGTTACAAATTTACTTTCTGTTGAGTTATCTGATACTATGCAAAAACAAGCAATAGATTGAAATATAATACATTACACCTCTTTTTATAGCATATTTGGCGGAGTTACGATTTGGTAACCTAACTCCTTTCCAAATCTGCTTTTTTTTGCTTCCCTTTTGCCTACCTGCTAAAAATATGTTTTATAACTATTTGATTTTTTAGCATAGTTGCGTTATCTTTGCACATCTTTCAAAAATACTTGGTTTCGAGCATTGAAACAACTTGTTTTATACTATTGGAACTCCTTGTTTCACATGGGGAAATAAGGAGTTCCATCAGACAGGCTCCTTTGTTCCTCTCAAGAATGAGGAAGATAAAGAGTATTCGTTTCGAGAACATGATGATAAACGGTAAGGTGATGTCGGCATGATATGCCCAAAGGGCCCCAATGGTATAAGATTCCGGATTGGGCAGGTATCTTTGTGGAAGAGCATATGGAGAATGCAGTATTTGTGAAATAAAAAATAAGGGTAATTATTTAAGTGGAATAATTCTTTAAGAGCAATCCTTTTTCGTATCTTTGTCCATTGAAAATGAATAAATTATATTCTTATGGAATTACAAGATAGATATATCCGTTTTGATTGGGCAGTCAAACGCCTGTTGCGTCATAAAGCCAATTTTGGTGTGCTCGAAGGGTTCCTTACGGTGCTGATAGGTGATGATATCCATATAGTGGAGATTCTGGAAAGCGAGGGTAATCAGCAAACGGAAGAGGATAAGTTCAACCGGGTTGATATCAAGGCTCTTAATAGTAAAAATGAGATTGTTATCATCGAGATCCAAAATACCCGTGAACTGTATTATTTGGAGCGTATCCTGTATGGAGTAGCCAAGGCCATTACGGAGCATATCTCATTGGGTGAAACTTATTATAAAGTTAAAAAGATATATTCCATCAGTATCCTTTATTTCGATATCGGTTATGGAACTGATTATCTTTATCATGGGCAGAATATATTTAAAGGGGTGCATACGGGAGATTTCCTGCAGGTCAGTACCCGGGAGAAGGATGCTATTGTGCCTCGTATGCCTTCCGAAATTTATCCTGAGTATTTCCTTATCCGTGTGAATGAGTTTAATAAGGTGGCCATGACTCCCCTTGAGGAATGGATAGAATATTTGAAGACGGGTATTATCCGTCCTGACACGACAGCTCCCGGATTGGGGGAGGCACGTGAAAAATTGAAATATTATTCAATGACCCCTCAGGAACGTCATGCTTACGATGAACATCTCAGCGCTTTAATGATTCAGAATGATGTTCTTGATTCTGCCAAGTTGGAAGGAAAGATAGAAGGGCGTATGGAAGGTCGCGAAGAAGGGCGCATGGAGGGCCGCGAAGAAGGTCGTGCGGAAGGTCGCGAAGAAGGCATTAAGGAAGGTGTCGTTCGCAATGCCCGGAGGATGAAAGAAAAAGGGCTCTCTATAGAGGATATTATGGAAATTACAGGATTGACATTCGAAGAGGTTAGTCAGTTGTAATCCCATGTTTGGTTAAATAAATCCACAGGTATCCTCATGAGGTATCTGTGGATTTTTATTTTAATGAATGAGGTGTTGAGTGAATATCGTGAGTGGAGCGTATTAAAAAGAAAATATTCATTTAAACATATAGCTTGATGAGGAAATTAGTATTTGCTTTATTGTTATTGTGCAGTGCTTTGTTTGCTACTGCCCAAGAATGGCAATGGTCCGTACAGTTGAAAGGATTCATCTCTTCCGAAACCGGCAAAGAACCGACTGCCTTCCTGTGGATACCTTCCGATTGCCATCAGTTGCGTGCCGTAATGGTAGGAAAGCACAATATGAGTGAGGAAACCCTGTTCGAGATGCCGCGTTTCCGGGAAGTATTGTCTCGGATGGGGATCGGACTGGTATGGATCACTCCCGGAATCGACCAGCAATGGGATGTGACAAAAGGAACGCAAGAGATTTTCAATCGGATGATGAATGACCTGGCGGAAGTCAGCGGCTATTCTGAGTTGGAACATATACCTGTAGTTCCTGTCGGTCATTCGGCAATGGCCACTTATCCGTGGAATTTTGCCGCTTGGAATCCTAAACGGACATTGGCTGTCATTTCTTTGCATGGAGATGCTCCCCGTACCAACTGTGTGGCTATGGCGGGGAGAATCTGGAGTGGGGTAGGACACGTAATATAGATGGTATTCCGGGATTGATGATTGAAGGAGAATATGAATGGTGGGAGGCGCGGGTGAACCCTGCTTTGGCGTTTCGGATGATGTATCCCGAAAGTTGTATTTCATTTTTGTGTGATACGGGACGTGGACATTTTGATGTGGCCGGGCAGACTGCTGATTATATTGCTTTGTTTCTGCGAAAAGCGTTGGAATACCGTTTGTCCGGACATCCTTCTTTGAATGAGCCTGTCCGTTTGAAAAAACTGAATCCGGAAGAAGGGTGGTTGGCCGAGCGTTGGCGTCCGGAGCAGAAGGACAGGGCTAAGGTGGCTCCTTATCGGGACTATAAAGGAGATAAGCACGATGCATTTTGGTATTTTGATAAAGAAATGGCCGGACTGACCGAAGCCCGCTATGCAAAATATAAAGGTAAGCAGATGCAATATCTTGGATTTATGCAGAGAGGCCGGTTGGTTAAATATGATGCCGGACAACATGCCGGAGTGATTGCCGCTTTCCGGCCGGAAGCCGATGGTCTGACTTTTCACGTAAAAGGGGTGTATATGGACTCTTTACGCTCCTCACTGGTAAAGGAACATGCTCATGGCGGAATTGAAGTTACTCGTATTTGCGGTCCGGTGGCAAAGGTGAATGATACTACTTTTACCGTGCGTTTTTATAGAATGGGAATGGATAATCCGAAGCGTACCGGAGATATCTGGCTGTTGGCCGCTAATGAGGGTGACAGTAGATATAAGAGTGCGGTACAACAATTCAATATTCGTATTCCTTATCGGAATACAGAGGGAAAACGCCAATATATACTTTTTCCGGGGATAGAAGATGTGAGGGAAGGAGTGGAATCAGTTTCTCTTGAAGCTGTTTCTGATTGTGGATTGCCCGTATATTATTATGTAAAGGAAGGCCCTGCGGAATTACAAGATAACAGGCTGGTCTTTACGAAAATTCCTCCCCGCAGTAAATTTCCGGTGAAAGTCACCGTTGTAGCCTGGCAGTACGGGATTGCCGGACAGGTACAGACGGCTGAACCGGTGGAACGCAGTTTTTTTATAACGAAATAGTCAGCTCCGCGTTGAGTCTTTATTTCTTCTCTTTCGTATTGAATGATATAAAGGGAGAAGTTGCGATTTGTTATTATCATAATTCAGTAAATACCATGAAAAAGAAGCTGATGACTTGTCTTTATCTATGTCTTTCTGTCATCCATGTTTTTGCTCAAACGAAGGAGCACGGGAGGACGGGAGAATTTAATATTCTGGATTTCGGAGCCACCCGTGATACTATGATGGTGCATACGAAAGCTATCAATGAAGCGATTGAAAGCTGTTACAGGCAGGGGGGCGGAAGAGTGGTTATTCCTCCGGGTAAATTTAAGACAGGTACTATTTTTCTGAAAGATAATGTAGAACTTCATTTGGATAACGGTGCCTGCCTTTATGCCAGTGAGGATTATGCTGATTTTCCTATTCAGCCGAGAGCAGCTTACCGCTCTTTGAAAGATGCAGGCGGATGGTCGGCGTTGATTTATGCGGTGGGGGCTAGGAATATAGCCGTTACGGGCAAAGGTGTAATTGATGGGAGAGGAAAGGGCAGAAAAGGGCGTGTGGGCGGAGTACCGGGTGATGCCGACGGCAGGCCGCGCAATATCCTTTTTATTTCATGTAAAGGGGTACGTATCTCAGGTATCAGTATGAGGAATTCAGCCTTGTGGAATCAACATTATCTGGATTGTGAAGATGTTATTGTAGAGCATATCCATGTTTTCAACCATTGTAATGGTAATAATGACGGTATAGATATTGACGGTTGTCGCAGGTTTATCTTGTCTGATAGTGTCATCGATTCGGACGATGACGGAATCGTGTTGAAAAGTACGGGGCTGGCTCCTTGTGAAGATGTCGTTATTAATAATTGTATTGTCAGCAGCTTTGCCAATGCTATAAAATGTGGCACCGAATCGACCGGAGGATATAAGAATATTGTCATTTCTAATTGTATTGTTAAACCGAGTTGCAATAAAGGGGACCGCATTATAAAATCTACTCCAAGCGGTATTACGGCTATTTCTTTGGAGGTGGTGGATGGTGGAATAATGGATGGCGTGTCTATTGACAATATCGTAATTGAGGGTACGGAATGTCCTTTGTATGTCCGTTTGGCGAATAGAGGCCGGAAATATATAGATGAGGCTCCGGTTCCTCCAATAGGAAAAATGAGAAATATACAGATTAGTAATGTAACCGCTTATGATACCGGTAATTTTTGTTCTTCCATAACGGGGATTCCCGGTGGTGAGATAGAGAATATTTATTTAAGCAATGTTCGCTTTCTAAATAAAGGCGGGCTTGTAGCAGGAAATTGCCGGACGGCGAATGATATGCAAGGGAAACGTCATGATACTGCCGGAAATGTATTTCGGGACCAATATTGGTCTTCCCATCGGGAAGTGAAAGAGGATGAGAAAGGTTATCCACAACCTACTGTATGGGGGAATCTGCCGAGTTATGGACTGTTTATCAGAAATGTGAGAAGTATAGCTGTGGACAATGCCACCTTTCAATCGGAAAAGCCTGATCCCAGGATACCGGTAATTGCCGTTAATGTAGGGAACTTGTCGCTTGACCGGATACAAGTCAATGACATTTCTTCCGCCGGTGTACTTTTGGATAATGTCAGGACGGCGGATGTAGACAGACGGTTGAGGAAAAGCGGAAAGTGATTTTCTATGTCGTTAAACAATAATTAAACCAACAGAAATATGAAACGGATATATGTATGTCTATTGATTTTTTTATGCTTTGCCTTTGTACAGGCGCAAAAGATAAAACACCCTGCTTTGCTTTATACTCCGGAGCGCATTCAGCAGGTGAAACAACGGATTGTAAATGATTTAAAGATGGCTGAGGCATGGGCTTCTATAAAGAAGACGGCAGATGAACAGTTGCAGAAAAAGAATCTAAGCAAGGCGGATTACCTGGCTTTGGCCTATTTGATGACAGATGAAAAAAAATACGCTGACAAATTGAAAGAGATTTTATTGGATGTCATTAAGGAGGATACGTGGGGCAGTGAAGAAATGCTGGCGCGTATCCCTGTCTGGAGAGCGGATTTGGGACTGGCACATAAGGCTTACCTTTCTGCCATAGCCTATGATGCTGTTTATAATGACCTTTCAAGTTCCGAGAGGAAAGAAATAGCGGAAGGATTGAAACGGTTGGCCCTTGACCCGTGTCTGGGGGACTGGGTGCTGGAGCCGGCACGTATTCATTCGTTGAATTCGATGGGACATAACTGGTGGACTTCTTGTGCCTGCATGGGCGGCATACTGGCCTTGAGTTTACAAAACGAATTGCCGGAGGCAAAGCAAGGAGCGGAGGCGGTATATGAGGCTCTTCCCCAATGGTTTGACTTTGCCGGAGATGTCTTGCAGCAGAAGCCGAAAAGCTTTGATGCCGACGGAGGGATGTATGAAAGCCTCAATTATGCCAATTTCGGGATTCAGGAAGCATTACAGTTTCGTTTGGCATGGATGAACACCCATCCCGGACAAAAGCCGGTTCAAATTCCGCAACTGAATAAATTGTCCGATTTCTTTGTGCATGTCTGCTATCCGCGTACAGGTATACTATATAATATGAATTTTGGTGACAGCCATAAGAATGTGACTGCCGAAAGTACCTTGATGCTGCTCTATGCGATGGGAATCAGGAATGATAATATGCTTTGGTATATGAATCAGGTGGAACAGGGGCAACACCGTGACGGTTATTTTATCGACCGTCCGATGGGATTTCTCTATACGCCCGATCTAAGCAAAGCGCCGCAGTTGCCTGAAATAAAGAAATCACAACTTTTTGCAGATTTTGGGTGGCTACGATGCGTACTTCCTGGGAGAAGGATGCTACCATGCTGGCCGTTAAATCGGGGCATACATGGAATCATTCTCATGCGGACGCCAACTCGTTCATCATCTTTCATAAAGGAGTGGATATTATAAAAGATGCGGGAAACTGCTGGTATCCTAATCCCAGTTACCGTAATTATTTTTTTCAAAGCGAGGCACACAATGTCGTGCTTTTCAATGGCAAAGGACAGTCACGTGAACAACAATATCATGGTTCAATGCTGAGAGGGTATTTACATTATTTGCTCGATGCGGATAATGTAAAATATGTATTGGCCAATGGAACCGCCCGTATTCAGACCAGTTTTAGTCGTAATTTCCGTCATTTCCTGTGGATAGATGATGTGATTTATATGATTGATGATTTGAAAACTCATGATGTGGGACATTTTGAATGGCTTTGGCATCCGGGAGGAGAGGCGGAAAAAACGTGGAATTGATCTGAATATAACAAATGGGAATTCTTCAGTTGTTGTCCGTCCGCTATATCCCCGTTTGTTGGCGAAATCCGATTTTGTACATGATTACCCCGAAGATTTATATTGGGAAGAAGTAGAAGCTCCAACGGAGGATTTAAAAGGAACAGAAACGTATTATTCATTTCATTTGCCGGCAAAAGTGGATAGGGTGAAAGGGCTGACCGCCATCATCTTGAAAGAAACGCCGGACCAGAAAGATCTTCCTTATATGGAAAGACGGGAAGGCAAAGATTGGATAGGACTTCGTATTCATTATAAGGGAAAAATAACAGATCTCTATATCAATCAATTGGCCGACGGGCGATTGATGCATAGCAATTCATGGATTGAAGCGGACGGATGGTTTACGGACGCTTATATGTTTGCAGTCACTTATGAGGCTGGTATGGAACCAGCCGATTCAAAAGAGCGCTTTATTTGTTATGGAAGCGCTTTAAGACGAGGAGATGTTTCTTTCTTTTCTTCTTTGGCTAAGCTTTTTGTGATTCAAAAGGAGGAAAACGGGCGGATGAAATTGTGGATGGATGGTCAACCGAAGATGAATGCTAGATTCAGAAGCGAGAAACGTCCGAAAGCGGTTGTCGTGAATGGAAAGGTAACTCCTGTTGTTTATGAGAAGGGCACGGTAAAAGTATCAGGCGTGGTTATTGAATGAGCGGGTAAGGCGAAGAATTTGGTGGAAGTTTATTTTACGCAAAGGTTTGCGTGCTTTTTGTTAAGCTGGCTGGTACTTATGTCAGCTTAATCTTTTTATTTTTGAGCATATAAATAAACGATTTGTTAACGTGTAAAATAATGATACGATGAAAAAGCTCTTCTTTTTAATGGCTGCGAGTTTTTTGTTTGCTCCTGTACATGCACAGATAACCGAGCGTGAACGTCCTGCCGAATGGCAACATCTGGTAAAGGGTGCACGTTTTATGGACCGTTTCCTTCCGATGCCCGACGGTATCCAGGCCAAGGGGATATGGGGAACTGACAGTGTGCTGAACCGTTATGTGGATAATGGCATTGAGCTTCCCGGAGTTTCTTTCTGGGGAGGAAATATATTGCAGGATACGGAAGGCAAATATCATCTGTTTGTGTGTGGCTGGCCCGAGAACTCTCCGAAAGGTCACATGTTCTGGTCAAACTCTACCGTTTTTCATGCGGTAAGTGACCGGCTCACGGGACCTTTTAAAATACGGAATTCCATTGGAAAAGGACATAATCCGGAAGCGTTCCGTCTGTCGGACGGCCGTATCGTGGTCTATGTTATTGATGGTTATTATATAGCGGACAGGGTGGATGACAAGGTTTGGACGTATGGAAAGTTCAGTTTTGACCCGCGTGACCGTAAAATCATAGAAGGCCTCTCTAATCTGACTTTTGCCCGTCGTCAGGATGGCTCTTATCTGATGGTATGCCGCGGTGGAGGTGTCTGGATCAGCAAAGACGGACTTTCACCCTATAAGCAGTTGACGGACAAACGGGTTTACCCGGACGTGGAGGGCCGGTTTGAAGATCCGGTGGTATGGAGGGATGATTTGCAATATCACTTGATCGTAAATGACTGGTTGGGCAGGATTGCTTTCTACCAGCGTTCCAAGGACGGAGTACATTGGGTGACGGAACAGGGAGAAGCATACATGCCGGGCGTATCATTCCATAAAGACGGAACGGTGGAGCGTTGGTTTAAATATGAGCGTCCTAAGGTTTTCCAGGATGAGAAGGGGCGTGCCGTCCAAATGAATTTTGCCGTGATTGATACGATAAAATGGAACGACCTTCCTAATGACAAACATAGTTCCAAGAACATAAGCGTTCCCTTGAATAAAGGGATGCTATTGTCCGTTTTGAATGAAAAGGAGATCACTCCGTCTACCCGTACCATTGAAGTGAAGATTGCCGCCGAAGAGGGGTTCCATCCGCAAACGGATGTGGATGTAAAGTCGTTGCGGTTCGGTTCGTTTACAGAAGTGAACTTCGGGCGTGGTTGCAAACCGGTGAAGACCAAGGTTTCGGGGGAAGACTTGATTGTGGTCTTTAATGCCGAAGGAAGTGGAATTACCTCTGATGAGTTTGCTCCCAAAATGATAGGAAAACACAGGAATGGGAACATGCTTTACGGTTATGCCCGCCTGCCTTATGTGAATTACCGGCCGGCTTTGCTTTCTGCCCGTCGTCCTGTGTTTGATAAGGAAAAAGGGGAATTGAAAGTGGAGATACAAAACTTTGGATTGTCTGCATCGGAACCGGCGGAAGTGGAGGTGATATGTGGCGGCCATAGCTTGGGGCGGATGACTCTAAAGACATTGCAGCCTTATGAAGTAGAGTATCTGGCCTTCTCTCCGGATGCAGCCTTGGCGGATGACAAATCATCTTATGAAGTCGTATTTTTTTATGAAGGAAAAGAGGTGGAACGGAACAGATTCGGGAAAGACTGATTTAATTTGTAAGTTGACGGTTGATAACATCTTATTTTTGAGTGAAAAAACGTTTGCCAAACGTATCTAATAAGAAAAATGCAAAATATGAAGAATTTATTGACCTTTTGTCTTATGGTATGCTGTGTGGCCGTACAGGCTCAATTAGTGACTTATCCCGAAGGACTGCAGACCGGTATGTCTCATAATGATGACTATACGGTTCGTGTCCGTGTGCCGGGGGGCGACTGGAAAGATCTGTTTGAGTATAATGTGCAGGTAGATATGGATAGGGTACAGGATGCTTCGATGGTACAGTTTGATATGGGCAGTCCTGTAGAAGTGATGGTGAAAAAAAATAATGGGATGATTCATGAGGTCGATATCCGTCCGCAGGCCAGGAAAGTGCAGTATGTGCAGAATAAGAATGTAATTACGTTTACGCTGGACAAACCTCAGTATCTGTCTGTGGAGTTTAATGGCGACCGCCTGCATAATCTCCATCTTTTTGCCAATCCGATGGAAACGGAGACTTACTCGAAAGAAGAGAAAGGAGTGATGTATTTCGGGCCGGGAGTGCATCGTCCCAAAGATCTGCCGAACAATCAGATAAGAATACCAGGCAATACGACGGTCTATCTGGCACCGGGAGCTGTTGTGAAAGCGAAGTTGCTGCTGGATAAAGTGGAGAATGTACGGATCATTGGGCGTGGCATTTTGGACCATCCTGTTCGTGGTATTGAAATCACTGATTCTAAAAATATAGTGATAGATGGCATAACAGTGGTCAATCCTGATCATTATACCGTATTTGGCGGAGGTGCTGAGGGGGTGACAATCAAGAACCTGAAATCATTCAGTTGTAAAGGTTGGAGCGATGGCATCGACATGATGTGCTGCCACGATGTATTGATAGACAATGTGTTTATGCGTAATAGTGATGACTGCATTGCTTTATATAATCATCGTTGGAACTGGTGGGGCGGTTCGGACAATATCACTGTACAGAATTCCATTCTTTGGGCGGATATTGCTCATCCTATCAATGTAGGTGGTCATGGTGATCCGAATTCTCCGACAGGAGAGATTATTGAGAATCTGGTTTTCCGCAATATTGATATTTTGGAACATGATGAAGATGATGTGCCTTATCAGGGATGTATGGCTATAGATGCAGGCGACAGGAACAGGGTGAAAAATATATTGTTTGAGGATATTCGTGTGGAAAGTATTCAAGAGGGGAGGCTGTTTCATATCAATGTCCGTTTTAACGGGAAGTATGACAAACAACCCGGACAAAGCATTGATGGAGTGACTTTCCGTAATATTACTTATAACGGGGTGGGAGAGAACCCGTCACTGATAAAAGGATTGGACAAAGACCGGATGGTACGGGATGTGACTTTTGAGAACGTTGTGGTTAATGGTAAGAAAATGAAAGATTTAAGTGGTTTTATAACCAATGAATATATTGAAAGAATTGAAGTCAAATAGTATCTTTTATGTAAATCTAGGAATATGAGGATTCTGGCATTTATTTGTTTATTAGTATTATCCGGTTTGACCGGATTATATTCACAAGATACCGGCGATGTACAGGTGAAAAGTGGTTATGTGAAGGTTCCGGAAGGTTCTTTGTATTATGAAGAAGCAGGTACGGGAGAGCCGCTTATTTTTATTCACGGACACTCTTTGGACCGTAGAATGTGGAATGAACAGTTCTTTAAGTTTGCAAAGCATTATCGAGCTATACGATATGATTTGCGCGGATATGGCATTTCATCCAAACAAACGGAAGATTTCCAATTTACCCATGCAGAAGATCTGGTTGCTTTGATGGATGCTTTGCATATACGGAAAGCGCATATTGTAGGTTTGTCTTTGGGGGGATTCGTTGGTGCGGATATGCTGGGATGTTTTCCGGACCGTATGTTGTCCGCTTTCTTGGCCAGCGGAAATATCCGCAAATCAAAAGGACCCAGTGAGCCGATGACAAAAGAGGAAGCGGCAAAACGGGATGAAGAAATCGCAGCACTGGAAAAGAAAGGAGTGGATGTGATGAAGAAGGAATGGTTCGAGGCTGATGCAGTCGGGCGGAACAAGAAAAGAAAGAATGCGTGTGCCTCTGTGGGAGATGATCGATGACTGGGATGCATGGCAGCCTTTACATAAGGAGGTGAGGGTGATAATCGGACTGGATGCTTATGCAAAACTGAAAGAAAATCATCCTCAGGTACCTACTTTGATTGTTGAAGGCAGGTCACCCGGAAACAGATATTCCGATCATCCTGAGATTTTGGATTATCTTCCGAATGGAAAATTGAAAGTGCTGGATGATTGTGGTCACATGATGAATATGGAGCAACCGGAAGCATTTAATGAAGCATTGGAAGAATTTTTAAATGACTTGGAATAAAAGTGGTTGGACTGCTGAAAAAGGAAGAGGTATTTTGAGTGCTCTCTTCCTTTTTTTCGTATTATAAAATAGAGATTCCAATAATCGGATAGTAAATGAAAAAATACAATGATATGAAGAGGAAAGTATTTATAGCGGTTATGTCGCTAGTTGTTTCAGGTGGTTTGTCTGGCCAATCAGTTTATCCCGGCCAGCATTCCGGAAAATTGAAAAAAGAAACCATAGCTCCGATGCAAGTCAAGAGCTTTGATTTGAAGGATGTCCGTTTGCTGCCGAGTCGTTTTCGTGAAAATATGATGCGTGATTCTATGTGGATGGCTTCTATAGAGGTGGACAGGTTGTTACATAGTTTCCGTACTAATGCGGGTGTGTTTGCCGGTCGGGAAGGTGGTTACATGACAGTAAAGAAATTAGGTGGATGGGAATCCTTGGACTGTGAATTGCGTGGACACACCACAGGGCACTTGCTTTCTGCCTACGGCCTGATGTATGCGGCGACAGGCAGTGAACTGTTCAAACACAAAGGAGACAGTTTGGTAAGTGGTCTGGCTGAAGTACAAAACGCGTTGGGTAATGGTTATTTGAGTGCTTATCCTGAAGAATTGATTAATCGTAACATCCGTGGCACCAGTGTATGGGCGCCGTGGTACACTCTTCATAAGCTTTTTTCTGGATTGATAGATCAGTATCTTTACAGTGACAATCAGAAAGCTTTAGAGATTGTTACCCGCATGGCCGATTGGGCCTATCATAAACTCAAACCGCTGGATGAGGTTACACGCCGAAAAATGATACGGAATGAATTCGGAGGAATTAATGAGTCTTTCTATAATTTGTATGCGATAACCGGAGATGAGCGTTATCGGTGGCTGGCACGATTTTTTTATCATAATGAGGTGATTGATCCGTTAAAGGAGCTGCGTGATGATTTAGGGACTAAACATACCAACACGTTCATCCCGAAAGTGTTGGCTGAAGCTCGTAATTATGAACTGACGGAAGATGAGGACAGCAGAAAGTTGTCCGGTTTCTTTTGGCATACTATGATAGACCGTCACACATTTGCTCCCGGATGCAGTAGTGACAAGGAACATTATTTTGATCCGGCCCGGTTCTCCAAGCATGTGTCAGGTTATACCGGGGAAACGTGTTGTACCTATAATATGTTGAAGCTGTCCCGTCATCTGTTCTGCTGGACAGCCGATGCTGCTATTGCGGATTATTATGAACGTGCTCTTTATAACCATATTTTGGGACAGCAAGATCCTCAAACCGGTATGGTGACATATTTCCTGCCCTTGCTTTCGGGTTCGCATAAGGTGTATAGTACGAAAGAAAACTCTTTTTGGTGTTGTGTGGGCAGCGGCTTTGAAAACCATGCTAAATATGGAGAAGCCATCTATTATCACAATGATAAAGGCATTTATGTGAATCTTTTTATTCCTTCGGTAGTCAATTGGCAGGAGAAAGGATTGACTCTCCGCCAGGAAACGGATTTTCCGGCAGAGGAAACCACAGTTCTGACCATAGGCACTCAAAGTCCTGTAGAGACTACGGTTTATCTTCGTTATCCTTCGTGGAGCAAGGAAGTGAAAGTCGCTGTAAATGGTAAAAAGGTGGCGGTGAAGCAGAAGCCCGGTTCATATATTGCTATCACTCGTCTATGGAAAGACGGTGACCGTATTACGGCTGATTATCCCATGCGTCTCCGTGTGGAAACGACTCCGGATAATCCTCAAAAGGGAGCGTTGGTTTATGGTCCGGTAGTGTTGGCCGGTGAACGGGGAACAGAAGGAATGCAGGCACCTGCGCCCGATTCCAATCCTGCTTTGTACAATGATTATTATACGTATGATTATCATATCCCTGCAGGACTTCGTACCACGTTAAAACTTGATGTCAAGCATCCTGAACGCAGTGTACGGCGTGTCGGTACGGAGTTAAAGTTTACGACTTCTCAAGGAGATGTGATAGAACCGTTGTACAATATTCATCGGCAGCGTTATGTGGTATATTGGGATTTGGAGAAAGAATAAATTTCATTATTAGATGAGTAAATGAATCCTTTGATTCGTATTTATATATGGTTTGACTAATCAAATGATATAGGAATATGAATAGAGGATTTGTTTTTATTTTCAGGTTGGCAGTTCATGGAACCAGAATGAAAAAGATTCTAGCCGCCTTTATTTTGGGGATGGGATGTATGTTGGCTGTTCAGGCGCAGCAACACCCTTGTGTCTATGTTGCTCCGGCGGATAGGGCGTCTGTTCTGCAAAAAGTGAAAAATGAGCCTTGGGCTGAGGAATCCTTTGCAGCTATTCGCTCCAAAGTGGAAAAATATGTGGATCGTCATCAGACTGATCCCGAATGGATAATTTCCCGGCTGGCCATGTATTGGAAAAGATGGAGAGCGCTATACTCAATGTTATTTGAAAAAACAGAATTGGGACTATGGAGAGGGGAATGCTCCTGTTCCCACTGTAAGAATGCCGGGAATGCGTACTTGGAATAAGTATGTCAATGTTCCGCTGGAGGACCGCACTCCTTATAATGAAACAGGTGATATGTGGGGAATTAATAAATTAAATCCTTCGGAGCCTTCGGTCAAAGTGCCTTATAAGGAAAGCGGGCACATGATACGGGGGAATAATGTCGAGATCTTGACATTAGCAGAAAATGCCGCTTTTGTTTATTGGGTGACAGGAGAAGAGAAGTTTGCCCGTTTTGCCACAGATATATTTAATGTGTGGTTGGTAGGGACGTATTATATGAATCCTATTTTGGACCCTGAAAAGTCGTGTGGCAGTGTCGGTGGTTGGGAACCGGGAGGTATTTGCGGCTATTATGATTACGAACAGATACATGATGATTTGGTAATGCATGCGGCAATGGCGTATGATTTTGCTTTCGATTATTTGATACGGCATCCTCATGCTCATCTGAAAGCAATTGGGAAAGATACAAAAACGGTAGCTGCCGAAGTCTTTAAGCGTTTTATCAATATAGGGCTGGTACGCGGTGGCAAATCGGGTAACTGGAATGTGAACGGGTGGAATATAATGCTGCGTCCTATGTTGGTGCTCGATCATAATGAGGCTTATGCTGACGGGAAAGGAAAAGAGTATTATTTGAATCTGCTGGTGAACGAATCTACTCCCTATCATGATGCCATTCCCGATATATTGAAAACTTACGATCGGGTGACAGGGCTGTGGCCGGAATCTCCCGGTTATTCATTCGGTACAGTGCAGTCATTGCTTGATTGGGCGGCTCCCTTGAAACGTGCCGGGATAGATATCATAGCCGGTAACCCCATTTTGCAGAAAGCTGCAATGGCTGTATTTCCTTGGATGGACGATGCAGCCAATATGGTGGTGTTCGGTGATTCACGTGGGGGAAGTGCTAATTTTCAGGCGTTTGAAAATCTGCTGACTTATTATACCGGAACAGATAATAAGGAGGGGGTGGAAAAAGTGGCAAGTGCCTTGAACAAAGGGATTTCTCAAAAGAAATACTCCAGAAATAATGCCGGTTGGACAGGGCTTTGTACCTATACAGCTACCATCCCGTCTGTGCGTGTAGAAAGTAATGAACGTGCGTCTTATTCTCCCCATCATCGTTTTATTACAATGAAGAACTGGGAGGGAGATTATAAAATGATGTTCACTCTGTATGGTGGTAAAAAAGGATACCATCTCACTCCGAACGGGTTGGCTTTACAATTCTATGCGTATGGTTATGCGTTGGCTCCGGATGCAGCGGCTTATGAGTCCTATTGGAGTAAAGATCATGGATACCATCAGTCTCCTACAGGTTCTAATACGGTTTTACCCGGATATACGGAAGGAGATATCACTATTCATGCTATGGAACCTATGGTGAAGGAGGGAGAATTCGTAAATGATAGGGAATTAACTCCTTACCTCAACTTTGCCGATGTGTCTGCCGGTGAGAAAAGAAGAATGGTCGCTATGGTCCGTACTTCGGGGAATAGTGGTTATTATGTGGATATTTTCCGGTCGGACAGGGCGGATAATGATTATTTGTTCCATCATGTAGGTACTTCGATGGAAATCACTGATTCGGAAGGGAACAAGCTTCCCGGTGAGGCTTTGGAGAAGTTTGACAAGACGTGGCATGAAGGATATCATTGGTTTTCCAATCTGCATAAATCCGATTATAACCAGAATTTCATCGCTTCATGGAGTATGCCCGAAGATATAACGGCGCGTTTATGGATGGCAGGAGGTGAGGGACGTGAAATTTATCAGGTGGATGCTCCCCCGACTACAATGAATAAAGGGTTGACTCCCGGCGATATTTGTATGCCTCCTATGCCGACTCCTGCTTTGATTGTTCGTCAGGAAGGTAATAATGCTCATACTCATCCTTTTGTTTCTGTTTATGAAGCGTATAAAAAGAGTGGTCCGAATGTGCTCGGTGTAGAAGCCTTGCAGGGAGATGATGGCTGTACCGGGGTGAAGGTGAATACGGCGGACGGATATGCGGATTATCTGTTCACTGCGACGGACATGCAGGCTCATCATCCTTCCAAACGTGTTTCATTCTGTGGCAGGTTAGGATTGATAAGAGAAAAAGAAGGTCAGATTCAACTGATGTATCTTGGCTGTGGCCGTTCACTAAAGAAAAGTAACTTTGTTTTAGAATCGGATCATGACGTATATGCTGCAATCTATATGCAGCATGGTGTTTGGTACTATTCAGCAACCGGTCCTGTACGGGTGAAAATAGGAAAAGAAACCAAAGAACTGAATGAAGGTTACAATCAAAAATTATAATTTTTTTTGTGCATCCTTATTCACCGCAGGGACTAATGCTGAAGGTCTCTGCGGTTAATTGTTTTATCCTATAGATTTTATTTTTCTTTTCGTTTGAGTGAGTTTTCCGATTCATCCGTACTACTAATTAAAAAGTAATCATTATGAAAAAATAATACTCATAGCATGTGCGTTGACCTGTACGGCTTCGCTTTATGCAGGTCATTCTAAAGAATTGAAATTGACGTCCCCGGAGGGAGTTCATGAAGTCATGTTCAGGCAGGAGAAAATTTCTTCTTCGGTAAATGAAATAGTATATCAGGTAAAGTATAGAGGCAGAGAGGTTATCGGAAACTCCCGTGCCGGTCTTCAGCTGGATAACCGTACTTGGGAACTGGCGCTTGCCCGTAAAATAAATCAGGTAAAATGTTGGATGGATAATTTGGAGGTGGATAGTGTGATCTATCAGCCTGCTGTCAACAAGTCTTGGCATCCTCTGTATGGAGAACGTAGTACGGTTCGCGAGGCGTATAATGAGGCAATCATGTATCTTTCCAAAAAAGACGGTTCCAATTATCGTTTGAATATTGAAGTACGTGCGTATGATGAAGGCATCGCTTTCCGTTATTTTTTTCCTGAACATCCACAGGCCATTTTTCATAAAGTGGTGGGGGATCTGACTGAATATACGTTTTCCCCCGGTGCGGTGGCGTGGACGGAGCAATGGGAGCAAGCTCCTTTTGAGCGCCTTGCCATTAATGACATCAAATTGCCGGTAGAACGTGCCTTGACCGTAGAACTTCCCAATGGGCTGTGGGTAGCTTTGACTGATGCCGATGTAGATGACTGGTGTCTGACTAAGTTTGTAGCTTCTCCAACTAAACAGAATACACTGACTTCGGTCATGTATAGCCCTGTGGATATTGTTACTTATTATGCTACTCCATGGAAAATTATCATGGCGGCTGATAAGCCGGGGGAATTGCTGGAACACAACGACATCATCCAGAACCTGAATCCTCCTTGTGAGATAACCGATACGGATTGGATAAAGCCGGGTAAGATTATGCGTGAGACCACCATTACTACTGAAGGAGCCATAGCCACGATTGATTTCTGTGCCGCCCATCATATCCCCTATATGCTGTTTGATTGGCAATGGTATATGCCCTGTACCTCTCATGACGGAGATGCCACGAAGGTCGTTTCCAAACTGGACATGCCTCGTGTCATAGCATACGGGAAAGAAAAAGGAGTAGGTGTATGGGTGTATGTCAATCAGCATGCCCTGATGAAACAGATGCATGAGCTTTTTCCATTGCTGCATAAGTGGGGAGTCGTAGGTGTGAAATCCGGTTTCGTACAGTATGCCAGTCATCGATGGGCTACTTGGTTACATGATATGGTTCGTCTGGCTGCCGAGAATAAATTGCTGATTAATATTCATGATGAGTTCCGTCCTTCAGGCTTTAGTCGTACTTATCCCAATTTACTTACTCAGGAGGGGATACGTGGAAACGAGGAATTTCCAGACGCAACGCATAATACCATTCTTCCTTTCACTCGTATGATTAATGGGGCGGCAGATTATACCATCTGTTATTTCGACAAACGCCTGAAGAACACCCATGCTCATCAGTTGGCGGCTTCATTGATTTTTTATAGTCCTTTACAAACTATCTTCTGGTATGACCGCCCTTCATTCTATCAAGGGGAGCCCGAAATAGAATGGTTCGAGAATCTGCAAACCGTATTTGATGATACAAAAGTATTAGAAGGTGCTCCGGGTAAGTGTATAACTATGGCGCGTCGCAAAGGTAATGACTGGTTTGTAGGAGCTTTGACTAATAATGAAGGTTCTGCTCAATCGGTGAATCTTTCATTTTTAGATAAGGGAAAGACCTATCTGGCCCGTATTTATACAGATGGGGGAGATAAAATGAAGACTCGTACTCAGGTGAAATGTACCCGTTTGTTGGTGGATTCTTCTCAAATCATGCAGTTCGCATTAAAGCCTGGAGGTGGTGTGGCCATGCAACTCGTGCCAGTGACGGATCAGGAAATAGAAGAATATAAAAAGTATAGAGGACAAGTATTATAAAAATAACCACTTTCGTTGAGTGTATTGGTTTTCTTGTCCGTATTATAGATAGATTAGGTTAACAAAAATGAAGGTTAGGTGATTTTTTAGTTTAATAGGGTACGTTTTTTAAGGTAAGAATGATTGTTTCAGGGCATTTTTATAATAGGTAAGAATGAAAAAGATAGTGATTATAGCGGCTTTAGTATGTGGTGCATGGCAACAGGCAGATGCTCAGTATGTATCCAAGGTATGGGTGCCCGATCAGAAAGACGGTACGTATATTAATCCGATTATTCATGCGGATTACTCTGATCCGGATGTTTGTGCCGCAGGTGATGATTTTTACATGACCGCTTCCAGTTTTGGCTGCGCTCCGGGATTGCCCATTCTTCATTCAAAGGATTTGGTCAACTGGCGTTTGGCAAACTATGCCTTGAAGGAGATAGAGCCGACCGGCTTCTTTAACGCTCCTCAACATGGAAAAGGGGTATGGGCTCCTTCTATCCGTTACCACAACGGTGAGTTTTTTATCTATTGGGGAGATCCCGATTGGGGTATTTTCATGGTAAAGACTAAAGATCCGTTGGGTGAATGGGAAAAGCCGGTCTTGGTAAAGGCCGGGAAAGGAATGATAGATCCTACTCCGTTGTGGGATGAGGATGGAAAAGTGTATTTGGTACATGCGTGGGCGGCAGTCGTGCCGCATTCAATAGTGTGATTACGGTTTGTGAGATGAATGCGGGAGGTACAAAAGTCATTAGTGAACCTGTATTGGTTTTTGATGGTAATGATGGGGTGAATCACACCATCGAGGGGCCTAAGTTTTACAAACGTAATGGATATTACTACATTTTGGCTCCTGCAGGAGGGGTGGTGACAGGTTGGCAGTTGGCACTTCGTTCTCGTAATGTGTATGGCCCATACGAATCGAAAATTGTTATGGCTCAGGGAGATACAGATATAAATGGTCCTCATCAGGGAGGATGGGTGGAAACTTGTACAGGCGAGTCTTGGTTTATCAATTTTCAAGATAAAGCTATGTATGGTAGAGTTTTGCACTTGAATCCTATGAAGTGGGAAAATGATTGGCCCGTGATTGGGGAGGACAAGGATGGAGATGGGTGTGGTGAACCTGTAAAACGATATAAAAAAGCCGGATGTAGGCAGGACTTATCCTATAGAGACACCGATTGAGAGTGATGAATTCAACACAAGGCAATTGGGCTTGCAATGGGAATGGCATGCCAATTACCAGGATACGTTTGGCTTTACCTCTGATTTGGGTTACATTCGTATATATGGACATATTTTGTCCAAGGATTTTGTGAATTTTTGGGAGGTGCCGAATCTCTTGTTACAAAAATTCCCTGCCGAAGAATTTACAGTGACTGCCAAACTGAAAGTTTCGGCGAAAGCAGACGGACAGCAGTCCGGACTGATAGTGATGGGGTGGGATTATGGCTATCTGGGTGTAGTAAAAGAAGGTGATAAATTTATATTGAATCAAGTGGTCTGCAAGGATGCGGAGCAACGGTCTCCTGAAACAGTGACCCGTCTTGCGGAATTACCTGTAAGCCGCCGGTTCGGAGCCGGGCTCTATCCCAATTATGAGCGTGATATTTATTTGCAGGTGAAAGTAACTGGGGGAGGTATCTGTTATTTCAGCTACAGTCTGGACGGCAGGAAATATACATCGGCCGGAGTGCCTTTTACCGCTCGTCAGGGTAAGTGGATAGGAGCGAAAGTAGGATTATTCAGTACAGCTCCTTATGGTAAGGAAAGAGGTTGGGTAGATGCCGATTGGTTCCGTATCAATAAGTAAAAAAGAAAGGATAATTATGAATACAAAAAATCTATTAGTAGGTATAGGGTTATGTCTGCTTTCAGCCTGTACTGAAGTAGACAACAAACTGGAGGTGGACAGAGCTTTGGAATATTGTGATCGCCAGGTACATCGTACTTTGGAGGTTATGCATGGAAAAGGGCGAGAGGTAGATTACACTATGATGCCTCGTAACATAATGGATGGCCAGTCTGACTGGAACTATCGTAAAGTGAGTAAGGAAGAATGGTGCGGAGGTTTCTGGCCGGGCATCTTGTGGTATGATTATGAATATACACAAGATCCGAAAATAAAGGAAGAGGCCGAAAAGTTTACTGCTTCTTTGAAATTTCTCTCGGAGATTCCTGCATACGATCATGATTTGGGTTTTTTGGTTTTTTGTAGCTATGGTAACGGTTATCGTCTGACCGGTAATCCGGAATATAAGCAAGTTATAATCAATACGGCTGATTCGTTATCAGCATTGTTCAATCCCCGTGTAGGTACTATGCTTTCATGGCCTCGCAATGTGAAAATGTTTGGCGGTCATAATACCATCATGGACAATATGATCAATCTGGAAATGCTTTTCTGGGCAGCCAAGAATGGAGGTAATCCTTATTTGTTTGACATTGCCGTGGCTCATGCGGATAAGACGATGAAATATCATTTTCGTCCGGATTATACCTCTTATCATGTAGCAGTGTATGATACTCTGACAGGTGAATTTATCAAGGGAGTGACCCATCAAGGTTATTCGGATGACAGTATGTGGGCTCGTGGTCAGGCATGGGCTATCTATGGTTATACAGTCGTTTATCGGGAAACAAAAGATGTCCGTTACCTCGATTTTGTACAAAAAGTAACGGATGTATATCTGAAAAATCTGCCCGAAGACTATATTCCTTATTGGGATTTTAATGATCCGTCCATTCCCGATGCTCCCCGGGATGCTTCTGCCGCTTGTGTGGTAGCTTCTGCTTTATTAGAATTGTCCGGTTATCTGCCGGCTGAAAAAGCATTGGAATATAAACAGGCGGCTGTAAAAATGCTAACCAGTCTGAGTTCTGACAAATACCAGTGTGGTGAAAGTAAACCTGCTTTCCTGCTTCATTCCACAGGACACTTGCCTGCCGAATCAGAGATTGATGCATCCATCATTTATGCTGATTATTATTATATGGAGGCACTTCTCCGCCTGAAAAGGCTGACGGAGAATAAACCGGTCATTGACGAATAATAGATTGTTCAGGGAAGTATAAAGTATATAGAGATCTGTAGTTTCCTTATAGGTGGATTATTTATGATAAGTATATCCCGTTTCACCTCTGATGAAAACGGGAATGATACTGTTTTACTAGCAGGTAAGACTAAAGCTTTTTAGTTTACTTTAACTATGAAAATTTAGTTTTATAACTAAAAGTTTTAGTTCTTTGTGATAATCAAAAGAAAGATTATGAAAATGTTGACAGCAAAGGAAGAAGAGATTATGGGTTATTTTTGGGAAAAAGGCCCGTTGTTTGTAAAACAGTTACTTGATTTTTATGATGAACCGCGTCCACATTTCAATACTCTGTCTACCATTGTGAGAGGATTGGAGGAAAAGGGGTTTCTCAGTCATGAGGTATTTGGAAATACCTATCAGTATTATGCGGTGGTAAGCTGTGATGATTTTAAGAAGAAGACGTTGAAAGGGGTTATCAGTAAATATTTCAATAACTCTTATTTAGGAGCGGTTTCTTCACTGGTGAAGGAGGAGGAGATTTCTCTGGATGAATTGAAGCAGCTTATCCGGGATGTGGAAAAGGCGCATGAATAATCCGGATAAAGAGAATAATTAAAGATACATACTATGGGAGCATTTTTTGTATATATTGTAAAGTCGGCAGTCTGTCTGGCGGTATTCTATTTATTTTACCGCCTGTTGCTGAGCCGTGAAACATTCCATCGTTTTAACCGTATTGCTTTGTTGGGAATACTGATATTGTCCTGTGCCATTCCCTTTGTGGAAGTGACCATGAAAGAACCGATGGAAGTCAGCCAACAATTGCTGACTTGGGAAGAACTGCTGCTTATGGCTAATCTTAATCGGACTGCTACTATAGAAACTGCTCCCGAATCTGCTATTATGTGGCGTGAAGCGCTGCTGATGGTTTATTTGTTGGGTATTGTATTCTTCTTTTTACGTAATGTATGGTCGCTGACCCGTATGCTGAGGCTGATAAAGGGTAGCACCCTTGTCCGTCAGGAAAATGGTATTACGCTGATAACCCACCAAAAAGAAATCGCTCCGTTCAGTTGGATGAAGTTTGTAGTGATCTCTGAGAAAGACCTGAAGGAAAACGGTGAGGAAATACTGACGCATGAATACGCTCATATACGGAAGAGACATTCCATAGATTTACTTATAGCGGATATCTGCATCTTTTTCCAATGGTTCAATCCTGCTTCCTGGTTATTGAAACAGGAACTACAGAACATACACGAGTTCGAAGCGGACGAAAGCGTGATTGCACAAGGTATTGATGCAAAGAAATATCAGTTGTTATTAATAAAAAAAGCTGTTGGCACAAGGCTCTACTCTATGGCCAACAGCTTCAATCACAGTTCACTTAAAAAAACGTATTACTATGATGTTAAAAAAGAAATCCAATCCGTGGGCACGACTCAAGTACCTGTATGTGCTTCCATTGGCAGTCATTGCCGTGGCAGCCTTTGCCCGCCCCGAAATCTCTAGTGAGTTAGATGAGATTTCAGCCGTCAAAGTTAATGATTTAACGGCAATTATGAAAACCGAAGAGGTTAAAAGTCCCGAAAAACATCCTGCAAAGGAAATAAAAGTGCAAGGCAGGTATTAGAAAAAAGTACAAACACTCCGGTTGTAGGTGCTAATGTGATTATCAAAGGTACCACTTCAGGTACGATCACTGATTTAGATGGAAATTTTGTTATTTCAATGCCTGTTGGGGCTACTTTGAGTGTTTCATATATAAATATGAAAACAAAGGAATTGACTATTACAGAGAAACTTATTGGAAAAATTAAATCTTTAAAAGTGTATTTGGAGGGAGAAATCACAACTAAGACACAGGAAGTGGTTGTAGTAGGTTATGGAGGTGGTGAAGAAGCTTCTGATGAAGTTCCGGTTTTTCAGGTTGTTTGAAGAGATGCCTGAGTTTCCGGGTGGTATGGGAGAATGTTTGAAATTCTTGGGAAAGAATATCAAATATCCAGTGGAGGCTCAGAAAGCTGGAGTACAGGGAAAGGTTATTGTACAATTTGTAGTTGAGAAAGATGGTAATATAGCCAATCCCAAAGTTGTCAGGAGCATTGATCCGGATTTGGACGGTGAGGCCATCCGAGTCATTTCCATTATGCCGAAATGGAAACCGGGTATGCAGAAAGGCCAGCCTGTGCGTGTGAAATATACGGTTCCCGTCACTTTCAGACTAGACGGTAAAGATACAAAATCAAATGAAACACGTCATTTGGAGTTGAGGACAGACTCTGTTTTTCAAGAAAATCCATTGCGGATAGGTAAGGAAACTTTTTCGTTGAAAGATTGGAAGGAAAAACCATTGCTTATAGTTGATGGGATAGAAAAGCCTTATAGTCAAATGGAAAAAATGAATGCTTCGGATATTGAATCTATTTCGGTGTTGAAGGATGCGGCAGGTACTGCCATTTATGGAGCCAAGGCCAAGAATGGCGTGATATTGATTACTACAAAGAAACAATAAGAATAAAGATATGAAGAAATTTGTAACACTGCTACTATGTATGCTCCCCATTTCGTTGTTTGCCCAGGTGAATGATGGGATTCGTCAGGCAATGGATAATTATGATTATGAGACAGTAGTTACGCTGATTGAATCCGATTGTCAGGATTCTTTATTGCTTATTACCAAAGCTCAGGCGCTGAAAGCGATGAACCGTTATCCGGAAGCCATAGGGGTATTGAACTCTCTTATCTTGAAAGACAGCACAAACACAAAAGTTTTGATCGACCTTGCCGAGTGTTACAAATTGACGGGTAACTCCCGTCGGGCGGCCAACTGTTATCAGAAGGCAATGAATTTGCAACCGGAAAATAAATTTTTCCGGTTGCAGTTCATACGCTCTTTATTAGCCTCCGAAGATTATGAAGAAGCACGTACGGCTTGTCATGGCTGGTTGGAGCGCGATTCCTTGTCGGCCACCGGATACAAATATCTGGGACAGGCATACGAGGGATTGCAGGATGCCGCCAGTGCCTTTCTTAGTTATAACATAGCCTATCGGCGTGATTCGTTGGATGCCCAGACAGTGGCACGCATTGCCGGTATTTTTAATAACAATCAGCAGTTTAAAGATGCTGTTGATGTGACGGAAGTTTATCGTTTGTCCGATACCACCAATATAGATGTGAACCGCCAGAATGCGAAAGCTTATTGTATGCTGAAAGAGTACGGAACAGCGGTAAAACGCTATGAGTCATTAAAAGAACTGGGTGATCGTAGTTTTCTCACTCTTTACTATTTAGGTGTATCCCATTATGGGGATAACTGGTTTTATGGTGCATACGATAATCTGAAAGAAGCCTATCAAAAAAATCCGATGGATGTGAATGTGCTCTATTATCTGGCAAAAGCTTCGGCACGCACTTCCTGGAAAAAGGAGGGTGTGGAATATATGGAAGAAGCCTTCCGCATAGCGGTTCCTTCTGATAGTATGATGGTACGTCTTTATGACGGGTTGGTAGAATGTTACGATTATGCGGGGGATACAAAGAAAGAGGTGGAAGCCTTGGAGAAGTTATATATTTATACAAAGAAAAACTCCATTCTTTATAAAATAGCCTGTCTCTATGATTGGAAAGAAGATGAGAAGAATGCCATTCGCTATTATAAGAAATACATGGCTACTGTTCCCGAAGATCAGCGTTATGCTTTGGACGAAGACGGGAATCCGGTGGAAGACCGCATAACACTTTACCAGCAGGCATGGAAACGTATCAAAAAAATAAAGGAGGAAGGTTTCTTTAGAGGTGATATTCCGACAAAGTCATTTCCTGTAGAGAAAAAAGATACGTTGGCACTTCGTCATGCAAAATAACGGAAGTCATTTATATAAAAGTAAGAATATATGAAGAAAATTTTGGCTTTGGCACTCTTTGCAGTGGCTCTAGTATCATGCCGGCAAACTATGCAGACCGATGGCTTTAAACTATCCGGTCATTTGGAAGGGCTTCAGGTCGGAGATACTCTTTTTCTTAAAACTTTTTTATTGCCCGATTGGAAAGAAGACGGGACAGATACCATATTGGTGGAAAAGGAGGGAACTTTCTCGGCTTTTATTCCTATGGAACATACTACTTTTTATTTATTGATGCATCAGCCTAAAATGGGTGAACCGTTACGGAGTTGTATTCGCGGAGCTGAGATTATAGCTCGTGTAGGTGATGATATAAAACTGAAAGGGTCTTTGGATTACTTGGGTGCGGTTCGTCATTCGGGTGGTTTTTATGACAATTCGTTGGTGGCTAGGTACGATAGCCTGACTGCGTCTTCCAATACTGAAATGATTGATATCTTCAGTCAGATACTGAAATATCAGGATACAAAGCAAAATGATAGTGTGGCAAAATACGGGCAAATGTATAATGAATATCATCGTCCGCTAATACTGAAGACTGTTCGTGATAGTCTGGCATTGAAAGTGAACGATATGGAATATGCCGCTTTTATGTATGCATCCGCTTTTGTTTTTGATGCTACTTATAAGGATGTGAAAGAGCGTTTGGCACAATTTACTCCAGAGGTTCAAAATTCATATTTTGGACAAATACTTGACAAGCAATTGCTTGTATTGAAGAATATTGAAGTAGGCTTTGCGCCAGCGGAGTTTACAGTGACAGATAAAGATGACCGGAAGGTGTCTTTGTCTGATTATAAAGGCAAATATGTGTTGATTTATCATTGGGGATTATGTCCTGGTACTTTTTGGGTAAATCCTAAAATAATGGATCTCTATCAAAAATATCATGAAAAAGGTTTGGAGGTATTGGGATTTACCCGTGATGATTTATTGAAATCGTTGCAGGGAAGTTCTGAAGAGTTTAAGAAAGATGAACGGGTACAGGGATTGCTAAGCCATCCGTGGACTACAGTTTACACAGAGGAGGAGGGTAACGGCTTTATAGTGAAAGACCTTTATTTTTCAGGAGTTCCCATTCTTATGTTAATCTCTCCGGATGGTATTACTTTGGTCCGTGGATATACAAAGGCATACGAAGAAGTAAAGAATATTTTGGATAGGAACTTGGGAATTAAGTAAGTATGTTAAAAAAAATACAATGAAAAACTTTGGTATTCTATTGCTTGCTATGGTGAGTTGCTGCCTTTTGCAGGCAAAAAACCGGGTGGTTAAACAGCCGCCTTTCATCGCTCGTAGTTCTTCTACTATTGAGATAGACAGAGTGGTGGTTTCGGATACGGCAACCGTATTGGATATAAAAGCCTTTTTCCGTCCTCATAATTGGATTCAGATAAGTAATGAAAGTTATTTGTTGGCTGATAATGGAGAGAAGTATCCGATTCGTTCCGGTAATGGAATCACTTTGGGTGAAAAATTTTGGATGCCCGATAGCGGCGAAGCTTCTTTTAGTCTTATTTTTCCGTTATTGCCCCCCACAGTGAAAGTGATTGATTTCATTGAAAGCGATTGTGAAGATTGTTTCAAGGTATGGGGAATCCATTTGGATGGAAAATTACCGGAATTAGATTTATCGGATGATGTGAAGAAACAGAAATTGAATTACGATGAACCGTTGCCTAAGGCTGAATTGAAAGATGGCAAATCAGTGATAACCGGTCGTTTGTTAGGCTATGAGAAGCACTATGCACTTCCGTTTTCTTGTAGGCTTGTGATTTGTTGACGGCTAAATTTGAGGATACTGAAATTAAGGTGAATGAAGACGGAACATTTCGGACAGAGATTGAACTTTGTACTCCGACTACGGTCAGTTTTTCTGTGGGACGTGATATTTATTTTGATGTATTTTTAGTTCCCGGTGGTGAATTGGATATGGCTGTCAACTTGCGTGAGTTGAGTCGTTCTGAAAGCAAATTGTTGAAAGGGAAGCGTGCTGGTGGAAAGAAAGTCTATTTTTCAGGTACTATGGCGGCTTTGAATGATGAAATGATAACCGATGATGAACATTTGATGGATGTATGGGGAATGGTTCATTGGAATATGAATGATTTATATAATATGACTGCCGGTCAGTATAAAGCTTATTGGTTGAAAAAATATGAAGAAACCAAATCTGCTATCTGTTCCGATAAGAAAAGAAGTCAGGCATACCGGAATCTTTTATTGGCTCAGAATGATTTGCTTTGTACTTTGACATTGACCCGTGTAAGCTCTAATTTAGCCTATGCTTATGTGCAGTGCAGTGGATTACCGGCTCGTGAAGCTTATCAAAAGTTTAAACAACCGGAATTGAGTGATGATTTCTATGACTATATCCGGCAGCTGAATATACTGAACTCGCCTGTCATGCTTTATACCAATGGTTATGCTGATTTGGTGAGAGGAATGGGCTATATGAGGGTGAAGATGGATGATAAGTTGAGTGATATATTTGCGTTTATTCTCTCTTCCGATAAAGTTTCTGTTGAAGATGCTGAGATAATACGTGAGTTCAAGGCTAATACAGATGCCGGAAAAACATCTGTCTATCGGGAAAAATGGGAGAATTGCGAATAAAATACGATGATTTGTTTAAAGAATTCAGTTCTATGCAGCAAGACTATATCTTGAAAAAGATTATAGCCGGATATTTGGGTACAGAGCAAGGACTTTTTTTCGATCTGCAGAAAATGATGAAATATGCTCAGAAAATCAGTGACTTCACTCCATTGACTATACATGATTTTGAGGAGATACGGAAGATGAGTGATCCTTATTATCTCAGCAGACTGACAAGGATGAACAACCGTCTTTTGGAAACGATTGAAGCTAATAAGAAAAAGAAAGGTTATACTGTTAATGAATCCGGAGAAGTAAAAGATGAAGATTTATTTTATTCTATCACTTCTAAATTTAAGGGTAAGGTGATTTTGGTCGATTTTTGGGCGATTGGTGCGGTCCTTGCAAAATGGCTATGAAACAGATGAAACCGATGAAGAAAGATCTTGAAGGTAAAGATATTGTATATGTTTTTATTGCCGGAGAGAACTCGCCCAAAGAAACGTGGGATAACATGATTCCGGATATTCATGGAGAGCATTACCGAGTAACGGCGGCTCAGTGGAATTACCTGAGCAAGCAGTTCAGCATACAGGGGGTTCCGACTTATATTATTGTCGATAAAGAAGGGGGTATTATTCAAAAATACACCGGTTTCCCAGGAGTGGATACCGTAAAAAAAGAATTAATAAAAGCATTAGAGAAATAAAGAACGTGTTCGTCTTGCAAGAATAAAGTGGAAAAGGATCTGTAAGCTGCTGTAAGCATTTACAGATTCTTTTTTTGGATTTATATTACTATCTTTGGCAAGACAAAACTAATATTGAATAATGAAAAACTGGGTCGTTAAGTTATTGGTATTACTTTTCATTCCTTCTTTAGCAGGAATCTTGTTCACTGTTGCTCTTGGTTTTAATCCGGGGGGCTGGTTACAAATTACGACGTATGCTTTCCCTCCGTTACTCACTCTCGCCGGAGGGGCTTTTATCATTGCTTCAAGATGGAAAATTCCTTTTCTTATATTGATGGCGGCTGCCAGTATGGCCTTTAATATTCCTTTACAGAACTGGCTTTTTCATTCGGCAGATGAAGTGGTGCGTTATCATGCTGTTACCGATTTATATAATGGGGGGAATAATGCTCTGTATTTTACTTTCGATACTCTGGAGGTGGATTATGCCCGAAGGAGCAGTGTGACTGTCACTCGTGAGGTGACACGAAGTATGGGCAGACACCGCTATCGTAAGGAACAGAAGCAATATCATTTCTCTGTAGCTCCTGCATTTACCGATTCATTGCCCCGTCATAAGTATGAGGAGCGGGAAGTTAAGGCATGGGTTATTCCGGTGAGGCATGAGAAAGGACAAGCCGTTGTATGTTATGAGCGTTGTATTTTTGATTTAGATGATTATCAAAGGGCCATTGATCGGTCCCGCTGTAAACTCCACCATCCTCAAGCTCCGATTATACGACCTTTGTATTCACAGTTCATTACCCGGCAGGAATGGAAAGGAATCTTTCTGAATGTTGCATGGATTGTACTTTCTGTACTGATGGTACTGGGGGTAATTTTGAATTATCAAGCAGACAGAAAGAAAGCATAATATCGGAACAGACTGTATGAAGGGTACTTTATGAATATTATGATTTTCATGCATGTGACCTGTCAATGTTATTAGTAAATTCTAGAATGATGTTTTCTTTATATAAAACTTTCCCCGGACATTTCATGACAGAAACATCCGGGGAGAGGCATTTCGCTTTTTATTTATTGCAGAGTTTTATTTTGCCTTTACATTCAGATTGGATAATTCTGTGTCCTTATGGATGGATGGCAGATTATTCTGTTTTACAACAACAGTATGAACTTTCCCTTTTGCCACTTGCGGCAAAGTGAATTTCTGTTTGTAGATAACCTGTTCCGCTGATGGGCGCAGCAGATAGCCTGTTTCTTTTTCAAAGCGGTTGTATATTCTTACCACAATTTGGTTACTGCCTTTTTGAAGTGGTAGCAGCACCTTTTCCTCACGGAACTTGCAGCGGTAAGGGTTGAGGTGTTTCATTACAGACTTGCCGTTCAGATAGATTTCGATACCGTTTCCAGCACCTACATCTACTAGAATATCTTGTGCTTTGGGCGATTCTACCTGCTGCATTAGGAAGTAACTTTCCAGAATATTGCTGGGGAACATGGCTTTTTCCTCATTCACTTCTTTCCATTGTCCTTTTCTTACCGGTGCTTTTTCCGGATCAGTATGGATGGTGGCAGGAGCATCGAACAATCCGCTGCCCGGCCCGCAGAAGTAACGCTGACCCCATACGGCCTTGGAAGATAGGTTTAGTGCCTGTGCCTTGCTTGCGTCAAGGGTTACTGTGTAAGGTGTTCCATCTACTTCAACCAGTAATTCCTTACCGTTCTCCTGCGGAGTATAGGTAAATTCCAATGCGTTGAGGTTGGATTTGTTGATGCTCCATTGATAGCTCACCGTACTGCGGTAGTTGCTGTAATAATCGAAACAGGAATAACTATAATTAGGAGTGCGCTGTGCAGCTATAGGTTGTGGTTTCACCGGTTGGTCGAACGTGGCGCAAATCACTTGGATATCTTTTCCATATGCGTCGGCGGGCAGTGTGAAGATCATCTCCTGTCCTTTCTGAATCGCTTTAATGTCTGCTTTTTGCAGTTTGCATCCCGGTATGTTCAAAGTGATTTTATCATCGGCAGGACGGTTGCCCGATAAGATGAGGTAGAGGTTATTGCCTTTGCGGGTAATGGTTCCCCATTCGAATTGCTCGCGGAAAGGAGAGGCTTCTGTACCATAAATGGCTTCACCGTTTTTCTTCAACCAGATACCGATTTCTTTCAGCACTTCTCTTTCAAAGGGTACTACGGAACCGTCGCCTTTGGGACCGATGTTCAGCAGGAAGTTTCCACCATGGGAAACTACATTGATCAGGCTGCGCAGTTTTTCCATCGCTTTGGTGTGAACGTCCCCCCTTTTTTGCCAGGAACGGTAGCTCCAGGTTTCATCGAACATGGAAGCTGCTGTTTGCCATGCGGTCTGCAAAGAGCCTCGGGATATGTGTTGTCTGCCATGACACTGAAGTCATACTGATCGTTGCCCAACCGGCCGCTTACCATACAGTCTGGTTGCAATCTGTGCACTAGTTGATACAGTTCTTTGCTTTGTTCAGGAGTGTTGGAACCCATGTCAAACCAAAGTTCAGAAATGGGACCGTAGTTGGTCAACAGTTCGGTAACTTGTGCTTTGGTGAATTCATGGTGTTGTGGGGTGATGAAATCACAGTTATGGCTGGAGATGGGATAGGCTTGTGGAAAATGCCAGTCTATCAGTGAGAAATAGATGCCGAAGTTGATTCCGCCACGTTTGCAAGCTTCCGCCATCTCTTTTATAAAGTCGCGTTTGCCAGGGGTGGCATCGTATGAATTATAGTCGGTGGTGGCTGTACGGAACATACAGAAACCGTCGTGATGCTTGGTGGTAATGATGATGGAGCGCATACCGGCTTCTTTGGCCAGTGACACAATAGCGTCTGCATCGAACAGGGTGGGATTGAAACGCAGAGCGGTATCTCCATACCAATCACTGAAGATTCCCGCAAACGACTGGATTTGTTCACTGTATCCTCGGGTGACGGGGCTGCCTTCCCATACGCCTCCCAGTTCGGAATAAAGACCGAAGTGGATGAACATGGAATACTTGTTTTGATGCCATTTCTCAAATGCTTCTTTCGAGATTTGGGCGGTTACACCCAGGCTGATGACGCAAGCCATGATGAAGGTTAGTAATTTTTTCATGATTGTAATTAGTGGTTAACTGAATGAATATATTGCATAATTTCTGTTTGCTGGTCGGGATGGAACCAAACGATGTCTTTGTCTCGTTTGAACCAGGTCATCTGTTTACGAGAGTAGATACGGGAATTTTGTTTGATTTTCCCGATAGCGAATTCCAATGTCCATTCTCCATCCAGATACTTGAATATTTCTTTGTATCCTACGGTATTGAGCGAGTTCAGATGCCGGAAAGGATATACCTGCCGGGCTTCTTCCAACAAGCCGTCCTGCATCATGATGTCCACGCGGCGGTTGATGCGGTCATACAATTCTTCGCGGTCGCGAGTTAGTCCTATCTTGATGATGCGGAAAGGGCGTTCCTTGTGAGTGCGGGTACGAAAGGAAGTATAAGTTTTTCCAGTCATGTAGCATATTTCCAATGCATGTATTACTCGTTTGGGATTTTTCAGATCCACTATTTTGTAATACTCGGGGTCCAGCAGCTTTAGTTCGGCGCAAAGAGTGTCCAGTCCTTTTTGTTCGTAACGGTGTAGCATCAGCTGGCGTGTTTCGTTGTCTACAGTGGGGATATCATCTATGCCTTTGCAGATGGCATCTATATACATCATGGAACCTCCGGTCAGTATTACAGTGTCATGGTTTTGGTACAGGATTTCCAGTTGTGCTAACACATCTGCTTCGTATTGTGCGGCGCTGTAATAATCTGTTAGTTGTAATGTTCCGACAAAGTAATGAGGAACACGCGCCAGTTGCTTGGGAGTAGGGGCGGCAGTTCCTATCTTCAGGTTTGCATATAATTGGCGTGAATCTGCCGAGACAATGGAAGTCCGGAAGTGTTCGGCAATGGAAAGGCTTAGTTCGGTCTTTCCTACACCGGTAGGGCCGATAAGGACGATAAGGGTGTCAGGCATGGTGTTTATAAAAAGAGAGGGGCAGACGTTTAACGTCCGCCCCCGTTAAGATTAATAGTTTTCTTGCTCATAAGGGTCCGGTGAGGAGGCACCGCCCATATCAAATCCTTCGGGATCAAAGTCTTCCATATCGAAGTCTTGATCACCATAAAAATTCTCGTCTATATCTAGATTTCCGCTATTGCTTTTTGCCATCATTTCGTCAAAGTCGACGGTTTGTTTAGGGGCTTCTCCGGCTTTGCGCGAACATACTGCTTTGTCAAGGTCTTTGCCGGTGATGATTTCCGATAGTTCAATGAAAAACACTCGTTCTGCCAGCGGGTCGAATACATACAGCAATTTTTGCTTTTCGTCTTCCACCAAATCACTCAAGCGGGTTTCTCTCATGATGTAGCTGTCTTCTTCCGAACTACTTCCCATATCTTCCAGTGTGATTTCTTGATCTTTCTCCCAGTCGTCATCACAAATGAAGAAAGAGGTCATCTGGTCATCTTTATATCCTGCCGCTTTCAATATCGCTTCGTGCAAATCAAAGAAAGTTGCTTCCGAGTCTATCTTTATTTCTCTTATAAAATCATCGACTTCGTCAGAGATTATTGTAAATCTGTAAATCATATATTTTACTGTATATACTATATAACTTTTTTTTTTTTCGTGCAGTAAAGTTATAAAAAACTTTGTTATCTGATGATACCTCTTTGAGAATTTTCTATGAAAGAAATAATATATTCTATTTCTTTGCTCATAGGTATTTCTTTGCGTACTTGTTCCAAGGCATCGGTAACGTTCATACCATTTTGATAAATAATGCGATAGGTGTTGTGTATATTCTCTATTAGTTCATTAGAGAATCCGCGGCGGCGGAGTCCTACGATATTGATTCCTGCGTAGGCGATGGGTTCGCGCCCCGCTATAATATAAGGAGGAATGTCCTTGCTGAAACGTGAACCGCCCTGTACCATTACATAACCGCCTACCCGGCAGAATTGGTGCATCAATACGGCACCGCTGATAATGGCGTTATCATCAATGATAATTTCACCTGCCATCTTGGTGGCATTGCCTATGATGCAACCGCTGCCTATGATGGCATCATGTGCTACGTGTACCCCTTCCATCAACAGGTTGTTACTGCCCACTATGGTTTTGCCTTTAGCCGCTGTACCACGATTGATGGTTACATTCTCGCGAATGGTGTTGTTATCACCTATTTCGGCAGTCGTTTCTTCACCGCGGAATTTCAAATCCTGGGGAATAGCGCCTATAACAGCTCCCGGAAAAATGGTGTTGCCGTTCCCTATGCGTGAGCCATACAGTATATTGGCGTTAGGCATGATTGTGTTGTTATCGCCGATAACTACATTCTTGTCGATAAACACAAAAGGACCGATTTCTACATTCTCACCAATTCTTGCCTCGGGATGTATATATGCTAATGGACTAATCATGTTGTTTTTTAGTGGTTATTTATTTTTTACTATTTGTGCCATAAACTCGGCTTCGCAGACTACTTTCTCGCCTACAAACACATATCCTTTCATTGTGGAGATGCCCCGGCGGATAGGAGCCAACAATTCAACACGGAACAATAAAGTGTCTCCCGGCACTACTTTCTGACGGAACTTCACTCCGTCTATCTTCATGAAGTAGGTGGAGTACCTTTCGGGTTCATCCACTGAGTTCAAAACAAGCAGACCGCCGCATTGTGCCATGGCCTCTACTTGAAGTACACCAGGCATGACAGGTTCCTGCGGGAAATGTCCCTGGAAGAAAGGTTCGTTGGCTGTTACATTTTTCACACCGACAATGTGGTTCGCGCCGATGGCAACGACTTTGTCCACCAACTGGAACGGATAACGGTGCGGGAGCAGCTCGCGAATGCGGTTTACGTCCATGATGGGGGATTCATTGCAGTTATAGGATGGGGCCTGTATTTCGTGAAGTTTGATTTCTTTGCGTATTTGGCGGGCAAACTTGTTATTAATGGTGTGCCCAGGACGGGTGGCGATGATACGGCCTTTGATGGGCTTGCCTATCAGTGCCAAGTCACCGATGATATCCAGTAGCTTGTGACGTGCCGGTTCATTGTCCCATACCAGAGGGATATGATTGATATAGCCCAGTTTGGTGGCGTCCATGTGGGGAACACCCATGACATCGGCCAGCTTGTCATAATTTTCTTGGCTCATCTCTTTTTCGTAAATTACGATGGCGTTGTCCAGATCGCCTCCCTTGATCAGTCCGGCACCCAGCAATGGTTCTATTTCGCGGACGAATACAAAGGTACGCGCGGAAGCTACCTCGGTGGGGAATTTAGCCATGTCTTCCAGTGTGGCGAACTGATTGGACAGTATTTTAGACTGATAAGAGATCAGTGCGTTCACACTGAAATTTTCGTCCGGAAGAACAATGATGGAAGATCCGGTTTCCTCGTCCCTAAATTCGATTTTTGATTTTATAATATAGTAATCTTTGACAGCATTCTGTTCTTCGATTCCTACACGCTGTATATTTTCTACATACGCTTTAGCACTGCCGTCCAGAATAGGGAATTCGGGACCGCTTACCTGAATCAGGCAGTTGTCTATACCAGCTGCATAAAGAGCTGCCAAAGCATGTTCTACTGTACTTACTTTTATTCCGTTTTTCATCAGCACAGTGCCGCGGGTGGTATCACCTACATTTTCTGCTACGGCATCAATTATTGGTTGTCCTTCAAGATCAATTCGTTGGATTTTATACCCGTGGTTGTCCGGTGCAGGATTGAATGTCACCGTCAAGTTTACTCCGGTGTGAAGGCCTTTTCCATTTAAAGAAAAACTGCCTCTTAATGTCTTCTGTTTCAACATGGGGTTTATTTATTTAGTTGTTTTTTTAATTCTTCTATCTCTTTCTGCATGGCGTTCAGTGTGGCGTACATTTCGGGTAGTTTTTTGTATACGGCCGATGATTTCATGAAATTCTTGGCGTCGATGGCCGGAGTGCCTAGAATTTGCTCGTTGGATTTCACGTTGCCGGGAACGCCTGCTTGTGCGCCGATACCTACCTTGTCACCTATCTTAATATGTCCGGCTAGTCCTACTTGTCCGCCAAACATACACCATTCACCTACTTTGGTAGAACCTGCAATACCCACCTGTGATGCCATGACAGTGTGGCTTCCTACTTCCACATTGTGTGCTATCTGGATCAGGTTGTCCAGTTTCACCCCTTTATGTACAATGGTGGCACCCATGGTGGCACGATCTACGCAAGTATTAGCACCAATCTCCACATTATCTTCTATGATGGCAATGCCTATTTGTGGAATTTTTTCGTACCCTTCGGGAGAAGGTGCGAATCCGAATCCATCAGCACCGATTACGCAGCCTGCATGCAGGGTACAGTTGTTTCCTACCAAGCAGTCGTGATAGATAGTGGCATGTGGATAAAGTGTACAATTATTACCTACTTTGGCATGACTTCCTACAGTAGCGTGCGGATGGAGGGAAGTGTTGTCCCCAATCTCAGCACCATCGCCTACGCAGGCAAACGGAGCGATATATACATCCTTCCCCAACTTCGCAGTGGGGGCAACGTATGCCAGCGGATCTATACCGGTCTTTTTAGGTTTGCTCATTTCATAGAGCGTCAGTAATTTAGCCAGGCTTTCGTAGGCGTTGTCTACCTTGATTAAGGTAGCTTTTACTTCTTGCTCGGGAACGAAATCTTTGTTTACCAACACAATGGTAGACTGAGTATCGTAAATGTAATGAGTATACTTAGGATTTGAAAGAAAAGAAATCGCTCCCGGCACGCCTTCCTCTATTTTAGCAAAAGTATGCACAGTTGCGTTTTCATCGCCAACAATAATTCCCTGGATGTATTCCGCAATTTGTTTAGCTGAGAACTCCATAATACTGTCTAATTCTTTATGTTCTAAATGTTTCAGTTTTGTTACTTGCGTGTTACATGTTAGTGTAAACACATCATTAATTATGCAAATTACGCATTTTTTTTTATATATCCGTACAATTCGCTAATTATTTAATGTCCGTCGTTTTCGGAACGCAGGTAACATATATAATATTTCTTGACTTTTCGGGAGAGGAGAGAGATGTTGAGCATATCTGAAGCCTTGGCTATATCACAGGTGCTGCCATCTTTATAGATGATTTCAATACTGTCATCCTCCTTTTTATACATATTGTTTTCTATACTGGATATAGATAGGAAGTATTTTGCTTCTTTTTTGTTGATATTCAGTTGTTTACTTATCCTAGAAAGAATTTCTTCTTTTCGCGTTTTTGTGATAGAAGAGGAGGTCACCTCTACTTTGAATAGTCTCCTGTTAATCATTCCACGGCTCAGAGTGGACAATACCACATCGCTGTGATTGCTCCAAACTTTCAGTGCGGTCCATATATCATTATCATCTAATTGAATAAAATTTTCAAGACAATCCGGGCTGTTATAAAATTCTTTTTTATCAATAGAGTGGTATAAAAAGAATCTTAAAGCGGGTGAGGCGAACAGCTCCACGCCACGTAAAGCTAATTCCTTTGCTCGTGTCAGAGTGTTGATCAGCATTTTTTCACTGGCAACGGATGTCTTGTGCAGATATACCTGCCAGTACATCAGGCGGCGGGACATCAGGAAATTTTCGATGGAGTAAATACCTTTAGACTCTACTACCAGGTGATCGTCTTTTACATCAAGCATTTTGATGATGCGGGCGGACCCGATATTGCCTTCGGATACACCGGTATAGAAACTGTCACGCCGCAAATAGTCCAAACGATCCATATCCAATTGGCCGCTGACCAGTTGGTGCAGGAATTTCTTGGGATATTCATCTTTGAATATCTGTATGGCAAGATTGAGTTGACCTTTCATGTCCTTGTTTATTCGTTCCATCAGCATCAAGGAGATTTCTTCATGTGAAACACCTCCTACCAATGTGTTTTCCAGCACATGGGAGAAGGGACCGTGTCCGATGTCGTGTAACAGGATGGCAGCTTGTACGGCTTCCGCTTCGCTGTCAAAGATGAAGTTACCTTTGGCGGTAAGGTGTTTGATAGTTTCACTCATTAAGTGGAAAGCACCTAATGAGTGTTGGAAACGGGTATGTTGTGCTCCCGGATATACAGCAGAGGACAGGCCCAGTTGCTTGATGCGGGTAAGACGTTGCAGCAATGGGTGACATACAATGTCATATAGTAACCCCTTCGGGATGTTGATAAACCCGAAGACGGGGTCATTTATAATTTTTCGGTCACTCATGGGGAATGATTATTCAGTGTGCTGATATGCTAATAAACCAATGTACTACGCTATGTATCTACCTGGTAATTTGCATATTAGCACATTGTTTTATTGGCACATTATTTTCTCCATCTGTGCCTGGACTTTCTGAGCTTCTTGTCCTGCTACAGTCGCAAAATTCTCAGTTTTATCCGCATAGATAATGGCACGGCTTGAATTAACAATAAGTCCACAGGTACTATTCATGCCATATTTGCAGACTTCCTCTAGAGAACCTCCTTGTGCACCGATTCCAGGTACAAGCAGGAAGTGGTTGGGGACAATTTTACGGATGTCTTCGAAAGCACGTCCTTGTGTGGCGCCTACTACATACATCATGTTTTCATCGTTGGCCCATTCTTGTGATTTGCGCAATACTTTTTCGAAAAGGCGTTCGCCGTTGGTGTCTTCGGTCAGCTGGAAGTCGTGGGAACCCTTGTTGCTGGTAAGTGCTAGCAGGATTACCCATTTGCCTTCGTAACTCAGGAAGGGAGTCACGCTGTCTTCACCCATGTAAGGAGCTACGGTGACTGAGTCAATGTCCAGCTCTTCAAAGAATGTGCGGGCATACATAGCCGAAGTGTTTCCAATATCGCCACGTTTTGCATCGGCAATGATGAATTGGTCGGGATAGTTTTCCTTGATGTAGGATACAGTCTTTTCGAAAGCGATCCATCCTTTTACGCCCATGCTTTCATAAAAGGCCAGATTGGGTTTATAGGCGATGCAATAAGGGGCAGTAGCGTCAATGATAGCTTTATTGAAGGCGAAAATCGGGTCTTCTTCTTTTAACAGATGTTCGGGAATTTTCTTTATGTCGGTATCTAGCCCTACACAGAGGAATGATTTTTTCTTTTGGATATTTTCAAATAATTGTTGCTTGTTCATTATTATATTTACAGTTTATGGTTTACGATATTTTAATTATAATTCGCTCTCTTTCAAACGTTCTGCATTCTCGGCTACAGTCAAATGGTCGATACAGTCTTGAATGTCTCCATCCATAAAGGCGGCCAAATTGTAAATGGTATAGTTGATGCGGTGGTCGGTGATACGTCCTTGTGGATAATTGTAGGTACGTATTTTTGCCGATCTGTCTCCGGTAGATACCATCGTTTTGCGTTTGCTGGCAATGTCGTCAATGTACTTTTGGTGTTCTTTATCATATATAAAGGTACGCAGGCGAGAAAGGGCTCGTTCTTTATTCTTCGGCTGGTCACGGGTTTCGGTACATTCTATCAGGATTTCCTCTACTATCCCGGTGTTGGGATTCTTCCAGTTGTAGCGCAGGCGTACTCCGGATTCCACCTTATTTACGTTCTGTCCGCCGGCACCACCGCTTCGGAAAGTGTCCCACTTGATTTCCCCTTCGTTGATTTCCACATCAAAAGGCTCTGCTTCGGGTAAAACGGCGACTGATGCGGCTGAAGTATGTACACGTCCTTGGGTTTCGGTGGCTGGTACACGTTGTACACGATGTACGCCCGATTCATATTTCAAAGTGCCATATACTTTATCTCCGGTTACGGAGCAGATAATTTCCTTAAAACCTCCTGCTGCTCCTTCATTGGCGCTGGATACTTCCAGTTTCCAACCTTTTGTCTCGCAGTATTTGGAGTACATACGGAACAGGTCACCTGCAAAAATGGCGGCTTCATCACCTCCCGTACCACCGCGTATTTCCAGAATAGCATTTCGGTCATCTTGCGGATCCGCAGGAACGAGTAGTAGTTTGATTTCCTCTTCCAGTTCTGGAATGCGGACTTCGCAGAGATTTGCCTCTTCGCGTGCCATTTCTTTCATCTCCGGGTCGGATTCGTTAGTCATGATTTGTTTGGCCTCTTCCAGTCCATTCAGGCATTGTATATATTCTCTACGGGCTTTCATGATGTCATTCAAGTCCTTGTATTCCTTGGTGAGCTTGACATAACGTTTTTTGGTCAGCTATGACATTAGGGTCTGTAATGAGGGTGGAAACTTCCTCAAAGCGAGCCACTAACCCGTCTAATTTCTCAAGTAATGTATTATTGTTTTCTGCCATTCTTTTCTAAACATTTATTTGCGACATACCAAGTGAGTAATATCCACCCAAGTATGGCAAGTACTTTTCTTACTATATATAGTATGTCATGCCAAGTTGTTTCATGACCCCATGCGGTAGAGATGAAATACAACTCGCGTATTGTATCAATTGTAACTAATGAGCATATTATTGCTCCCATGCCATAAAAAAATCTTTTTTTTAATGTAGCATGCTTGGAAGCGTTATTATAATATTGCTTGTCAGTATTTGAATTCTCCAAACTCACTTTTGATAATTAGTTCCTTCTTGTCACTTTCTTCTATACGTCCCACAATCTTCGCGTCAATATTGAATGACTTGCTGATGGCGATCACCTCTTCGGCATGTTCGGGTGAGAGGTAAACTTCCAGTCGGTGGCCCATATTAAATACTTTGTACATTTCTTCCCAATCGGTGCCGCTTTGTTCCTTGATGGTTTTGAACAGAGGGGGGACAGGGAACAGGTTGTCCTTTACTACACGGCAATTGTTTCCTATAAAGTGCAGGACTTTGGTTTGAGCACCGCCTGAGCAGTGAACCATTCCGTGAATTTCAGGTCGGAGCGCATCCAGTAATTTCTTCACTACCGGAGCATAGGTACGGGTAGGTGAGAGTACCAGCTTTCCTGCATCCAGCGGACTTCCTTCTACAGTATCGGTCAGCTTCAAATTGCCACTGTATACTAGTTTTTCAGGTACTGCCTTGTCATAGCTTTCGGGATATTTCTCAGCCAAGTATTTTGCGAACACGTCATGGCGGGCGCTGGTGAGTCCATTGCTGCCCATGCCTCCGTTGTATTCTTTTTCATAAGTAGCCTGTCCGTAAGATGCCAGACCTATGATGACGTCACCCGGGCGAATATTGGCATTGTTAATGACATCGGTACGTTTCATGCGGCATGTTACGGTAGAATCTACGATGATGGTACGAACCAAGTCACCTACATCAGCAGTCTCGCCTCCGGTAGCGTATACGCCTACACCCATTTCGCGAAGTTCGGCCAACAGTTCATCCGTTCCGTTGATGATAGCGGAAATTACTTCACCCGGAACGAGTAGCTTATTACGGCCGATAGTTGATGAAACCAGAATATTATCTACTGCACCTACACACAACAAGTCATCGATGTTCATAATCAGTGCATCTTGTGCAATGCCTTTCCATACGCTTAAATCGCCGGTTTCTTTCCAATACAAATAAGCCAGTGATGATTTGGTGCCTGCACCGTCAGCGTGCATAATGTTGCAATATTCAGGATCTCCGCCTAGAATATCGGGGATGATTTTACAAAAAGCTTGCGGAAAAATACCTTTGTCAATGTTCTTAATGGCGTTGTGCACATCTTCCTTGGATGCTGACACACCGCGCTGCATGTATCGTTGATTGCTCATGAGTTATATATTTTATTCAATTGAATGTGCAAAATAGTTATTATTTTGCTTATAGCCTTGAGTTTTATGAAAATAAAAGAGGAGAAGAGATTTATTCTGTTTCCATATTATTGCCGTTCCTGTTTTAGATTTATTGCTATACTCTTATTTTTTAGACGAGTAAATTTAATATTTATATCGAACTGACATTAATATCATACATTATTTATATGTTACAATGCCTTATCAATATAACGCCATAAAGAAAGACGCATAGTACAACCACCTCTATCAATATCAAATATCTTAAAGACTATAAAAGAAAACACAGCCTAATTTAACGTGAAATATAAAATTTCCCCGTCACTTCATCGTCTTCATTACCAGTATGTTCCGGTGTGAAAATATTTATAAAGGCCCCGAAACGGTAGGTAATCGCGGTCAATGTACAACATTGCGATCATCGCACCCATAGCGGCAAAATTCCAACAGATGTACCTTGCCGGCAGTATGTTACCATGAAAACAGCTTTATGGCTTTATTGCTTCACCTGTGTGAAGCGGCGGTTTCACACAGGTGACAACGGCTCTTCACCCGAATGACAGGGCCTGTTCACCTGAGTGATGGTACAGATGGTGCACTCTTCTTGCACGGATACTGCCGTAAATATATCAAGATTATGTATCCAATATGACAATTGGCATCTGACGAGCTGGCTTCCGCAAGGAAAAACGAAAAAAACACTTTGTGGGGATACAGAAAATTACGTCACCATATATCGCTGTATATCAGCATAATGCGGTGACGGGACAAAAAACATTGCAGTGCGGAAACGAAAAATAACAGTATGTAAAGTTTTATCAGATTATAACTTAACAACAAAGATGGAGATTCCCGGCAGACAAACTTTTTGAGAGCCGGGCATCTGCAACGACATAATGTGTCATACCAAAAAAAACAGTTTGCATTTTTTATTTTACGATTGTTCCGACAAAGGTTTGTGCTCCTGCATTATTCAAGATATATACTGTATAGAATCCGCCAGGTAATGAGGCTATGGACATTTGGGGTGCATAAACAAAATATTTTATTTCTTCACCGGTAGCAGTAAATATTTTCACTGTTTTTGCTTCTTTTATTTCAGGCAGGGTGAGAATATCTCCGTCATTTAGTAAAGGCATGTCTGTTTCTGAAATTGCATTCAGTTCCAAGGGAGCGCTTTCGTTTCCGAAACGGTCGGCAGCAGTTACGGCAAAATAACGTTTTTGTCGCCAAGGTGAAATAGGGGTATATTCGTATTCCGTATGGGTGAGATAGGTTTCCAGTAAGTTTCCGGCATCTGTGATATCTACTGGATAGGTATCTGAGGCATAAAGATGATAGGTGACAAGACCTCCGTTGTTATCTGTGGAAATCTGCCAGCTCATGTGCATTTTTCCGTCCGGCAACAGTTGCAGGGAAGGCATGGCCGGAGTGGATGGGGGGATGCTGTCCATCCAGGTCATTGGGGGAATCAATGCCGGAGTGGTATAGAAATTCTCTTGGAGTTCGTCCCAGATGCCTTTGGTGTTGTTTAATAGAAAACGATTGCGGAAATAGGCTTGTCCGTTTAGTTTTATCTGACGGGTGAAATAAAGTTGGCGGACTATTTCGTCCAACGGCCAATTTTGTTCGTTGGGAGAGAGGAAATAAATACCCAAACCAGGTATTATCCAGCGGTTACCACAATTCTCTTTCCAATCCAATGCAAAAGGATAGAAATTATTTCCCTGAAAATACATCATCGGGAACAATGCATCATGAATACCTTCTTTTAGCCATTTCTGAGCATCTTGGTAAACTACATGATAAGCGTTCCATCCACGGGAGGGGTATCGGTTGGTATCTCGGTATTTGCCAATAGGGGAACTGCTGACTTTCACCCAGGGTTTGATAGTCTTGATGTCGGTATAGAGCCTATGCACAATATCTGTGATATTATCACGCCGCCATTGTTTCAACTCCTTACCTTTACCGTATTTCCGGTAGGTGTCCTTGTCAGGAAAGTTATCGGCTTGCTCGGGGTAGCGGATGTAATCGAAATGAATGCCGTCTATATCATAACGGGAAGTTATTTCTTTTACTATGCATGACAGATATTCTTTGGTTCCCGGATTTCCCGGGTCCAAGTACCAGTTACCTTTATAAAGTTTGCAAATTGTCCGGTTTTTCCGTACTACGGAGCTACGTCCTTGCAATTGTACTTGACGGGTATTTCCGGCAGGAATCGTAACAATCCATGCATGTAGTTCCATGCCTCGTTTGTGGCATTCTCCGATGGCGAAAGCCAAAGGGTCATATCCGGGATTCCCTCCTGTGCTACCTGTCAGTGATTCGGCGAAAGTTTCTATGGCGGAAGGATAAATCATATCTCCACGCAGACGGGTTTGCAACAATACCGTATTGAAATTGGCGGCTTTCAGACGATCCAGTATATCACATAATTCTTTTTGCTGACGCCGGATGCCTGATGCGTTTATTGCCTTGTTACGAGGCCAGTCCATTCCTCCAAGCGTAGTGAGCCAGGTGGCACGGATTTCATATTTAGGTTGTGAGAAAACTGATAAGAAACTCACTATGACTAGTAATAAAGTTATAAAGAATGTTCGCATTTACTTTAATTTTAGGGCAAAGATACGAAGTAATCAATTAATTCGTTACTTTTGCCCCAACAAAACAAAAAATAGAATATGATAACCTTTATTATTGCATTATTGGTTCTTGTAGGCGGATACTTTTTGTATGGAAGTTATGTGGAACGTGTGTTCGGTCCTGACAAGATTAGGAAGACACCTGCCCTGACCATGGCGGATGGTGTTGACTTTATTCCACTTCCTACTTGGAAGATTTTTATGATTCAATTTTTGAATATAGCCGGCTTAGGACCTATTTTCGGTGCTATAATGGGAGCGAAGTTTGGTACGGCGTCTTATTTGTGGATTGTTTTAGGTACCATTTTTGCCGGGGCGGTACACGATTATTTGTCCGGAATGCTTTCCATTCGGCATGAGGGCGAGAGTTTGCCGGAAATTATCGGTCGTTATTTAGGGCTTCCCACAAAGCAGTTAATGCGTGGTTTTACGGTTGTGCTGATGATATTAGTCGGAGCGGTTTTTGTGGCAGGACCAGCCGGATTGCTTGCCAAACTTACTCCGGAGTATATGGATGTTACTTTTTGGATTATTGTTGTGTTTTTCTATTATATGTTGGCTACATTGTTGCCGGTAGATAAGATTATAGGAAAAATATATCCATTGTTTGCCATTGCTTTATTGTTTATGGCAGTGGGGATTTTGGTGATGTTGTTATGGAATCATCCGGCATTGCCCGAAATTACGGATGGTCTACATAATACCCATCCTGCCGGATTACCAATTTTTCCTATAATGTTTGTTTCTATTGCTTGTGGGGCCATCAGTGGCTTTCATGCCACACAATCTCCACTGATGGCACGTTGTATGAAGAATGAGAAGTATGGTCGTCCTATTTTTTATGGAGCGATGGTGACCGAAGGGATAGTGGCATTGATTTGGGCTGCTGCCGCTACTTATTTTTTTCATCAAAATGGTATGGAGGAGAGTAATGCTTCGATTATTGTGGACAGCATAACCAAGGAATGGTTGGGTACGATAGGAGGTTTATTGGCTGTACTGGGGGTAATTGCCGCTCCTATTACCAGTGGAGATACCGCTTTGCGTTCAGCTCGTTTGATTGTTGCCGATTTTATGCATTTGGAACAAAAAAGTATAGCGAAACGTTTATTGATTTGTATTCCTATTTTTGCGGTAACTATCGGTATATTATTGTACAGTCAGCGTGATGCGGCGGGATTTGATATGATATGGCGTTATTTTGCCTGGTGTAATCAGGCTTTGTCTGTGTTTACTTTGTGGGCGGTCACTGTTTTTCTAGTACGTGCGAAAAAGAATTATTATATCACCTTGTTTCCTGCCCTGTTTATGACGGCTGTATGTTCTACTTATATTTGCATAGCCCCCGAAGGATTAGCGTTTTCGGATTATGTATCTTATATAATTGGTAGTCTTTGTACGTTGGTAGCCGCTATAGGGTTTGCAAGTTGGTATAGGAAACAAAACAGCATAGTTTATGAAAAAATATAGAAAATCGATTTGGTTGCCTGTAGCTTTATTGGTCTATACTACGGCGATGGCCGTTTATTTTATTCCGCGCAATACGGAAATAAGTGATACGGAAAAGTATCTCACAGTAGGTTTATCCTATATGATTATAGCGTTGTTATGGATTGTCCTTCGTAAGAAAGAAAAGGCGGAGGAAAGACGTGAACGTGATTTGGAAAACAAAAAATAACTATTAAACGACAACATTATGAAGAAAATTTTAGTCAGCTTGATGCTGTTGGTAATGACTGCACTGAGTGCACATGCTCAATTTGAGAAGGATGTATGGTATGTGAATGCTTCATTGACAGGGCTTGACCTATCTCATAGCAAGAATGAAGGAACAAATTTTGGTTTTGCTTTAACCGGCGGCGCATTTGTAGCCGATAATGTGGCTGTGTTGCTGAATTTTAAAGGCAATTATGTAGAACATGGAATGGATGAAACCAGTATTGGTGCACAGGGACGTTATTATTTTTCCAGTTGCGGTATTTATGGAGGACTAGGAATGGCGTATAAACACCTTTCTTGTGTAGGGTTTAAAAAGAATCTGGTTTGTTTGACACCGGAAGTCGGATATGCTTTTTTCTTGGGTAGAAATGTGACTATTGAACCGTCTGTATATTATGACTTGAGTTTTAGTGATACTTCAGAATTTAGTAAATTAGGATTCAAGATAGGATTCGGGGTTTATTTCTGATTGATTTAATTCCACCACAGATTACGCAGATTATTGAATGGGAGAATTCATTGAAATTCAATCTATGTAAATCTGTATAATCTGTGGTGAAAAACTTTTTATGTGAGATTAATGCGCATAGAGATGCGTGAACGGAATTTCTTTACCATCACTACCTGTTACTTTTAATTTCAGTTGTCCTCCGTTCTGGTCGAAATAACGTAATTCCATTGGATGATATCCTTTTGCCAATGCTTTTTGCCCCACTATTTCTTTAGGCCCGTGAGGTCCGTCATTGTCTACTATCTGTTCACTGTCTATAGTTAATGTACTACCATCATCGGATAGGAGTGCAAAAGTGTAGATATCGTCTTGAGGAGCATTGAAATATCCTTTGATAATCAGTCCGATATTTCCTTTTACTTTTTTAGGAATCATAACATCTTCCACTGGATAAGTACCATTGACCGGAGCTTTTTCTATTTCACTGCATTTATTTCCTTTAAATTCGTGCCATGTAGCTTTCAAACCCGGATTGGAAGGAGCGGCAGTTACAGAGGGAGTATATTCACTTTTGATGAAACGGGTCTTGACTATGTCACCTTTCTTTCCATTAGGGCGGAAGGTGCAGAAAGTAAAGTCTGTGGTTTCAGTCACTTTGATGGGACCTTCATATATGGGAGATTGTAAAGTAGGAGTACTGCCATCAGTGGTATAGTGAATTTCCGCAGTGGGGTCAAGGCAAGTTACATTGATGGCTCCTTCACCGATAAAGGCGTTGACGGCATTAAAGCTTCCAAATCGGGTATACGGTAATTGATACCCATGATATTGAGACGTTCAAACTGATCAGACAGGCGTTGTTGGAAGGCACTCCAATCTTTTTGCTCCGGTTTGCTCCAACCTAGTTCGGCAATAGCCAGCAAACGTGGAATGGCCATATATTGCATACGTGCGTTGGAAGGAATCCATTCGCACCAAATATTTCCCTGCACTCCTAAAATCAGCGACTGCTGCTCGGAGGTCAGGTTGTCTGTCGTATCCAGATTATAAATACTTGCCATAGAGTTCTTATCTTCTGCATAATCCAAATAAAATTGTCCGTTAGGAGTGAAAATGACAGGGTTGCCTTGTGCTGTTGTCTTGGTTGCTGCATCTTTTACCCAGCTGCGCCACCACATTACGGTAGCTGTTTTAGACAATCCGCCTTCAATGATTTCATCCCAGCCTATCATTTCTTTGCCTTTCTCGTTAAAGAATCTCTCCATGTCATGAATGAACCATGATTGCAGTTCTTCTTCAGTTTTCAGATTATTGTCATGCATACGTTTCTGACAGTCCGGACATTTTTTTCCAATTAGTTTTTTCTACTTCGTCACCTCCTATATGTACATACTTATAGGGGAAAAGGGCTGTCAGTTCTGTATAAACATTCTTGCAGAATTCCAATGCGGAGTCTTTCCCCGGACAAACAGGTGAGGAGAAGACGCTTCCCCAACCGGTTTCGTTAAAACAGGAAACACCTTCATAGTTACTTACAGCTGCCAGCATGTGTCCCGGCATATCAATTTCGGGAATAATATCTATGCCTCGTATTTTGGCGTATGCTATGACATCCTTGATATCTTCCTGAGTGTAGTAGCCTCCATATAAGGTGTCACCTTCTACGATGCGTATCTTGTCTTCAGGAATTGCCATATCCGGGTTGTTATTAGTCTTTGACTGACGTATGCATTCGCGATCATGAGAATTGAATTTGCGCCATGCTCCTTTTTCCGTCAGTAAAGGATATTTCTTGATTTCAATACGCCATCCTTGGTCGTCGGTAAGATGCCAGTGGAATTTATTCATCTTGTAAAGGGCCATGACATCCAGTAATTCTTTCACCTCACCTATTGTGTAGAAATGGCGGGATACGTCCAGCATAATGCCTCTCCATTCAAAGCGGGGGGCATCTTGAATGTTAACGGCCGGTATGGCCCAGTCTGTACCTTTAACAATTTCCTTAGATTCTATTTGCGGGGGAAACAGCTGTCTGAGTGATTCGATACCTGCAATGACACCTCCGTAAGAGTTACCTGTAATGTTGACCTTATCGCTCTCGGCTGTCAGGGTATAAGCTCCTTCTTTTCCTTGAACATCACCCAAGGCAAGGGTGATGGTTCCTTCGCCTTCTTTGACTTTAAGGTCGTAGCCTGTGGCTCTGGAAAGCATATCGGCTAAATACTCGGCTGCGGGAATTAGTTCGGCGTCAATAACACCGATGGAGGTATTACTTTTCAATACAAAAGCACCGTTTGTTTCCTCCAGATGGTTGGTTATGGGTACAATGGATACCTCTTTTGTTACAGGGGGAGTACCGGTACATGCTCCCAACATCAATGTGCCTGCTAACATACAGGCGGTCATTAACTGTTTATGTGTACATTTGGTCATAGGATAATAAATTAGGTTATTGGACAAAGATAACAGAAATATTGGGAAAAACGATATTATTTGGCGGGATATTGGAAAGTAACCAGTACTCCTTTATGGTCTGTAGGCCATACGCCCAATGGTTCTATAAACTTGTCTTTAGATGTTTCCTGAACACGCTGTGCACGGACTATAGAATTTTTCGGACCGAAAATGGCGGCGTCTTTCACTTTCAACCCCTTTTCGGGATAATACCAAATGTAATCTATACGGTCGCGTTCATCTGCTTTGGGAGCCCAGGTTATTTTGTCGGCGGGCTTTGCCGGATTATCCGAAGGATAAGTGAAGCCGGGATAGTTTAATACATCTGGATAGAATTCTCGATAGGCGTCTTTCAATCCGGCTTCGTCTAACAGGACAGGAACTGTCCAGGGGATTACAAAGCCATGATGGTCATACAGGTCTTTGGTCTCTTCAGTCCAATCTTGATGTGAAGGTTCATTAAAATCTCCTCCTAAAATGATGGTGTAGCCGGCTGCACGATCTTTTTTTGCCTGTTCAATGAATAGTCTGATGGCGTCATCGCGTTGTGAGGCTACATTTCTCTTTAATACTTCTTCTACGGTAGTGGGGATAGGGATTTCTTCCCAAGTAGAACCATCATATCCGCGTACATTATAATAGGCGTCATCCAAATAATCAAGATGAGCGGTGTAGACTGCTATTTTCTGTCCGTTCATATCGGCTGTAAGGCGATAGATACTGCCGTGGTCATTCTTTTCGGGGAAAACGGTTAATGAATCAGTGATGGGGTATCGGCTTAACAGACCTGTATCATAGGTATAGAAGGAATAATAGGTTTCTCCTTTTTCCTTTAATGATTGCACTAGGCGGGCAGTGAAATTGGTGTTTTCGTAATTACGTACTTCGCTCAATGTGACGAAGTCCGGACGAAGACGGGCTATTTCATTCACAATAGCGTTGTAACCACCGGGAATTACAGTTCCTTCTTGCCAAATGTTCCATTGAAGAACGGTGAATTCTTTCTCTTTTTGTGAACATCCCAATAGGAAAGGGAACAGCAAGAGTAGTAAAAAAAAGTTTTTTCATATTCTGTTGATTTATAAGGTTATTAATTCAATTCTAAATTTACTCATATTTTCGTTTAGATTTAGATTGGCAATGCGGAAAACATTAAAACAGATTTTTAGTAAAATGATTCTGCAATCATACCACAAAATGCTAAATTTACAGAACGGAATAAATCACTTTTAAATTCCCATTTATCATCTAGTGGTATATTGCGTATAATCATATTTAATAATTTGTGTCAGTTTGGACAATCAGCGGTGAATAAAAAATCAATCAGGAGAATCCATCGCCAGTTTTTCCTTCAAAAACTGTCCCGTATAAGATGCCGCACATGCTGCAACCTCTTCCGGAGTGCCCGCAACTACCAGATTTCCTCCCATATTTCCTCCTTCGGGCCCTAGGTCAATCACATGGTCGGCACATTTTATCACATCCATATTATGCTCGATAATGATAATGGTATGTCCGCGGCTGATTAAGGCTTCAAATGCTTCCAGCAGTTTCTTGATATCATGAAAATGCAGACCTGTGGTTGGTTCATCGAATACAAAAATAGTGGGTTGTGCTTTCTCTATGCTCAGAAAATAGGCTAGTTTTACGCGTTGATTCTCGCCACCGGAAAGAGTGGAGGAGGCTTGTCCCAACTTTATATATCCCAATCCCACTTCTTGTAATGGGGTTAGTTTTTTCACTATCTTTTTTTGATTGTATTCGGTGAAGAATTCGATAGCTTGATTCACTGTCATTTCCAGAATATCATAGATGTTCTTATCTTGAAATTTTACTTCCAGTGTGTCGCTCTTGAAACGTTTTCCATGACAAGATTCACATTCTAATACCAAATCTGCCATAAATTGCATTTCAACGGTTACCGTACCGTCACCTTTACATTCCTCACAACGACCGCCTCGGTATTGAATGAGAAATATCCGGCAGTATATCCCATTTGTTTGGCAAGAGGCTGTTCGGCAAAGAGTTTGCGTATTTCGTCGTATGCTTTTACATAGGTCACCGGATTGCTGCGTGATGATTTTCCGATAGGATTCTGGTCTACAAATTCAATATCTTTCACTAGCTGTACATCCCCTTCCAAAGAGATGAACTCACCCGGCCGTTCGCTAGCTTCACTATATTCGCGTTTCAATGCCTTGTAAAAGACATCACGTACCAACGTACTCTTTCCCGAACCGCTGACCCCCGTAACTACCGTCATTACATTCAGTGGAAATTTTACGTCAATGCCTTTAAGGTTGTTTTCACGTGCACCTTTTATTTCTATATAATTGTTCCACGGACGATGGCATCGGGGGATCTCTATGTTTTCTTCTCCCAACAAATAGCGTACCGTATAACTATTACTGTTTCTTTGAAGATCGTTCATGCTGCCTTGATATACTATCTGTCCTCCTAAACGTCCTGCTTGAGGACCGATATCAATGATATAATCGGCAGCACGGATTATTTCTTCATCATGTTCTACCACTACTACGGTGTTTCCCAGTTCCTGTAACTGACGAAGTACTTTTATCAGCCGGTCAGTGTCACGGCTGTGTAATCCGATACTGGGTTCGTCTAGAATATAGAGTGAGCCTACCAAGCTGCTGCCTAATGAGGTGGCCAGATTGATGCGCTGACTTTCGCCGCCGGAGAGTGAGTTGCTGAGACGGTTCAGTGTAAGATATCCCAAACCTACATCCATGAGGAAGTTGATGCGTTGGTAATTTCCGTTAAGATCCGTTTGGCGATGGCTGTATCATGTGCATCTAGTTCTAGAGTGCGGAAGAATTCTTTTAAGTCATGAATAGGTAAGTCAACCAGTTGAGAAATGGATTTTCCACCTACTTTTACATAACCGGCTTCTTTTTTCAAGCGTGTTCCATGGCAGACAGGACAAATAGTTTTTCCCCGGTATCGTGCCAGCATCACACGATATTGTATTTTATATTGATTTTCTTCCAGCATTCTGAAGAAAGAATCTATACAGGCCTTATTTCTAGGGCCATGCCATAAATAATCTTTTTGTTCCTGTGTCAGTTCATAATAAGGGGCAAAGATGGGAAAATCGTGGGCGGGAGCTTCATGAATGAATTCTTGTAACCATTCCCCCATCTTTTCTCCGCGCCAGCAGAGGACAGCTCCGTCATATACACTCAGAGCACGGTTTGGAATCACCAGATGTTCATCTATACCTATCACTTTACCGAAGCCTTCGCATTCGGGACAAGCTCCGAGAGGGGAATTGAATGAAAACATTTGGTCATTCGGTTCTTCGAATTTAATTCCGTCGGCTTCGAATTTAGTGCTGAAAGAGAATAGCTGCGTACTTCCGTCAGCAGAGTAGAAGCGGAGGAGGCAATTTCCGTCTCCCTCGTACATGGCTGTTTCGGCAGAATCGGTGAGGCGGCTGATACTGTCTTTGCTATCATCGGCTGTCATGCGATCTACCAGCAGATAGATGTTTTGTCTTTTATCTTCGGCAGCTGTTTGTTGCAGAAAATCTTCTATACGAACTATTTCACGGTTAACCTCTACACGGGTGAATCCTTGTTTAAAGTCCATTTCTAGCTGTTGACGCAGTGTACGGCCTTCACGGGGCATCATAGGAGTGAGAACCGTGTATTTTGTTCCTTTAGGAAAGGAGAGCATACAGCTTACAATATCTTCAATATTATGCTTTTTCACCAGTTGCCCGCTAATGGGAGAATAAGTCTTCCCCACGCGTGCATAGAGTAGTCGCAGATACTCATATATTTCGGTGGAAGTCCCCACGGTGGAACGTGGATTGCGGCTGTTCACTTTTTGCTCTATGGCGATAGCGGGTGGTATACCTTTAATGAAATCACACTCAGGTTTGCTCATACGGCCCAGAAATTGGCGGGCGTATGATGACAGGCTTTCTACATAGCGTCGCTGACCTTCAGCGTATAATGTATCAAAAGCCAATGATGATTTTCCGGAACCGGATAGGCCCGTGATAACGACCAGCTTATTGCGTGGTATGTTGACATCGATGTTTTTGAGGTTGTTTACCTTTGCTCCTTTTATGGATATATAGTTACTTTCTGACATTCTTTATTGAATTTGGTTTAATATGCAAAGATAATTATAAGTTTTCTTATCTTTGCAAGCGTATTAAACAAGAATAACAAAATGAGAGCAAAAACTATTCTTCTTTTATTGATAGCACTACTTTTTACTTCTGTTGTCAGTGCTCAGACACGTTATCCTAAACGTGAGTTCCGCGGTGCATGGATTCAGTGTGTGAATGGACAGTTCCAAGGGATGCCGGCAGAGAAGATGCAGCAGCTATTAATAAATCAACTAAACAGTCTGCAAGGCGCAGGCATTAATGCGATAATTTTTCAGGTACGTGCAGAAGCCGATGCCTTGTATAAATCTTCTTATGAGCCGTGGAGCCGCTTTCTTACGGGAGTGCAGGGTAGAGTGCCTTCACCTTATTGGGACCCGATGCAGTTCATGATTGATGAATGCCATAAGCGTGGAATGGAGTTCCATGCCTGGATTAACCCTTACCGTGCCAAGACAAAGGGAACTACTGCCTTATCACCCATTCATCCGTATAATAAGAATCCGGAACGTTTCGTGAATTATGCTGGTCAGCTTTATTTTGATCCGGCTTTGCCCGAAAACCGAAAATATATTTGTAAGATTGTGCGCGATATTGTTACTCGTTATGATGTGGATGCCATTCATATGGATGATTATTTTTATCCTTATCCCAACCCGGGCGAGGATTTTCCTGATCATGTCAGTTTTGCGCAATATGGTCGCGGATACAGTAATAAAGCCGATTGGCGCCGTGACAACGTGAATGTGCTGATAAAGGAAATCCATGAGACAGTGCGCGAGTGTAAGCCGTGGGTGAAGTTCGGTGTTTCTCCTTTTGGTATCTATCGTAACAAGAAAAATGATCCGAATGGAAGTGATACACGTGGTCTTCAGAATTATGATGATTTATATGCAGATGTGCTGATGTGGATTAATAATGGTTGGGTAGATTATAATATTCCTCAGATTTATTGGGAAATAGGTCATCCTGCTGCCGATTATGACAACTTGATACATTGGTGGGCAAAACATGCCGCTTCGCGTCCGTTATTTATCGGTCAGGATGTGATGCGTACGGTGAACAAGGCGGATGCCCGTAATCCATTACAAAACCAGATGCCTGCCAAAATGAAGTTGCAACGGTCGCTTCCTACCGTGCAGGGAAGTTGTCAATGGTATGTTGCAGCAGTGGTGGATAACGCCGGTAATTACCGCACTATGTTGGAGAAGGAGTATCATCGTTATCCGGCTTTGATTCCTGAATCTCCTTTTATGGACGATAAGGCTCCAGGTAAAGTAAAGAAGGTAAAGATGGTATGGACGTATGAAGGTCCAGTACTCTTTTGGACAGCTCCGAAGGCAAAGGACGAGATGGACAAAGCTGTACAGTATGTGGTTTATCGCTTTGATAAAAAAGAAAAAGTCAATTTGGATGATGCTTCCCATATTGTAGCCATTACCCGTGATCATTTTTATCCATTACCTTATAACGATGGAAAAACGAAGTACCAGTATGTGGTGACAGCGTTGGATCGTTTGCACAATGAGTCGAAAGGTACTAAAAAGAAAGTGAAACTGTAAGAAGCGGGAGTGTTTCTTTTAGATTTTATTTCTACTGCCACTGCCTGGGTATTTATTCATGTAATATCGATGAATAAAGAATTCTAGGGTAGTGGCAGTTGATTTGTATGCTGCCATATCTTCCGAGTACGATATTGTTTATGTTGAGATCAATGAAAAAAGGTTATAACATCTGCATCCATCTTATGGCTTTCTCTAATCAGTGATAAAAAGTATCTGCAATAAATATATCAAGTAGTGATATAAATTCTATTGATCTCTTGAATTTATTTCCGTCATATATAAAGTCCCGTTGGCAAAATTGATTTTTTTCAGATTGTGTTATGAAACTTAAGAAGCTTTACCAACGGGGAATGTATTTATAATTTCACATTGACTTGTTTCCCTTTATAGGAAATAGATTGGTCAAAGGTGGGGCTATCCTCATCTCCACATCCTTTCCCCGGTTCAACAAGTATGATGTTGAATTTGCGGTTTTTCAGCATACCTTTGTAGTTGCCTTTTCGCTCGTTAATAGTCAGTGTGCGCTCTTTGTCATCCCATTTCATTAGGATGGTTGTGTAAGCACCTTTTTCATAATTATAATTATCAAATTCATCTTCATAAAGGGTAAATTCCGCATCAGCACCCGGATAGATGCGAATCGTCAGATTATCCCACTTCTTTTCTGTAGAGTATTGCACTGCTGGTCCCCAAGGAAGGATAGATCCCGCACGTACATAAATAGGCATAATATCAATGGGTACTTCCCGTTGGATCGTTTGCCCGCCTTCCAAAGTTTGCCCGGTCCAAAAGTCTGTCCAGTTTGCTCCTTTAGGTAAATATACCTCTGTATTTCCAATCTTTTTTAAATCTTTTAAGTAACCGTTCTGATTTTTGTCTTGCCATGTATAAAGCGAGTCTGTAACGGGACGTACTAGGAAATTATGTCCGAACATATATTCGGTATCCATATTAAGTACTTTGGGATCTTTCGGGAAATCCATCATTAATGGGCGGATAAAGCTGCCTGCTTTGCTGGTTACCTCCCAGGAAGTGCTATAAAGATAAGGTAGCAGACGATAACGCAGGTGAGTATATTTTTCTAATGCATCATAGGCCCAGTCGCCTTTTTGGCCGAATTGGTATATTTCGACTGCTACCGGACTAGAATTGTGTGAGCGCATAATGGGTTGAAACACTCCCCATTGATACCAGCGGACATGTAACTCGTGATAAGCTATGTTGTTTACATTATTATTGTATTTCCAGGCAAAGAATCCTCCCAAATCTGTATTCCAATAGGGAATGCCGCATAATGAGTAATTCAATCCGGCTGCTAATTGTTTGCGCATGACTTCCCAGGTAGAAACTACATCTCCGCTCCACGAATGAGAAGCATAGCGTTGCTGTCCTAGGAAAGAAGAACGAGTGAGTAGGAATACTCGTTTGTCCGAAGTAGTAGCTCGTTGATGTTCATATACTCCTTTATTGGACATTAACGGGAAAGCATTATGTACTCTGCGGAAAGTTCCCAAATAGGTGAGAGTATTAAAATCCTGGTCCTTCAGATTCATGTGATCGGGTTCAGTAGAGTCCAGCCACCAACCGTCCATGCCCAGATCGAATATGTTCTTTTTCATCTCTGACCAATAGAGATCACGTGCAACAGGATTATAAGGGTCGTATGGCCTGACTCCGGCATTGTTGGGCCAAGTATCAAATTGAAGAAGTGCTTTCAGACTGTCCATTTTTTGATACATTTCAGTCCAAGGGCCGAAAGAAGCCCATACGGAGATCATGATATGTGCATTTTGTTTGTGCACATAGTCAATCATTTCTTTGGGAGTTTTGATTCTTGGAGTACCGTAACGTGCGCTTTTATCTTCTCCGTTTGGAAGATATTTCATATATTCTTTATCGCCCATTTTGTTGATGTAACGGGGATTTTGGAACTTCATGGCATTCCAGTTAGAGTCGCATCCCCAATATTGCCAATCCTGTATAATGCCATCCAGAGGGACTTTCAGTTTACGGTACTTATCTACAACTTCGCATAATTCATCCGGGCTTTTATAACGTTCGCGACATTGCCAGAATCCTAGTGCCCAAAGCGGATAGAGAGGAGCCTGTCCAGTCAGTTCGCGTACATTGGCTATTACTTTATCTGCATTGCCGCCGTAAATGAAATAATAATCTGCACAATCACCTACTTCCGAGTCAAAAGACATTTCTTGTGGATTGTCTACAAAAGTGGTGGGGGAGTAATTGTCCCAATAAAGGGCATATCCTTTTATTGAATGAATAAACGGAATGCAAATGCTCATGTTTTGGTTACGGAGAAATAGTTTCTGATTCCGTTGGTTCACTTTTCCTGTTTGTTGCTGTCCTAGTCCGTAAATCACTTCATCTTTGTCCAGTAAGAAAGCTTGACGAACATTATATGATGGAACGCCGGCGTCATCGAAGGGGGTGAATTGGGTACCATAATCTTTATCAGTCAGTAATAATTTTCCTTCTTTGTCGGAAAAACGGATACCTCCGGTTTCAGGATTTACTTCTACTTGTATAACATTGCTGCTGAGTGTTACATTTTTCCCTTTCTCACCGAAAGTTACAGAGGTGGTTTCCGGTGTTTTGATAATGACCAGACTTTCTTTTTTATAAGGTTTCTTAATGGGGGTTTTATAAATACGGACAATGGTGGGAGAGTAAAATTCTACTTTGACATCTATTTCTTGTGTAGTATACGTTATTCCTTGTGTGGTGTGTTGTACACTCTGTGCGATGCCATTTGTTGCAATGATAGTTGTTCCAATTAGGGTTAGAGTCATTTTTTTAATAAAATTCATATTCATAGTATTTTAGTGTTTTGTACTGTTACAAAGGTAAGGCGAAAAGCTTTAAATAGGCAACAATGAGGTTGAATCCAATAATAATCAGGTTGATTTCTTTGTTTTTCTGGCGTATTCGGAGGGGCGGCATCCATACATTTCTTGGAAGCACTTACTTAGATAGCTGGAACTGCTGAAGCCTGTGCGTTCTGCTATTTCTGCAATACTGAGTTCGTTTTCAGTAAGTAGTTGCGCAGCTCGTTGTAAACGGATGTTACGGATGAAAAGGCTGGGAGACTGATCTAATAAATTTACTAGTTTGCGATAAAGTCCTGTTCTTTCCATGCAAAGGTCTCGACTTAGCTGTTCTACTGAATAACCGATGACATGCATATTCTTTTCTACCTGTTCTATAGCCCGTGCTAAAAAAGCGGATTCGGTATTGGTTGTTTTAGGATGATCCGGTTGCTTGTCGTTTTCAAAGCAAGTGGAGGTTGCTGTGCCGTTCTTTTCCAGACGTGCTTTTTGTTCGGCTTCGTAATTGTTGCATTGCTCTATCAGGTTGCGGATGCGGAGTAGTAGAATTTCCTCTTTATGCCGACGCTCTATTTTTTTTCGGGTCCAACATATGTAAAGACGGATACTTCCTACTGTAATAAATAGTAAAATGAGCAGGTAAATAGTATAAGCGGTGGTTGTTTTCCACCAAGGGGCATGGATGGTGAGTTTTATAACGGTTATTTTTCCATTCCACTGGAGAGGGGTATCGGATGCCATAACTTTGAATGTGTATTCTCCGGGAGGTAAATTAGTATAGGACGCTTGAAGCATACCATTACCTGCTGTGGTATTGCCTGGTTTGCTGGTGAAAACATTCATCCAGTTTTTATCAATACCTTCTAATTGATAACGATAATAGGTGCGTTCACTATTGATATAGTTCAAAGCAGAGAATTCGAAAGTGAGGAAATTCTGATTGTAGCCCAGTTCTATTTCTTTTGTATAAGGGCTGGCTTGGGGAAGTTTTATCTTTTTGCCGTATAGCCGCAAACAAGTGAACACTGGGGAATAGGGGAGTTCCGGAGTGATTGATTCATTATCAGGATTGAAGATATTGAATCCGTCTATGCCACCGAAGTAAAGTGTACCGTCCGATGCTTTGAAAACAGCCTTTGTTAGATATTCCCCTTCTAATGCGCCATCCTGTTGATTGAAATTGGTGAAGTATGGTTCTTTATTTTTCTGATTGATGTGGATACGTGAGATTCCATTGCTTGTAGTTACCCAGATATCATTGTGATCATCTTCAATAATGCCTTGTACAAAGTTATTACTTAATCCATTTTCACGATAAAAAATGCGTGGGGTTTGCTCGTCCGGTATAAAAAGTTCCAGACCATCTGCTGTCCCTGCCCAAGTCCAGCCTCGTGTGTCAGTACATAGGGCCGTATATGTTTTTCCCTTGAAAAAGGCAGTTTCTGTTCCTCTGTTGAATTTCTTTTTTACTTCGGCAGGGATAGATGAATTATGTTCGGAGATAAGGGTGCGTGTTCCATCTTTTTCAGTGGACAAGCGGTAAATATGAGTATGTTCTTTCAGATAGATCATTCCTTTATTGTCTTCGGCAAAACTTTCTACTGCAATATCTTTTTCAGGAGCAACTGGAAAATTGTTACGGTTTATTTGGGTAAGTTTATGCATGGACGGATGGTAATATAGTAATCCTCGGTTGAGAGTTCCAATCCATAATCCTCCTTGTCGGTCTTGGAATATAGTGCTGATTTCTGTTGAGAGTCGTTGTCCGTTTTTAGTTTCCAAAATAGGAATATATTGCAGTTTTTCCTTAGTAAGATCCAGTATCCAAAAACCATGTACACAGGTTATATACGCTTTTTGATTGTCGGGGGTGATGATTAAAGTATTAAGTGCATAGTTTTCTTCAAGTATCTTTTTCCATGTCCGTTGGCATGTGTTGAAACAGAACAAACCACCTTTATATCCGTTGCGTAATTGGTAAAAGCTGTTTGGAGCTTTGACAACCAAGGAGGTTCGGGCAAAGTATTGTTGCTCGGTTTCCGCATAGGCAGCAGCACTGTATAGTCGTTTTCTGCTTGTCATGTCATAACAATCTACTTCTCCCGTATTATAGAACAGGTAAAGTGAATCATTCTCCGTATTTAGATCTTGTAGTTGGCGGGTATCATTGGGGGATAAAGTTATATGGATTCCGGTTTGTAATTCTTGTAATTTATGGTCTGTCAGTATCCAAATGTGTCCTGCACAGTCGGCAAAAAGATTTTCTATCGGTTCCGGTATATTTTTATTTTGGAAATAAGATTCTAAATCTCGGATATATTCCTCTTTGTAGAGATTGATTCCCATTAGTTTGTGATAGTCTTTCACCCAAAGTAGGGAGTCTCCACTTTGATAAATGCGGTAGAACCCGTCATATTGTTTTAAAGGATATACATTTTTATCCGTCCGATGCAGATAACTGAAATGTATACCATCATATAAATTGATGTTGCCATTAGTAGTAAACACCATTCTTCCGTCAGGTAGTTGTAGGATATATCTTATCTGGTTGTCGCTTAATCCGTGTGAAGTATTGATGGAAGTAAACAGGAAATCATTGGCATATAGTGGCAATATTATACTGATATATAAACAGATCAGTAGGCTTATTTGTTTTTTTGATGATTTCCCATAATCTTCCTATTTTTAGTAAAGCAGGAATCCTGCCACTCCGCAAAGTATAATCATTAATATAGGATTAATTTTGTATTTCCGTGTACCTATAAAGGTTACTAGAAAAATAATTATACTGATGATAAATTGATACAAATCTATTTGATAGCTACTGAAGTTTTCAGCATTCATCAAGACGAGTGCAGCCGCTGCCAGCAGACCTACCACTGCCGGACGCAACCCTTTGAATACGGCTTCTACAACCGGATGCTTTTGGTATTTCAAGAAGAACCGGCTGATGATTACCATTAATATGAATGATGGAAAAACTACAGCAAAAGTAGCTATACAAGAACCGAATATGGCCCAGTTTTCATTGTAGCCTGCATTCAATACTGCAGTATATCCCACATAAGTAGCAGAGTTGATACCAATGGGGCCTGGTGTCATCTGGCTGATAGCGATGATATCTGTAAATTCGCTGGCACTGACCCAATTATATCTTGTTACTACTTCTCCTTGTATCATGGACAACATGGCATAGCCTCCTCCGAAACCGAAGAGACCTATTTTACAGAATGTATAGAATAAATATAGAAAAATCATTTGGATGAATATTTATGTTTGTACTTGCCCATATATAAAACCCCCCACGCCCGCTATTATGATAATGTAGACAGGGGATACGTCCAATACCCAGATAAGTAATGCGGATACTATTGGTATCCAGATAGTGTAACGGTTTATCTTGGCCGATTTTGCCATGGAGAAAGTTGGAGCTGCAATAAGGGCTACTACTGCCGGACGGATTCCCTTGAATATATTCTCTACAATTTGGTATTGTTTGAACTGTTGAAAGAATAAGGCAATTGCCAACATAATAAAGAAAGAGGGGAGTATTGTGCCTAAAGCCATTGCCAATGCTCCACGGAAATTACGCAATTTATATCCGATAAATATGGCAATATTTACAGCAAATATTCCAGGTACAGACTGAGCGAGGGCTAATAAATCAATAAAATCCTCTTTGTCAATCCATTTTCGTTTGTCCACTATTTCATCTTGAATTAGGGGAACCATGGCATATCCTCCGCCAATGGTAAATAGTCCTATCTTTAAGAAGATAAGAAATGATTGTAAATAGAAATTCATTTTTTTAATTTTGTTTCATATAAGTGCTTGGTGGAACTCTGTAGTATTTCTTAAATGTATCCGTAAAATATTTGGGATCACTGAATCCCATCATATCCGAAACTTCGGATACAGTATAACGTTTGCTTTTTAATAAAATGCTAGCCTCGTTCATACGTACTTTACGTATAAAATCACTGGGCGAATCATTGGTTAAAGCCTTTATTTTATTGTATAAACTACTCCGGCTCATATTCATTGCATCACATAGGTTTTCTACGTTCATTTCTTTGTTTATACTACTTTTTATGATGTTGGTGGCTTTTAAAAGAAATTCTTGTTCCAAACTGATCGTCGGATCATCTGAAACCTCGTCTGCATTGAATTTGAATTGTGAGAAACGCTTTTTCATGATTTCCCTGTTCGCCAGAACATTGGCTATATTTGCTTTCAGTACTTCCATGTCAAATGGTTTGACTATATATTTATCGGCTTTGGTCTGTAAACCCTTGATGATACTTTCTTTATCGTTCAATGCGGTCAGCAATATGATAGGTATATGACTGGTTTCAATATTATTTTTCAATATATTGCACATTTTGTCTCCATTCATGATAGGCATCATTACATCCGACAATATCAGATCCGGTTGTCGTTCCTTGATAAAATCCAGTGCTTCTTGCCCATTTCCTACATCAGAAACATTATAGTCTTCCGATAGCGTATGCAACAGGAAAGTACGCAATTCCATATTATCTTCCACTATCAGAATGGAAGCGGCATGTGTTTTGGCTGGCTTGTTTTTGATCTCTTTCACCAGTTCTTCCGGATTGCCTTCGATAACAGGCAGAGGATCAATTACATCAGCTTTTTTGAATATACGGTAGTTGTATTTCCGGCTTTTGATAGGGAATGCCAGTTTGAAGGTAGTTCCTACATTTTCTATACTGCTCATTGATATTTTGCCGGCATGGCTTTTGATCAGTTTGTAGGTAAGCAGCATACCGATGCCGCTTCCTGTGATTTGCAGATTGATGGCATTATTTCCTCTGAAGAGGCTTTTGAACATTTTCTTTTGTTCATTGGCAGGGATTCCGATTCCTGTATCTGTAATAGTGATGAACCAATGACTTTTATTTTTCTGAGTTTGTACAGTGACATTGCCCCCTTGACAGGTATATTTCAAGGCATTTGTCATCAGGTTACGGATGATGGAATCCATCTTATTTCTGTCCAGCCATACTTCCTGGCTTTCAAAATTAGTTTCAAATATTATATTTATCTGTCTTTTGCGAGCATATAAATTGAACTGTTCCAAATAGTTTTTGATATAATTGTTCAATTCGTATCGGGATACATATACAGTGGAGGTATATAGTTCCTCTTTTTCAAAATTAATCAGATTACTGGCTAACTCAGACAGGTTGTCCGTATTTTGTATAGCTAGGTTGATATTGATTCTTCCCTGTTCGGATAGGTTTTCGTTTTTAAGGATCTCTCCCAAAGGAGCTTTTATCAAAGTCAGCGGTGTACGTATATCATGTGCCGTGTTGATAAAGAACCGGATTTTTTCTTTTGAATTGTTTCTGTCTTTCCTAAGCCACAAATAACGCAAAACAATTACTCCGACCAGTATAAAAATGATCAGATAAAGAATTCCTGCCCAAAAAGTAGCCCACCAAGGTGGGGTTATGGTAATGAAAAGTGAACGTTCTTCTAACAAATGGTGGTCATCCATCAGGATGGCTCTCACTCTTAATTTATATTTACCGGGACTGATGTTAGTGTAACGTATGCGGTTATCATTCGTGAGTGAAGTCCATTCATCATAAAATCCTTCCAGTTTCCAAGAATAGACTATGTTGGAGGGATTATCATAATTAATGGAAGACACATCCAGTGAAAAAATATTCTGGTCGTAATTCAGTATGATGTGCCGGGTATCATCAATTTCTTCTTTTAAGGGGGAACCTTTTTCACCAGGCATTACTTTCTGGTAGAGCAGTCGGAAATTGTCAAATACCATTTTGGATTTAAATTGATGAGGCAGCGTGACAGTATCTGCCAGTTCAATGGCTCCGTCTCCACATCCGAAGATAAATTTTTTATCGCGTGTATGTACTCCGGCAGCTTGGTTAAAGCTGGTAGACATCAAGCCTTGTTCTTTTGTCCAGTTAGAGAATATTTTTTCTTTTGTTTTGAAACGGGTCAACCCTTTTTCTGTACTAATGATTAAATCGTCTTCCAGAGCAGGCAGTATGCAATGAATATTATTAGATATCAGAGCTGAATTATTGATATGGTAATTAGTTACTTTTTCTGTATAATTATTGTAAATCCACATACCGGAACCATGTGTACCAATAAAAGTGATGTTCTTTTTACTTTGATAAATAGTATTTATACAGCCTAGCTCGGAGTCTAGATTCACCGCTTTGAGCTCTTGATTGACCTTATTGAACTGATACAATCCATTGATAGTTCCTATCCATAAATTATGGGCGTCCTTATTGGTGATATAGGTGATAGGGAAGTCCATATTGTAACAATGCATTTCCTTTGTATCCAGATCGTAACTTTTCAAGTTGTAATATCCTCCGGCCCAAATCAGATTATCCCAATCCTTATAAATACAACGAATATATTTATCCGGTTTTACGGTGTCATCATTCAATGTTTGGGGAATAAAATATTGTGTGGTCATGTTTTTCTTATCTATTTTGTACATTCCCGACATATATCCACCTACTAAAATAACTCCCGGTCGGGATTCACATATAGAGATAAATACATGATTCTGATTAGGCGTGTCATGCTGATAAGTTGATAATAAATTCGTCCATTGTTTGGTAGAAGGACTGTAGCAACATACGCCATTATTGGTTGCATACCAAATGTCTCCTTCAGAATCTTCCAATATATAATTCACTTGATTATCTATCAGTGAGTTAGGGTTGTCATAAGAGTGCTGTATCCATTGATATCCGGGATATTTCTCGGAATATACAGTGATGCCTATAGGATAGACTGCCATCCATAATTTTTTGATCATCATCAATATAGATATCATTAATGATATTACCGTTCATTTTGTTGGAATGGTTGTGGTCGGCATTTAGAAAATTTGTCAATTCGTAAGTGCCCAAGTTTAATTTATATACGCCTGCGCCGTTAGTTGCTATTAACACCTCGTTTTCATTTTCTTTACTTGCTATGATAGAGTTGACATTAATGTCTTGTAGTCCGTTGTGTACATCAATCAGTTGGCGGCTATGGATATTGTATAGATAAATACCATCCAATAAGGTACCTATTACTAACATTTGGGTTTCCGGATGAAAATAGATGTAGTTTACTATATGGAAATTATCCAGTTCCGGATGCTTGATTACTTCTAATCGCCCATGATTCAGTCTTGCACAGTAAATCTTGTGGCTGGAGGCTAGAAAATATTGATTGTTCGTAGATTTCGCAATATATGTGATTTCTTCCTTGATAGGACTTTCCAGTTGAATAAGTTCATGGGTATCTATGTCGAAAAGATATTGTTTGTTTTTGGTGCAAAGCAATATATTATTGTCTTTGGAGTCAAGAAATGAAGCGGTGAGTGGCAGCCCGCTGTTGCTTTTGTCCTTACTGGCAAAATCGCAAACTAGTTCAAATTTGTCTTGTAGAGAATTGTATTTGAATAGATGACCGGTTTTTCCTATCTCCCAAACCACTCCTGCCGTATCTATCTGCAAAGTGTTCAAGTTGGGAAAAAAGTTCAGTAGTTTTCCATTGGCTGTTAAGCTATAGTGTGTGTATTGTTTTCCGTTATACCTGTCTATTCCTTCGTGAGTGAGAAACCACATATAGCCTTTTTTATCTTTTCGTATAGATAGAACTCTACGGCTGCTCAAACCATTCTGAGTATCCAGATACTGGTATAGTTGAGCAACGGCAGGTGTTACCAAAATAACAAAAAGGCATATAAGTAAAAGAATTCTTCTCATATTATTAGGAGGCAAAATCCTTACAAAGTTCGTAATTTCCCTTAACATATCAAAATCTGTTATATACAAAAAAGCGGTAATCAGTCCGACTCACCGCTTTTTTAGTAATATAACAAATCGTTTTTATTTTTTGTTCATTTCAACCCATTTTCTAGCATTGACAAATGCTTCCATCCATGGAGTAATCTGATCGTTCTTTATTCTATCAGCCGGATAATAAGCATTTTGCCATGGGAAACAAGAGCGTTCCAAATGAGGCATCATGGCCAAATGGCGGCCGTCAGGACTGGCCAGACCGGCTACGCTGTAATCCGAACCGTTTGGATTGCCAGGATACTCATCGTATGAGTATTTCAATACAACATTGTATTGATCTTCATCATATGGCAATGAGAATTTACCTTCTCCATGGGCTACCCAGATACCAAGCTTACTTCCGCTTAACGAACCGAACATGACGCTTCTATTCATAGGAACGGTAACACCTACAAACTTGGATTCGAATTTATGTGAATCATTGTGCAGCATTTTCGCTTTTTGGGTGAAGTCGGGGTTAATCAGGTTTAATTCTATCATCAGCTGGCAGCCGTTACATACGCCCAATGACAATGTATCTTTGCGTGCATAGAAGTTATCCAATGCAGCTTTGGCTTTGGGATTGAACAAGAAAGCTCCGGCCCATCCTTTAGCAGAGCCTAAAACGTCCGAATTAGAGAACCCACCGCAAAATACGATGAAATTGATGTCCTCCAATGTTTCACGTCCGCTAACCAAATCAGTCATTGTTACATCTTTCACATCAAATCCTGCCAAATAGAGCATATAGGCCATTTCGCGTTCGCCATTGGTTCCTTTTTCACGGATAATAGCCGCTTTGATACCTGTCGGAGTACGACGGTCGGGGTTAAGGCCGAATTGTGAAAGTTTGCCGGTGAATGATTTGTCGAATACAAATTCCAAAGGTTGTTTCTTGTAGTTCTCGAAACGTTTTTTGGCACAGCCGTTCATGCTCTGCTTGCAGTCTAGCAAGTAAGAGGTAGAATACCATACATCGCGCAGATAGTCTATGCCGAACTGGTAAGTTGCATCTCCCTTTTCTACCAGGATATGCCGTTCTTCAGTCGGTTTACCTAATTTTACGTAGCCTATGCCTGCGTCTTCCAAGATCTTTTTTACTTCTTCTTTGTGCTTATTTTTTACCTGGATAACAATACCCGGATTTTCGGCGAACAATATCTTGATGATGTCATCCTCCTTAATCTTGTTCAGGCTGATTTCCATACCACCTTCCATATTCGAGAAGCACATTTCAAGCAGTGTGGTAATAAGACCACCGGCAGAAATATCGTGACCGGCCATAATCAGACCTTTATTTACTAATTCTTGTACTGCCAGGAATGCGTCACGAAAATATTCAGGATTTTGTACAGTCGGTACATCGTCACCTATTTTATTCAATGATTGTGCAAAAGCAGAACCTCCCAGACGTAACTTGTCAAAACTGAAATCAATATGGTAGATAGTGCTCTTTTCATCATTTACCAATACAGGAGAAACCACTTTCTTCACATCCGAGACTTCGCCACCGGCTGAAACGATGACAGTTCCCGGACTAATGATCTTCTCACCGTTAGGATATTTCTGGGTCATAGATAAAGAATCTTTTCCGGTCGGTACATTGATTTGCAATGAGCAGCAGAAATCGGAAAGGGCTTTTACGGCAGTGTACAGGCGGGCGTCTTCACCTTCCTGTGCGCGACATGGCCACATCCAGTTGGCAGATAAGGAAACGCTGTCCAATCCTTCTGCCATCGGGGCCCATACGATATTAGTCAGTGCTTCGGCTACCGACAAAACAGAGCCTGCGGCCGGATTGGCTAAGGCGGCTTGGGGAGCATGGCCTAGAGAAGTTGCTATACCTTTTTCGCCACGATAGTCGAGGGTTACTACACCACAATCGCTCAGAGGCAGCTGGATTTCACCTTGACATTGCTGGCGGGCGATTTTACCGGTTACGGAACGGTCTACTTTATTGGTTAACCAATCTTTGCAAGCAACAGCTTCCAGCTGAAGTACGCGGTGGATATATTCATTTAATTTGGAAGTTTCGTATGAAACATTTTCATAATGGCGTTCTACAGTCTTGTCAACCATGTAGGTCTTCGGAGAAGAACCGAACATTTGATCTACTGCCAGATCGAACGGACGTACCCCATCGGCCTGTTCGAAAGCAAAGCGGGCGTCTCCGGTTGTTTCACCTACGGTATACATCGGCGCACGTTCGCGATCAGCAATTTTTTGTACATGTTCAATAGCCGATTCGTCAATCAGCAATCCCATACGTTCCTGAGATTCGTTGGCGATAATTTCTTTGGCAGACAAAGTCTGGTCACCGATAGGTAATTTGTCCATATGAATTAATCCACCGTTTTCTTCTACCAATTCGGATAAACAATTCACGTGGCCGGCCGAACCGTGGTCGTGAATGGAAACAATCGGGTTGTTATCTTCTTCACACAATGCGCGGACTACATTATAGGCACGTTTTTGCATTTCCGCATTGGCACGCTGGACAGCGTTTAGTTCGATTCCCGATGAGTACCGGCCTGTTTCAACAGAAGAAACTGAACCTCCACCCAAGCCGATGCGATAGTTATCACCACCCATTACAACGACTTTGTTTCCTTTTTCGGGATGTCCTTTCAGACAGTCGCGCTGAGTACCGTAACCTACCCCTCCTGCCAGCATAATCACTTTGTCGTATGCATACTTCTCGCCATTTTCCTGGTGCTCGAATGTTAGTACAGAACCACAAATCAGCGGTTGACCGAATTTGTTACCGAAATCGGAAGCACCGTTGGAAGCCTTGATTAAGATCTGTTCCGGAGTCTGGTATAACCATTGGCGGACAGGAAGGATATCTTCCCACTCGCGTCCCTCATCAGTACGGGGGTAAGAAGTCATATAAACGGCAGTACCAGCAATGGGCCATGAGCCTTTACCACCGCCCATGCGGTCACGGATCTCACCACCAGTACCGGTGGATGCACCGTTGAATGGTTCTACGGTTGTCGGGAAGTTATGTGTCTCGGCTTTCAGTGAGATAACAGTCTTGATATCTTTGATAATGAAATAATCGGAAGTGGAATGATCGGCCGGAGAGAATTGCTCTACTATCGGTCCTTCGGCAAATGCTACATTATCTTTATAAGCAGAAATAATCTTGTTGGGATTTTCAGCAGTAGTTTTCTTGATCATCTGGAACAAGGAAGACTCCATTTCCTGACCATCAATAATGAATGTTCCGCCGAATATCTTATGGCGGCAATGCTCGGAATTGATTTGCGCGAAGCCGAATACTTCGGAATCGGTTAATTTACGTCCCAAATCTTTTTCAACCTTCAGCAAATAGTCCATCTCCTCACGAGAAAGTGCCAGACCTTCTTTTTCATTGTATTCTTCGAGGTTCTCGATGTGAACAATTGGCTGGGGTTTGATGTTGACTGTGAAAATCTCCTGGTTCAATCCCTTATACATACGTTGCAGCATAGGATCGTACTCGGCGTTTTCGTCTTTACAGGGAAATATTCCTCAATGCGTAAAACACCTGTAAGACCCATGTTCTGAGTGATTTCTACAGCATTTGTACTCCAGGGAGTGATCATTTCCCGACGCGGTCCGATGAAGCAACCTTTCAGGTTCTCTTCGTTCTCTACAGTGGCTTCACCATAAAGCCAGCTTAATTTCTGAATATCCTCAGAAGGCAGTTCCTGGCTGACTTCTGTTGCTATTACACTTTTAGTGGGTGTTCTGAAAAATAGAATCATAGCACTTTTTATAGTTGTTTTGTTAATTGAAAACTAGTTCTAATATCAAGGGTCTATTAATAAGGTGCAAAGTTATATAAAAGAGACGGGGTATGAAAGAATTTTGAGTGTAAATATAGGTACTTTCGTAAAAAAGTAGCATCTTTGCAGCATGAATTGGATAGAACAAGTAACCATACTCGATTTATTGGTGAAAGGGCTTATCGTCGGCGTAGTGGTTTCTGCGCCGCTAGGTCCTGTTGGGGTACTTTGTATACAGCGCACACTGAACAAGGGACGATGGTATGGATTTGTTACTGGTCTGGGAGCTGCCCTTAGTGATATAGGCTATGCCTTGATTACAGGTTATGGCATGAGTTTTATGGATGATTTCTTGGCAAAGAACCAAGTATTGTTACAAATTATCGGCAGTATCATGCTGTTCTTTTTCGGTATTTATACTTTTCGTAGTAATCCTGTCCAGTCTATCCGTCCTGTATCCTCTACCCCGGGCAGTTATCTTCATAATTTTGTTACTGCTTTTTTTGTGACTCTCTCCAATCCCCTCATTATATTCCTGTTTATAGGTTTGTTTGCCCGTTTTTCTTTTGTGATGCCGGGCAGTCCCATAGGCTTTCAACTGGTGGGGTATTTGGCTATTGTATTGGGGGCGCTTCTCTGGTGGTTCGGAATTACGTATTTTGTCAATAAAGTACGCACCCGTTTTAATTTACGCGGCATTTGGATTTTGAACCGTGTGATTGGTATTGTAGTGATGCTGATTTCAGTCGCAGGTTTCATTTATACTATTTTAGGAAAAACGATGTACTGACAAAGAAACATATCTTGATGTATCATACGTTGGTTTTTTGATTTTTAATTATTAATTTTAATTTAAAAAGTATGTTCGTTTCCAAGCAGTTGAAAGAAAAGAATATAGCCGAGTATCTTATATATATGTGGCAGATAGAGGATTTAATCCGTGCCAACGGCTGTGATATAGAAAAGATAAAAAGCACCATCATAGCTCCTTATCCGTTAACGGAAGAGCAGAAAGCGGAACTCACTCAATGGTATATGGATTTGATTGAGATGATGCGTCATGAAGGGATTATGGAAAAAGGCCATTTGCAGATTAATAAAAACATTATAACTTGGCTTACCGACCTTCATTTGCAGTTATTGCGTTCCCCTAAGTTTCCTTATTATAATTCTGCTTATTATAAAGTATTGCCCTATATTGTGGAGTTACGCGCTAAAGGTGCGGATAAAGAGGAGCCTGAGCTGGAAACGTGTTTTGAGGCGCTTTATGGTATCTTATTGTTGAAATTGCAAAAGAAAGAAATCAGTGAGGAAACAAGAAAGGCACAAGAAGCAATCTCGACATTGCTGGCTATGTTGTCAAACTACTATATAGAGGATAAAAAAGGAGAATTGGAATTCTAATAAATGAAATAGAAATGAAGAATATATTGGTGACTGGTGCCAACGGTCAATTAGGAAATGAAATGCGTGTGCTATCGGCTGAATACAAGGAATATACTTGTTTTTTTACGGATGTAGCCGAATTGGACATTTGTGATGAGCAGGCGGTGATGACTTTCGTGAAAGAGAATAATATTCATGTCATAGTGAACTGTGCGCCTATACGGCAGTAGATAAGGCAGAGGATGATATAGAGTTATGTACCAAGCTGAACAAGAACGCTGTGAGCTATCTGGCGAAGGCGGCTGAAGCCAACTGGGGTGAGTTTATTCAGATATCAACGGATTATGTGTTCGATGGCACGAAATATCTTCCTTATAATGAGGGAGATGTTCCTTGTCCCAATTCCGTTTACGGCAAGACCAAACTGGCCGGTGAAACGAATGCATTGGAGTATTGCAAAAAAACAATGATTATCCGTACCGCATGGCTTTATTCTACTTTTGGGAATAATTTTGTAAAAACGATGATCCGTCTGGGAAAGGAAAAGGAAACTTTGGGTGTAGTCTTTGATCAGATTGGTACACCGACATATGCTCGTGATTTGGCACGTGTCATCTTTACAGCCATTTATAAGGGAGTGGTTCCGGGAGTTTATCATTTCAGTGATGAAGGGGTATGCTCCTGGTATGATTTTGCCAAGCTATCCATCGTATTGCCGGTATCACGACCTGTAAGGTTAGTCCCTTGCATACAAATGAATATCCGGCAAAGGCTCCCCGTCCCCATTATTCCGTATTGGACAAGACCAAGGTTAAAACTACTTATAACATTGAGATTCCTCATTGGGAAGAGAGTCTGGAAGCATGTATCAAAGAATTAAATGCATAATAAAATATGAATAGTGAAATAGAAAGAAGACGGACGTTTGCGATTATAGCACATCCGGATGCCGGTAAGACCTCTCTAACTGAAAAATTGTTACTTTTTGGCGGACAGATACAGGTGGCCGGAGCCGTAAAGAGCAATAAGATAAAGAAGACCGCCACATCCGACTGGATGGACATTGAAAAGCAGCGTGGTATTTCTGTGACCACTTCTGTGATGGAGTTTGATTACAATGATTATAAAATCAATATTTTGGATACTCCGGGCCATCAGGACTTTGCCGAGGATACTTATCGTACTTTGACAGCCGTAGATAGTGTCATTATTGTGGTGGATGGTGCGAAAGGTGTGGAAACGCAGACACGTAAGTTGATGGAGGTATGCCGTATGCGTAATACTCCGGTAATCATATTTGTCAACAAGATGGACCGTGAGGCGAAAGATCCGTTTGATTTGTTGGACGAACTGGAGGAGGAACTTATTATCAATGTACGTCCTCTGACGTGGCCTATTGAAAGCGGTCCCCGTTTCAAAGGTGTGTATAACCTTTATGAACATAAACTGAATCTTTTCCAACCTTCCAAACAGGTGGTAACAGAAAAAGTGGAGGTTGATATCAATACGGAAGAACTAGACAACCAGATCGGTGCTCCTTTGGCTGAAAAATTGCGCGGAGAACTGGAACTGGTTGACGGTGTTTATCCTGAATTCAATGTGGAGGAGTACCTGAAAGGCGAGATGGCTCCTGTATTTTTCGGGTCGGCATTGAATAACTTCGGTGTACAGGAACTGCTGGATACATTTGTGGAAATTGCTCCGAGCCCCCGTCCTACCAAGACAGAAGAACGTGAGGTGGAACCCGATGAACCGAAATTTACCGGATTTGTCTTTAAGATCACAGCTAATATTGATCCTAATCATCGTTCATGTATTGCATTTTGTAAAATTTGTTCGGGAAATTTCCGTACTACTCCCTATTATCATGTACGTCATGACAAGACGATGCGTTTCTCTTCTCCCACTCAGTTTATGGCACAGCGTAAAACAACAGTAGACGAGGCTTGGGCGGGAGATATCATTGGTTTGCCGGATAACGGAACGTTCAAGATCGGTGATACATTGACTGAAGGTGAGAAACTTCATTTCCGTGGAATTCCCAGTTTTTCGCCCGAGATGTTTAAATACATTGAGAATGCTGACCCTATGAAACAGAAACAATTGGCTAAAGGTATTGACCAGTTGATGGATGAGGGTGTGGCACAGTTATTTATCAATCAGTTTAATGGACGTAAGATTATCGGTACGGTAGGGCAGTTGCAGTTTGAAGTGATCCAGTATCGTCTGGAAAATGAATATAATGCAAAATGCCGATGGGAGCCTGTCAGCCTATACAAGGCATGTTGGGTGGAAAGTGATGATCCGGAAGAGCTGGAAGCTTTCAAAAAACGTAAATATCAGTATATGGCCAAGGATCGTGAAGGAAGGGATGTATTCTTGGCTGATAGCAATTATGTACTTCAAATGGCACAAATGGACTTCAAGCATATTAAGTTCCATTTTACCAGTGAGTTTTAATTTTTTGTTGGAGGTGTGTCAAAAATCCCTAAGGGGATGGACACACCTCCTTCTTATTTTCACGAAATATTCTTTTTTACTTTATTCCTCTGGCTTTATAAATTCGTTCTTTAGCGTTATTAATTTGTTGAAACTTCTCTTCTGCCGCTTTTTTCACATCTTCACCCAATGTAGCAACACGGTCAGGGTGATGTTTTAATGCCAGGCGGCGATAGGCTGTACGTACTTCCTCATTGGTGGCAGACGGGTCAATTTCAAGTACTTTGTAAGCTTCTTCCAATGAGTTTCCGCTAAGGTTTAGCATGGATTCCACTTCTTTGGGTGACAGTTCCATGCATTGTGCCACTTCTTTTAATGCTGCTATTTCCTCAGAGCATACGCTTCCGTCACTTTTGGCTATGTTTACCAGAAAGTCCAACAATTGCAACCGTTGTTCGTAAGGCAGGTTCGCGGCAATCTGTGCACCACATTCATGGATGGTATTTTTAAATGCCATCGGATTTTGACGCTCCATCTGTTTGCGCTGTTCAAAAAGATTCAGCAAAATCTGTTCTCCTTGGATGACTGCCTCTTCGCCGAAATTCATTCTTAAGAATTGGCGTACATATTCCATTTCGCTGTGCATGATGCGTCCGTCTGCACGGATGATGTAAGACGCCATAACCAACATGGAGAATAAAAAACTATTCCGCTGGCCTTCATCATAGTTTCCAGCTTCCACCTGTCCTTTTTCGTATGTATTGCCAAAAAGTCCGTTGTTTCCATCCAGCAATGAGCCTAAGGCAAATCCGGCCAAAGCTCCCAGTGGTCCCATAGTCATGAATCCTAGAATACCACCAATCCATTTTCCTGCTCCCATTATTCTTTTAATTTTTTCGTTTTGGATGCAAAAATAAACAATCTTGGATGAAAAAAGTCTCTTTGCCGCATTTTTTACTATCTTTACCAATCAAATTAAAAATACTATGTTTCAGAAACTTGTAGCAATAGAACCTGTCAGTTTGGTTCTGTCAGCAGAAAAAAACGTTATATTCTTTTGCAGATGAGGTTGTTATGTACTCTGATATTCCAGCGGGAGATAATGAGATTATTGCTCGGATCGGAGATGCGGATGCTGTATTGTTAAGTTATACATCACAAATAAACCGGTATATTTTAGAGAGATGTCCGAATGTCCGGTATATCGGTATGTGTTGTTCACTATATTCTCCCGAAAGTGCGAATGTGGATATCCGTTATGCTAATGAACGCGGTATTACGGTGACGGGTATTCGTGACTATGGTGACGAAGGGGTAATAGAATATGTAGTCAGCGAACTGGTGCGTTGTCTTCATGGATTTGGTCAGAAGCCGTGGGAAGGGATTCCCCGGGAGATTATCGGCTTGAAAGTGGGTATTGTAGGCTTAGGAAAATCTGGTGGTATGATAGCGGATGCAATGAAGTTTTTTGGTGCGGATATAGCTTATTATGCCCGTAGTGAAAAAAAAGAAGCCGGTGCGAAGGGTTATCGTTTTATGCCTTTGAATGAACTTTTGACATGGAGTGAAGTGGTATGCTGTTGCTTGAATAAGAATACGGTTTTGTTGCATGAGGAGGAGTTCAAGGCACTTGGAAATAGAAAGATACTATTTAACACAGGATTGTCACCTGCGTGGGACGAATCTTCGTTTACCCGATGGTTGGAGGAAGATAATCTTTGTTTTTGTGATACATTAGGAGCATTAGGGAGTACGGCATTGCTTACCCATCCGCATGTGCGTTGTATGCAAGTATCAACCGGCCGTACTCGTCAGGCGTTTGACCGCCTGAGCGAAAAGGTGCTGGCCAATTTGTCAGAATACAATGGGTGAAGTGATATTGAGCAGGGTGTTTACTACAGACCATCCTGCAATCTCTGATGTAGCACTGTACACTTCTACTACTGCGTGTACTTGTTCATTTTTGATTTCCACTTTTTGAGTATCACCTGTAAATCCAGGGGTGGACTGTATGGATACCTGCATATTGTCCGGTCCTACGGAAGCCAATGAGGCTGCGACAGATACATTTACTTTGGTTGGAAAAACATTTATAGCCTCTGTTGCATTGCCGGAAAAGACAATGCATCTTTCCTGTTGCAGCTCTTCCTTGTAAACCGATGTGCCTTTCAAAGCATCAGGTCCTTTTTCATTGAAAAAACGAGCTGTAGCGTTTCCCATCAAAGAGGTGGTTCTTAATACATCAAATCCTCCGATGGCTCCGGATACCAAGTAAACCCGTGTATCGTTTGCCTTGGCTGTTTCTTTGACTTTCTCATAAAAAGAGGTGTCTGCCAAAGCTCCTATGGATAGGGTGATAATGGAAGTTCCGTTTTCCAAGGTAGGTAAGGCCAGTTCTTTCATTGCGGCAGGCGAGGCTGATTCCACTAGATAATCAGGTTTTAACTCCAACAGTTCTTTTAAAGTGTGACAGGCTGCACACATTTTTCCGTGTTGCCTCATTTTATTCGCAATGCGTTCGGCCTTTGATGCTGTACGCGAATATACGCCTACTAACTCATAGTCGGGCAACATTCCTTTGACAACTGCGTTTGTTATAATTTCAGCAAGTCGTCCACATCCTACTATAACTAATTTATTCATAGAACAAAGATAGGTATTTTCATCATATAAACCTATTTTGTGAAAAATGGAATTTATTGTGATATGTTTCTTACTCTATAGGTATGTCTGTCCGAGCTGTTTTTAGTGTGCTTCTTAATCCCCTGTCTGATACATTAAAAAATTATACTTGTAATTTAAAAATAGTATGAGGAAGATTCGTCCTGATCAAGAATATTTTTTAAGGAATAATATTTACGTTTTATATAACAGACAGCATTATTACCTGACAGAATAAATGAAAAGTGATGGTTCAGAGTCGAATGGAAAAATTTCTTGTAAAACCAATATGATTGCATACTTATTCCTTAATACATGTTTTTTAGCATATTTTTGATGAATATTGCCCATTAAATTTGATAAATTTCGCCTTATGCGAGAATGCGGAAAAGTTTATACTTGTATTGAGAAAAAATGAATGATATACTATTAATAAAATGTTGTATTGTCTATGAGGAAATTATTTATTTTAATTCAATATTAGTATGAAAAAAACTTACTTAGATGCTTTAATGAGTATTTTTACACCTATTCCTTTGAATAATGGTTTTTATTTTGTGGATAACAACGGGACGATTGATTGGATTCTGTCGAATATATTCCTTTTAGGGTACGTGCTACCTGTAGAGGGGGTGATGATAGGTATCTTTTTCTATCTTTTATTATCTCATGCCATAGAACATAAAACTCAACTGATGTTCCGTGAAAAGTTCAAACTTGTTATTAATTTGTTCCATTATACACATACGCCTTTGGTGGTGTTACGGAATCAATTGGAAGAAATTGTGGTTGGTAATCTTCCTGAATCTGCTGTTACAAAGTTACAGCAGGCTCTGAAAAATGCCAATCAGGTTATTGATTGCAGCCAGAGTGCTATTTCACTTGGTAAAGCGGATTGGAAAACGATTCCTCGTGCTTCTGTGGTAGAGTTTGAGCTTTATGCCTATATCATGTCTGTTGTCGGTCTATGCCATCTTTATGCCGATTCGCGTCATATTCAGTTAAAAGTTACTGCCTGTTCTGATTATATCAGTTGCAGGATCAATGAAACCGTGATGACGGTAGCTCTTCAGCACCTTTTGAACAAAATGATAGATAACACACCTCCTGACGGTTGTATAAATATTATCCTTTCACATTCGGCAAGTTCTTGGGAGTTGCGTATCAGCAATTGTGAAAAGATAAGAAATGGAATTTTAAAGATGATTCCGGCCATGCCTGCCTTCTCTTCCATATATAATTATGGTGACTTATGGACGGTAAAGAAAATAATCCGTTTGCATGGCGGTAAAATAATCGGTTATGGATACGGAAAAGTGGTTACTTACCAGGTTATTATGCCGAAATATTTTCAATCCCAATCCGAGGCAGATACCGGTATGGCGCTATCTGTAAAGAAGCAAAAGGTTTACTTGGAAGAAACCGTATCTACAGCAGAAGGAAAGAGCCGGACTGATAAAAAAGAGAGTAAATCTTGTATTTTGTTGGTTATGGCAGACAAAAAGTATAGTGATTATTTAAGGATGACTCTTTCGGAGTATTTCAGGTGTATTGTTCTGGACGCTCCCGATAGAATAATAAGTGCCTCTGTTCAAAATAACCCTGATGTGATTGTTGTTGACGAAACTGTGAATGGAGTCTATGGAGAGGAACTTTGTTCTAAAGTTAAAGCAGACAAGGCCATAGCGAATATTCCGGTTATTCTTTTAATTAAGTCGGCAGATAATGAAAGCTATTTGTCGCATGTGGGGAGTAAAGCCGACCGGCTGGAATTGCGGAGTGCGAATATTTGGAAATTCCGGACGGACATTACTATGCTTATAGATAATAATTTGGTCAGACAGGAACGGATGAGGCGATTTATAGCCGATACGGTTGCTCCTACACTTCCCGAGAAGATAAGAAAGGACGATGCTTGTCTGAAGTTTATAAATAAAGTCCGGCAGTTGTTGGAACAGAATTTGGCGGAAGAGTCATATACCGTTGATGCGCTTAGTGAAGATATGGGAATGTCCCGCACTGCTTTCTATAATAAGATGAAGAAAATGACAGGACAGGCGCCGGCCGATTATATGTTGACATTCAAAATGGAAAGAGCAAAGAGATTATTGGCCTCTCAAGATTACTCTATCGGAGAAATTGCAACGATGTTGGGCTTTTGTGACAGTCGGTATTTTGCAAAAAGGTTTAAGGAAGCGTGTGGTATATGTCCGTCAAAGTATATCGAAACCATAATAGGCTGATGTGATATGATGCGGATTCTCCATACCTTATTTTATGATAGGCTGTTTTGACATGTTTTCATTGTAGAGGTGGCAAAGTCCCTGAATTTCGATGAAATGGGAAGAAATGAAAATCTACTCGTGAAAAAGAGATGTCTATGACGAATCTAAAATGAAGATTTAAGGTAAATCTAAGGTTGTTTCTTCTTGTTTTTATGAATAGTTTGTTTACTTTGTGCCAGATAAGTAAATATAGAAATCAAATGAAAAACAAACAACTATTATGCGTTTTATTCCCTTTGTTGGTGGCGTGTACCGGGCAACGCCACCAACAGCAGGTATCCAGTGAGTCAATCATAGAAGAAGCGGTGCGGAAGGGAGAAGTTCTGAAAGGGGAGATTGTTCCCATTGATACGGCTCTGTTCCGGTATGCCTATCGTATGCGTGTACAGGGTGACAAGGCGGTGATATTGGATTTGCACAATGCCGATTACTATTATCATGTATTTACTTATCCCGATTTTCAATATCAGTCTTCTTTTGGAAAGCGTGGGGAAGGTCCGGGTGAGTCCATTTATGCGGCGAATATCCGTTTTGCAGGGCAGGACACGGTGTGGGTGCTTGATGACGGCAAGGGCAGGATGTATCAATATAGCGGTATAGCCGGGGGGAAAACTCCCAAACAGGAAAAGGATATTTTGTTGGATAAGCGCTTGTTCCGTTCCCTTGATTTTGATTTGAAGGATGCCTCTACTGTTGTTATCCCCGATTATTCCGGTGAGAACCGTTTTGGTTGGGCTGATATCCATTCCGGTGAATTACTCCGTAAATCAGAACATATCCCCGTATCCGATCAGAAATTATTGAAAGAGAGTGCACCTGCGTTGCGCAAGGCTGGAATAGTTTTATAGCATTCAGTCCGGATAAAAAGATATTGGTTTCTGTCACTCAGTTTGGGGATAGGCTTGATATTTATGATATGCAGTCACAAAAGCATATAGGAAAATTGGGTGAGGATGGAGAGCCCCAATTTAAAGTGAGTTCTGAAGGCTACGGACTTCCGGCGGGGAGAATCTGTTATTATGATGTGCAGGTGACTGACCAATACATTTATACCATTTATGACGGTCGTAAATTTAAGGATATTATGAAGTTGGCCGATGCCTATCAGCAGGGTGGTAAAATATTACGTATATCCACCCACGAGGGCGATGTGGTGAAAACCTATGTATTGGATCGTCCTATTGCCGGTATTTATGTAGATGAGGCTGCCGGTATGTTATTCGGTTTGGATGTCAATGCTGACGAGCAGATAGTGAAATTTCCCCTTGAATTGGAATAGAGGAAGTTTTGAAAAGAAATCACCGTGTTATCCTATAATGGCGGATAATTTATTGTAGTGTATGGTTGGAAAAACATAAGTTCGTTTTCCGAAAAGAACCGGATCTTTTTTGAAAAGAACAGGGCCTTTTTTAAAAAGGTTCTAGTGTTTTATGAGCTGGACTGTCTGCTTATACCAATTTAGAATTCATGCGTTTTTTTCTTTCAAATCCTTCATCCTTATGTAAGATGTTAGTTCTTAGCTGATTATAATGACGGATTTGTACCCGGAAAGCTTCAGCCAAAAAAAATCCTTCAGGGTGAAGGAATATGGATGATTTTCAAGTTTGCTTTCATAGAGTTTAAAAGTGAGAATTATCTGTCACACTGTCACAGTACTAATTATTTTGCTGAAAAACAGGTTGTTAAGATGTGACAGATAGCGTGACGGAGAGTGTGACAGATAAAAGTCTGTCACAGTGTTATTGTCCTGCACTGCATTGTCCTGTGGCCTATAATGAATGAATCAGAATATAGTAACGAGAATCTCTTTGTTTCCCGTGTATTACAGTGTGTTCCACTGTTTGGTACAATTAATTTTATATGGTGGAACAAATAGTTTTATATGGTGGAATATTTAGTTTTACCTTGATGAAATAAATTATTCCACCTTAATGAAACAACTCGTTCCGCTGTGAGAAATGCTTTGTTCCTGCTGCGGTGGGTTGGTGATTTTAAGTAAGATTGTATACCTTATGTATGCTTATTATTGGAAATAGGAGCTATTCATTCGTTTGAGGAGATAACCAGTCGGTATCCTCCTTTTTCTGTCACTATCTGATATTCGGGAAAGTCCTTGAGTGAGGATTTAAGGGTGGAGATATGACTATATATTTTATTTTCGGGATTGTTATCTTTCGGCCAGAAAGCATTTTTAATATCTTCTTTAGTCAAAAGATGCTTGGGCGTTTTTGATAAACAGTTCCAGCAGATTGAAATCTGCCGGTGCTATGTGGCAAAGCCGGTTGCCAATATATAGTTTCTTGCTTTCCAACTTTAAAGTCATTTTCCCCAATTGTATGTAGTCCGGATTGTCAGGAATTTCTTCACATGGTATGCAGTCCGGATTGGCGGGAGTTTCTTTTTTCTGTGGTTTTTTCAGAAATGACAGAGACACCCATATCAAGACAATGAAATAAGCAATGATACTCCATAACACTTTTGGAGTGGTATGTTTTACTATTTCTGTCCAATGAATCATAGCCCATGCCTGTACGCCGGCGGTTCTTTTAGCGTCTATTGCTTGTACAGGGGTGACAAGAGCTTTCTGGAAAGAGATTGAATCATTGTCACTGAATACCTTTTTCTTGTTGTAGCGGTAAATGATTCCCGTCTTAGCGGCGGAAACTCCATT
>OIFH01000004.1_pt1 | contig 196617 bp, 153 predicted proteins | sample 1581951 | NCBI WGS metagenome assembly OIFH01 (sample SAMN04414075, study PRJEB24778) | human gut metagenome | material: faecal | host: Homo sapiens | reverse complement strand
TACCAACAAATGGTGAAGTCGTTATTTAGCTCTCCGAGGAAGTTAGTCATTAAGTTCTAGTTTGAAATTAGCAGGAGTAAAGTATAAAAGTGAAAAAAATCTCTTCTCGAAAAATGTAGACATAAAAAAAAAGGAGCAACGCCTTGCTCCAACCTTTGTTAACCTTAAATCTAATACTATGAAAAACACATTGCAAAGGTACGGACTTTAGTGAATTTTGCAAATAAAACAACTAAAAAAATATGTTCTCTAACACGTTTTAATACTTTTATCCTATTTGTTAAGGATAAGGACCTTTTTTATTTACTTGTATTTTATCTTTTTTACATATAAAACCGTATATTTGTTGCCACTTTTGCAAAAGGATAAAAACGAATGGTTTCAGTAGATAATTTGAAAGTAGAGTTTGGAGTAACGCCTCTGTTTGAGGACGTGTCATACGTTATCAATAAGAGAGATCGTATTGCGCTGGTCGGGAAGAATGGGGCCGGTAAGTCTACTATGCTTAAAATATTGGCAGGAATACAGGCGCCTACTTCAGGTAGTGTTTCTGTTCCGCGTGATGTGACGATAGGCTATCTGCCTCAAGTCATGATTCTGAGTGATAAACATACTGTGATGGAAGAGGCGGAGATGGCTTTTGAACATATCTTTGACTTGCAGGCTAGTATTGAGAGAATGAATCAGGAATTGGCGGATAGAACAGACTATGATTCAGAAAACTATCATAAACTGATTGAGAAATTCACACATGACAATGAACGCTTTCTGATGATGGGAGGTACCAATTATACGGCTGAGATAGAACGTACATTGATGGGGTTAGGATTTAACCGGGAAGATTTTAACCGTCCTACATCCGAGTTCAGTGGTGGTTGGCGTATGCGTATAGAGTTGGCCAAGTTGTTGTTGCGACGGCCCGATGTGTTGCTGTTGGACGAGCCTACCAATCATCTGGATATAGAAAGCATTCAATGGTTGGAAAACTTTTTTGAAGACAAGTGCGGGGGCCGTTGTATTGGTGAGTCACGACCGCGCATTTATTAATAATGTGACCAATCGTACGATTGAAATATCTTGCGGGCATATCTATGATTATAAAGTGGCTTACGATGAGTTTGTGGTATTGCGCAAAGAGCGTCGTGAGCAGCAATTGCGTGCATACGAGAACCAGCAGAAGCAAATTCAGGATACGGAAGATTTCATAGAGCGTTTCCGTTATAAGGCTACCAAGGCTGTCCAGGTGCAGAGCCGCATCAAGCAATTGGAAAAAATAGTTCCTATTGAAATTGATGATGAAGATAATTCAGCCTTACGGTTGAAGTTTCCGCCTGCCATGCGTTCCGGCAATTATCCGGTCATTTGTGACGGGGTGAAGAAAGTATACGGCAGTCATCTTGTTTTCCACGATGTGACTTTGACTATTAATAGAGGTGAGAAGGTGGCTTTTGTCGGAAAGAACGGGGAAGGTAAGTCCACTTTGGTGAAATGTATAATGGACGAAATCCCATACGAAGGTAAACTGACCATCGGGCACAACGTACAGATTGGTTATTTTGCTCAGAATCAGGCTCAGATGCTGGATGAAAATCTGAGTGTTTTTGATACGATTGATTATGTGGCAAAAGGGGATATTCGTTTAAAAATTCGTGATATTCTGGGAGCATTCATGTTTGGAGGCGAGGCTTCTGATAAAAAAGTAAAGGTACTGTCGGGTGGGGAGCGGAGTCGTCTTGCCATGATAAAACTTTTGTTAGAACCGGTGAATTTCCTTATTTTGGACGAACCTACCAACCATCTGGATATGCGCTCAAAGGATGTATTGAAAGAAGCTATCAAGGAATTTGATGGAACGGTGATTGTTGTTTCTCATGACCGTGAGTTCTTGGATGGACTGGTGACCAAAGTTTATGAATTTGGAGGTGGAGTAGTAAAAGAACACATTGGCGGCATTTATGATTTTTTACAGAAAAAGAAAATAGAGAGTCTGAATGAGTTGCAGCTTTCGGCTTCTCCTACTGTGTCTGCCACTAAAAAGGAAGAACCCGAAACGGTCAGTGAGAACAAATTATCTTATGAGGCGCAAAAGGAATTGAATAAGAAAATTCGTAAATTGGAGAAACGAATTGCGGATTGTGAACAAAAAATAGAAAAGCTGGAAACTGAGATTAGCGGGGTGGAAGCCGATATGGCTACTCCCGAAGGTGCATCGGATATGGCTTTGTATGAAAAGCATCAGAAACTGAAAAAGGACTTGGATCAGACGGTAGAAGAATGGGAGGCCGTTTCTATGGAATTAGAAGAGATGCAGGGAAGTTAATATGTATCATATATATAGAACAAATGAAAGCAAAACATTATTTACCAATGGCTGTATTGGCTCTGGCAGTAGCTGCCGGATGCGACAGTAAAAAGGAAGCCGTCATGACTTCGGGTATAGACTTGACAAATTTGGACACTACGGCTGTTCAAGGAGCTGATTTTTATCAGTATGCTTGTGGCGGATGGATGAAGAAACACCCTCTGACCAATGAATATTCCCGTTTTGGCTCATTCGATATGCTTGCCGAAAATAACCGGGAACAACTGAAAGGATTGATTGTGGAAATTGCTGCCGGACAGAATGCGCAAGGTACAATAGGTCAGAAAATAGGGGATATCTATAATCTGGCTATGGATAGTGTGAAACTGAATGCGGATGGAGTAACTCCTATTCAAGCTGATTTGGAAAAGATTGCTTCAGTGAAGGATAAATCGGAAATAGTTCCTTTGATGGCGGAACTGGCTCATAGCGGTGTATTCCCTTATTTCAGTTTCTATGTGGGTGCCGATATCATGGACAGCAAGAGCAATTTGTTTCAATTGTATCAAGGGGGTATCAGTCTGGGTGAAAGAGAATATTATTTGGACAATGATGATGTGACTACCAATATCCGTAATAAGTATAAAGAACATATTGTAAAGATGTTCCAATTGGCTGGTTTTGATGAGGCTGCCGCTAAAAAGAAAATGGAGGCTGTAATGGATATCGAAACCCGTATTGCGAAAGCTTCTTTCAGTGCGGTGGAACAGCGTAACCCTGCGGCCAATTATCATAAAATGTCTTTGGATGAATTAAAGAAAGAGATTCCGGGCATTGACTGGGATGCTTTCTTGAATGGTATAGGCGTGAAAGGGGTGACTGAACTGAGTGTTTCTCAAGTGGAGCCGATTAAAGAGGTTGAGAAAATTATCAATAGCTTGCCGGTTGAAAATCAGATCGCTTATATGCAATGGAATCTGATAGACAGGGCTGCCGGTTACTTGAGTGATGATTTGGTAGCACAAAACTTTGATTTTTATGGAAAAACACTATCCGGTAAACAGGCTAACCAACCTCGTTGGAAGCGTGCCGTAAGTACTGTGAATGGGGTACTGGGTGAAGCGGTAGGTCAGATGTATGTGGAGAAATATTTTCCGGCAGCCGCAAAAGAACGTATGGTGCAGTTGGTAAAGAATCTGCAGACCGCATTGGGAGAACGTATCCGGAATTTGGAATGGATGGGTGACAGCACAAAGATTAAAGCTATTGAGAAGTTGAATTCTTTTTATGTAAAGGTAGGCTATCCTGATAAGTGGAGGGATTATATCGGTTTGAATATTGAAAAAGATTCTTATTGGGCCAATGTGAAGCGTGCTACAGAATTCGAACTGGATTATATGTTGTCCAAGGCAGGTAAGCCGGTTGACAGAGATGAATGGGGAATGACTCCGCAGACTGTCAATGCATATTATAATCCGACCACGAATGAGATTTGTTTTCCGGCAGGTATTCTTCAATATCCGTTTTTTGACATGAATGCTGATGATGCATTTAATTATGGAGCTATTGGCGTGGTTATCGGTCATGAAATGACTCATGGATTCGATGATCAGGGACGTCAGTTCGATAAGGATGGTAATTTGAAAGATTGGTGGACAGCCGAAGATGCCAAACGTTTTGAAGAACGTGCTCAGGTAATGGTGAATTTCTTTGATAGCATTCAGGTTTTGCCGGGACTCAATGCCAACGGTTCTTTGACTTTAGGTGAGAATATAGCCGACCATGGTGGTTTGCAGGTTTCTTTCCAAGCGTTTAAGAATGCGACAAAAGATGCTCCGCTACCAGTAGAAGACGGATTTACTCCGGAACAGCGCTTCTTCTTGTCATACGCCGGAGTGTGGGCTGGCAATATCCGCGACGAGCAGATTCGTTTGCAAACAAAGTCTGATCCACATTCATTGGGCAGATGGCGTGTGAACGGAGCACTCCCTCAAATTGGTGCATGGTATGATGCTTTTGGCATTAAAGAGGGGGATCCTATGTATTTGGCTCCTGAAAAACGTGTCTCTATTTGGTAAGCTTTATACATAAAAGATAATAAAAAGCATGGTAATTGCTGATAATTTGGCATTTACCATGCTTTCTTTTTGGAATTTACATGATAAACACCTACTTTTGTGCCCGATGAAACGGAGACGATATATAGCATGGGTATTAATGTTGGTCAGCATAATCATGTTGACTGCATCTGTTCTGCCTCATCATCATCACCGGGAAATCCTTTGCTTGCAGCATGATATGACTTTGTGCGGCTGTCAATGTTCTGTACAGCATCAGCAGCATAATAGTTCCGATGAGAATCATACATGTAATGCCGGATGCGTGACCAAGTTTAAAAGTGTAACTCCGGATCGGGCTCAGGACAGTGTTTCTCCTGATTATTCGTTTTGTTTGTTGCTATATACGGTAACGGATGTATTGGCGCTTTCATTGCAGTTGACAGAACACAACACATTACCTTATAATTACTATTTAGAAAAACTGCATTCTACGTGTCTTCCCCACGTAAAGGGGTTGCGTGCTCCTCCTTGCGATGTTCTTGCTTAACAGATAGAAAGTTTATCTTTTTATCCGCAACTTTGTTGCATTTTCTTTACGCTAATTTTGTATTTAATAAAAAAGTAAGAACAAATTATATCATCATGAAGAAACTTATCTTTATGGGAGTCTTGGGATTATTTCTTTTAGGCTCTTGCAACAGTAAATCGGAACATGACCATGAGGGGCATAGTCATGAAACGGAAAAAGCACATAATCATGATCATGAAGGCCATGATCACGAGCATGAGGAACACGATCATGCGAGTGAAAACCACGAAGGACATAACCACGAGGCAGAGATGGCAGCCGGACATTCCGATGAGATAATCCTGGCTCCGGAAAAAGCGAAAGCAGCTGGAGTAGAATCGGAAATAATCCAGCCTAAATCATTCCGTCAGGTAATAACGACCAGCGGACAGGTACAGGCGGCACAAGGTGATGAAAGCGTAGTAGTTGCCAATGTAGCCGGTGTGGTTTCTTTCCGCCATCCGGTAACGGACGGTATGAGTGTGAGCAAGGGGGCTCCCATTCTGAATATCTCTGCTGAGAATATGCCGGACGGAGACCCTGTAAAACGTACCCGTATCGCATATGAAACCGCCAAAAAAGAATATGAACGTGCCGCCAAGTTGGTAAAAAGTCAGATAATATCACAGAAAGATTTCAATGCCATTAAGGAGAGTTATGAAAATGCATTATTGGCATACGAGGCTATTTCAAAGAACCAGACCAAGACAGGTGTGTCCGTTACAGCTCCTTTAGGTGGCTATATCAAGAATTGTCTGGTGAAGGAAGGTGATTATGTGTCGGTAGGCCAGCCTTTGGTGAGTATCACTCAGAACCGTCGTCTGTTCCTTCGTGCAGATGTTTCCGAGAAATATTATGGTTATCTGCATAGCATCCAGTCGGCAAACTTCAAGACTCCATACGATAATAAGGTATATGAGTTGGGTGAGTTGAAAGGGCATCTGCTTTCTTATGGTAAAGCATCCGGTGGTACTTCTTTCTATGTACCTGTTACTTTCGAATTTGATAATCGGGGAGATGTGATTCCCGGTTCGTATGTGGAGGTGTATCTGCTCTCGTCGGAAATGCCCGATGTGCTGGCCTTACCTGTTACAGCATTGACCGAAGAACAGGGCTTGTATTTTATTTATCTGCAATTGGATGAAGAAGGGTATAAGAAACAGGAAGTGACTTTGGGGGCTAGTGACGGAAAGGAAGTTCAGATTCTTACGGGGTTAAAAGCCGGTGACCGTGTGGTAACAAAAGGAGCCTATCAGGTGAAATTAGCATCGGCCAGCAATGCGATTCCGGCTCATAGTCATGAACATTAATCAAGCCGCCCTATGCTAAATAAAATTATACATTTTTCCCTTCAAAACCGTATATTGGTTCTGGTGGCGTCGGTTTTGCTGCTTATTGGCGGTACTTACACGCTTTTCATACGGAAGTCGATGTGTTCCCCGATTTGAATGCGCCGACTGTAGTGATTATGACTGAAGCGAATGGTATGGCTGCCGAAGAGGTGGAACAATTGGTAACCTTCCCTGTAGAAACTGCTGTGAATGGTGCGACCAATGTGCGCCGGGTGCGTTCATCTTCCACCAATGGCTTTTCCGTTGTGTGGGTGGAATTTGAATGGGATACTGATATCTATCTGGCCCGTCAGATTGTTAGTGAGAAATTGTCCTTGGTCAGCGAGGAATTGCCCGAGAATGTAGGTAAACCTACCATGGGACCTCAATCCTCTATTTTAGGTGAATTGCTGATTATCGGTCTGACTTCGGATACTACTTCCATGCTCGATCTCCGTACACTGGCAGACTGGACTATCCGTCCGCGCCTGCTTTCTACGGGAGGTGTGGCACAGGTTGCCGTGCTAGGAGGTGATATCAAGGAATATCAGGTGTTGCTTGACCCTGCCCGCATGAAACATTACAATGTTACGTTGACAGAGGTGATGAACGTTACCCGTAACATGAATCAGAATGCCAATGGCGGAGTGATTTATGAATATGGAAACGAATATATTGTTCGTGGGGTGCTTTCCAGCCATGATGTGGCTCAGTTGTCACGTTCCGTCATTAAGACGGTGGAAGGGGTGCCCGTTACATTGGAGGATATTGCCGATGTGAAGATCGGTTCGCAGGAACCAAAACTAGGTACTGCTTCGGAGAGAGGAAAACCTGCCGTACTGCTGACCGTTACCAAACAACCCAAGACTGGGACTATTGAACTGACAGAGCAATTAGAAGCCGCATTGAAGGATTTGCAGAAGAATCTTCCGGCTGATGTGCACGTTTCTACAGATATTTTCCGTCAGAGCCGTTTTATTGAAAGTTCTATCGGCAATGTGAAGGATTCGTTGTATGAAGGTGCTATTTTTGTGGTGATTGTTCTCTTCCTGTTCCTTGCCAATGTACGTACCACGGTTATTTCATTGGTAACCCTTCCGTTGTCATTGATTGTTTCTATATTGACTCTTCACTATATGGGGCTCACCATCAATACCATGAGTTTGGGTGGTATGGCTATTGCCATTGGTTCGTTGGTGGATGATGCTATTGTGGATGTGGAAAATGTATGGAAACATCTGCGCGAGAACCGCTTGTTGCCCGAAGGGGAACGTAAAAGCGTGATTGAAGTCGTGTTCAATGCTTCGAAAGAAGTGCGTATGCCTATCTTGAACTCTACCTTGATTATTGTAGTCAGCTTTGTTCCTTTGTTCTTCCTGACAGGAATGGAAGGTCGTATGCTGGTTCCGCTGGGCATTGCCTTTATTGTGGCGTTGTTTGCTTCTACGGTAGTGGCTTTGACACTGACTCCGGTACTGTGCAGCTATCTGTTAGGTAATAATAAAAGTAAAGGATTACCCAAAGAGGCATTTGTAGCCGTATGGATGAAAAAGCATTACCGCAATACCTTGTTATGGTCCTTGAATCATAAATCCGTAGTATTGGGTTTTACAGGTGGACTGTTTGCGGTGGCATTGGTTATGTTTTTTGCATTAGGACGTAGTTTTCTGCCATCTTTCAATGAAGGTTCGTTCACCATTAATATCAGTTCATTGCCGGGAATTTCTTTGGCAGAATCGGACAAAATGGGACACCGTGCGGAAGAGTTGCTGATGTCTATTCCCGAAATACAGACTGTAGCCCGTAAAACGGGACGTGCCGAACTGGATGAACATGCACTAGGGGTTAACGTGAGTGAAATTGAGGCTCCGTTTGAATTGAAAGACCGTTCCCGTCAGGAACTGGTAGCCGATGTGCGTGCCAAGTTATCTACCATTACCGGTGCGAATATCGAAATAGGCCAACCTATCAGCCATCGTATCGATGCCATGCTTTCGGGTACCAAGGCCAACATTGCCATCAAACTGTTTGGTAACGATTTGAACAAGATGTTTGCCATCGGTAATCAGATAAAGGATGCTATCAGTAGCGTGGAGGGTATTGCCGACTTGAATGTGGAACAACAAATCGACGTCCGCAGCTCAAGATTGTTCCCAAAACGCGAGATGCTTGCCAAATTCGGTATTTCCTTGCCGGACTTTGCCGAATTTGTATCTGTAAACATGGCGGGTGAAGTTGTTTCGCAGGTATATGAAGAAGGCAAAGCGTTTAATCTTATTGTCCGTACCAAGGACGAGGTGCGTGATGAGATGGAGAAAGTGCGTAACCTGATGATTGATACCGGTGACGGTCAGAAAATCCCTGTCAACTATGTAGCCGATGTGATTTCTGCCATGGGACCGAATACCATCAGCCGTGAGAACGTGAAGCGTAAGATTGTGATTTCAGCCAATACCAGCGGCCGTGATTTGCGCAGCGTGGTGAATGATATACAGGAACGGATTGATGCGCAAATCAAGCTTCCCGAAGGATATCATGTGGAATATGGCGGTCAGTTTGAAAGCGAGCAGGCGGCCAGCCGTACGCTGATGCTCACTTCGTTTATGAGTATCGTAGTTATCTTCCTGTTGCTTTATACCCAGTTTAAGAATGCAGCCCAAAGTGGAGTCATTTTGTTGAATTTGCCTTTGGCGTTGATTGGTGGGGTATTTGCATTGATGATAACAACGGGTGAGATAAGCATTCCGGCTATTATCGGCTTTATCTCGTTGTTTGGTATTGCTACCCGTAATGGTATGTTGTTGATAAGTCATTACAATACGTTGCGCGAAGAAGGTATGGATTTGAAAGAAAGCATTCTTCACGGTTCGTTAGACCGTTTGAACCCTATCCTGATGACTGCATTGTCTTCCGCGTTGGCTTTGATACCTTTGGCGTTCCGTGGCGATTTGCCGGGTAATGAGATACAAAGTCCGATGGCGAAAGTTATTCTGGGAGGTCTTTTGACATCGACTTTCTTGAACGCTTTCATTATTCCGATTGTTTATGAACTGATGAATCGAAAGAAGAAATAATAGAAATATATGAAACGAATCTTATTTATAATAGCCTTCTGCTCTCCCTTGCTGGCGCAGGCCCAGAGTATTGAGCACATTTTGAAAAGCATCGAGCAGAATAATAAAGAGCTCAAGGCGCAGAAACATGCAGCCGATGCAACCAAGATGGAAAACCGGACAAACAACAACTTGCCTGACCCTACAGTGAGCTACAGTTCTTTTTACAGTAATGGTGCCGAAGGGGGGCACGGTACGGAACTTGTCGCTTCACAAGGTTTTGATTTCCCTACTCAGTATATTGTCCGCAATCGGCAGGCTACTTTGCAGAACGAAGCGGTGGACAAGCAACAACAGGCTGCTCGCCGAGATATTCTGCTGAATGCGAAGAATCTCTGTCTAGACCTTATTCTGTTGAATCAGGAAAAAACATTGATGGATATCCGTATGAAAAATGCAGATGAATTACAGGCACTTTATGAAAAGCGTCTGACTACCGGTGATGCGAACATATTGGAAGTCAATAAAATCAAAATGGAACGTATGAATGTGCAGACGGAAGTTGCCCAAAACAGCGCAGCCCACCGCACTGCCTTGCAATCTCTGCTTGCCATGAACGGCAACATGCCTTTAGAATTTGCTGAAACCACATACCCTGCCATACAGGAAATCAATGATTACAATGTCATGCGGGATGAAGTGATGGCATCAGACCTTGACTTGCAGGCCGCCGTCGCCACTGCCCGTGCCGCCGAGAAGCAGGTTTCGGTAGACCGTCAAGGATGGTTGCCGAAACTGGAAGCCGGTTTTCGCCGTAACACGGATGATGCGGTTTCGATGAATGGTTTTGTGGTAGGGGGCTCCTTGCCTTTGTTTCAGAATCGTAAAAAGGTAAAGATAGCCAAGGCACAGGCTATCAGCGCACAATTGATGCAAGAAAATGCTAAAGATCAGGTTGAAGCTTCTCTGATGTCTCTCTTCAATGAGATGCAGCAGTTGAAGGATGCCATGAATGCGTATGATGTTCCTTTGATGTACCGTTCGCTGGATTTATTGAAGCAAGCATTGACCGAGGGACAAATTTCATTGATTGAATATTTTGTGGAAACGGAAAATATTTATAAGAATCTCCAGGCGTATATGCAGATTGAGAATCAATACCAGAAGGTGATGGCGAACATTTACAAGAATAATCTGTAAAGCTGACAGTCTGTTCTTTTAACGCAGGTAGGGTAAAAACGGATGGCAGGATGGTACGGATAGTCAACAAACTATATCCGTGTTATCCTGCTTTTTCATTTAAAAAAGCAGACTGTCGCTGTCAAAAATGTACCGAAGCGGATTGTGTTTTTTTGTCCGTAATCTTCCGGCTGATCAATGTTGCCGATAAGGTTTCTATTTCCTCCAGTCTCACATTATATCCGTCCGCCAGATGGTCTGTCAGCTGGTTTCCCAGGTTGGCTGAATCGTCCTATGATGATACTCTCCTTAAAGCCGAAGTACTTTGGCTAGAAATTCGAAGAATGCCGGTTACGTCCTTTTTTTGATTCTTAATAAAAGCTGGAAACGATTGTCGTTCAGAATGGCATAAAAAAATGTGCCGGAAGAATTGGGCTACCTTTTATGACAGAGTGACTTCCGACACATTTTTTCTTGTTTATTTCTATTTATTTCTTTTTTTCTTGGCTTCTTTCGCCCATTCTTTCGCTCCCTGCTCTTTCAGTTTCGCGGTGAAAGCCTTTGCTTTTTCCATGCTTGCGTTTTCGTCTTCGGGTGAAGCGTATGCATGTTTGTAACCTTTGGTCACGTTCCATTCACCTCGTGTGAAGTCCGGGAAGGCTACTGCCGCACAGCCGTTGTCCATAGAGATAGCTCCCAGTTCGGCCAGACAGCACCATTCGGCCAAGTCATATACATCCATGTCCAAAGGTAGTCCGTTTTGCAGACAATATACCAGACGGCTATCCATGATGAAGTCCATACCGCCGTGGCCGCCGACTTCTTTTGCCATTTCACCATATTTCTTTAAAATAGGATGCTGGTATTTCTCAATAAGCGCTTCCATTTCTGCCTGGGGTAAGAATCCGTGAGAGTTCAAATCGTCTACTTTGGGTTGCACGCCCGATGCGGTCAGTTGTGCTGCATCCAAAGCATATCCTTCAACGGGATATTTATTGGCAAACCCTTTGCTTCCTGTCAGTTGGTACAAGCGGTTGTAAGGTTGGGGAGTCATTACATTATGTTGGATTTCAATAACTTTCCCATTTGCTGTGCGAAGCAGGGTGGTGGTATGGTCTCCGTTGTAGAATTCTTTACATTCTTCGCCGGTTCTCTTCTCCACTAAATCTTTACCAACAACAGATTTGGTGTCCATAGCTACTAAAGTGGTTATACGGTCACCACGATGGATATCCAATGCTTGTGCTACAGGACCCAAGCCGTGAGTGGCATATACATCACCCCGGTGTTTCATGTTATAATCTAAACGCCATCCTAGTTTGTCTTCTTTGCCGTTTTTCCAATAATGATCCCAGAACGGGCTTAAATTGTGAATGTAGGCTCCTTGGGCACGGATTATTTCGCCAAATACACCTTGTTGTGCCATATTCAGTGTATTCATCTCAAACCAGTCATAGCAACAGTTCTCAAGAATCATGCAATGCTTGCGGGTTTTTTCACTCAGGTTGATTAAATCCCAGCATTCTTGCAGGTTCATGGCCGAGGGAACTTCAATAGCTACATTTTTACCGTTTTCCAATGCGCATTTTGCTACGGGGAAATGATGCAACCAGTCTGCGGCGATATAAACTAAATCTATGTCTGTACGTTTACATAATTCTTCATATCCCTTTTCTCCGGAATAAATGGCAGCTTTCGGCATAGATGCTTTCTTTAGGATATCCTGACATTTTTCTGCACGAGATGCTTCATAATCACAAAGTGCCACAATTTGTGTGCCGGGAATATAAGTGAAGCGCTCTACGGCTCCGGGACCTCGCATTCCCAATCCGACAAATCCTACGCGGACTACTTCCATTTTCGGGATGGTTAAGCCTAATACACTTTTCTGGCCGGACGGACGTTCAGGAGTGTCAATCACAATGGTTCCTTTGTCCCATTTCCAGGAATCTCCTGAACTTACGGTTTGTGCTGTCGTGGTTTGTGGTAAACACATGCATAGGGTTGTACCCATACATAAGCTTATCATCAATGATTTAAAGGTTCTCATACTTTTTGAATTTAAAGATTAAAATTTAAAAATATAGGTTGTTTCTTGAGTCAACTACTTGAAACTTAATTATATTTCACATTAATAATAAGAATATTTTTTATTTTGCGCTCAAAGATAATTAATCTTTTTTGATTATGGATATAAGTTCGTCCTCTTTTTTCTGAGAAAAAGGTGAGTTAATAAATAAAATGAAGGAAAGGGAAAAAGTGGAATCAAGACAGAAGTTGTGAAGATATGAGTGAAAATCTAAAAATAATCAAGGTTTGTTGATTGAAAACGATCAAGAAAGGAAATAATTTAGTCCAAAAGATCGTTTAGTAAGGAGATTTGGCGGGATTTTTTTAATTTTGCACTTACAACTAATTAACAGATAAGAAAATGCCGTTAAATTTACCCGATAAACTACCTGCTATTGAATTGCTGAAGGAGGAAAATATCTTCGTCATAGACAATTCACGTGCCAGTGCACAGGATATTCGTCCGTTAAAATCGTGATATTGAATTTGATGCCGTTGAAGATAACGACAGAAACGGATTTGGTACGTTTGCTTTCCAACACTCCCTTGCAGTTGGAAATATCATTTATGAAGTTGAAAAGCCATACATCGAAAAATACGCCGGTGGAACATATGAAAGCATTCTATCATGACTTTGATTTGATGCGTGGCGAGAAATATGACGGGATGATTATTACGGGGGCTCCGGTAGAGCAGATGCCGTATGAGGATGTGAATTATTGGAATGAGATTACTACTATTTTTGATTGGGCGCGTACTCATGTTACCTCAACTCTCTATATTTGTTGGGCGGCCCAAGCCGGGCTTTATCATTTCTATGGAGTTCCCAAATATCCGCTGAAACAAAAAATGTTTGGTATTTTCCGCCATCATATCAATGTACAGGGATTGCCCATATTCCGTGGTTTTGATGATGAGTTTTTTGTACCACATAGCCGTCATACCGAAATACACCGTGAGGATATTCTGAAAGTAAAAGAGTTGGCTTTGATAGCTGAGTCTGATGAGTCTGGGGTTTATATGGCTATGGCTCGTAATGGGCGTGAATTCTTTATTACCGGGCATTCGGAGTATTCTCCTTATACGCTTGATACGGAATATAAGCGTGATTTGGGGAAAGGGTTGCCTATTGAAATGCCTGTAAATTATTATAAGGACGATAATCCGGACAATGCCCCGGTGGTGCGTTGGCGCGGACATGCCAATTTGTTGTTTTCTAATTGGTTGAACTATTATGTATATCAGGAAACCCCGTTTGATATAAACGAGATACGATGATTAGACAACGAAAAATAGAATTATTAGCTCCTGCTAAAAATCTGGAGTGCGGTATTGCAGCTGTTGATCACGGTGCTGATGCCATTTATATTGGTGCTCCCCGTTTCGGAGCACGTGCGGCTGCGGGGAATTCATTGGAGGATATTGCTGAGTTGGTGCGGTACGCTCATGTATATAATGTCCGTATCTATGTGACTGTGAATACGATTCTGAAGGATGAGGAACTGAAAGATACGGAAAAAATGATTTGGGATTTATACCGTGCCGGAGTGGATGCTTTGATAGTGCAGGATATGGGATTGTTGGAATTGAATCTGCCACCTATACCGTTACATGCCAGCACGCAGATGGATAATCGTACTTCTCAAAAAGTAAGATTCCTGGCTGAGGCAGGTTTCCGTCAGGTGGTATTGGCTCGTGAACTTTCTCTTGTTGAAATAGAAAATATCCATCATGCTTGTCCTGATGTGCCTTTGGAGGTATTTGTACATGGTGCTTTGTGTGTAAGCTATAGTGGACAATGTTATGTTAGTCAGGCTTGTTTTGGGCGTAGTGCCAACCGGGGGGAATGTGCCCAGTTCTGTCGCCTTGCTTTTGATATGATAGACGCGGACGGTAAATCTATAGTAAGGAATAAGCATCTATTGTCTCTGAAAGATTTGAATCAGAGCGAAGAGTTGGAGCAATTGCTGGATGCCGGAGCTTCTTCCCTGAAAATAGAGGGACGTTTGAAGGATGTATCTTACGTTAAAAATGTAACAGCTTACTATCGCCAGAAGCTGGATACTATTTTCAAACGTCGTAAAGAGTATATCCGTGCTTCATCGGGAGAAGTGAAATTAGAGTTCAAACCTCAATTGGATAAGAGTTTCAGTCGTGGTTTTACTAATTATTTTCTTTTTGACAGGAATAAGGATATTTTTTCTTTTGATACTCCCAAGTCTTTAGGGGAGGAGATGGGAACAGTGAAGGAAATTCGTGGTAATTATCTTACCGTAGCCGGAATCAAGTCTTTTAATAATGGAGATGGTGTTTGTTTTTTGGATGAGACTGGTAAGTTGCAGGGATTTCGCATAAACCGGGTGGAGAATAATAAATTATTTCCTCAGGAGATGCCTCGGATAAAGCCCCGTACGATACTTTATCGTAATTTTGATCAGGAATTTGAGAGGTTGATGTCGCGTAAATCAGCCGAAAGGAAAATTGCTGTCATTTTAAAATTGGCTGAGAATAATCGGGGCTTTACTCTGTCTCTGACTGATGAAGATGATAACAGTGTCAGTGTGGTGCTGGAAAGGGAGAAGGAACGTGCCCGTACTCTGCAGGAAGATAACTTGCGTACACAACTTGGAAAGTTAGGAAATACTCCATTTGAAGCATCAGATATAGTGATTGACTGGTCGGACAATTGGTTTATTCCGGCTTCTATGCTTGCCGAACTTCGCCGTAAGGGAATAGAGAAACTGCTGGAAGTGCGCCGTATTAACTATCGGCAGGAAATTTACAAGTTGCCTCGAACGCATCATGCTTTTCCTGTGAATGAATTGACTTATTTGGGAAATGTGATGAATGCTGATGCTGTTTCCTTCTATAGGAATCATGGTGTGCAGCGTATTGCTCCGGCTTATGAAAAGGCTCCGGCAGAAGAAGCAGTATTGATGTTTTGCAAGCATTGTTTGCGTTATAGTATGGGATGGTGCCCCTCTTGGCATAAAGTGCGTTCTCCTTATAAGGAACCTTATTATCTGGTTAGCTCGGATAACAGGCGTTTCCGTTTAGAGTTTGATTGTAAGAATTGTCAGATGAAAGTCTATGCTGAAAAGTAAGTACATCGGATTACTGTTTTTGGTATTGGCTATTTTGATGGCTTGCCAATATCCTTCACCTGTTACTTCGAGTGAGGATATGCCGCAAAAGACAAGGGATTCTGTCAATTATTTGGTGGAACGGCATTATACATTAAACAGTAATTTTGAGGTTACTTCAGATTCGCTTATGTTACAGCAACTACCATTGGTTGATGTGCTTCCTGTTTTTAAAGGAGAACGGCTGGTGGTAGCGGAGTTTATGATACAACCTGCTGATAGTGTGGATTCTGTATGGGTGAAGGTCGCACGGGACCAGGAAACAATGGGATGGGTACATGAAAAGGAATTGTTGGAGAAAGTAGTCCCTGTGGATTCAGTGTCACAGTTTATTCATTTTTTCAGTAATTCTCATACCATCGCTTTCTTTATCATATTAGGCTTTTTCGGTATTTGGTATGTTCATAGGGCTATTCGTCGCCAGAAGCTGCAATTAATTTGGTTGAATGATATTGATAGCGTTTTTCCTACAGTTCTTTCTTGGTTGGTAGCTACCGCAGCTACGCTTTATGCTAGTATTCAGCATTTTGTTCCAGGAACTTGGGAGCAGTTTTATTATAATCCTTCTTTGAATCCTTTTAGCTTGCCTTTTATTCTTTCTCTTTTCATGTTTAATATTTGGGGAATTATTCTTGTGGGGTTGGCTACTTTAGATGATTTGTTTCATCAGACACATATTGAAGCTGCATGTTTTTATTTGTTGGGATTGATGTCCTGCTGCATCTTTCTATATTTGTTTTTTACATTTACTACGTACTACTATTTGGGTTATCCATGTTTATTGGTATATGCTGTATGGTCATTTAATCGTATAAAGCACGCTTCTCGGTATAAATTCAGTTGTGGAAATTGCGGGGCGAAGATGAAGAATAAAGGAGTGTGTCCTCATTGCGGCGCTGTCAATGAATAATTTTATAGTTTGCTTCTTTTAACAAAGACTCAAGCAGTTTTCTATAGTAAACAGCATTTTCTCTATGTACATACACTCAAACGAATAGGTTTGTTTTAGGAGCTATTCGCTTCATTTGCAGCAATAATAAAGTTCTTACTTTTCTTAGTGTGACAGAAAATAAATTTGATTTGGTAAATGTGGAAACAGAAAGGGAGTCTGCGAAGAACCCCCTTTTTATTTTTCGTCAATGAATAGGTTAGAAGTGATAACGTATATCCACCCCCAGTTGTAAAGGTCTGCTTTTTTGTTCGAATCCTCTATGCATGGTTTCAAAATAGAAGGTTGTATAATCCTTGTTGGTTAAATTACGTCCCCATACATCTATCTGTAAAGCTTCTGTCTGCAAAGAAATGCGCCCGTTCAGTGTTCCGTAAAAACTTTGTGAGACATTGTTTTTTTCAGTCCAATAAATTTTTCCTGCTCCGGTATAGCTCATGCCTAAAGTCAGGCTTTGCATCCAATTGCTTTTATCGAAAAAGAAACTATAATTTGCGCCTGCATTCATGGTATGGCGGGGAACAAATGGTACATAATTGCCGCTATAATCAATTTGCTCTTCTGATGATGTAGTACCTCCGTCATATTTTTTGAATGTGGAATGAGTATATCCATAACTTACATTCATATTCAGGTTTTTGTTGATGGATGCCAGAAAGCTGGCCTCTACTCCATAACTTTCGCTACTACCGGCATTGACCATCATTCGTCCCAAGCCACTATTGACAAATTTGGCGATTTGTTGGTCGTGGGTATCCATGTAGAATGCGGCAAGGTCGGTCTTCAGTTTGCCGTTGAACAAACTGAGATGTGATCCCACTTCGTAATTCCAGCTGTACTCGGGCTTGTAGACAGTTGTTTCTTGTACGTTCAATTCTTTTCCGTAGTTGGGCATGTGTTGCTTGATCATTCCTTCTATCATACCTGCCATAGATTCTGGTGCCTTGTCTAGTATGGCTTCAATCATTTTTTGTTGCATGTCACTTTGTATCAGTTCTGAAAACATCTGTACGTTATAACCTCCGGAACGATATCCTCTGGTTATGCTTACATACATATTGTTTGCAGGGCTGAAATCGTATTTAAAAGCTAGCTTGGGAAGTAGCTGTACATAGTCGTTTTTTTTCTTTTCCTTCCAATAGCGGTGCGGCATTCAAATTCCTGAATGGAATATTAAGGGGAGGCATTGCCATTTTAAGAAAGAAATCGAAATCAATATTACTATCCGAGAAATAATTCATAGACATTTTTTCATATTCCAAGCGCAAACCTGCTGTTACTGAAAGGCCTTTCACAAACAGGTCATTGAATGTAGATTGGTGGTACAGTGCGGTGCTGAATACCGGTGTGTCAAAACTTCCACTTACGCGGATACGGTTGTTCAAAACGTCCAGACTCATTTCAGGGGTACGGCGGGGATCGTCTAAATGAATTTTCTTGAAAGTATTGTTGATGTTTCCTTCGATCATATCGGTCACTCCGTCCTCCATGAAGTTTACCGGACCGGTGGTATGTAGCCATTGATAAAAACCACTAACCCCTGTAACCCATTGCCAGCGCTTGTTGTTTTTGCTTTTAAAAGTAATCTCTTCACTGATGGTATTCAGACGCTGCTTCTGCTCAATGGTATAAATGCTGACAGGCAGGAAATCCTGGTCCATAAACATACGGTCGTTTAAATTCTGGAATCCTGTAACAGCGCTTAAGATAAACTTTTGCGCCTGGTATTCAATATTCAAACCGGTATTGAACAGTCCACGGCGATAAGTACAATCCTGATCGTATGAAATCTTCCCTATGTAGTTTTTATATTTTTCATTCTCTTTGTCGTATCCGTCTATAGCTCCTGTATAGTAATAAGGGTATCCCCCTTCGTCATTATAATCATAGCCTATGGTGAAGTCTAGTTTTAAGTTTTCTGAAGGCAGCCAGATAGCATGTATTCGTCCGCCTCCCGCTTCCATATTATCTACTTTTTTCCCATTGAGCGAATTGCGGAAGAATCCGTCTGATCCCTCATAATAACCACCGGCGGAGAAAGCGAAACAGTCACTCCAACGGTGGTAATGGGTTAATGAAGCACTGCGGTAGTTACTTTTTGTTCCATAACTCAGTTTTACGTCTGTTCCCTGATAGGAGAATGGAGAGCGGGTATGTACCTTGATTAGTCCCCCCATGGTATTGCGTCCGTACAAGGTTCCTTGTGGACCGCGAAGAATATCAATACGTTCTATATCATAAAAATTGAAATCAAATGCAGATTTGTCAATGTAAGGGATATTGTCCACATACAAACCTACCGCAGGAGTATTGATACGCGATCCGATTCCCCGGATGTAAATGGCTGAGGTGAGTCTTGAACCATAGTCGGGCATAAAGAAATTGGGTACCAGTGAACTCACGTTCTTTAAAGTGGTGATTTGGTTTGCTTGCATATCTTTTTGGGAGAGTAAAGATACGGCTGTAGGAAGTTCCCTTAATTTTCCGGTTTCTTTAGGTGAAGCGATAACTACCACCTCTTCTATATCAATGACTTTTGTAGTGTCCTTAGGCAGCGTGTTGATATCTTCAGCAAAAGTTGTTGCAGCCAGCAGGCAGGATGTAATGAATAAAATGTTTTTTCTCATATTTATTGTTTGGTTTTATTTGATACATCACGGATAACCAGAGTTGCTACAAGTTTCTACCAGGCGGAAAATTTATATATTCCACTCTGTATAATCCATGATGGAGAATGATTCCGGCTGCAAAGTAACGGTAAACCTGATATGTGTGCAATCCTAATAAATGAGGATTTTATATTCTGTCTGCTTCAATGTAGCCATTCATCACAGCATAAACGGTAAGACCGGAAACAGACTTGATGCCCAGTTTTTCAGTAATGTTCTTGCGGTGGGAGATAACGGTGGTCAGGCTGATATTAAGTTTGTCGGCTATCTCTTTGTTGATAAGTCCTTTGGTGATAAGTATCAATACTTCTATTTCCCGGACAGACAATTCATGTTCCGTTTTTTCTATGTGCATTGCTTTATCTGCTGCTTGTTTTCTTGCCTGATGTCCATATTGGCGCAATTGATGGATGTCTTTTATCAAAGAACCTTCATCTTGGTAGATATTCAGTTTGGGAACACCGGATAATTGAGGCTGGTTGTCACCTCCTGCTAATACAATTGTTTTTGGTTTACGAAGTAAAAAGAAGGAAGTATGTTCAAAATAGATTTGGGCAGAGATAAAATAATGGGCATACATGTCCGGTGTGTCATCCGTCAGCTCACCAAAGGAATGGAATACACGGATAGTAGCCATTGGAATGATATCTTCCAAAATGTTTTTTAACCCCAGGCAAGTGAGGGTATTTGGGTCTACTATGGCTATTTCGGGATGATGCATGATGTTTTCTTTGGTGCAAAGATACATATCTTTTATAAAAAATAGGTTCATAAAGATGAAGAAATCTTCTTTTGGACAACTAAGTCCCTCACTTATTTGTTGTTAGAGTATATAAAGCTTAAAACCTTAACAATATGAAATATGATATAGCGATAATCGGTGGGGGACCTGCCGGATATACGGCTGCGGAAAGAGCTGCTGCCGGAGGATTGAAAACTGTGATTTTTGAAAAGAAAGCCATGGGAGGTGTTTGTTTGAATGAAGGATGTATCCCTACGAAAACTCTTTTGTATTCAGCAAAATTATTGGATAATGCAAAAGGTGCGGCAAAATATGGAATTGCTGTACCGGATGGAATCAGCTTCAATTTGGAGAAAATAATAGACCGTAAAGATAAAGTGGTCAAGAAACTGACCGGAGGTGTAAAACAGACTGTGAAATCTTATGGAGCCGAATTGATAGAAAAAGAAGCGGTTATAACCGGAGAAGATAATGGACTGATTCAAATTTTAGCCGGAGGAGAAAAATATGAAGTGACTTATCTGTTGGTTTGTACAGGTTCGGATACCGTGATTCCACCCATTAAAGGCTTGTCGGAAATAGATTATTGGACTTCCAAAGAGGCTTTGGAAATGGCTGCATTACCTAAATCGCTGGCTATTATTGGTGGCGGAGTAATTGGAATGGAATTTGCTTCTTTCTTTAATAGTATGGGGGTAAAGGTGAGTGTCATTGAGATGATGCCTGAAATATTAGGGGCTATGGACAAGGAAACCAGTGCGATGTTACGTACAGAGTATCAGAAGCGAGGGATTAACTTCCAATTGAATTCTAAAGTGATTGAAGTCAGTCCGGCAGGAGTTACCATAGAAAAAGCCGGTAAATTATCACTGATTGAAGCGGATAAGGTTCTGGTAAGTGTAGGCAGAAAAGCGAATCTGAACCAAGTGGGGCTGGATAAACTAAAAGTGGAAATGGTGCGTAACGGTGTAAAAGTGGATGAACACATGCTTACTTCCCATCCTAAAGTCTATGCTTGTGGAGATATAACCGGATACTCCATGTTGGCTCATACGGCTATTCGTGAAAGCGAAGTTGCCATTAATCATATTCTGGGAGTGGAGGACCGGATGAATTATCATTGTGTACCGGGGGTGGTATATACGAATCCTGAACTGGCCGGAGTGGGAAAACGGAAGAGGAGTTGAAAGCATCAGGAACTAGCTATCATGTACAGAAATTACCGATGGCTTATTCGGGGCGTTTCGTGGCAGAAAATGAAACAGGGAACGGGCTTTGCAAATTGATTTTGGATGAGGAAGACCGCATTATAGGTTGCCATTTGTTGGGAAATCCTGCTTCGGAAATAATCGTTGTAGCGGGGATTGCCGTTCAATATGGATATACTGTAGAAGAATTTCAAAAAACGGTATTTCCACATCCTACGGTAGGCGAGATTTATCACGAAACACTTTTTGCATAATGTTTTGCATAGATAACCGCTGTACGGATGTTTATTTCAATTTGGCAGTGGAGGAGTATCTTTTAAAGCAGACACAGGGGGATTATTTTGTAATTTGGCAGTCGGAACCTTCCGTGGTCATGGGCAAGAATCAGTCTGTTCGTGCCGAGGTGAATGAGGATTACAGGATAGAGAAGGGCATTCGTTTGGCTCGTAGGTTTTCGGGAGGTGGTGCAGTTTACCATGATAAGGGAAATATTAATCTTACTTTTATAGAAACGACATCGCAACCCCTGTTTGAAGACTATTTGCAGCGTATTGTTGGTTTTCTGGAAACGATGGGAGTCACGGCCTATACGGATGAGCGTTTGGGGATTTATCTGGATGGAAAGAAAATATCGGGCAGTGCGCAATGTATTCATAAAAACCGTGTGATGTATCATTGTACTTTGTTATTTTCTGCAAACTTGGATATACTTCATACAGTGTTGAAGGGGAAGTCTGATGAATTGGAGTCGATTCCCGGATTAAAGAATATCCGTGCCGTACCGTCTGTACCTAGTGAAGTGGTCAATCTCAATTGTTTTTTGGATGTTTCGGTGAATATCAAACGGTTTATTCATCTTTTGTTTCATTACTTCTTGATAGAAGATGAAAAGAATAGCATTTATCATTTTTCCCGAAAGGATTTGGCGGCAATCGAGTTGCTGAAAGTAGAAAAATATTCTAATGAGGATTGGATACATCACCGGGTCACCTTAAAAAAGATTTAAGTTAAAACTTTCTTTTTCAGTGGCTTGTTGTTCATATAAAAGGATTAAAAAAAATAAAATTATCAATATGTCAAGATTTGAAATAAAAATGCCTAAGCTAGGCGAAAGTATTACTGAAGGAACCATTATATCCTGGTCGGTAAAAGTGGGTGATACTGTCCAAGAGGACGATGTCTTGTTCGAAGTGAATACAGCAAAGGTCAGTGCTGAAATTCCATCTCCCGTAGAAGGCAAGGTGATCGGGATATTATTTAAAGAAGGAGATACCGTACCTGTAGGTACAGTAGTAGCAATTGTAGATATAGATAGTGATGAAGGAATAGGAGAGGCTCTTGTAGAAGAGCGAAATGTACCGCAAGTAGAAGAAACGTCCTCCCATGTACCATCTGTAACATCTGTTCAGGAAGTAAAGGAAGTTCCTAAGGCAATAGCGGCTAAAACAGAAGAAGAGCGTTGGTATTCCCCCATTGTACTTCAGCTGGCTCAGGCTGCACATATTTCGAAAGAGGAATTGGATCGTATTCAAGGGACAGGATATGAAGGGCGTCTGAGTAAAAAAGATATAAAAGCTTATATTACTAGAAAGGAACAAGGTAACATAACCGTAACTGAACCTGTATCTGCATCCGCCCAATCTGTTAAGGCTGTTTCTGTCCGGACTTCTCCAACTGCGCCATCATCGGCTTCCTCTTTAACACCCCCAGTTTCCGGTTCGCAAGAAGGCGTGGAAGTGAAAGAGATGGATCGTGTCCGGAAAATGATTGCCGATCACATGGTTATGTCTAAACATACCTCTCCTCATGTTACGAATGTGGTAGAAGTGGATGTGACCAAACTCGTGAAATGGCGTGATAAGAATAAAGAGGCTTTTTTCCGTCGTGAAGGAGTCAAATTGACTTATATGCCTGCCATAACCGAAGCCGTAACGAAGGCATTGGTTGCCTATCCGCAGGTAAATGTATCTGTAGACGGTTATAATATCCTGTTTAAAAAGCATATCAATGTCGGTATTGCTGTTTCACTGAATGATGGAAATCTGATTGTTCCGGTGATACATGATGCCGACAGGTTGAATTTGAATGGTTTGGCTGTGACCATTGATACTCTGGCGGTGAAAGCGCGTGATAATAAACTGATGCCGGATGACATTTCGGGTGGTACGTTTACGATTACTAATTTTGGAACTTTCAAGTCTTTGTTTGGTACTCCTATAATCAATCAGCCGCAGGTTGCCATTCTCGGTGTGGGATATATCGAAAAGAAGCCGGCAGTTATTGAAACTTCTGAAGGCGATGTGATTGCTGTCCGTCATAAAATGTATCTTTCTTTGTCATACGATCATCGGGTGGTGGATGGTATGTTAGGGGGGCAATTCCTCTATGCGATAAAAGATTATCTGGAAAATTGGAAAGAATAACCATTCATCACAGTAAAAAAATAATATAATGAAAAAATATGATATAAAGACCACTGATACCGAAACGTTGAAAAAGTGGTATCATTTGATGGTATTGGGACGTGCGCTTGATGAAAAAGCTCCGTCTTATCTGTTGCAATCATTGGGTTGGTCCTATCATGCGCCTTATGCGGGGCATGACGGAATCCAATTGGCCGTAGGTCAAGTCTTTACCAAAGGAGAGGACTTCCTTTTTCCATACTATCGCGATATGCTGACCGTGCTTTCGGCAGGCATGAGTGTGGAGGAATTGATATTGAATGGCATTTCGAAAGCAACTGATCCCGGCAGTGGAGGACGTCATATGTCCAACCACTTTGCTAAACCCGAATGGCATATAGAAAATGTGTCGTCCGCTACCGGAACGCATGACCTTCATGCTGCCGGAGTGGCGCGTGCCATGGTGTATTATGGACATAAGGGGGTGGCGATCACTTCGCATGGAGAGTCTGCTTCTTCGGAAGGATATGTTTACGAGGCGATTAACGGGGCCAGTAGGGAAGGTCTTCCTGTGATATTTGTATGGCAGGATAATGGGTACGGTATCTCTGTTCCCAAAAAGGATCAGACAGTTGCCCGGAAGTATGCTGATAATTTTTCCGGTTTTAAGAATCTGAAGATTATTCATTGTAATGGCAAAGATGTGTTCGACTCGATGAATGCCATGAGTGAAGCCCGTGAATTTGCCATAGCCCATCGTACTCCTGTTATTGTACATGCCAATTGTGTCCGTATTGGTTCCCATTCTAATTCAGATAAACAGACGTTGTATCGGGATGAAAACGAATTGGCTTATGTAAAAGAGGCTGATCCTTTGATGAAATTCCGCCGGATGCTGTTGCGTTACAAACGTCTTACGGAAGAAGAGTTGCAACAGATAGAAGCAGCGGCAAAGAAAGAACTGTCGGTTGCTAACCGGAAAGCACTTGCAGCGCCTGATCCTGATCCGAAAAGTATCTTTGATTATGTTTTGCCCGATCCTTATATACCGGAAAAGTATAAAGAGGGACTTCATCAAGAAGAAAATGGTGAGAAGGCCTTTATGGTAACTGCTATCAACGAAACGTTGAAAGAGGAATTCCGCCATAATCCGGATACTTTCATTTATGGGCAGGATGTAGCGAATAAAGAGAAAGGTGGAGTATTCAATATTACTAAAGGAATGCAGCAGGAGTTTGGGGATGCCCGCGTGTTTAATGCTCCTATAGCAGAGGACTATATTGTGGGTACGGCAAATGGCATGTGCCGTTTCGATCCTAAGATACATGTCGTTATTGAAGGAGCTGAATTTGCCGATTATTTCTGGCCTGCTGTGGAGCAATATGTAGAGTGTACTCATGAATACTGGCGTAGCAATGGGAAGTTTGTTCCCAATATTGTATTACGTCTGGCCTCGGGTGGATATATTGGTGGTGGACTTTATCATTCTCAAAATATAGAGGGTGCATTAGCTACTTTGCCGGGGGCCCGGATTGTTTGCCCTTCTTTTGCCGATGATGCGGCCGGGTTGCTTCGTACTGCGATGCGCTCTCGTGGGTTTACTTTATATCTTGAACCGAAGGCCTTGTATAATTCAGTAGAGGCTTCTTCCGTAGTACCCGAAGAATTTGAGGTTCCGTTTGGGAAGGCGCGTATCCGCCGTGAAGGTACAGATTTAAGTATGATAACGTATGGAAATACAACTCATTTCTGTTTGAATGTGGCTGAACGCTTGGCTCAAGAGGGGTGGAGTGTGGAAGTGATTGATCTTCGCTCGCTTATTCCACTGGATAAAGAAACTATTTATGCGTCAGTGAAGAAAACAAGTAAGGCTTTGGTGGTTCATGAGGATAAAGTTTTCTCTGGTTTCGGAGCTGAAATTGCTGCCGGAATTGGTACGGAGCTGTTCCGTTATCTGGATGCTCCTGTACAGCGTGTAGGTTCTGTTTTCACTCCTGTAGGTTTCCATCCTATATTGGAAAAGGCTATTTTACCTACTGAGGATAAAATTTATGATGCAGCCAGGACACTGCTGGAATATTAATCAAATGTCCACAGGTTACATGGACCGTTTTATATGTTGTCCGTGTTAATCTGTGGTGAATAAAAAAGAATTATGAAAACAATAGGATTATTTTATGCAATGAATGCAGCCAAGACTTCCCATATAGCTGAAAAGATTCGGGAAGATTTGGGAGGAGTGAAAGTAATAGAAGTCGTTTTGATAGAAAAGGCTTGGCAGAATGATTTTCAAGCGTATGACAATATGATAGTGGGAGCGTCAACTTGGTTTGATGGTGAACTTCCTACTTATTGGGACGAACTGGTTCCCGAATTGGAGTCGTTGGATTTAAAGGGAAAGAAAGTAGCAATATTCGGTTTGGGGGATCAGAAGAACTATCCTGATAATTTTGTGGATGGAATGGGGATTTTAGCAGATGCTTTTCAAAAGGCGGGGGCTGAGTTGGTCGGTTTTACTTCGACAGACGGATATACCTTCAACCAATCGAGGGCAGTACGTGGTGAAAAATTCTGCGGTTTGGTAATTGACCAAGAAAATCAGGCTCAATTGACCAGTAAACGTATTGCTGATTGGTGCAAGCTGATAAAAGAAGACTTTACTTCCAATAAGAAAGAATAATAAAATAATATCGCAAATCATTTATTTACTGTAGGGGCGCATTTAATGCGCCCAAATGTATACAGTAAATCATTTTCGGACAGATTCAATCCTCCTCTATACCTAAATAAGTGGCAACGGCTTCCGCACATCTTTCTCCATCAATACCTGCTGAAACAATTCCGCCGGCATAACCTGCCCCTTCTCCACAAGGAAATAACCCGTTGATAGTGACGTGTTGCAGTGTCTCGTTATCTCGCAGAATCCGTACCGGAGCCGATGTGCGTGTTTCGACACCAATCATCACTGCTTCATTGGTCAGAAAGCCATGACTGCTTTTCCCAAATTGTTGGAAGCCTTTGATCAAACGGCTGGTGATGAATGTGGGCATCCAAAAATGCAGAGGAGAGGAAACTAATCCCGGACTATACGAACTGTCAGGTAAATCATAGCTTAGTTTTTTGCGGGTGAAGTCCATCATTCGTTGTGAGGGTGCGGTTTGGCGCATATTGCCTTGTTGCCAGCAGGTGGCTTCTAATGCTTCTTGAAAATACATCATGGTTAATGGACAATGGCCGGTAGTCCATTGACCATTATTTTTATTCGTGGCTTTTAATTCTTCACTTTTCGTTTTTAATTCTTCTGTAAAAAGACTATTGTCCGACAGGTCTTCCGGTCTGATTTCTACTACCATTCCGGAATTGCTCCATTTGGAGCCACGGTTGCTGGGACTCATGCCGTTTACTACAATTTGATGCGGACCGCTTGCGGCGGGAACTACGAATCCTCCCGGACACATACAAAAACTATAGACTCCACGTCCTTCTGCTTGTGTCACAAAGCTATATTCGGCGGCAGGCAGATACTTTCCACGTCCGTTTTTATTATGATATTGTATCTGGTCAATCAGCATGGACGGGTGTTCCAGACGTACTCCTACCGCAATACCTTTGGCTTCCATTTCTACACCATTATCATATAACCACTGATATACATCCCGTGCGGAGTGTCCGGTAGCCAGAATAACAGGTCCTTTGAAAGTCTTTCCGGTATTTGTCTCTATACCTGTGATTTTGTTTTTTTCTATGATAAGGGAATCCATTCGTGTTTCGAAATGCACTTCACCTCCACATTCTATGATGGTATTCCGCATGTTTTCAATCACGCGCGGCAGCTTGTCCGTACCGATGTGCGGATGGGCATCTACCAAAATGGAGGTACTGGCACCATGTTGACAGAATACATTCAGAATTTTGTCTACATTACCCCGCTTTTTGCTTCGGGTATAGAGCTTACCATCTGAATAGGCTCCTGCTCCTCCTTCTCCGAAACTATAATTACTTTCGGAGTCAACTTTGTGCTCACGGCTGATACGGGCGATATCTATTTTTCTATCGCGTACATTTTTTCCTCGTTCCACTACGACAGGCCGAAGTCCTAACTCTATTAATCGTAAAGCTGCAAACAGTCCGCCCGGACCTGCTCCTACAACTATGACTTGTGGCTTTCCTTCTACCTTATTGTATATAGTGCGGATAAATTCCTCGTCCTGCGGAACTTCATTGATGTACAGACGCACTTTCAGGTTTACATAGATAGTACGCTGACGTGCGTCTATGCTTCTTTTCAGGATACGAAGGGCATGAATGGTACGTATATCCAATCCCTTGTCACGTCCGATGAATTGTTTCAGTGACTGTTCATTAGCTGCCTGTTCAGGCAAGACTCTTATTTGAAATTCTTGTATCATGGTTCTTGTTTAGGTTATTCGCCTTCCGGCATTAATTTTTTTGCGATAATAGGAATTGGCGGTATATAATGCGGCGGCAGGATTGTGTCCTGTCACACGGTCTTTGGTCACCAAAGTTGTAGTATAGGCATTAGAGTATTTGTAGAACAGGCTGTCATGTCCTACGCACAGTCCGATCACCACATTTAACTCTGTATGTGCTTGGTTGAGAAGACGTGCCTGCAGGATAGGGTTACACATAGCAGCACCGATATTCTCACATTCTTTGGGGATTCCAATAGAGGATTTGGCTGCTCCGGCTACTTTGCAGATTACTGAGTAAACCTCAAAGCCGTTAGCACGGAGGATACGGGCAAAAATACGGGCTTCATTTACCAACCCGATACAATAAGCAATTCCTATTTTTTGATATCCCATCTTTCGTGCAAAAGTCATGATTTCTTCCACACGGGTTAACCGGCAATAACCTTCATATTCCACTTCGGCACTGGCCACCATTACGTTGTGGTTTTCGTTATATCGTTTCAGTGCCCATTCCAAGTCTTCTTGTTCCAAATGGGTTGTCAGGCAAAATTCGGGGTAGGTGCGCTCTTTGAACTTGCAGTTCTGTGTGCCGCAATCTACGCAGGTAGGGGTGTGAGATTTATCTTTTGTCATTTTATATCATTCTTCAAATTAAGTCTTAAAGGAGAAAATAGATTTTTATCCAAACAAGGCCCGGAATGCTTCTTCCACTTTTCTGACCGGAATAATTTCTATTTTCAATTTTGATGTATCCATTCCTTGTAAATTATGTTTTGGTATAAGGATTCGTTTAAAGCCTAACTTTTCCGCTTCTCCGATTCGCTGTTCAATACGGTTTACAGGTCGGATTTCACCACTTAGTCCCACTTCTCCGGCCATGCAGGTATCGCGTTCTACCTCTGTATCCATATTGCTGGATAGAATGGCACTGATGACAGACAAGTCGATGGCCGGATCATTCACTTTCAATCCACCCGCAATGTTTAAAAAGACATCTTTTTGTGCCAGTTTGAATCCTACCCGTTTTTCGAGTACTGCCAGAAGCATATTCATACGTCGTAAATCAAATCCGGTGGCAGAACGTTGCGGATTTCCATATACAGCCGAACTGACTAAGGCTTGTGTTTCAATTAAGAAAGGACGGACACCTTCTATGGCAGAGGCGATAGCGACTCCACTCATTCCGTCATGGTCTTGGCTAAGCAACAGTTCGGACGGGTTGCTCACTTGGCGCAAACCATTTTGCCGCATTTCATAAATGCCCAGTTCGGCAGTGCTTCCGAAACGGTTCTTGATGCTACGAAGAATGCGGTACATATAATGTTGGTCACCTTCAAATTGCAATACGGTGTCTACAATATGTTCCAGTACTTTCGGTCCGGCAATGCTTCCTTCTTTATTGATATGGCCGATTAAGATGACCGGCGTATTTGTTTCTTTGGCAAATTTCAAAATAGAGGCGGAACATTCACGCACCTGTACTAAACTGCCGGGAGAAGAGTCTATTGTTTCAGTGGAGATGGTTTGAATAGAGTCGATGATGACGAGATCGGGTTGTGTATTCTTTATATGTATATAAATCTGCTCCAATGAAGTTTCACAGACGATCAGGCACTCGGAAGAATTATGCGGGATACGGTCTGCACGTAGTTTTAATTGTCGTGCACTTTCTTCTCCCGAAATATACAATACTTTTCTGTCAGGCAGATGAAGTACGGTTTGCAACACCAAGGTAGATTTGCCTATCCCCGGTTCACCACCCAGTAAAACGAGTGAGCCCGGTACTAAACCACCTCCCAATACCCGGTTCAGCTCTTCGTCTTGCATATCAATTCGAGGCTCGTCTCCTCCGGTTATGTCATTCAGTGTGACAGGCTTGCTTTTTACGGGCTCCAGACCGGATACCGGTCTTTTATTTGCAGGTTCCTTGCGTACAACTTCTTCTACGTATGTGTTCCATGCACCGCAAGACGGACATTTCCCTACCCATTTGGGTGAATCCTGCCCACAGTTGGTGCATACATATACAGTTTTTTCCTTTGCCATATTCTTACGGGATAATTAAAACAGCACAACTTGAGGCTGAATTTGTACAAAGGTAAGGAAATAGTTCTGCATACCAATTATGGGCCAGATAAAAAAGTATTAAAGTTTTTTTCTCTTTTCAGAAGTAGCTGGATGTTTCAGGCTTTTCAAGGCTGCTTTCTTATCGAAATGAAAAATACCTGAACAAATGGAAAGATTATTCCGTTTTAGTTATTAAGACGTCTTATAAATTAAAGAACTAAAAAATAAAACTGAAATGAAGCGTATATTCTTTTTAATATTACTTGCCGTTATGTCAACCGGCATATATGCTCAAACCGATGATAAAGGATATAAGGAAGGGGCATGGGTACTGAATGGTGTTACCGGTCTGAATTTGTCACAAACCGCCATGACTAACTGGTCGGCCGGTGGTGAGAATGCCTTATCGGGAAACGCTTACCTGAATGGTTCGTTGACTCATAAAAATGGAAACTGGCTATGGGTGACTAATCTGATATTGGATTATGGCCTGTCCAAAACAAAATCGCAGGGAATGAGAAAGACTACCGATAAAATAGGCCTTTCTACCCAATTAGGATATTCCACTAATAATGTATGGTATTATACTTTAATGGGAGACTTGAATACACAATTTGCCAAAGGATACAACTATCCGGACAAGACTCACTATATCTCGAACTTCTTTGCACCGGCTTATTCTAATATCTCATTAGGTATGGAGTATCGCCCTAAGAGTAACTATTCTGTTTTTCTTTCTCCGGTTTCTGCAAAAATGACTTTTGTGGAAGATGATTATCTTTCGGAGATAGGAGCTTTTGGTGTGGATCCGGGAGATCGTTTCAAAATAGAATGCGGCGCTTATCTGAAAGGCAGGGCCGAGATGCCACTTATGGAAAATGTGAGCATGATTACAACAGCCGATTTCTTTACTCCTTACAGTAGCCAGTTTGGTAATGTGGATGTAAATTGGGATGTATTGATCAGCATGAAAATTAATAAGTTTTTGTCCGCCACCATCAATACGACTTTGAAATATGATAATGATGTGAAGACTTTTGAAGAGGATGGAACTAAAAGAGGGGCGAAAGTTCAGTTCAAAGAAATATTGGGGGTAGGTGTTGCTTATAATTTCTGACGGGGGATAGTTTCACCATAGATTACACAGATTCACAGATTATGTGGATTTACAACGGTTCACACGGATTATGACGATTGATACTAAAGAGTTAGTTCAACTAAATCTGTGTGAATCTGTGTAATCTGTGGTGAATCCTCCTGTTTTTCCTTCTTTTTCACCACTATTTTGTCTTATTTCTGCCTTAATAAAAAGTATTCTTATATTTTATCGCAAAAAAATGGGAAATTGTGATAGATTGTAGGAAATTGTTTTTATATTTGCATCGTTCAAATAAAAAACAGAAGAAGAACAATTATAAAATGACGATGTACTATCTCCATACAACCACCACATTAGGGATGGGGCACATGACAACTACAATGTCCACATCCACAACAATGACCCCTCGGGGTTAAGGATAGTATATGTGTTTCTACGTGATACACGCTTACGGACGTAAGCAAAACAAGCTTTTAATTTTATTTTTTTAGTGTAAACAGATGCAGTTTCTTTTCGTTGTCATGCTGAGTGAAACGAAAGTAGATCCTTTACCGGACTTGAAATGGTAAGAAGGGCAGAATGACAAAAGAAGCTGGAACAAAATAGATAATTGCATGAAAGTTATGAAATTCGGCGGAACATCCGTAGGTTCCGTGAACAGCATTTTAAGTGTCAAACAGATAGTAGAGGCAGTTGAAGAGCCTGTAATCGTAGTTGTATCAGCTTTGGGTGGTATTACTGACAAGTTAATCAATACTTCGCAGATGGCTGCCAATGGGGATTCCGCATACGAGAAAGAATACCGTGAAATTGTGAATCGTCATATTGAAATGGTATATACCGTAATTCCTGCAGGTAATGAGCGTACTGTTTTATTGGATAAGGTCAACGAATTGTTGAGTGAGCTGAAGGATATTTTTCAGGGAATTTATCTGATAAAGGACTTGTCGTCTAAAACGTCGGCTACTATTGTGAGTTATGGTGAGCGCTTGTCGTCTATTATTGTAGCTTCGTTGATAAAGGGTGCGGTATGGTATGATTCACGCAACTTCATTAAGACTGAAAAAAACATGCCAAGCATATTCTGGATTCCGAATTGACTACTTGCTTGGTTAAAGAAGCTTTTCAGAAATTACCGGAAGTGGCATTGGTTCCCGGATTTATTTCTACTGATAAGAACAGTGGTGAAGTGACCAATTTGGGACGTGGCGGTTCAGATTATACCGCTTCTGTCATAGCTGCGGCACTGAATGCGGATAGCTTGGAAATATGGACGGATGTGGATGGTTTCATGACGGCGGATCCGCGTGTAATCAGTACGGCCTATACCATTAATGAGTTGAGCTATGTGGAAGCGATGGAGCTTTGTAACTTTGGAGCGAAAGTGGTTTATCCACCGACTATTTATCCGGTATGTCATAAGAATATCCCTATTCTGATTAAGAATACGTTCAATCCTCAAGGCGAGGGAACTATCATAAAGCAGGAAGTTAATTCCGGTTCTAAAGCCATTAAAGGTATTTCATCCATCAATGATACGAGTTTGATTACGGTTACCGGCCTAGGAATGGTGGGAGTGATCGGAGTGAATTTCCGAATTTTTAAAGCATTGGCACAAAACGGAATCAGCGTGTTTATGGTATCGCAGGCATCTTCCGAGAACAGTACTTCTATCGGTGTGCGTAATCAAGATGCGGCGCTAGCTTGTGAAGTGCTGAATGAGGAATTCTCCAAAGAAATAGAAATGGGGGAAATCAGTCCGGTAGTTGCCGAAATGAATTTGGCCACCATTGCTATTGTCGGTGAGAACATGAAACATACACCGGGCATCGCCGGTAAATTGTTCGGGACTTTAGGCCGTAACGGTATTAGTGTGATTGCTTGTGCGCAAGGTGCTTCGGAAACCAATATCTCTTTCGTGGTAGAATCCAAGTCACTGCGCAAATCATTGAATGTGATTCATGATTCGTTCTTCTTGTCCGAATATCAGGTGCTGAACCTTTTTATCTGCGGTACAGGTACGGTAGGAGGCAGTTTGATAGAGCAAATCCGTTGTCAGCAACAAAAGTTGATGCAGGAACGCGGTTTGAAACTAAAAGTGGTAGGTATAGCCGATGGACATCATGCGTTGTTTACCCGTGCAGGCGTAGACTTGTCACAGTATAAGGAAGAGTTGGCAGAGAAAGGAATGCCTTCGTCCACCCAGGTGTTGCATGACGAGATTATAGGTATGAATATATTCAACTCTGTGTTTGTGGATTGTACAGCCAGTGCAGAAGTTGCATCCTTATATAAAGATTTTCTGATGAATAATATTTCGGTGGTAGCAGCCAACAAAATTGCTGCTTCTTCCGAATACTCCGTTTATAGTGAACTGAAACAAATAGCCCGTCGTCGCGGTGTGAAATTCTTGTTTGAAACCAATGTAGGAGCAGGGCTTCCCATTATCAACACAATTAATGACTTGATAAACAGTGGAGACAAGATATTGAAAATAGAGGCGGTATTGAGCGGTACGCTGAATTATATCTTTAATAAAATAAGTGCGGATATTCCTTTCAGTAAGACCATAAAAATGGCACAGGAAGAACGCTACTCGGAACCCGATCCGCGTATTGACCTGAGTGGCAAGGATGTAATCCGCAAATTGGTTATTCTGGCTCGTGAAGCCGGATATAAATTGGAACAGGAAGACGTGGAAAAACATCTTTTTGTACCGAATGATTTCTTTGCAGGTTCATTGGAGGAATTCTGGAAGAAAGTACCTTCTCTGGACGCGGATTTTGAATCACGCCGTCAAAAGTTGGAGGATGAAAACAAACGTTGGCGTTTTGTAGCCAAACTGGAAAATGGGAAAGGCAGTGTGTCTTTGCAGGAAGTAGACAGTAAACATCCGTTCTATGGCCTGGAAGGCAGCAATAATATAATTCTGCTTACAACCGAGCGATACAAAGAATATCCGATGATGATACAAGGATATGGGGCCGGTGCCAGTGTGACTGCCGCCGGAGTATTTGCCGATATCATGAGCATCGCTAATATTTAGGCTTATGAAACATATTATTATTTTAGGTGATGGTATGGCCGACTGGCCTGCTGAATCACTAGGAAACAAAACATTGCTGCAATACTCCAGTACACCCTATATGGATAAATTGGCTGCTATGGGACGTACCGGGAGATTGATTACAGTCGCTCCCGGATTTCATCCGGGTAGTGAAGTGGCGAATATGTCTGTTATGGGCTATAATTTACCGAAAGTGTACGAAGGTCGTGGGCCGTTGGAAGCAGCAAGCATCGGGGTGGAGTTGCAACCGGGCGATATGGCTATGCGTTGTAATATTATCTGCATCGAAGATGAGAAGATAAAAAATCACTCCGCCGGACATATCACTACCGAAGAAGCTGATGTGCTGGTTAAATATTTGGACGAGAAATTGGGTTCTGACCGGATTCATTTCTATACCGGTGTACAATATCGCCATTTGTTGGTGATAAAAGGGGGAAATAAACAATTGGACTGCACCCCACCCCATGATGTACCTTTGCAGCCTTTCCGTCCGCTCATGGTGAAGGCGGAAGTACCGGAGGCGCAGGAAACGGCCGGATTGATTAATAATCTTATCCTGGCTTCTCAGAAATTATTGGCAGATCATCCGATTAATCAAAAACGTATAGCCGAAGGCAAAGATCCTGCTAATAGTATCTGGCCTTGGAGTCCGGGCTATCGTCCGCAAATGGAACCTCTTTTCGAGAAGTATCCGGCCATACAGAAAGGATCTGTTATTTCAGCGGTGGACTTAATCAATGGTATAGGACATTATGCAGGATTACGCCGTATTGCTGTAGAGGGGGCTACCGGTTTATATAATACGAATTATGAGAATAAGGTTGCTGCGGCATTGGAAGCATTGAAGACGGACGACTTTGTGTATCTGCATATTGAGGCCAGTGATGAGGCCGGTCACGAAGGAGATTTTAAGTTGAAGCAGTTTACTATTGAAAATCTGGATAAACGTGCTGTAGGACCTATTTATGAAGCAGTGAAGGATTGGGATGAGCCTGTGGCTATCGCCGTGCTTCCGGATCATCCTACGCCTTGCGAACTCCGTACCCATACGGCCGAACCTGTGCCTTTCCTTATCTATTATCCCGGTATAGAACCGGACTGTGTGCAGACCTTTGATGAAGTGGCATGTGTGGAAGGCAGTTATGGAATATTGAAAGAAGATGAGTTTATGAATGAATTTATGAAAAAATAATGTGGCAGTTTGCTAATTTGCCCCAATGGCAATCCTCCATGTAAAGCCCTTGGCACATTAGCACATTAACACATTGAAAAATTGTTTACTATGAAATATTACAGTACGAATCACCAGGCTCCCGATGCTTCTTTGGAAGAAGCTGTAGTGAAGGGACTGGCTTCTGACAAAGGTTTGTATATGCCCGAGGCCATCAAGCCATTGCCGCAAGAGTTTTATGATCAGATTGAGAATCTGTCGTTTCAGGAAATTGCTTATCGCGTGGCCGATGCTTTCTTCGGTGAGGATGTTCCTGCTGAAACACTGAAGCAGATAGTTTATGATACATTGAGTTTTGATGTTCCTGCCGTAAAGGTAAAAGATAATATTTACTCTTTGGAACTGTTTCATGGTCCCACATTGGCATTTAAAGATGTAGGTGGACGTTTCATGGCCCGTTTGTTGGGCTACTTCATTAAAAAAGAAGGGCAAAAGCAGGTGAATGTACTGGTTGCGACTTCGGGGGATACCGGTAGTGCTGTAGCCAATGGCTTCCTCGGAGTGGAAGGTATTCATGTGTATGTGCTTTATCCGAAAGGAAAAGTCAGTGAAATTCAGGAAAAGCAGTTCACGACTCTGGGTCAGAATATTACAGCGCTAGAAGTGGACGGTACTTTTGATGACTGCCAGGCATTGGTTAAGAATGCGTTTATGGATGCTGACTTGAATGCACACATGAAGTTGACTTCTGCCAACTCCATCAATGTGGCTCGTTTCCTGCCACAGGCATTTTATTACTTCTATGCCTACGCGCAGTTAAAGAAAGAAGGAAAAGCGGATCATCTGGTAGTATGCGTACCTAGCGGAAACTTTGGTAATATCACCGCCGGACTATTTGGTAAACGCATGGGCTTGCCTGTCAAGCGTTTTTATTGCAGCCAATAACCGGAATGATATTTTCTACCAATACTTGCAGACCGGAAAATACAACCCTCGTCCTTCCATTGCTACTATTGCCAATGCAATGGATGTGGGAGATCCAAGTAATTTTGCCCGTGTACTGGCATTGTATGATAACAGTCATGCTGCCATAACAGCGGATATCTCTGGTGCGACTTATACGGATGAACAGATTCGTGAAACGGTGGGTGAGGTATATCGGGAAACCGGTTACTTGCTCGATCCGCATGGAGCCTGCGGTTATCGTGCTTTATCCGAAGGATTGTTCCCCTGCGAGACGGGTATTTTTCTAGAAACGGCACATCCGGCTAAATTCCTGGAAACTGTGGAAGGTATCATTGGTGACAAAGTGGAGATTCCCACCAAACTGCAAGAGTTTATGAAAGGAACTAAACAAAGTATTCCGATGGAAAAAGACTTTGAAAGTTTCAAAGGCTATTTGATGAGAGAATAGCTTTTAGAAATTCTGATAAGAGAGGGGGCCAAAAGTCCAAAGTAACTATCCAATGGTTCACCGTGGGGGCGGATTGAATAGTTACTTTGGGTTCATTTACATGAAGAACAAAAAAGTTCCGTCACAGCAACATGCTCATTACTAACCACTTTCTGTGTGAAGGTTTCTCAAATCCCCCTCAATCGGTGGTATGCTTCCGGCTATCGAATCCTGTTACGTATGTAACAAGAGCCTATTCCTATCATATTTTCACTCCGTTCCATTTGATATTTCACCCGGGTGAAGCAACTGTTTCACCTAGGCAGAAACGGCTGTTCACCTAAGTGAAATCGCCTCTTCACTCGAGTGAAGCAACAAATGCAGATGGACAAAAATACGCCTTATGACGCTCCCCTGCAAGGAAGCAACCGCAACTATGACACAGGGATTAGAACAACCAATATACGTCAAGTAGAATTTGGCAGCGGAGAATGGCAAACCGTTTCAGGGGAATTTAGAATATATTTGCACAGCATGTCGTTGATTTACAGAAAGATACTGTGCATAATTCGGAATGATTGATGCGTGTCTTTATTTTATTTCTTCCAGCAACTTTCCGAACGAAGTGAATGTCCGATGTTTCCCGTCCCGGGTGAGGTACAAGGCATCAGGGGCGATGACTTGTAGATGGGGCAGACCGGCAGGAGCGTTTTTGGCTTGCAGACAAGTATATCCGTGACGGTTCAGTGCGTTGATAGTCCAGTGCAGCAAGGTTTCATCTGTCGCTTCCACCGTTATTTCCTGCTTTCCATTCACGGTTGGATAGTAGATGCCATGATCATAATCGAACCGGATATTACTGTGTGAGAATAAGTTGTCCATCTGATGGCTTAGAATCATATCTTCCGTCACTCCACATTGCAATCCTTTCTCTTTAGACAACAGCCAAAGCTTGTCCGACAGGACTAGAGCTTGTTCTATATCATGGGTTGATAGCAGAATAGCCTTGTTTTGTTCCACGGCCAGTCTGTGCAGTAAAGTCATGATTTCTATTCGGCTTACTACATCCAGAAAGGCGGTTGGCTCATCCAGAATAATCAGTGGACATTCTTGTACCAATGCTTTGGCTATCATTACTTTCTGTCTCTCTCCGTCCGAAAGTTCGGCTGTATAACTTTGTGCTTTGTGAGTGATTCCTACGGCATTTAGGGCTTCTTGAATGATGGCATGGTCATGCCGGTGCAATCTTCCGAAGAACCCCGTGTGCGGCTGGCGTCCCAAAGCTACCAGTTCATACACGGTCAATCCTCCTGCTTGGGTCTTGTCCGTCAAAACCACGCCAATGGTACGGGAGCGTTCTTTTTCCGAATAGTGTTGTAAAGGTTTGTCCAGTAATTGTAAATCTCCGGCTAAAGAGGGTTGTGAGGCGGATAATGTACGAAGTAACGTCGATTTTCCGGCTCCGTTGGCTCCAAGCAGACTGGTCAGTTCTCCTGGGTAAAGCTCGAAAGAAAGGTGTTCGTGCACTTTCTTCTCTTCTTTATGGGTGCGATAACCTATACATAGGTCTGTTGCGGTGATAACAGCTTGCTTTTCCATTAGTTGAAATACTGGATTTTACGTTGGTTCACAATGACATAAATAATAATGGGCGCACCAATGACCGGGGTGACGGCGTTTAGCGGAATGATACCTGCTTCGCCCGGCAAAATACAGATAAAGTTACAAACTAGTGCAATCACTCCGCCGGTCAGCATAGTGACGGGCAGCAAGGAATTATGATTGGATGTTCCCAACATCAGACGGGCGATATGAGGTACAGCCAGTCCGATGAAAGAAATCGGGCCGCAGAAAGCAGTTGTTATTGCTGTCAGTATTCCGGTGGCGATAAGCAGCAGGTTGCGTGTACGGCGAATGTTGATTCCTAGGTTTTCGGCATAGCGTGTGCCTAGCAGCAAGGCATTCAGAGGTTTTATCAAGAGTATGGTAATCAGCAGCCCTGTCGCTGTAACCAGAGAGAAAAAGGGAAGCTGTTGTAAAGATACTCCTCCAAAGTTTCCCATTCCCCAAATCATGTAGGAATGCACTCCTTCTGCCGTGGAGAAGAAGTTGAGCAGGGAGATGGCAGATGAGGTGATGTATCCTATCATGATACCTATAATAAGCAGCATAATGCTGTTTTTTATCAAAGTGGAGAAGAATAGAATGATTCCCATCACCAGCATGGATCCTATAAACGCTCCGATAATGACGGAAATAAAACCGGATAAAGTAAATACTCCGGCGGTGATTGTTCCTGCACCTGCCAGCATGACCAGAGCAACTCCCAGACTTGCCCCTGAACTGATGCCCAAGATGGAAGAATCGGCCAGGGGATTATTGAAAGTCGTTTGCAACATCAGTCCCGATGAGGCTAATGCCATTCCACAGAGTAAAGCCGTAACCGCTTGCGGCAGGCGGGATTCCCAGACAATAAAACTCCAACTCGCCTTTTCTACTTCATTGCCTGTAAGGATATGCCACACCGCCTCGGCAGGGATGTTTACCGAACCGAACAACAGGTTGGCTCCTGTCAATGCAAGGATGAGGAGGAGCAGTATGATACCGTATTTCGTTCCTTTATTCTTCAAAATCACTCCGCTAATTTAGTGAAATATTTTAATTCATACCCTTCTAAAAGCGTAGGATGGAATATTTTTATCAAATCTTTCAGCAACCGGTCGGGATGGAAAGGGGAATCTTCGTAAAAGTCTACCTTCCCTGTGTTGCATCCATAAATGTTGCGTTCCTTGAATGCGCGGAAACCGGTGTATGGAGCATAGTCCTGCTCCAATTCCTTATAAGTCTTGTCAATGGCCTGATTATATTTGATGAGCCAAAAGTCTGCATTCTGCCCTTTGTCAAACACGGTTTCGAAGGCTAGGGGAACAGAACCGCTATGCTCGTCATTGGCAAACACATAATTTGCCCCGGCATCCGCATAAATCCGTGCGGAGGTGCTTTTCCCTCCCGGAACATACCATGCCGAACCATTCTTCAGTTCGCTGATAACGCTCGGTGCAGATGAAAGGGGAGCAACCAATGCTTTCAGCTCATTATAGTTTTTTCCACCTCGGCAAACAAGCTGTCCGCTTTTTGTGCCTCACCGAACAGAGGCCGTAGAAACGCATCCATTCGGCACGTCCCAATGCCGAAGTTTCCATGTAGTCTGCACATTCGATAATGGGGATGTTGAGTTTCTCCACCCGTCCGTATCCGCCACTGTTCTCAAAAGGGGAGAGCATAATGGCATCGGGATGCAGGTCGATTATCTTTTCTATATCCGGGTTCATTCCATTCCCTACATCGGCGATGCTTCCTGTGCGGCAGCCATCCTGCACTTCTTGCAGTTTGATATACTTCAAATCGCAGACTCCTCCAATACTTTTCAATGCACCAATCTGGTTGAGCAATCCGCAATGTACGGATGAGTAAACAACGGCCTTACTCAATGGCGTGCGGACAAGTGTCCCTTCCGGCAAGTCGGCAGGCAGGGACTTTTTTTTTGTCAACCAAGACATAGGTGTGCAGTATCCGGGTCGTATCCCATGGATTGCGCAGACGGGCAATGGTATAGTCTTCGGTTGCAGACAGGCTGAGGTTTTCTGCATAACGCAAAGGGATTGCTTTTTCTGCTTCTATTACAGAAGAACTCTTGCTTTTTCCGCCGCAGGAGGAAAGAAGGGCAAGTAAGAAGATGAATAGGATTACTTGTTTCATGTTATTTTTTATAATATCCGCCGGTTTTACGGGAACCTTTGTATTCTATTAATTCTTTATCTTTCAGTGATCGTAAATAACGCTCTGTCGTAGCAGCTCCTTTTTGGATATATTCTGCAATTTCATATCCTTTTGCACCGGGTTTCTTTTCCAAGAAGGTGAGGATAAGGCTTTCAAGTTCGTTTATTCCCTCATTTATTCCCTCATTTATTCCCTCATTTATTCCCTCATCTTTGTTTACTCCCTCATCAGCGATTCTGTCTATTACTGAAATGAACTGCATACCTACCGGCTCATTAATGAATTTTATATTCGGCTCTTCTTGAAGTGCACGTATAATCCCCGAGCCCAGCCCGCGATAAGGCATCGTTTTAGCACAGAAATTAGCAATGAAAGGATTGCGTACTACGGCGCTTCCCAGTTTGATGCTTTCCACCGTCAACCCATCGGGAAGGCATCCCGGGCTGATAATCTCTACACGGTTATCAAAAATGAGTAATCTTATCGGTGCATTACGCGTATAATCACGATGTACCAAGGCATTCTGCAAGATTTCTTCTAATGCCACTTCTGATATTTCCAGTTTTCCGATAGAATTAAATCCTTGTCCTGCCTGTATATTATGAAGATTTGCTTTCAGAAAAGACATTCCCTTTTCAAATAATTCGGGCAGTGTGCCGGTGATATCTTTACTGTCCCGATAGTTGATACCTCCTATATCGTTACCAAAAAAAGAAACAGCTTTGATGACAAAAGTTGGACGGTACTGCTGAGGGTCTTTGCCGAAGAACAGCAGGCCTGCCAAAGTCATTCTGTCCTCTTTCATGATATGAAGGTTGTGTAAAAGTTCTGTGTATAGAATACCGAATGAATCTTTTTCGCGACCATATTCTTTGCGGATAAAGTTGTCCAAAGCATATCCGTTGATATCTTTTTCGGAAGTGAAAGGAATGGGTTGCTCGTCAGCGTACAGTATGCCGGAGCATTGGAATAAACGCATAATTTCACTATTCTCCATTACTTTGCGCTTATCCGCCCCTTGTTTAGTCCAGATTATCCCGTTCAAATCCTTGTAAGGTTTGTTATCACCTTCTGCTATGTGGGCGATAAGAAGGGAACGTTCATCTACAATAACGGTTTCCGTCTGTATATAGATAACCGGGCGAAGCAAGTTAGTGGCTATATTGGCCAAGATAGAATTGAGTTGCTGGATTTCCTGATAAGACAAGCCGATGATTTCTCCCGTTTTGTCTTTTATGCCGAATAGTATCATTCCACCACGAGCATTGGACATAGCTACCATTTCGGCGGCAATACTGTCTTGGTTGGGAAAGCATTCCTTGAATTGTACCGTACTGGTTTCTCCACATTTTATAATGAGCTGTAATTCTTTGCTGTTCATTTTTCTAGGTTTGTTTGTGAATCCTGTACAAAAGTACGGTAAAAAAGTGAGGAAAGTTTTATGAGATTATTTAATTTATGAGGGAAATAATTGTAGTTTTGCTTCCTTCATCAAAAGTGAAGAGAAGCAAAACCATATTTTATTATTTCAGTAAGAAGGTTAATCCGCATGGACCTACCCCTACATTGTATTTGTTTGTAAATTTGCCGTTTGCCGAATATTCGTTTACATAGCCATCAGTGGTATAACTTGGCCATCCTCCAACCATATTGTAAGAACTGATATAAATGTTTCCGGTAAATGGATTGACTGCGATGCCACAAGGGCTATCAACAGGTTGATCTATTAAATTTTTTGTTTCATTTCCTGTTTTTGTATCTATACTGAAATAAGTATTTGCCGTTGCGCCATAAGGAGCATTGATAAGGTAAAGGGTATTATCTTTTACAGTCATTAATGTTGCTTCCGTTACATCTGTAACAACATTCATATTGTCAATTTTTTGTACTTTAGCTGATATGTCATTATAATTACCCATTGCTAAGACATATACGTTTCCTTCCGTAGTAGAACAAATTTTAGTGGGATTTAGTCCTACGGGTATTCTTTTTGCTTCTGTAAATGTCTTTAGGCCTATTTTAGAAACACTTTTTCCATTTGCATAATCTGCACCGTAATTCATTCCGTCTGAGTTAGCAACATACAGGTAGCCGTTGGCCACTGTCATCTCTTCTGGATTTGGACCAACGTTTAATGTTGCATCGATAGTTAGACTAAGGGTGTCGATACGGGAAACGTACCCATCATACATAGAAACATATACTTTTCCATTAGCAGCTATAATATCACGTGGACCTTCCCCTTGAGTGGATGTCGGAACAATCTGTTTGATGGATTTAGCTGTATTTTTGTCTACTATTTCTATAATATTTGAACCATATATGGCAATATACATTTTCGAACCGTACACTATTGCATCTTGAGGGGTACTTCCCAAACTTCTTTTGTTTATGTCAAAAAATACATTATTGCTTGCTGTTCCTTTTTCAAAGTTAATAAAAGTAAAGTGTTCCATTAACATTGTTGCTAAGATTACCTGCATTAATAACGTACAAGCCTGTTGCCTCGGTTGGCGAAGTTACTTCGGGAGTCGTGTCGGGTTGTGAAGAAGGGTCTTCTTCCGGATCTCTAGGAACTTCGATCTCATTGTCATCATCGTTACAAGCACAGAACAGCGGAGCTATACTAAATAAGGCTGCTGCAAAAAATAAATGTTTGAATTTCATACTTATATAATTTTTAAAAATGAATACTGCAAGTTAGTTTATAGCTTCTACCCGGCATCGGGTAGCTTTTCACTATGTCATATTGTTTATTTCCCAAATTGATAATATCTCCCCGAAGATTGTATGTAAACTTCTTTATCTTGAAGCTGCGGTATAATGAAAGTCCGTATTCTATATATCCATCCATTTCATTACTTGGACGATTTTCGGAAGCAATATATCGTTTGCTCACACCTGTAGCATGAAGAGAAGCATTTATGAAAGGATTTTCCAAGGCTAAAGAAGCACCTGCGCTATGACGTGGGGTATATGCAATCTGATGTTTGTAATATACGACTTCCGGGTCTGTTTTATCTACTGCATATTGATAGGTATAGTTTCCAGTCAATAGTAAGGAATAATGTTTTGCAAGTTGGAAAGTGGTGTTTATATTGGCATCTACTCCCCAAATTTCTACTTTGCCTAAATTTTACCATATTCCAGATAAACATATTATAGGGCATTGCCACAATTTTATCTTTTACCTTATTATAATACCCATCCAATGTCAGACTGATTGCTGGTAGCCAGCTTGTAAAGTTGTTCTGGTAAGTGATACCTATATTATATTGTTGAGCCTTTTCGGGACGAAGATCACGGCTACCCATCCGGTCAAAGTAGTTTTCAGAAAAAGTAGCCACTCTGAATATGTCTTTATAGGAAGCCCGAAGGTATAGCTGTCCGTCTGTACAAGGTTTCCATGAAAAAGAGAAGGAAGGGGATAATTTTCGCCGGTTCTCAGCTCCGTTTCCTTCTTTTGCACCATTAAGATATATCGATCCGAGTAGTATGGCAACAGCTGTTATGTTATCAGTTTGATATCGGAGAGTTGCTGTTTGTAATATAGAATGCCGGTAAGGGCTTGTATTGTTAGGAGTATTGGCATTTAGGTTATTATATATGTAATCTGCCGCATAAACCATGCTCCAGTGACTAGTCGGAGTATATAGTAATGCTCCTGATGTATAGTATTCTCGTTGGAAATAACGGTCGTTTAATTCTCCTCCGGGGTATTTTCCTCCTTCATCGTGGTAATGAGATTGGCTCCAGTTAAATTTCCCATTGATTAACAAAGAAAGATTATTTTCCCAATAAGTACGGTAATGTACTTGTGAAAAGAAATTTCGTTCGCGTAACTTCTCACGGCTTTTCGCGTTGTAAAGAATGACTGCACCGGGTAATTGCTGATTTGTATCGTAATAATAAATCTTTCCGTTCAGTGTGCTTCTGTTATTAGGGCTGATGTAAAGATTCAGTTCTCCTCTGTAGGTTTGAATGTTGTTGTTATAGCGTTTTTCTTTGGAAACATAATCTCCGTTGACTAAAGTGAAAGGATATAGGTTATCTGCCCTCATAAATTCACCAGTGGTAGATGCTGAAATCTTTTCGTTAAACTTTTGTTCGTAGCGGATAAGGGGATTAATCATCCCGAAAGAACCTGTCTTTATCTGTCCCGTCAAGTGATTTTTTTTGTTTGAAAAATCCGGGGATATGCTTTGTAATTTTAAGGCGGCAGCAGAAGCAACTGTACGTGCCGGTACAAAAATATCTTCATTGTCCCCAATGGTCAGTGAAATTTGCTGGATATTGTCAATAGAGAAACGAGACAAGTCTATTTGTCCGCTTTGACAATCACTGAGTGTAACCCCGTCATAAACTACGGCTGTATGTTTGGCTCCTAAACTCCGAACGGAGATAGTTTTCATTCCTCCTGCACCCCCATAATCCTTTATGTTGACTCCTGAGAAGCGACGTAAAGCATCAGCAATATCCGTAATGCCTTGTTGTTGCAATTGCTTCTTGTTGAGTTGTTGGAAGGGACTGCTACTTTTAACCTGTTGCTTGGTACGTTCAGCCGTAACCGTAACTTCGTCTATTTTATGCACTTTCCCGGTAATGGAATCTCCTTTCTCCTGTGCCTGTATTTCAAGCGGCAATAGGATAAAGCTGCAAAGCAGACAAAGCCATAGCTTATAAGCCTGGTTATTTCCTTTCATTTAAAAAAACATATTAATGAATAAATACCGCATTCTTACCGCTGCTCTTTCCTCGAAAGCGACGGTCGATGACTTTACGTTTTGCAGGTCTTCTGACTTACTCCTGTTTACTTGCCTTCCCACCTTAATTATATATACAGGCAGTGGCGTGAGTGGATAAGTAAACCTATCCCCTTATAGGGGTAGATGGAGCTCACAGCAGCGGGACTGTTCAGGACTTGCACCTGATTCCCTTTTCATCCGCTTCCTCGCATCAGTCGGAGGTACGCGGAACAAAACGTGGCAAAGATAGTTTGTTTGGATGAATAAGAAAAGGGAAATGATAAAAAATCCTTTTTTGAAATTAGTTGCAGATTTATTTCTTTCCCAGCAAAAGTAGGCGTGTGTAACGGTTCTTTTTTAGTGGCAAAACTAGTTGATTCTATCCATGTTGAAGATAAAATGAAATAGTATTGAATAAAATAAAACTGATGCTTAACAACATTCAAATATTGATTCGCTTTATTCAATATAATCACTATATTTGTTAAATGAATAATCTTAAAATACGTAATAGATGAAACATTTGAATTTTATTTTAGCCGGTTTATTTTTCCTGTGCGGTCTTTGTTGTCGGGCACAGGTGCTTCCTTTGGAAGAAAATGTGGTGTTGAACACCAAGGAAGGACAAATCAAAGGAAAACTGCTTTTGCCCGGTGGGGTGAAAACCTGTCCGGTGGTGCTTATTATAGCCGGATCCGGACCTACGGATATGGATGGTAATTCAGCCATTGGCAATTTGAGGAATAATTCGTTGAAGTTCCTGGCAGAAGGCTTGGCGGCAAACGGCATCGCTTCCTTGCGCTTTGACAAGCGGGGGATAGGAACCAGTGCGTCGGCTGGTAAGGAGGAAGCGAAACTTCGTTTTGAAGATTATGTGAACGATGTAACTGGCTGGATTGATTACCTGTCGAAAGAGAAACGTTTTACGACGATCACGGTGGCAGGACATAGCGAAGGGGCGCTGATTGGAATGTTGGCCTGTCAGAACCGGCCGAAGGTGAAAGGCTATATCTCGATTGCCGGTGCGGGTCGTCCTGCCTACGAGATTATAGAGGCGCAAGTGACCGCTCAACAGAATCCGGAAGCGGTGCGGAAAGAGGTGGCATCCATTAACGGGTCTTTGAAAAACGGCAAGGAAGTGAGTGACGTGCCGGCTTATCTGCAATCATTGTATCGGGCTTCTGTCCAGCCTTATTTGATTTCCTGGTTCAAGTATAATCCCCGGACGGTGATTGCTTCCGTCAAAGTGCCGGTCCTCATTGTTCAGGGTAAAAATGATATTCAGGTATCGGTGGAGGATGCCGAATTTCTGAAAAAGGGTTGCCCGGCTGCCGAGCTGCTTTTGATTGATAAGATGAACCATGTGCTGAAAGATTGTGAGTCAAAGGCCGTACAGCAGCAGATGCTTACTTATGGGAATCCTTCTCTACCGGTGAACAGTGCTTTGATAGCTTCTGTCAGTACATTTGTGAAAAAACTGAAATGATATGGGAGAAATAAAGAAACGTTTGCCGTTGCAATGCCCTGCGTGTAATGCACCGTTGAGGGTGGGTAGGCTTTTCTGTGGAGAATGCCGCACGGAAGTGTGCGGAGATTTTGAACTGCCTGTGCTGGCACGGCTTTCAGATAAAGAGCAGCAGTTTATTCTTGCGTTTGTCAAATCGAGCGGAAGTTTGAAGGGCATGGCGAAAAGTATGGGGGTCAGTTACCCTACGGTGAGAAATATCTTGGACGATTTAATTGATAGACTTTCTAAAATGGATGAGTAATGGGAAATAAAAATAGGCAAAGCGGTGAATCAGTTTATACAGATTGCCGGTATGTGGGCATTGGTATGGGGAGCGTTGGGGGGCCTCATTTCGGTCCGGTCCCAATCCTGCCTGGTGGTGTTATGCGGCAGAGCATCTGATTGTGTGGCTGTTGTGCCATATGTTGATAAATCATTTTTATGGATAAAATAAAAAAGAGGATGCAAAAAGTCTTGTTGGAGCTTTGACATCCTCTTCTATGTTATACTGATGCGTTATTTAATCTTTTCTCGAATCTTGCTAAGATAGGCACGCATCCCCGCAGCATCTTTCTTGTTGATGATATCCAATAGCTCATTTAATTCTGTACGGATACCTTCTACCTGTGCCGGGGTGCGGGGATTGAATAAAATTTCCTGCAACAGGTAGTCGTCTTCGCTTAGTACTCCTTTGGCTATCTTCATGTGGCGTTTGAAAGTAGTACCGGGAGCGTCCTGATGCTTCATCACTGCCGCAAAAACAAAAGTGGAAACAAAAGGGATAGACAGTGAATAGGCCACTGTCTCATCGTGCTCGTCGAAGGTATATTCAAAGATATTCAGACCAAGGTTTTGGTATAAGTCTTTGAAGAAGATTTTACCCAAATGGTCGCCTTCGCTGATGATGATGGCATTTTCGGTGCTCAGTTTGTCTAGGTTGGCAAATGTGGGACCGAACATGGGGTGAGTAGACACATAACGGAATCCGCATTGGTCATAAAATTCTTTCAGTCCGGTCTTTACCGAGGCAATATCGCTGATGATGCAATCCTTAGGGAGAGCAGGCAATACTTGGTGAAAAGCATCCAGTGTATATTTCACGGTTGCCGCATTGATAACCAGTTCGGGCTTGAATTCTTCAATCTCTTCGAGTGTGGTATATCGGTAGGTATTGTAAACAAAACGAAGGCGTTTCGGGTCTACATCAAATACGGCGGTTTCGTGCTGGAAGCTCAATACATCGGTAAAGAAGGAGCCCATTTTACCGGCTCCTAAAATTAATATTCTCATCGGTTTACTTATTTATGATTTCCATTTGTTGCCTTACGCTTTCTTCGTGGATGGCTTCGAATACTTTTTTAATGAAATCTGAGTCCATGCCGCACAGTGAGCCTTGTGCACCGCGCTTGTCTAGAATTTCATTGTAACGGCCTGTCTGCAGAATGGTCATATCATGTTCTTTCTTGAATGTACCGATTTCACGGCAGACACGCATACGTTTTGCCAATACCTCGATAATCTCATTGTCGCAATCATCGATTTGGTTACGCAGTTCGCCCAGGTTTTCGGTGGTTTGGGTTTCTTTGCGGATGACTAGCAGATTTAGGATATAGTCCAGCACATCGGGAGTGACTTGTTGGGCGGCATCGCTCCATGCACAGTCGGGATTGCAGTGTGATTCTACGATTAAACCGTCAAAACCTAAGTCCATCGCCTGCTGGCAGAGGGGAGCTACCAACTCGCGCTTGCCACCGATATGGCTGGGATCACAGAAAATCGGTAGTTCGGGAATGCGGCGACGCAATTCGATAGGGATATGCCATTGAGGCAGGTTACGGTAAATCTTTTTATCATAAGAAGAGAATCCGCGATGGATAGCACCCAGTTGCTTCAAACCTGCATTATTGATGCGCTCGAAAGCTCCAATCCACAATTCAAGGTCAGGGTTGACAGGGTTTTTAATCAATATAGGAATGTCCACACCTTTCAGAGCATCAGCAATTTCCTGCACGGCAAACGGGTTGGCAGTGGTGCGTGCGCCAATCCAAAGCACATCAATACCTGCCTTTAAACATTCGTAAACGTGTTTGGCTGTAGCCACTTCGGTGGCAACATACATACCGGTTTCCTGTTTCACACGTTTCAGCCATGCCAGGCCATCTACACCGATGCCTTCGAAACCTCCCGGTTTGGTACGCGGTTTCCAAATGCCGGCACGGAAAATCTTGATGCCTTTATTGGCCAGCATGAGAGCTGTATCCATAACTTGCTGTTCTGTTTCGGCACTACATGGGCCGGCGATAATCATCGGGCGTTTTTTTTCAATTCCCGGAAGTTCGATGGGTTTTAAATCTAATTCCATAATCTGATATTTTGTTTTGTTACATTATCTTTTTAATTCTTTCCAGTGCTTCAGCCAGTTTTTCTTCTTTGGCACAGAGGGAAATACGTATATAGCGTTTGCCGTTACTGCCGAAGATGAAACCCGGAGTGATGAACACACGTGCTTCGTGCAAAACTTTTTCGGTCAGTTCTTCCACGTCATTGTAAGATTCGGGAATACGTCCCCAAAGGAACATACCTACCTGATTGGGATCAAAGCTACAACCGAGTACTTTCATAATCTCTTCTGCCAGTTGGCGGCGGCGGCTATATACATTGACGTTCGCTTCTTCGTGCCATTCCACACTATTGTTGTAAGCTTGTGCGGCGGCCAGTTGCATGGGGCGGAAAGTTCCTGAATCAATATTACTCTTTATTTTCAATATCCATTGTACAAACTGCGCATTGGTGGCAAGCATTCCCACACGCCAGCCGGGCATATTGTGGCTCTTGCTCATAGAGTTGAACTCGATACAGCATTCTTTGGCTCCGGGCACATTGAGAATACTCAGTGGTTTTTTGTTCAGAATAAAGCTGTATGGGTTGTCGTTTACAATCACAATATTATGGCGGCGTGCAAAGTTTACCAGCTTTTCATAAAGTTCCATCGTGGCGTTCGCTCCGGTCGGCATATTGGGATAGTTGGTCCACATAATCTTGACGCGGCTCAAGTCCATCTTCTCCAGTTCATCAAAATCGGGTTGCCAATGGTTGTCTTCGCACAGGTTGTAGTTCACAATCTCACTGCCCAATATTTTATTTAAAGAGGTGTAGGTAGGATATCCCGGATTGGGAACTAATACTTGGTCACCAGGATTGACCAATGCCAACGTCACATGCAGGATACCTTCCTTGGAACCGATCAGAGGCTGGATTTCTGTCGCCGGATCAAGATCGACGTGATACCATCGTTTATACCAGTCGGCCATAGCTTTGCGTAGTTCGGGGATGCCGACAGTAGGTTGATATCCGTGAACATCGGGGCGTTTTGCTTGCTCGCACAGTACTTGCACGGTTTTTTCCGAAGGGGGCATGTCAGGGCTTCCGATGCCCAAACTGATTACATTCTTACCTTCGGCATTCATTTGTGCCACTTCTTTCAGTTTACGGCTGAAGTAGTATTCGCTAACATTCGCCAGACGGTTTGCCGGCTGAATATTATATGGTTGATGTTCCTTCTGCATATTCTCCTAATATTTTAAGTTCTTTTGTCAATGGTGAAACGGCGTCGATAGATTGCTTGTATCTTAAATAATCATTGAAGATCACGTCTACGTAGAACAGATATTCCCATTCTCGGCCTATAATCGGTAATGATTGAATCTTGGTCAGGTTTATTTTATAGAAAGAAAAGATAGAGAGCACTTGCGACAAGCTTCCTTCGTTGTGAGGGAGGGAGAAAACGATGTTGGCTTTGTTTACTTTCGAACGTTCACGTAAGTCATCGGCTTTCCATGGGTCGGCCACTACAAGGAAACGCGTGAAGTTGTGTTTGTTTGTTTCGATGCCTTCTTCCAATACTTTCATTCCGTATAGATCGGCGGCATATTTGGAACAGATGGCGGCATGACCTTTCAAGTTTTCCCGTTTGATGGCTTCTGCACTTCCTGCTGTATCTTCCGTTTCTACTATCTTCAGTTTCGGATGTTGCATCAGGAACTCTCGGCATTGTGCCAAGGCAACGGGGTGGGAGTTTACTTCGGTCAATGTATTCCAGTCATCGTCGGGCAGACACATGAAACTGTGCTTGATGCGTAGTTTGTGTTCTCCGATAATGGTCATTCCACTTTCGCGCAGCAACTCATAGTTATGCAACAAGCTTCCTGCAATGGTGTTCTCGATAGCAAGCATACCAATGACATTGCTATCCTGTTTCATATTCGAAAAGATTTCTTCGAATGTGGAGCAGCAGATTAGTTCGATTTCTTCACCTGGGAAGAATTTGTGGGCGGCAATGTCATGATATGAGCCCGGTACACCTTGTATTGCTATCTTTTTCATTCGCTATTGTATTATAAAAAAATCCCGCTTCTGCCGGAAGCGGGATTTCGTTGTTATTATCACATTGATTTATTCGTTGTTTAACGTATACATACAAATTCCCGCTTCACTTTGTTGCTAAAGTAAAAGTAATAAAAGAAGAAAAAGTATGTATTGTATAATGCTTTCATTTTGTTCTTATTGTTATTGAATACGCTGCAAAAGTAATATATTTCTAGCAAAAACAAATAAATAAGAAGTTTTTTTTCAAAATTTTTTTTTTTAGACAGTGCCTGTTTGGCTCCTGCTTTCCATAATTCCCGGCATCTGTTGTAAAGCCCAATCTACTAATCCTTCTATATGTGGTATTAAGCTTTTCCCTCTTTCTGTCAGTTCATATTCTACTCGTGGCGGAACTTCGGCATATACTCTCCGGCTCACTAGTCCGTCAGTTTCCAGTGTGCGCAGGGTTACAGTCAGCATGCGTTGTGAGATATCGGCTATTGTCTTATGAATATCGCAAAATCGCATGGTTCCGTTAGCATTTAATGTGATAAGAACTAGCATAGACCACTTATCACCAAGCCTGCACAATACATTCCGTACAGGACAATTATCATCCGGATGAAAATTTTTCATTTTTTAATATTTCCTATTTCCTTGTCGTTCAACAATGGTTACCTCTATGTAAGTTCCTTATCTACAGGTGCCTTCTTGTTTTTTGGAAGAAGGATACTTACATTTGTATCACAAAAGTAATAAACTTACTAAAGATAACTATTGTTTTACTAGATAAATTTATTGTTTCACTTATAATTAGTTAAGATTATGGCAAAGAAAGTAGCTGTTTTAGCAGTAAATCCGGTGAACGGATTCGGTTTGTTCCAATATTTGGAAGCGTTTTTTTGAAAATGCTATATCCTATAAGGTGTATGCAGTGGCGGAAACAAAGGAAATTAAAACAAACTCGGGTATTGAATTGGTGGCCGATGATGTGATTGCAAATCTTATAGGGCATGAGGATGATTTTGATGCTTTGGTTTTTGCCTGTGGGGATGCGGTTCCTGTATTCGCTCAAAATGCGGATAAGCCTTATAATGTGGACTTGATGTCGGTCTTGAAAGCATTTGCTGGGAAAGGAAAGATCCTGATAGGTCATTGTGCTGCAGGCCTGTTGTTTGATTTTGCTGGAATTACAGAGGGAAAGAGATTAGCTGTGCATCCTTTGGCAAAACCGGCTGTAAGTAAAGGGATGGCTACTGATGAAAAATCGGTTGTTGATGGTAATTTTTATACAGCACAAAGTGAAAACTTTGTTTGGACAATGATGCCTCAGGTAATTGAAGCCTTGAAAAAATAAGGGAATTAATGTCGCCCAATGTAGAAATTTCCTATATTTGGGCGACAATTCCTAAAAATAGAAACAATGAGATACAATTTTGATAAAGTGATAGATCGCAGCGGTACGTCTGCTGAGAAAGTAGAAGGGCTGAAGCATATTTGGGGACGTACGGATTTGATTCCTTTATGGGTGGCTGATATGGATTTTGCCACAGCTCCTTTTGTAACAGATGCTATCCGTAAACGTTGCGAAAATGAAGTTCTAGGGTATACAGGTAAACCAGATAGCTATTATAATGCGATTATAAACTGGGTAAAACAGCGTTATGATCTGGTTGTGGCCAAGGAAATGATAAATTTTGTTCCCGGCATTGTACCAGGTATCGGTATGGCTATGAATTGTTTTACTCAGAAAGGGGATAAGGTAATGATTCAACCTCCTGTTTATCATCCTTTTGCATGGGTTACTACTCGTAATGAGCGCACTTTGGTTACCAATCCGTTAAAATGGGAAAACGGCATGTATCGTATGGATTTGGATACTTTTCGTGAACAGATTAAAGGTTGTAAGCTGTTTATTTTATGTAATCCTCATAATCCGGGTGGCGTTGTGTGGACTGAAGCAGAGTTACGAGCGATAGCTGATATCTGTTATGATGAGAAAGTATTGGTCTTCTCGGATGAAATTCATGCGGATTTGACTTTACCTCCTCATACACATCGTCCTTTTGCTACTGTCAGTGAAAAGGCTCGAATGAACTCTGTTACTTTTATGTCTCCTAGCAAGGCTTTTAATATGCCGGGACTATCTGCCTCACATGCTCTTATTTTTAATGAAGATTTGCGTAAACGTTTTCCGTATCTATATGGATGCCGGTGAGTTGGATATGGGACATGTCTTTGCTTTTCTTTCTGTTGAGGCTGCTTATAGTCATGGTACGGAATGGCTTGACCAATGTTTGGCATATATACAAGGAAATATAGATTTTGTAGACGATTTTTTGAAAAATCATGCACCTAAAATCAAGGCCATTCGTCCGGAGGCTTCTTATTTAGTTTGGCTGGATTGCCGTGAACTGAAGTTGAGCCAGAAAGATTTGAATGAATTCTTTGTAGATAAAGCGCATTTGGCATTGAATGACGGGGAGATGTTTGGTAAGGAAGGTATTGGCTTTATGCGTTTAAATGTGGCAAGTCCGCGTTGTATCATCGAAAAGGCGATGAAACAACTGGCGGATGCTTATCAACTATATATAAAGTGATTATTTTAAGTATTGCGTCTTGAAAATATTCACGCATAAAATGAAGATGGATAACAATAACGGTCCGAATATGACACCCATGAATCCGAATAAAGAAAGTCCGATGACTACTCCAAAAATGGTGATGAGTGGATGGGTGTCTGCCATCTTCTTTTGCAGAATAAAACGGATGAGATTATCAATGTTTGTTACAATTAATCCACAATAAAGAAGTAATCCGATGGCATGTGTCCAATCTCCTGAAAGAGCAAGATAGGCAGCTAGCGGGAACCATACCAATGCTGTTCCTACAATAGGAATGACGGTGGCAAAGCAGGTCAGGAAGCCAAACAATAGCGCGCTGGGTACATCAAATAAATAGTAACCTAATGTAGCTATTCCTCCTTGAATGACTGCTAGTAAGGGAATACCTATCGCATTACTCCTTACAATCATATTAATTTCTTTCAGTACATTTTTTTTGTTTGTATCGCTGAAAGGAAGTAACTCATAGATATATTTTTCCATTTGAATTCCGCCAATTAGCATGAAATAGAGAACAAAGACCAATACGAAAGCATTAACGGCAAAGCTACTGATACTTCCCATCAGAAACTGTCCGATGGCAGGAAGAATTGAGGCTATGGATGAAATGTTTTCCGCATTTAGTAAGTCATATCCCGTCTTGGTATGGAGCCAATCGGCAAGATTGGTTACCGTATGGATAAAACCTGTCGTATCTACGTTTACCGTCTGTAATTTATTGATCAATAACCATACGGCCAATGATAAAGGTACAAGAAAGCACATAATAGCTTCTATCAAGAGTAAAATGGCTGTAATGCTTTTTTGAAATGCTTTTCTTGGGTAAGATAAAACATTTGTTTTCTTACCATAATGTAAATGGTGCATGCTCCTAAAATACCTCCCATGAAAGGAGACATTTTTATAAATAAAATAAGTCCTAATCCCAGTATAATGGTGATAAGGGAGTATTTCCAATATTGTTCTTTTACGCTCATGTGTTTTTTGCTTATTTTGTATATAAATAAACAATAAAACGAATTGAAATGTTCCGCTTTTAAAACGGAACATTCTTAGTCATGTTTTCATAATTATTGTATTGACCGCTAATATTAATTTCATTTTCAGGAGCCAGTTCTATTGCTTTCTTCATATCTTCCACAGATCCGTCTTTGTCTCCTTTAAGTAATTTGATACGTCCTCGTTCATGATATGCTTTGGCAAAGTTTGGATTGATTTCAATGGCTTCATCATATATAGCCAATGCTTTGTCAAAATCTTTGTTTGCCAGATATAGTTCGCCTGACAGGATATAGGCCTTTTCATTGAACGGATTGAGTGACAATACTTGATTAAAACATTCTTGTGCTTGTTCCGGTTCATTGGTGGCGGCTAGAATTTCTCCTTTCAAGAGCAAGGCTTGTTCGTCGTCGGGATTGAGGCTGAGTAACTTTTGTATATCTTCAGCAGCATCTTTTGCTTGTTTCATTTTCCAAAGTACTTCAGCGCGTAGCTGGTATGCTTCGGTATAATCTTCTTTCAATACGATAGCTTTAGTCAGCATGGCAATGGCAGTGATATCATCTTTCATGCCGATAGCTGCTTTTGCTGTCAAATAGAAAGATAGGGGGTTCTTATTATCTAAAACCAAAGCTTTTTGGCAGGCATCCTTCATATTTTCGTAATCTTCCTGCATATAGCAGATGCCAGCTAGTGAAAGGAAGGTGTTTACTTGTTCAGGATCTTTTGTAGCCATGCGGTCTAGTGTGATACGGGCGTCATCTAGTCGGTTCGCCTGTGTATAAGCAGTGGCTAGCAGGCTGAGAGTTTCTAATTCATCGTTGATGGCAACTGCCTCTTCAAAACATTTAATGGCATAAGGTAGTTTACCCATACGTTGGGCGCGGATGCCATCGTATTTTAAAATCTCGAAGTTCTTTTTATCATTTTTCTCTTTTTCGGTTTCGGGGATGTTGTTTCCGCCGAATAAGGATTTAAATAAGCCCATAATTTATAGTTGTTTTATTTGTCTATTGTTATAATAAATCGTCTGAGGTAAATTTCTTGTTCCTGATGCTGCATGTTGGTAAAACGTACTGCCTTTATTGGTTTCTGTTGTAAACTGGCAGTCAGTAGGTTCTTTTCTTGTGTAAAGTTTACTTTACTCCAATCTTTTCCATTTGCAGATATCTCAAGGCTTCCCCAAGTTGCGATTTCCGGTTTCCCGAAATCTATCTCTATATTTTCTCCGGGATAAACTTGATCCAGTTCGATAGTCAATGAACCATTACCGGGCCATTTGATAACTTCCAGCGCCGGAGAAATCTGAATGCGGTTTATCTTTACCTGTAAAGGTAAGTTCTTTATCTGACTGATATCGCTTATTAGTTTATGCGGCATATAGTCGGTTTCAGCATTCAGCAGTGTACTATATTTTTGGTTATAGCATTGCGTGACGGTGGCGAAAGTTTGATCAATCAATGGCTTGATTACCCTTCCTGCTGTCTTTATACCCGGCTGGTAAGGGTTTTGGTTGTATGTCTGGTCAATTTGAAACATTTGTTGTTGCAAGGCTTTCACGTGCTTGTATTTACGCATAAATAAAGATTGGTCATTTTTGTCGTATGCTTTGACCATTGCCAATACTTCATTTCCGGTTTCTCCCAATAGTTTGAATTGATAAAGCCAAGGCATGATTTCTACTATAATCGGATTTTTATCAGCATGGGCGACTAAAATATCACTTGATTCAATCATCTGGCTGAAGGTTTCTTGTAGAATAGAGAAATCTTTTTCAGTGTAAGTTTTATTTTTTATGTAACTTTCAGTAAAGCTTTGCGCTGTAGGTTGGAGATTTACAGATTCCTCTCGGCGATATTTATGTCCATTGGGACCCAAGTCCGAATTGTGGGCAGCAAAGAATTCCAATTCAGTGGCTGCATCGGGCAAAATGTTCATAATAGCATCTTTCCAAGTTTTTTCACTGTTATATTTTTGGGGATTCCAAGCGTATGAGGCTACACTATAAATAGCTATTTTAGAAGCCTCGGCATGTTCCATCGGATTAGTTACAAAGCCAGACATCTGATGGGCTATTTGAGTATCGTTTCCATATACTGGTCCCATGAGCAGATGATCTCTAACGTAATCGGAAACAGGAAAGTTCCACCATATATATGCCGGACGTTTAATCCGGTCGTTTATCCATTGAATACCATCTTGGGTAATATCGGAAATAACTCGGTCTCCTGTCCACATAATTTGTATGGATGGATTCAGTTTGTCTCCTAAAGTCGTAAGATATCCTTTAGCAGGGTCGGACCAACTTTTATTGTATTCCGTGGGACACATGATAAGGGGAGTTACATCTGGTTTTACTTTTACAAAATGTTCATCTATGTAGTTCAGCAGTTCTGCTTGTTTCACAGGGTTAGTACCTTCTCCTGAAATATCATCAAAGAAGACGGCAAAAGAACGGACACCGAGATGATACATCTTTTCAAATTTTGCCAATAATAGTTCACGGTCTTCCTTATTCCATTTGATGTCTTGCCCTGGATGGATGGCCCAAACAAAATCTATTTCGTTTTCTTGGGCTACTTTTACTAATTCCTGTAATTGTTTTGCTTCTTTTTCGGGGTAAGGCAAGCGCCAGTTGGGAGAACTATGGTAAGGATCATCTTTAGGACCGTATATATAGGTGTTCATTTTGTTTTCACCATAAAATTGAAGTTGGCGAAGACGGGCATTATGGCTCCAGGGAGTCCCGTAAAATCCTTCTACGACACCACGGTAGCATATGGCCGGATAGTCTTGTATCTCTATTATCGGTAATTGGTTATCTTTGAGCAATTGTTTTAAGGTTTGCAAGGCATAGTAGGTTCCACGTTCATCGTTCCCTGCCAGAATTATTTCCTTATTATTGATGGATAGATAATAACCTTCCTTTTGGTTGGGGATTTGACGAGTAAACTTGCGGATAGACTTGTCTCCTTTTTCTCCAATATAAATGCGCAAACCGGTATTGGCCGGGTGTTTTCCACCTAATAAATCTTTTAATTCTTGTACGGCATATGGATTAGCTTCAGTTTCTCCCAAGAGCTGGTAAGTTTCAGGTAAATTGATTTGTCCGCCTTGTTTGGAAACTTGTTGAGGGATGGGCTGTACATCTATGTTTTGGGCAAAGATAGTACAACCGGTAAAAAGACAAATGATTGCCAGATGCATTTTTTCATATTCTGTTGGGGTAAAAGGTTAATAAATCAATGGCAAAGATACGATTTATACAGAAAGAATTCCATTTTTTAATTGTATTATTTCTTCGGAAAGTAGGTAGGAGAGTACCTTTTCCGCTTTTTCACGATTGCTATTCAATTGGTTCAGTAGTTCTGAAACAGGCATGGCGTTTGCCTGTAATAGCTGTTTGATTTGTTTTTCCAATTCTTGAAATTCCCCCTGTTTTATTCCTGAATGATGTTTGTTAAGGCATACATCACATTGTCCGCAGTTGTGTTCGTTCTTTTCTCCAAAATATCTGAGTAGCATTCGGCTACGACATTTATCATCGGCTGTGGCATATTCTATCATAGCCTTGATTCGGGTGGTATAGCTTTTTTTTCGGTCTTCGTATATTTCCCGAGTTAGGACAAGGCGATTCTTTTCTTGCCGTTCACGGGTATATATAATATAAGGTGTCTTTTTCCGTGGAATGTAATGTATGATATGTCTACGAGTTAGCGTCAGTAGAATTTCATAGATTCGTTGGCGGGTTAATCCGGAACGGATTACTAAGGAATCTTCGTTAATATAGGCATAATCAGTAAATAATCCTGTATAAGAACGCAAGATGATGTTTATCAGTTTCTCTGTATCTGTATCATTCTCGTGTAGTTTATAGAGTTCGTCGCGTTTCATAGTGAAAAGAATACGTGAAGCATTATCTTGCTCGTCCGTATATTCTAAATATCCGGCACGGGTCAGAATCTTTAAAGCGCTGTCTGCTTGTACGGGGAAATGTTTGAAGTTACGACAGAATTCATCCAAGTTAAAAGCAAAGGTGCAACCTATACCGTCTCCCATGGCCATTTGAAAATAGTAGTTGATATCTTCGTACACTTTTCGGATATAATCCTTGTCGGGAAATGTATCACTGATACGTTTGTTGAGAGTGGTTTTATCACTTTGGGCGTATAGCAGAACAGCATATGCTTTCTGCCCGTCACGCCCTGCTCGTCCGGCTTCTTGAAAATAGGCTTCAGGAGAATCAGGCATATCTATGTGGATAACGATACGTACATCTGGCTTGTCGATACCCATGCCGAAAGCGTTGGTTGCTACCATAGTACGGCTTTCTCCGGTGAGCCAGCTTTTTTGACGTTGATCTTTTACATCATTATTCAAACCGGCATGATAGAAAGTGGCAGTTATGCCGTTATTGACCAGTAGTTCGGCAATTTCACGTGTGCGTTTCCGGTTGCGGGTATAGACAATGGCGCAGCCGGGCACACTATTTAAAATATGTAATAGCTCTTCCTGTTTATTTTCTGTAGGACGTACAATATAAGCCAAGTTTTTTCTTTCGAAACTCATTCGGAAACCTGACTGTTTTTTTAAAGTTTAGTTTTGTTTGAATATCTGTTACTACTTCCGGAGTGGCAGTTGCTGTCAGTGCCAATATAGGTATGTCAGGAAGGAGTTCTCGAATTTCTGCAATTTTCAGATAAGCAGGGCGGAAATCATATCCCCATTGAGATATACAGTGTGACTCATCTACTGTGATCATACTTACCTTCATGTTCCGTAGTTTGTTACGGAATATTTCAGTATCCAGTCTTTCCGGAGAAATATAAAGGAATTTATAGTCGCCGAAGATACAGTTTTCCAATGCAACGATGATCTCTTCGCGCGTCATGCCTGAATAAATTGCTAAAGCTTTGATACCCCGGCCGCGTAAATTGCGTACTTGGTCCTTCATCAGGGCAATAAGAGGTGTGATAACTAAACATAATCCGGGTTGTGCTAAAGCTGGTACTTGGAAGGTAATGGATTTGCCACCACCGGTAGGCATCAATCCTAGCGTGTCGTGACCGTTGCCTATACTTTCAATGATTTCTTTCTGTATGCCTCGAAAGTTATCATATCCCCAATATTGTTTTAGAATTTCTTTATAGGTCATTGGAAGGAGAATAAGAAATTATGTCAAAACCCCAATGACTTGTCATCTTATTATTCTGATAAGTATCTGATAACGTCATTAAAGTTTTGACATATTTCAAAGATAAATTTTTACCATTATTCCTCACTGGGTTTTATATCTTCTATTTGCAATTGTACTTCACCACGCTTGTGCGTATTCTCTTCAATGGTATAACAAATATCAAAAGAACGTTTGGTCTTAATATAGCGTGCTTGTGAACTTTGTCCGAAAGCGATGCCATTCATCACATTGTTTGATTTATTGTCTACCAATTCCAACTTGATATGCTCCTGATCACGACCTACTACTTTGCTGGTACCATAATCATATACATTATGTGTACAAAAGATAGGTTTGTGGTTGTCTGGTCCGAAGGGATTGAACTTTTTCAGGTCGGCATGGAACTTCGGAGTGATATCCCGGAAGTCAATTTCTGCATCAATATCTATTACAGCACTAGTCTGTTCCGGCAAAATATGTTCTGTGACATAGGTCTCAAAACGGCGGGTGAATTCTTCCACATTTTCCACTTTCATGGATAGTCCTGCAGCGTAAGTGTGTCCTCCAAAATTTTCCAACAAGTCACGACAATATTCGATAGCTTTGTAAACATCGAAACCTGATACGGAACGGGCAGAACCAGTTGCTAGATTATCTGTACGGGTTAATACAACTGCCGGGCGATAATAAATCTCTGTAAGGCGTGAAGCTACGATACCGATAACACCTTTGTGCCACGCTTCATTATAAATGACAATGGAACGCCGGTCTGCTAGTCCTTCCAAGTGGTCTACAATTTGGTTGGCCTCTTCGGTCATGGTCTTATCCAGATCTTTACGGGTTTCATTGTATTGGTTGATTTGGTTGGCTTTCTCTAATGCTGCCGAGAAGTCCTTTTCTATGAGCAATTCCACCGCTTCTTTTCCGTTCTGTATACGTCCGGATGCGTTGATGCGCGGACCTATCTTGAATACGATATCACCTACGGTAATTTCTTTTTCTGATAATCCGCATACATCAATAATAGCTTTCAGACCTACACTGGGATTGGAGTTCAACTGCTTTAAACCATGATGTGTCAGCACTCGGTTCTCTCCCATGATAGGTACGATGTCTGATGCTACACTGACAGCAACCAAATCTAATAAAGGAGTTAGTTGATGAAATTCAATGCCATTATTCAAAGCGAAAGCCTGCATGAATTTGAAGCCTACACCACACCCTGAAAGATGATCGTAAGGATACGTATTGTCTGCCCGTTTGGCATTCAGAATAGCTACGGCTGGTGGCAATATATCATCAGGTACATGGTGGTCGCAGATGATGAAATCGATACCTTTTTCTTTTGCATAAGCAATTTCCTCTACGGCTTTAATACCGCAATCTAACACAATAATAAGTTTTACACCTGTTTCACAGGCATAATCCACTCCTTTTACTGATACTCCGTAGCCCTCATTATATCGGTCGGGAATATAGTAGTCAATGTTCGAATAGAACTGCTGGAGAAATTTGTATACCAATGCTACAGCTGTTGTACCGTCTACATCATAATCTCCATAAACCATGATACGTTCTTTCCTGCCCATAGCTTGATTGAGCCGTTCTACGGCAATGCTCATATCCTTCATCAGGAATGGGTCGTGTAGCTCGTTAAGCTGGGGACGGAAAAATCTTTTAGCCTCTGCTGCTGAGGTTATACCTCTTTCCAGCAACAGCTTACAAAGAATCGGGCTGATCCCTGTTTCCTTTGCTAATGCTTTAGCTGCTTCTGTCTGTTCTTGGCTTGGAGGTTGATAATTCCATTTGTGATTCATTTTATATATTGTTTTTTCTTTTTTCTGCTCTCGGAGACGGGATGATACCATTTTCTAGTTATACTTACCCAATCAATCCGTAAAGTTAGGAAAAAACAAATAAAAAAACCGCTAATTCCATATATATTTTATGGAATTAGCGGTAAAGTATTGTATAGTAGCGGATTATTTGATGCCTAATTTTTTAGCAATTTCTTTAGGCAGTGCATTTTTATTGACTACGATATTCATGGTTTTGTAACGAACGAATGCTTTTGAGGCGTACCATAAGCCTTCGTATTTTCCAGCTTTTCCCCAAGAATTCTTTACCATATAATAGTCATTTCCTTCTTGGTCTTTAGCTATACCGTAAATCAACATGCCATGATCGTCGGTTGTTTCCCAATTGTCATATGCTTCCTGGCGTTCTTCTTGTGTACACCATTTCTGAGGTTGTGGTTTGGTGTTCAGTTTCTTTTCTTCCGGTTTCATTTTCAACCAATGAGCCATGTCTGACCCACTTAGTTCTTGCACTTTTTCCGTGTCGGGCATAACAGCTACGCCATCACGTGTAAAACCTTGTTCACTGACATCAGATCCCCATGCGATTGGATAGCCGTTATTAATGGCATTGTCAAAAACCTGCATGAATTCATCAATGGGAAGGTTGTATGATTGTCCCCAACGCCAGTTGTCTTGAATTTCAAGGACAAATGGTTCGTAGAACGGATGGTGGGTATACGAGGTTAATGAAATGTAATCATTTGGATTTAATCCTGTTGATTCGAAGAATGAATGGGGAGTGTATTCTTTTCCTTTATAAGTGAATTTTTCAGGGCATTTACCTAAATAGATATCATGAATAGCGGCAATGGCCTTTTTCCATAATGGATTATGGTTATTATCTGTTTGGAGTTTGCGTAATTTTCCTTTGGCTATTGCTGCTACTACAGCATCCGATACGGCTGTAAGTTCTGTATGGTTACTTAGTGTATCACCATACATGACTCCCGGACGCATAACTTCTTCGGGCACCAGACCAAATTTTTTTTCATTCCATAGATAACGTCATAGAATGATCCTCCTTGGGAAAAAGATACATCTCCATGAGTACGTACGGCGGCATCAGCTCGATCCAAATAAGTTTGGTGTACGATGTACATTTCAGAAAAGTCGTATTCTCCTTTTCCCATACGAAGTAATTCTGATTCTAGAAAGGCCATACTGGAATAGCACCAGCAAGTACCGGCACGGCTTTGGTTCTTGACAGAAGTAATAGGCAGTTCTTTTACTGTAGTGAATACAAACCCTTCTTCCTTTGGCTCTTCTTTTTGTGCATCTTGTGCAAAGAGGCTTATACTGCATAAACCTAATGCTGCTAATAATGTAAATCTTTTCATTTTAGAAATAAAAGTTTTGTTTGTTATGTTACTCATTCATAATAGTTTCTACTTCTTCGATAGTGATAGGGATGCGTTTCTCGCCAGTGAAACGGGAGCCTTCCGAAGTAATCAAAATATCATCTTCCAAGCGGATGCCTCCAAAATCTTTGAATTTTTCAATAGCATCAAAGTTCAGGAAGTCTGTATGCATTTTCTCTGCTTTCCATTTGTCAATCAATGCTGGAATAAAATAACAACCCGGTTCATCAGTAATTACAAAGCCTTTCTGTAAGCGACGTCCCATGCGTAGAGAGGCTAGCCCGAACTGGGAAGAAGGACGGATTTCATCGTCATATCCTACGTAAATTTGTCCTAGGTCTTCCATGTCATGTACATCCAATCCCATCATATGACCTAATCCATGAGGCAGGAATAAAGCATGTGCACCAGCGGCAACAGCTTCTTCCACGTCGCCCTTCATGAGTCCCAGGTCTTTTAATCCTTGAACTAGCACTTTGCAGACTTCTAAGTGTACAGACATATAGGTTATACCTGGACGAGTAATTTCCAATGCTTTATCATGGCAAGCCAATACAATATTATACACATCTTTTTGCCGTCCTTCAAATTTGCCTCCCACAGGTACGGTACGTGTATGGTCTGAACAATAATTTGTGACTCTTTCAGCTCCGGCATCTGTTAGCATCATGCGCCCTGGCTCTAAGATATGGCTATGGTCATGGTTATGTAATGTCTCCCCATGTTGAGTCAGGATAGTGGCAAATGAAGTCATGCTTCCATAAGAAGCGGCGATGCCATCCAGTACTCCGGCGATATATTGTTCCTTTATTCCTGGTTTACATAGACGCATGGCGGTTGTGTGCATTTCATAACCAATATTACATGCCAAGTCGATTTCTGCTATTTCGCAAGCTTCTTTTACAGAACGTAAATCAACTACAGCTTTTATCAATTCTACAGAAGCATATTTCTTTACTATAGCCGCACGGATACCGGTTAAGTCTTCTAAGAGCATCATATTATCGAATCGGTAGGGAGGAAGGAAATGTACTTTTCTCCCTTGTGTGATAGCTTTTTTTACCACTTCTTTTAGCTGGGGGAAAGGAAAACTTTTCTGAATACCTACTTGTGCAGCCAATTCTTTCACACTGGGTTGGGGCCCCATCCAGATAATGTCGTCCATATCTACATCATTTCCGAAGAAATAATCTTCTCCTGCTTCTATATCTATTACACCTGCATATCCGGGGTGAGAATGACCGAAGAAGTAGAGGAATGAACTGTCCTGACGGAATTTATATGTGTTATCCGGATAGTTTGCCGGAGCTTCATTATTACCTAGTATAAGGATAATACCATTTTGCACTTTATTTCTAAGTGCCTGACGGCGTCTTTGATAAGTTGCGGAATCAAACATGGTTAACTTTATTTTAATTGAATATTTATTGAACTGTGTTGCAAATGTAATAATTATAATCTTAAAAGTACTATTTGCTTATTTGATTTTTTAATCGATTTCGGCTTTATTTTTATCATTTGTCAATCTTGCTTTTCTAATTTCACAGGTTTCTCTTATATTTCCTTGATAAGTTGCCATTCAGTAATTTATCAATGAAGGAGAATTTGATTGATTTTTATGATGGAATGCAATTATTTAATAAATATAAAAGATACGGCTAAATACTTTGAAAAGGTTAACTTTGCAGTGAACTCTTTCAAGGATAGATTTGTTCCTCAACATTGATTATGAAAATAGATGATAAAACAGGACTGGTACTGGAAGGCGGAGGTATGCGTGGAGTTTTTACCTGCGGGGTATTAGACTATATGATGGATAAGAAGGTTTGGTTTCCGTATGGGGTAGGAGTTTCTGCCGGAGCGTGCAATGGTCTTTCATATATGTCTCGCCAGCGTGGTAGAGCTAAGTTTAGTAATATTGATTTATTGGAGAAATATCATTATATCGGCATAAAGCATTTATGGCGTAAGCACAGTATTCTTGATCAGGAATTGCTTTATGAACATTTTCCTAAGGAAATTCTTCCTTATGATTATAAAACATATGCTGAAAATTCTGCTCGTTTTGAAATGGTGACTACTAATTGCATTACGGGTAGGGCGTGTTATTTGGAAGAGAAACATGATCCTCGACGTATTATTGCCATAGCTAAGGCGTCCAGCAGTCTTCCTTATGTTTGTCCTATAGCTTATGTAGATGGTGAGCCGATGCTTGATGGGGGAATTGTGGATTCTATTCCTGTGTTGCGTGCTATTGAACAAGGATATGATAAAAATGTAGTGGTACTTACCCGTAATCGGGGATATCGCAAAAAAGGAAAGGATATGAAAATTCCCCATTTTATCTATAAAAAATACCCTCGTTTGCGCGTGGTTTTAAGTAAACGTTGCCGTATTTACAACGAACAGCTTGATTTAGTAGAGCAATTGGAAGACAAGGGCAGGATTGTGGTAATTCGTCCTGAAAAGCCGATGGAAGTGGATCGTATTGAAACAGATATAAAGAAACTGACCGATTTATATGAGGAAGGGTATGTCTGTGCAAAAAAAATGTTTGAAGAAAAACAAATACTTCAAAAATAAAATTTTTTGGCCAAGAATGTTTTTATAAATGGGGATATTGGAGGAATGGGGGATCATTCTTGTTATATGGGGTGGAACTTCATCTGCCCCATATAACAAGAATGAATGCTCTTTCCTTTTGGAAAGAAAGATAATATATTAGTAATATAAATGTGACGGTACAGTTAATACTTGCTCGGTATAAACTTGCTCGACAGTCGGATAATCTATAGTGAATGTCTTTTTTAAATCTTCAAAAAAAGCCATGAGGACTATGGGGGAAGTCCTGGAAGAAGGTATATATTCGGAAATTATAAATGTTCTTTTGGGCTGTTCTGGAAGAGTTAAATCAAATGAGATGAGATGTTTTGTCCCCCATTGTTCATTTTCTATTTCATTGGACTTTCTTTCAAAACTACCTTCTATAGCTTTGTCTCCAAACTTTTCTTGATAAACCAGTACTTTGCCTCTTGCTATTTCTGCATCCGTATAGATAAATTTGTATCCTCCTCCTGTTTTTACTGGTATTGTAGCTAATGCTTTTTCTTTAATTGTTTGTTTTTCAGAGTCTTTTAAATCTCCTGTAAGAAATATATCCTGTTTGCTTACAATGTAATTATCGGTGTAATAGTCTACTATTACATGAATGTCAAGTGTGTTTCCTGATTGATCTTTTACAGTAATAATTGCTTCACCTAATGCTAATGCTTTTATGGATATGTCACAAGAAGAAATCATTTTAGTTTCTATAATTTCCGGTTTATCGCAGCTTATTTCATAATTCCCGTCTCCTCCTTGCAAGGGAAAAGAGTATGTCTGATTATTAGGATAGTTTAATTTTATATTTGCTGTTTCTCTATTTTTTAAGGAGATGGGAGCAAGTTCATCATTGCTGCACGATGAAATTACTAAAGAGCAAAGGAAAATAAGCACTGTGGCTAGCATACTGTTAAGTCTCATAGTTTGATCTTATTTTATGTTCTACATAGTTTAAATGAGAGATTAGATGATTTACTGCTTGGCAATTAGAAATTTATTTTTTCTTGAATTTGTCCAGTCTGTGGATAAAATATGAGAATGTAAAATGAAAAATCCCTCTTCCTTCTAAAGAAAAAGAGGGATTATAGTTGAGTTTCTAGTTTCTGATTTTTATTTGGCAAAACTTACGGCACGTGTTTCGCGGATGACTGTAATCTTCACTTGTCCCGGATAAGTCATTTCGTCTTGAATCTTCTTCGCAATTTCACCGGATAAACTTTCAGTTTGTTTGTCGTCAATCTTGTCGGCACCTACAATCACACGTAATTCGCGGCCAGCTTGGATGGCATAAGTTTTTGTTACCCCTGGATAAGACATAGCTAATTGTTCTAGATCATTCAAACGCTTGATATAAGCTTCTACAATTTCACGACGAGCGCCTGGACGTGCGCCTGAAATGGCATCGCATACCTGTACGATAGGAGCCAGCAGGCTAGTCATTTCTGTTTCGTCATGGTGAGCACCGATAGCGTTACAGATATCTGGTTTCTCTTTATATTTTTCGGCTATCTTCATCCTAACAATGCGTGCGGCAATTCTGGTTCTTCATCAGGTACTTTACCTATATCATGCAGTAATCCAGCACGTTTTGCTTTTTTAGGATTCAAACCTAATTCAGAAGCCATCACAGCGCAAAGATTGGCTGTTTCACGAGCGTGTTGTAGAAGGTTCTGACCGTATGAGGAACGATATTTCATCTTACCGATAATGCGGATTAATTCAGGGTGTAGGCCATGAATACCTAAATCAATAGTGGTACGTTTACCAGTCTCAATAATTTCTTCTTCTACCTGTTTGCGTACTTTAGCTACCACTTCTTCAATGCGTGCCGGGTGGATACGTCCATCAGTAACCAGTTGGTGTAATGCTAAGCGGGCAATTTCGCGGCGTACAGGGTCAAACGCTGAAAGTACAATAGCCTCGGGAGTGTCATCTACAACAATTTCGACGCCGGTTGCTGCTTCTAAAGCTCGGATGTTACGCCCTTCACGACCGATGATGCGTCCTTTTATTTCGTCCGATTCAATATGGAATACGGTTACAGAGTTTTCGATAGCAGTTTCTGTGGCTACTCGTTGGATAGACTGGATAACGATACGTTTAGCTTCTTTATTAGCTGTCAACTTGGCGTCGTCCATAATGTCGTTAATATAGGAAGCAGCCTGTGTTTTCGCTTCTTCTTTCAAAGATTCAATCAGGCGTTCTTTGGCCTCCTCGGCAGAAAGACCGGAAAGAGCTTCCAGTTTTTCACGTTCTTGCATTTGTAATTTATCCAGTTCATCCTTTTTCTTGTCTATGATGACAATTTGAGCTTCTAGATTTTCTTTGATAGCTTCCGCTTCTGTACGTTTGCGTTGGACCTCTTCCTGTTTTTGGTTCAACATCAGTTCGCGTTGTTTTAGTTTATTTTCGGCCTGCTGAATCTTTTGGTTGCGTAAGGCGACTTCTTTTTCCAGATCAGCTTTTTTGTTCAGGAATTTTTCTTTTACTTCCAAAAGCTTGTTTTTTTTAATTACTTCAGCTTCCGTCTGTGCTTCTTTGATGATGATGTCATACTTAGATTTCAGGCCATATCTGAAAAGCATGTATGATAGGCCACCACCTACAGCGAAACACACAATTGCTATTATTACCGTTGTTATCATTGTTATTAATTTATATATAAATAAAAAACGCACAATCTATCTGTTAAGAACCCTTCTCTTGACAGTATAGCTGTGCGTGAATATCCTTATTAATTCTAAACTATTACTCTCTGTTACTGATCTGTTTTTCAAGTTCTTTGGTTAGCTCCTGTAATTTTTCCTGATAAGGCGCAGTATCATTCCTGTCTTTCATAGAAATATTTTCGAAAGCCAACTCCAGTGCAGCCATTGCCCAATGCCTTGCGGGGCTGAAATCGGGGTAATAACTACGGTATTTGTTTAGTTTATTGTCAATCTGTTTGGCAGCGTCCCTGTATAACTGTTCATCTTCACGACGAATGGTCATCGGGTATCGTTCGTTGTCAATCAGTAGATGTATCTTCATCATATCGTCCATAATACTATCGTTTTATTGTTCAACTTCTTCTATTCGTTTAATAAAGCGATGCATTTGTCGACTTCACGCACAAGCCTTGACAACCGTTGTTTTGTATCATTGATATCTTTATCATGAATACTGATTGTCCTGGCCATTTTCAAATTGGTATACATTACTTCTAATTCTTTCCGGCTATTCTCCAATCGTCTCACCTCCTCGTTTTTTTCAGTGAGAAGTTGCTTTAACTTTGCATTTTCATGTTTCAATTCATCATGCAAATACATAAAATGCCTCAGTTTTGCCTCGAAAGTATTTAATAGCTTTTTGTCTTCTTCAGTCATTTTATACCAAAATTGTACACAAATATAAAGGATTGGGAGCAAACACGAAAATATTTCGTCCTAAATTTATCGTTTATCGTTTAAAAAACTTTTTTAACGTCTTTATTAGCTGTTTTTCCCGTGCTATTCGAATATGATCTTTTTACTATTACATATATCTGTTGAGGATTGTTTACTGTTTTAATGTTTTATAGGATACTATGTGCCAGGTGGTACTGATTGCAATAATCAGGAACAGGATTCTTGCCCAAATGTAGGGTAGTATCCAGATGGCGCAATAGCTTAGGGTAATCCATATTAATGATACGGAAACGATCTTGGCATGTAAAGGTATTGCTTTATGCTCGCGGAAATTGCGGATGTAGCTTCCTAAATATTTTTGTTGGATGAGCCAATAATACAAGCGTGGTGAACTGCGGAAATACATGGCAGCTGTCAGTAATAAAAAGGGGGTGGTAGGCAGTAAAGGAAGAAATATGCCGATAATGCCTAATATGAGTGAGGTCGTTCCTACAATGGTATATTAGTATTTTCATAGAATGCAAATATAGACCAAAAAACAAAAAAAATGCTGTGTCCTTTTTATATTATTCTTTTTTTATGGTGTATCTTTGCGTCCTGTAGCACCGAGGTGACATTAGGTGTGAGTTCTTTCTTATTATAATTAAATGCTATGTATACAGTAATTAAACGAATGGAAATTTCAGCTTCCCATAGCTTGAAGCTGTCGTATAGAAGTAAATGTGAGAATTTGCACGGTCACAATTGGATTATTACCGTTTATTGTCGTTCCGAGGTTTTGAACGAGGATGGTATGGTGGTGGATTTTACGCATATCAAGGAAACGGTGATGGGGCGTTTGGATCATCAGAATTTGAATGAGGTTGTTTCTCTTAATCCTACAGCTGAAAATATTGCACGCTGGGTATGTGAGCAAATTCCCACTTGTTTCAAGGTTGAAGTCCGCGAGTCAGAAGGAAATGCCGTTATCTATGAGAAGGATTAATGAAATATTTTATAGTTTACAGGGGGAGGGATATCATACTGGGATACCTGCCGTTTTTGTACGTTTTTCCGGGTGCAATTTGAGATGTCCTTTTTGTGATACTCAGCATGAAGAGGGGACATTGATGAGTGATGAGGATATTGCAATGGAAGTGGCAAAATATTCGACTCAAGTAGTAATACTGACTGGTGGTGAGCCAGGATTGTGGATTGATGAAAAATTAGTTGATGCATTGCATCATGAAAGGAAGTATGTTTGTATTGAGACAAACGGCACTTGTCGGTTGCCTGAAAATATAGATTGGGTTACTTGTTCCCCTAAAGAAGGGGCGAAAATAAATCTAGATCGTATAGATGAGGTGAAAGTGGTTTATGTGGGGCAGGATGTTTCTGCTTATTTGGATTTGTCTGCTAGTCATTATTTTTTGCAACCTTGTTCTTGTGCTAATACGGAAGAAGTGATTGCTTACATTTTGCAACATCCTGAGTGGCGGTTGAGCTTACAAACTCATAAACTTTTGCAAATTCCTTAAGAAAATAGAAGATATAAAAAAGATTATTCGATGGTTTGGCATTGAATAATCTTTTTTGCACGGGAGGAGAGGCTCGAACTCCCGACACCCGGTTTTGGAGACCGGTGCTCTACCAACTGAGCTACTCCCGTGTTTGCGGCTGCAAAGATAGTGTAATATTTGGAATATACAAACCTATTTATGAAAAAATATTGCCCATTATTCGTTTAATAGACCTAATTCATTGAACATGATCCGGTAAATTGCTGATTTTTTTCAATGGGCAACGGGTAGGCACGGCTGGACGAAGGCATTCTGTATAATCGCATTATCCGGTCTTCGAATTCAAAAGGTTCGCTGGTTCCTACAACGGGTTCTTTCACCTTTATTTGTTCACGAATAATATCCGTTGCTTTTTGTCCTGTGGTTACAATAGCCTTGCACATTGGAATCTGCTTCAGTAGCAAACTGATATCTGTCTGTTCTACAACTTCCAGAAATTTGTCTGAGGCATTGTCCTGTAAACGGCGAACAGCTGAAGCGGTATCATAAAGTGCGATACCTTTTTTATTTAAGAGATCAATAATACGTTCCTTGTCAAACACTTTTTTATCAGGATTCAGAAAGTGCTCTTTGTTTTGGAAAAATATTATTCCAAAAATACGCCACATATCATTTTGCAGATTGGGATAAAAGAATTCCATGCTCCATCGTTTCTTTTGTGGGGGAAAACTACCTAACATCAGCAGTTTGGCGTTAGCCGGTAAAAAAGGCTCTAATGGATGTTCTTCTATATTTAATAAGGATTTCATAAAATCTTTAATGATTATTCTTTTGGCTTTGGTTCTTTTTTAGCCAGTAATACGATGTTATACACATATTCCGTCATCCAGTTTTCAGAATATCCTAAGGCTTGTTTGTATTTACGAATGGCAACACAGGTCTTGTGCACGCTTTCGTCTTTTCCAGTCGGTCTGGTCTGATATATAATTGTTATCGTTCATGTTATCGTAACATTTTTTTTTTCATTACGCTGGGCATACGGAATTTCCATTGCATCAAATTACCTATCAGCATCATCAAGTCATTGCTGAATCCTTGGAACATAAAAAGATAAGTCTTGACATCATTTACATTCTTGCAATTCTTTTTTATAGAACCGTCAATTTCTTTAAAGAAATCATCACTTAAACCATAAAGTTCTACTAACATCTTTTTGCAGCGTGATTTCTCAGCAATTCCCAACTTGTTGTTTTGGGTCGGTATTTTGAGTGTACGTTTGAAAACTGCCATATCTGGCAAAAAATTAATATTTGTGATACCTATATTGCAGGCCATTACAGACTGATAATATACACGGATCAGTGTCATGAAGTCTTCCATACCACCTACGTGGCTTGTTTCTTCTCCTTCTGTCTGTTTTTTACCAAATAATTTTGAAAATATGCTCATTGTGTTCTTAAATTATATTGTTTTCCTGTCTGCAAAGATAGCGATAAAAACTGAAACATTTTTGATTAAAATCCTTTTGTTTTACTATTTATCATTTTTATTGAATGGTTGATGCCGGGGTTTTGTTTTATTGCTTTGTGTTACCAGCATTCCAAATCATTTTCAATGTCTTTCATTCTGTCTTTGGTGAAAACTGGATTTTTGACCCCGTTGCGTTTTTGAATTCGGTAGTCTTCCAATAGACGGAATGCATATTTCCCTAGTAAAGTAATGGCTATCAAGTTACAGATAGTCATAAATCCCATTGCCATATCGGCCAGGCTCCATGCCAGGTCCAGACTGGCTAATGCCCCAAACATAACCATCCCCCCCACTGATATACGATAAATGGGGATAGCCCATTTCTGATGAGTTATGTAGCGTACATTGGCTTCACCGTAATAATAATTTCCCAAAATGCTGCTATAGGCGAAAAACAGAATTGCCACCGCTACATAAATAGTCCCAATGTTGCCTATTTCATTATTTAGTGCCATTTGAGTAAGTTTTATTCCATTGACTTCTTTAGTGGAGGCCCCTCCGCTGAAAAGAATGATGAAAGCAGTGCAGGTACATATGACAAGTGTATCGGTAAAGACTCCCAATGTCTGAATTAATCCTTGTTTTACAGGATGGGTAACATCGGCACTTGCCGCTACATTGGGTGCGGAACCCATACCGGCCTCATTGCTGAATAATCCACGTTTGATTCCTTGCATTAATGCTATGCCTATACCTCCGCTCAATGCCTGTTCCCAGCCAAAGGCATTCGCTATAATCAATTCAATAACTTCTGGCAAATGCTTTGCATTCACAATTACGATGAAAAGGGATAAAAAGATGTATCCCAATGCCATGACAGGAACAATAATGCTACTTACTTTGGCAATACGCTGAATACCTCCGAAGATGATAACTAATGTGAGCGAGGTAAGTATCACTCCCATTAAGCTGGGAGGAATATTGAATGCTTCCTCGAAAGCAGCGCAAATGGTATTGCTTTGTACTGAATTAAAAGCAAATCCAAAAGTAAAGATAAGCAGAAAGGCAAACAAAACTCCCATCCATGGCTGTTTTAATCCTTTTTTCATGTAATAAGCTGGCCCGCCAACGAAAGAATTATGTCCGTGTACTTTATATAATTGGGCCAATGTGGACTCAATAAAAGCGCTGCTGGCACCCAAAAGAGCAATTACCCATATCCAGAAAACAGCACCCGGACCACCCAAAGTAATAGCGGTGGCAACTCCTGCTAAATTACCTGTTCCCACGCGACTAGCTATGGAAACGGCAAAAGCTTGAAAAGAGGAAATATGGTGTTCGCGACCTTCTGTCTTGCCGGTAGAATCACCTAATAGACGTACCATTTCTCTTATCATGCGGAATTGTACGAAATTTGTTTTAAAAGTAAACCAAAACGCACATCCTAACAGCATGATGATCAAAATGTAAGTCCAAAGCACATCATTCACTCTGCTGATTAATAGGGTCAGTATATCCATTTTACTTATTCCTTGTTTAATTTAAAATAGAACTTATGTCCATGGAAAACAAGTTCCACTAGACCAAAACGGATAAAGTCTGCTAATAGTTCACAAGTTGTCTTGTGGTTTAATCTGCAAAGTTTGCAACATTGATTTAATGAAAGTTTTTCTTTTTCTTTCAAGACATCCAGTAACCGTTGCTCTCTTTCGGTAAATGTTACAAGTGCTCCTTCAGGTTTCTTGCTGTGTTGCCACATCTTTAGATGGACGGGAGTGGCCAGTATGTTTTCGTCTTTGATGCGGATATAGGCCCATGGCTTATCCATTTCATCTAGGACATATACAGGTTTAGAAACCGTTTCGTTAATACGTATTTCCAATACAGTCTTTCCTTCTACCTTGTAAGTCTGCGTTTCCAGTTCGACTTTGGGCTTGCAATACATGGTTGCTGCTGCTTCTATCATATATATTTCTTCGTCAGAGCGGACTCCTGCTATTTTGCCATTGTCCTTTACTCCTATTAATAGCCTGCCGCCCTCGGTATTGGCGAATGCGGAAAGGCTGCGGGCTATTTTGCGTGCGTCCGAAATCTCGAATTTAAAATCCTGATGACAGTGTTCTCCCTCCGAGACAAGCTGTCGTATGTATTGTGTATCCGTTAATGCTTTCATTTCAATTGCAAAATAGGAAAAATGAAACATATTGTGGGTATCGAATGATAAAAAAGCCGATATTAGTTTGTCTGTTATCAAGCTTTTTTGCTTCATTTGCAGTGGAATAAAAAATAATTAGCCTTTAAAAATCTATGGGAATAAGAAAAAAAATGTTTGATCATTACATTATTATGCTTTTCTAGTCTAATGTATGCAAGTGAATTCATGTTTAAACATTTGGAGGTGAAAGATGGTCTGTCAAACAATCAAGTTCTTGATATCTTTAAAGATTCCGAAGGTTTTATGTGGTTTGCCACAGCTTCTGGGTTGAATCGGTATGACGGGTGTCAGATGACTTTGTTTCGTAGTTATAATGCCGATCCGGCTTCTTTACCTGATAATTATATCAAAAGCATACAAGAAGATTATAAAGGAAACTTATGGATTCTTACCGGTGTGGGTTATGCCATTTACAACTCGGAATCAGAAACATTTAATAGGGAGGTGCATGCATGGCTATGTGAAGTCGGTATTGACGGAACTCCTGCATTAGTATATATAGACCATAATAAAAATATGTGGTTTTATATAAAAGGAAAAGGCTGTTATTTGTACATTCCGGAATCTCAATTACTATATCCGCTTTTGTTTGATACTCATCAGTTGCCAGAAGGTGATATTACGGACATTGTAGAATGTAGAGAGGGAATCTTGTTGGTATATAATACCGGGAGGCTTGTTTGTCTGGATACTCGGACAAATAAGATTAAATGGCAGCAGGATGATTTAGCTAGGGAGTTGGGAACTGACAAGCAGGGAATTTTCACTCTGTTTGTAGATCGTGATAATGATATATGGATGTATAGTCCATTTGGAATATGGGTTTATAGTCCGGAGCAGAAGAAGTGGCTGTCTTGGCTGGCAAATATTATCAAGCGTCGGTCTCATAACATGGTCCGTGCTGTATCACAGGATAAGCAGGGGCGTATATGGATAGGAACAGATCAGGATGGCATTGATATATTAGATAAGAAGACAGGGGAAGTGAGGCAGTTGCGGAACAAGGCAGGTGATGAACGTAGCTTGCAAAATAATACAGTAATGGTTCTATACGAGGATTCCAGTGAAACTATGTGGGTGGGGACTTATAAAAAGGAATTTCCTATTTTAATGAGTGTGCTTTTAAATTTGGTGCAGAGTATATGGGAGATATTAGTTGCATTGAAGAAGACAAAGAGGGCTATGTGTGGCTGGGTATCAACGATGTCGGTATCATATATTGGAATTCCGTGACTGGCAATCGGGCTGCTTTTCCACAGAAAGGTACGGATAAACTCATTACTGATGCCATTGTTTGCATTTTGAAAGCTAGTGATGGGAAACTTTGGATTGGTACTTTGGGGGGAGGCCTGATTTGTTATGATAACGGTCGTATTATTCATTATAAAAAAAACATACCGGAACGGCAAAATTCTTTGGCTCATAATAATGTATTGGCTTTGGCTGAAGATAAGCAGGGGATTATATGGATAGGTACATTGGGTGGGGGAGTGCAGAGTTTGAATCCCAAGACGGGTTTGTTCACCACTTATAATACAACTTCGGCCGGCTTGATATCCGATTATGTTTCCTCTTTGTGTATGGGAAAAGAGGGCTCTTTGTGGATTGGCACCGTTCAGGGACTTTCGGAATTGGATATTGAAACTAAAAAAGTGGTTAATCTGGAAGGTACTAAATCTGGTAAGGAATATTTTTCTGATCAGAATATAAGTCAGGTGTATGAGGATAGCCGTGGATTGATATGGATTGGTACATGTGAGGGGCTGAATGTTTATAATCCCAAAACGGATGAACTGATTATATTAGGAGTGGAGCAAGGAGTTTCCAGCCCTATCATTTCTGGAATAGTAGAAGATGGTAATGAAAATATATGGGTGACTACAGCACGTGGAATAACTAATGTTATACCGGCAGTAGATTTAAAAACAGGGCGCTATATTTTTCATAGTTGTGTTTATGATGATAAAGATGGTTTGCAAAATAGTGGGTTCAACCTGCGTTCCATTAAAAAATTGTCTTCTGGAGAAATTTTTATGGGAGGGCTGTATGGCATTAACCGTTTCCGCCCGGATGATATAAAATACAATAAAAAAATGTCCCAGCGTGATGTTTACCCGTTTGTTCTTGTTCAATGAAGAAGTAGGGGTGGGTGAGGAATATGAAGGTAGGGTGATTTTGGATAAGGCGTTGAACAAGGTAGATCAGATAAAATTGAGTTATGAGCAGAATATGTTCAGTGTACAATTTGCTTCTGATAACTATATTTTGCCGGAAAAAACGGAGTATGCTTATAGGCTGAAAGGTTTCAATGAGGATTGGATGACTACTACCTATGACAAAGTGACTTATACTAATCTACCCCCGGAACTTATATGCTGAAAGTGAAAGCAGTCAACAGTGACGGATATGGTGGAGATGAAGAAGCTTCATTGAAAATTGTTATCTATCCTCCTTTTTGGCGTTCCGTTTGGGCATATATTGTTTATAGCCTTTTGGTGGTTGCTGTATTGGTATTGGGATGCTATTGGGTTCTGCGTGGAGAACGGAATAAATTTAAAATACAGCAAATAAAGCAAGAAATAGAGAGGAATCAGGAGAAGGCAGATATGAATTTGAAGTTTTTCACTCATGTCAGCCATGAACTACGTACTCCGCTCACTCTTATTATCTCACCGTTGGAAACGCTGATGAAGGAATATCAATCGGATGCTGTTCTGATGGATAAATTAAATATAGTGCAACGCAATGCGGTAAGGTTGTTGAATCTTGTAAATCAGTTGTTGGATTTTAGGAAAATTGATGTGAATGGATATTATTTAAGTTTGTCTGATGATGATATCATCTCTTATATTCATACGATTTGTGATTCTTTTATCTCTTTGTCTGAACAGAAAGATGTTTCTCTCACTTTTTATTCAGCTGTTTCCTCATTGAATATGTTGTTTGATGGGGATAAAATGAGGGAAGTGATGATGAGTCTGCTTTCCAATGCTTTTAAATTTACTTGCAGTGGTGGAAGAGTTGATGTGTCTGTCAGTTTAGTGGAAGGACAGGATTCTCGGGAAATGCTGGAAATCAGAGTGGCTGATACAGGGATCGGCATTAAAAAAGAAGACAGAGAACGCATTTTCGGACATTTTTATCAAGTGGATTATCCGGATATGAGCTTCTCAGGTGGCGGAGGTAGTCTGAGTATTGTACGTGATTTTGTCACGCTTCACGATGGCACGGTGAACGTAATGGATAATACCCCTGTCGGTTGTGTTTTTATTATCCATATTCCAGTAAAACGTTCTGGGGGTAAACCGATGAAGATAGAACAGGTGCAAGTTGTAGATAAGTCGGTAGAAGATATTTCCACACTTCAAGTTCCGGAGTCTTATGTGGCGTCTAATGTCGGGGAGGAATCGAAAGAAGAACTGAACCATATAATAACAATAGAAGGACTGGAGGAGGATATTCGAAGATTAGAATCTGGTAATACGGAAGAAATTGCAGAAGAAAAAAATATAGAAACAATCTCTGCCGTTGCTCCACAAAGAGCAACGGTGATTCAATTGGTTGAGGGTGAGAGTAATGAGATGATAACTCATATTATTCCACCGGAGGGGGTACAGGAAATGGTGACCGCTGTTCCTGAAGAAAAAAGTGAACTGGAGTTGAAAACGGTTTGGAATCATGCTTATATTGATCTCAAACCTAGTGGGACTGCCATAACTTCGATGGATGAAAAACTGATAAATCATGCTGTGAAATATGTAGAGGATAATATTGCACGCAGCGATTTGTCTGTAGAAGAGCTAAGCAAGGAATTAGGGATGAGCCGCGTTCATTTATATAAAAAGTTATTGGCTATTACCGGTAAGACCCCTATCGAGTTTATTCGTATAATTCGTTTAAAGCGGGCTGCCCAATTACTCCGTGGAAGTCAACAGAATATTTCAGAAATAGCCTATCAGGTGGGTTTTAATAATCCGAAATATTTCAGTCGATATTTTAAGGAAGAATTTGGTATACTACCTTCGGCTTTCCAATATAAACAAGGTAGATAGTTTTCAATATTTTATAGTGCCATTTAAGGTTTGTATCGGAGTTTCGTCAACAGACATACGTTCTGTAACAGATTTCATCTATGAGTAAAAACAATTCCATTTTATTATTGTTTTTATTAATAATAGTCATACATTAAAATCAATATAGAATGGAACATACAGTTATACATGACGAGAAAGTAGACCGTTTCGAAGTATTTGAATCGGGACAAATCGCCTATTTGCAATATGATGAAAAGAACGGAGTTTGGATATCCTTCATACAATAGTTCCCCCACAGTTGGAGGGGCAGGGAATAGCTCAGGCTTTGACCGAGGCCGCTGTGAGATATGCTTCGGTCGTAGGGCTTAAAATATGTCCTACTTGTTCTTTTGCAAAAATGTTTTTTACCCGGCATACCCAATATAAAGACATGTTGGTGGAGTGAGAAATAAAATCAGACACGGATTGTATAAACACCGTGTCTGATTCGTTTTTAGCTCTCTTATCTTTATATATACCTTTAATCACATTGTTTGTGTGTCATAATATCCAATACTAGTTTATCGGTTTCATTCATGCCTTGTGAACCGATTCTGGTAAGGTTGCGGATGCTACGGTCCACATCATTATCAATGATACCTTCTACAGAAGATACGCATTTATGTTCCATCGCTAATATGGCTGAAAATACAGCGGTAGAGACACCGCTGCTTAATTTCAGAGCACAACTGGGTTTGGCTCCGTCACAAATCATACCCGTCAGGTTGGCGATCATATTCTGTACAGCAAAAGTGATTTGCTCATAAGTGCCTCCCATCAAATAAGTGATACCACAGCTAGAACCTGTTGCAGCTACTACACAACCGCATAGTGCAGACAGACGCCCCAAGCTTTGTTTGATGTAAATCACTGTTAGGTGACTGAGTGTCAGTGCGCGGATCAATTCTTCTTCTGATTTATGGTTATCTTCGGCATAGACTACTACCGGTAAGGTAGCTGTAATTCCTTGGTTCCCGCTTCCCGAATTGCTCATGACAGGAATCATGGCTCCCGCCATACGTGCATCGCAAGCTGCCGAGGTATAAGAAAGGATGTGGGTAAATGTATTACTTCCCAATATTTGTTCTTCACTTTTGCTACTTTTCAGAATTTTGCCTAATTCGTGACCGTAGTTTCCTTTGAAAGAACGTTCTGCCGCCGCTTTGTTCAAACGTTTGGTTTCAAGAATAAAACGAATTTCATCCAATGGTGTGGTGGTGGCAAAATCGTACACTTTTCGCAAGTTCAACTCCGGTTTTTTTGCATCCTCATTGCAGGCGGCGGTAGTTTGTTTGTTTAGTAAAACTTGGTTGTTAAAGGCCACATATATAAAATTGGTATGCCCGCAAGCAATAATGGCCGTTGCTTTATCACCGTCAGCTTCACAGATAATTTCGATATATAACTTTTCTTCTATATTCTCTTTCAGCCCGATAGAGATAGCTTGTGAGTCAATTAGTTTTTTACCCTCTGCTACGGCTTCAGGAGTGCTGTCTTTTAAGACTTCCAATTGATATTCGGATTTCCCGATTAATGCCCCTAAGGCGATAGCGATAGGTAGTCCAATCATTCCTGTCCCCGGGATGCCTACTCCCATGGCGTTCTTAAGAATATTGGCGCTGAGTAAAGCTTTAATCCTTTCAGGTCTTTTACCTAGTGTTTCTGTTGCTTTTGCTACACAAAGGGCTACGGCTATGGGTTCTGTGCACCCGATAGCCGGAACGACCTCGCGATTTATAAGGGCAATGATTTGCTCTCTTTCTGGTTTGGCGATCATAGTAGATAATTATTAAGGGGTCTTGCAAAAATCTTTTTGAAAGTGTATCAAAACTCGAATAAAACTATCATTTCGTTTGTCTTTTCCTTTTCGTTGATTTTCAGAATATTTTTCATTAAAGAATATTCTGAATGAATAGAATGATAGGTTTATTTAGTTTTGACACCCCTTCGACTTTTGACACACTTTGGTTATTTTTTATAGTTTTGTAATCCGGTCTGGAGGAAGTCAACATATTTATCTATATCCTCATCATATGAATATGATTTATTCAACGGTTTTCCTTCATTGTCAATCAATACATAGAAAGGTTGTGCGTTGGCACCGAATTTAGAACGTTGCAAGTAACTCCATTTATCACCGATCGTGCGTAGTGTACGTTCCTTACCGTTTTCCATCACTTTGATGTGTTCGGGCAACGGGGTTTTGTTATCAACGAACAATGTTATCAGTACATAGTCCTCAGTCATCAACTTGTTTACTTTCGGATCAGTCCATACAGCGGCTTCCATTTTACGGCAATTTACACATCCGTAACCTGTAAAGTCGAGCATTACCGGTTTTCCGGTACGTTTTGCATATTCCATACCGGCATCGTAGTCATCAAACTGCGCATGTACTTCATTGGTATATAAGTTGAAGTCTTGTGTATTCATGGGAGGAGCAAATGCGCTGACAGCTTTCAAAGGAGCACCCCATAAGCCCGGTACCATATATACAGCAAATGCAAGTGAGATAAGAGCCATAAAAAAACGGGCAACACCTACTTTATCATCATCATCATCGTGAGGGAATTTGATCTTACCCAACAGATAGAAGCCTAGCAAAGCGAAAATCACAATCCATAAAGCAAGGAATGTCTCACGGTCTAGAATCCCCCATCCATAAGCCAAGTCAGCAACCGACAGGAATTTCAAAGCAAACGCAAGTTCGAGGAAGCCTAATACGACTTTAATTACATTCATCCAGCCACCTGATTTAGGCATGGATTTCAACCAGGATGGGAACATGGCAAACAGAGTGAACGGTAATGCCAGTGCAATGGCGAAACCTAACATACCGATGGCAGGGGCAATCACACTACCTGTGGTGGAAACTTCTACTAACAAAAAGCCGATGATAGGGCCTGTACATGAGAATGAAACCAAAGATAGGGTGAATGCCATCAAGAAGATACTTAACAAACCACTGGTCTGTTCCGCTTTACTGTCTACTGCGTTGCTCCATTTTGAAGGAAGAGTAAGTTCGAATGCTCCAAAGAAAGAGGCTGCGAATACAATTAGCATCAAGCAGAAGAATATGTTAAAAATAGCATTTGTGGAAAGTGCATTCAAGGCACTGGCACCGAATATTAAGGTTATGGCAAGACCTAATAATACATAGATCACTACAATAGAAGCACCATATGTCCATGCATCACGGATTCCTTTCTTTTTGTCTTTGCTACGTTTTAAAAAGAAACTTACCGTCATTGGGATGATAGGCCATACACAGGGCGTAAATAAGGCTAGTAATCCACCGATAAATCCGGCAAAGAAGATGTAAATCCATGAACGGTCTTGTTGTGATGTCGTTTCGCCAAATGCGTTCAACTCTTGGATAACCGGAGTCCAGTAATCTTGGACAGCAGTGTCATTGCCGATCAGGGCGGCAGTTGTAGCACTATCTGTTGCGGTAGTTGCAGTAGCTGTTTCCGCTACAGGAACTTCCGTTATGGCTGTTTCTGTTTTTGCGGGTTCAGTAGTCTTGCTTGTAGTAGCAGCGGCAACTCCTTTTCCGGAGAAAGAGAAAGAAACTTCAGTAGGAGGCAGACAGTTTTCATCGTTGCAGGCACCGAATTCCATATAACCTTCTATCATATAGGTAGCGCCAGTTATTTTTAGTTTCTGAATGAAAATGGCAGTGTTCTCAAAGTAACGTAATTTCATTTCAAACACCTTGTCGAAGTTTTCAATTTCTTTACCTTGTGGAGTGAGCTTCCCTACTAATTCTACTCCTTCTATCTTGTCTACGTTGAAAGTAGCGGAGATAGGACCTCCCGAAGGAAGGTCCGTGGAATAAACGTGCCATCCGGCGTCAATCTTACCAGTGAATACTATTTGTGCTTCCGTATCGGAAATCGTCTTTAACTCGGTTTTGAATTGTACCGGATCTTGAATCTGGGCAACTGCCGGAAGCAATGCCATAACGATTAAGAGGCAACTTAAAAAAAACTTCTTTTTCATTACGTATTATTTAAATTTTGATTAATGTTCATACCGCAAAGTAAGGGATAATATCTTAGATATGTCTCTCTATACCTATATAAATATCGGCAATTGCTGTTTTCAGAATAAAAAAAATAGAGCAAAAAGATAATCTATTGCTCTTTTTGGAGTTCCATAACTTTGTTTCTATATTGGGAGGGGGTCATTCCCACAGAGGATTGGAAAAGGTTATAAAAGGTGGAAATGGAGTTAAATCCCAACTCTGCAGAAATGGCTTTCATCGGAGTTTCGTTATTGGGGTCAGATAATAGGCGGATAGCTTCTTCAATACGGAAACGATTTACATAATGAGTGAAGGATAATTTGGATTGTTCATTGATGATACGTGATAAATAAGTACGGTTAGTTCCTAGTATTTCCGCTACTTTGTCTTTTGTTATAAAATTGTCTTTGTAAATTTTTTCTTCTCTCATAATACGCTCTAATGTACGGAAAAGTTCTAAACTTTTCTCATCGGTGAGTGAGGAGGAAGCATACTTTTCGGAAGTAGAAACCATGGAGGGGGCATTGGTCTCCAATTCTTTTATACGGCGATTCAGTTCCGTTTCTCTTTTGATTGCTTCTTGATTTTGCTTGACAATACTTAAATAAAGTTTGTTTTTACGGCGGTAGAGGTAATAAAGCAACCCTAAAACAATTACAGTGATAATAAGAATAAATGTTTGTTGCTGTATACGCTGTTCTTTCTGCATTACATCTAGTTTGCTTTGTTTTATTAAATTTTCCTGCCGCTCAGAGTCATATTTGAATCGCATTTCGCTTAAATCTCTTTCTTTGTCCTTGTTGAAAAGGCTGTCGTTTTCCAAACGGAATATTTTATAATACTTCAGTGCGTCATGATATTGGTGCAATTGCTCATAGCAGGTAGACAGATTTTCGTATAGTTCATTGCGATGGATGGCGTTGACGCGTGCATAAGAAATAGCTATTCCTTGTTTTAACAATAAAATAGCTTCTGGTTGTTTGTTTTGCTGCATTAGTATACGTGCATATCCCAAATGGGCATAGACAATAGAGGAAGTTTGTGCCGCCTGTTTATCCTTCATGGCTTTTTTGTAATATTCCAAAGCCTGAGCATATTCACCCATATCATATAATATATTGCCAAAGAGATTATAGGTATGGGCTTGGTCGTAGAAATCATTTTCCAGCATCAATGTTTCGGCTTCATGGATATATTTCATTGCTTCCTCATTCTGTTTCATTAAAAAATACATATAGGCAGAATTTACTGCACCGGAATAAATGATGTATGGATTACGCATACTGTGTCCTAATTCATAACATTCTAATGCGTATTTGATGCCGGCTGTATCTTTTTTGAGGTAATAGATATTTGCTAAATTGCCTAAAAGCAAAGCGTATTGTTGTTGGAAATTATTTTGTTGTGCCAATTGGATACCTTTATAAAGCCATCGTATGGCACGGTAATAATCGGTTTCAATATTTGCTGAATAGAGTCCGAGACTACCATAGACGGAACAAAGGGTGGAGTCATTATTCAGTTTGGTTGCTAATTCAAGAGAAAGATTCAAGTTTTTTTTGGCTATTTTTTCCCGTCCGCTCATCATTTGCGCTTGTGCTTGGTAGATATATGAATAGAGTTGGAGTAGAGGATTTTTAGTCTTGTCCGCTACGTTTTTCATAATCTCAGCGTAAGTGATGGTTTTGGAATAATCTCCTTTATTTAAATAGTATTGGCATAGAAATTTTAAGGCATCCCCGTTATCAGGTTCTTTCCTAATGATTTCCAACTGTTTCTCAAGGATGACGGGGCGTTTTGTGCATGTACACAAAAGGATATCCCCAAAAGTAACAGTAAGAAAAGACATTTTAGTTTCATATGCTTTTTTCGATTGAGAGTGCAAATATAATAAAACCTTTAATTTTTCTTGTTCAAAAGTCTTGCATATTTAAAATAAAGTCGTACCTTTGCAACGCTTTCAACAAAAGCACTTCTGAAAGGAAGTTTGGGAGAGGTGGCAGAGTGGTCGATTGCGGCGGTCTTGAAAACCGTTGTACTGCGAGGTACCCGGGGTTCGAATCCCTGTCTCTCCGCTGGAAAGAATTGTAAAACAAAGAAAATCCCTGTAAATTAATACTTTACGGGGATTTTTTATTTTTGATGTATAGTAAAAATAGGCATATCAAAGTATTCTTTCGGTGTACCTTATTACGGATCACCTGTAAAATATGGAGAGTGTTGCAAAGCTGTTTTCATTTCGCATCAGAAAGCATACTTTTGCATGGAACTATACATACGTATGTGCAGGGTTATATATGTGTACGTACAGTCTTATGCGTACATATGTGATATCCTCATGCCCAAAAAGTGTTTTTTTAAAAGATCAAGAACTTTTCAAAAAAGAAGACGACCTTTTTAAAAAATAACAGGAACTTTTTTAAAAAACGTCTTGATCTTTTTTATTGCTGCCAATACATCGTAAACCGTCATTCTGTGGAGGTACAAACTTTTCATGTGTACTTTTTGTGGGGAAAAAGCCTAAAATACCCTACTTTATATCAAGCCGAAACAATTTATAAAAAAAGAATATATAGCTGAAAACAAGGATGTTATGTAAAAATATGCTTCAAAACGTTGTGAGAGTATGAGAACATGAATAAGAGCAAGTATTTTTATCCTTACTACATAAATAGTTTATAATAAACCTGTTATATATGCAGTGAGGGTATACATGGTTCGAACTTTTCTTAGAAACATGCAAAACGGCTATATTCCACGATATAGGAATATATGCCGTTTTGATAGAGGGAAATTTTTTATGGTATATAATTCCAATAATCCATATTTGTAACGATTTGAACTATAATTTTACGATCTCCTTCTCGTATTTCGTTGGGAGCATTCTGAGATGCATAAGATATTTTTGCGCCCACTCCTTTTGCTTTTAACATTTTATTGGGAACTCCTTTCTTTATAAGTGCATTGACTACAGCGTCTGCACGTTTTTTGGGATAGTTCCATATTGTATTGTGATGATCCTTTTGCATCAGTACATCCTGTAATGAGATATTTTTTGCTTGTGTCTGTCAGCATAATTTGAGCTATTTCATCAATGATAGTAGCTGCTTTAGGAGTTATTTCTGTTTTATCAAACTCAAAATAGATATTGTTGAATAAATCATATAAAACATTGGGCTGGTTTGGAGTCTCTACAATTTGTTTCATGATTATAGGTTTTTCTATTTCTTTTTCTATGATTTTTTCCACATATTGAATTTCCGGTTTGACTTTTAGGGATTTACCACCAATGCGCCACATCAATCGAATGCTTCCTTGCCATGAATTGGCTATATGTTTGTATGGCATGATGAGATAGTCTCCTTGGAGTCCTATGCCAATGTTGTCATTAAGCCACATATTCACGCCTATTCCCAATGAAATAGGGATAAGATTTTGTTTATCCTTCCCTTCTTTAGTATAATCATTTGACAGATTCCATCCCATCTCCTCACTGTTGAATTCTTCCATCCCCTTATAATTGATCTTAAAATTCTTGTACATATAGTTGACCCCCATTCGAAGAAAGGATCAATATAATTTGAATGGAAATATTCACCTAGGCGCCACTGTAAACCGATTCCTGTCATACCTAGCCATCTTGATTCCTTACCGTTACGGACAGGATCGGAACTGTAGTCTAATGTTCCTTGTAAATCTAGATAAAAATGAGAGTTAAGTTCACGAGCAAAATATAGAATTTCCTCCGAAAATGAAATCTTTTTTGTTAGTACCTACAGTGTAACCGCCTTTATTATTAGTATGGAAATTAATAACATTAAAACGTGTCATTTGAAGTCCGGTTGCGCCTATACCTATTTCCCATGCTTTTTTATTATTATCGGTTGTTCCATTCTTTGCGCTTTTTTGTGCATTTATAGGTAAACCGAAACATAATACTGAGGTAAAGCATAGTATGAGATGGATTTTATGTATATATATTTTCTTCATATTTTTATTCTTCATAGATAACTTGTACTTCGGGCAACTCATAAGAGCTGTTATAGTTTTCAATAATAAATGTTTTTTCATCCTTTCCTTTTCGGAGATAACCTTGATAATATCTATAGAAATATGAACTATTGCCATTGTCAATGTATATGGATGAATTTAAAAACGGTGCGAATACTTTGAACGTTGGAACTTCTGCAGAAGATCTGTTATTAGAACTTGATGCTTCTTGTGAACCAGCTGTTGAGGTATATCTGAATGTGATATATGCCATTTTAAGTTTGTTGGCTTCTTCTTCAGTATAAGCTATCGGTTCTACATAGTCCATTCCATTTTCTTTAACGACACGTGTGGTCGATGATTTGTAAATTCTTGTAAAGTCTATTTTTGAAAAATCCAATTCACCTTCTGCAGATGAGAAACTGGGTGCTTCTCCATTGGATATTATTTTTAATTTTAATGTTTTTAGCGTAGGTCCCATTTGATAAGGAGCTAATAAACAAATACCATCCATTGGAAAGTTTCTCCATAATAAGGCTCTCTAGCTTTTACAGTGTAATAAACGTCACTTCCATCCCAATATTCAGATTGATTGTTTTTGAATTTTCCGGGATTTTCTTGAATGAACCGATAGGTATAAATATAGTAATAATATCCTCCATTATTTGAACTAGAATTTTGGCTTGAATATAATTTTTTGTCTGACAAAATACTGTTGGGATTATTTTTATCAGAGACTCTATATGCGTCTAAATTCCTTGAACCACTATTAGGTAAATAAGAAGGGATATTTTGCCATTGGTCTTCCGGATTAACTTTTCGTTGTATATAGAAATATAGAAACTGATAATCGTATAATGAATTTGAATTATCGCGAAGGATCATTCTCATGCGTACTCTATTGGGAACATATGTGTTTTTAGCGGATTCTTGCGGTGTCTTTCCGGCTAGGGTTACTTCTTTTACCGTTCCCCAGCGTAAGTTTATGTCTTGTATTTCGGGTAAATCTTCTTTAGGTACAATAAACTCTCCGTTTTCATTGGTTATGTAAGTTTTTTCTGCATTGATACCCGGCATACCTTTTACTTGAGCTTTGGGTGCGATTTGTCCAGTTTCATCATATACTTTATAGAGTACACCTCCATCAGTTGTGCGTACATATTCACCATATTCTGATTGAGAATATTGTGCAATAACATTAGGTATACCCTTAATGATGGTAACTTCTGTTCCCGGTTTTCCTGGTTCTCCGGGTTTGCCGTCTTTGCCATCTTCTCCGTCTTTGCCATCTTTTCCGCGTAGATAGTCATAAAAATCATTTAACGTATTTTTTTCACAGTTCCATACTCCACCATTTTTGTGATCGATAAGTGCGTCTGTTGTACCACAACGTTTAGCTAAGTCATTTTTCCACAGTTCATGTGCTGACAAACCATTGCTTCCGTTTATTCCGTCTTTACCGGCTAAATAATTGAAAAAATCATATTCTGAAACTTTGTCAGAAGGCCATTTTTGTCCTGGATTTTTAGGATCATTAATATTGCCTGTTCCTACAGTTTCTTTCCATAGTTCATAAGTGGATTTTCCATTGTTACCATTTGTTCCACTGAGGTAAGTATAGAAATCTGCCATTGTAATTTTATCTTTGGCCCATGCTGAATTATTTTTGTCTTTGATTTTGTCATTTTTGACATCATTCACCCATAATTCGTATGCAGATGCTCCGTTAACTCCTTTTTCTCCTTGAGCTTTTATTCCTGTATCAGTAGTACCTATCCACCAATTTCCGTTATTACCTATATGGGGAGATATGCCATCATCTCCTTTCTCTCCTTGAGCTTTTATTTTTGTATCGGTAGTACCTATCCACCAGTTCCCATTTTTTATAACCGGGGTAAGTCCGTCCGTTCCTTTATCACCTTGTTCTCCTTTGGGGCCTTGCACTGCAATCCCTGTATTGGATGTGCCTATCCACCAGTATCCGTCTTTAATGAAAGGGGTTAAGCCGTCGCTTCCTTTTTCTCCTTGAGCTTTTATTTTTGTATCGGATGTATTGATCCACCAGTTTCCATTAGGACCAATATAAGGGGATGCTCCGTCTTTACCATTTTCTCCTTTTTGACCTTGAGCGGGAAAATTTGTATCATGATTGCCAATGTACCAATTACCATTTTCACCAACATGTGGAGTAATACCATTTTCACCATCTTTCCCTTTTAAATATAAAAAGAAATGTTCCATTGTTGTTTGGTTTTTGGGCCAATTTATATTGCCGTCAGCAACAGATTGTTTCCATAATTCATAAGCGGAAAGTCCGTCTTTTCCATTAATTCCATTCTTTCCATCTTTGCCGATAGCTTTGATTTCTGTGTCTTTATTGCCGATATACCAATTTCCATTTTCACCAATATGAGGTGATTGTCCGTCTCTTCCGCTAAGAAAATCCCAAAAATCGGCTTCTGTATTTTTTGAAGAGGGCCAAATGAGCGAAGGGTCATGAGGGTTGGTGACATTACCTTGGGTGATCAGGATTTTCCATTGATCGTATGCAGACATTCCATCTTTTCCTTTGTCTCCTTTTTCTCCTTTTATATAAACTAAAAAGTCTGCTAAATCAACTTGGGTGGAAGGCCAGTTTATATGACCGGTTTCAACTTCTTCTTTCCATATCTCATAAGCGGATTTGCCATTGGTTCCCTGAGGACCTTGGGGTAATTCAAAATCAATACTGCTGCACGAGAAAAAAAATGTGCAAAGTAGCACTGATAATACATAAATTTTGCATTTCTTTTTTGTATACATGACTATAAATAATTAAAAATGAATTACTTTTTGTTGTTACATATTTGATAAACTCAGTTCTGCTTTATTGAATACTGTATCGTCGGGGGTGTTCATGCAATTTTATATTTTAGGTTATTCTACTGTGTGCGATTTACATTATAATAATATTCACATTTTATTTAGGTGCAAAGTTCTATATTTGGTGCTAAAAAGAAGTTGCGTATTTAAAAGATTTGTTTGCATATAATCAATCTTTTCTTTTATATCTGCATAAAAAGGTTTCCTATTTTTCTTAATGTTCGTTTTTGGATAGTTTTAAATGGTAGATACTTCATATGATTTTACATAAGGAGTATATGTGATAAGTTTTTTCATATATTGATGGTGGATTATGATTAAGTTTTGTGATATTTGTTTTTATATGACGTATAGAAACTCTTAAAATAGATCCATATACCGAGATCAGGAAACAAACTTATTCTTAGCTTCAGTATGTATGATGGAGATAAGTATATTCATAATCTTTAGGATGCGGGATGTTTGTTTAATCGTTTGCGGAAACAGAATATGTTTCGAGAGGAGGTGTACCTTTTGATTCTTCTCCTTTTTTACGTATTTCGTTAGGAGTGGCTCCAATATTCCTTTTACAGTAGGTCGTAAAATGGGAAAATGTCTTGAAATGATAGTCCAACATTATTTGTTTGATGGGTAGGGTACTTTCTTTTAACTTGAATTCAATTTCATAAGATGTTTGCTTTTGTAACCATTGATATGGTGTATCTCCATGAAAGTTTTTTTTGAATAACTGTGTGAAAATAAGGTCGTTATATCCGCATAGAATAGCTAATTCTTTGGCAGTTCTGCAAGCTTTGTAATGTGTCATGACGGATACGAAAAACTGAAGATCATTCGAAAGGGCATAACGGAAAATGGAGGCAATTTCGTTTTTGCTATAGCAAATTTTAAATAATGAGAACAGCTCATATTCTTTGGCTCGATGTAAGTCGGGAATTTCTGTTCCATTTTTCATGTAATCGACCAGCAAATCCAAGTAGGAACGTATTAACGGATAAATGGGAAGAACTTCTACCGGTTTTACTTCTTCGATGGATATGTCTTGTAGATATTCTATTATTCTGCTATGTAGATAAGGGGCCACAATATTACATGCATGGATGACGAGTTGTACATCATCCATTGTTTTGATTTTACATTTATGTAAGCTGCTGATAAAGAAAAATTCATTTTGCACTGCTATCAGAGGCATTGATTCCATTTGATCTCTGAAGAGACATAAAGATCCTTTTAGTACAAAACAAACTTGGAATTCATGGTTTTCATTCAGATTTTGGATAATTTCTCCCTTGCCTATATGAAGATATCTGAATTGGCTGAATCTGGATAGTGCAAGAGGATCACGGTATAAATTCTTTAGTAAAAATAGCATTTCCATATATTATGAACATTTTAAGATAAAAAAAGTTTTGATATATCTATCCCAGGCAAATATAACTTGATATTTAAAATGTTTTAAAGCTATAGAAGGAATATGCAACTAAATCATTGCTAATATGAAATTGAATCTTCTGTTTAAGAAAGAGTTTATCAACATATGAAATTATAAGGTATTTAAGGCCGGATGCTTTGGATAGTAGCTTATAAAGTGGAAGATGTTTACTGATTTTTTATGAGTGAATGTAAATAAGTGATTTGGAATGGAGAAAAATTTAAGGATCTTTTCCTTATTGTTTACAAGATAACAATAAGGAAAAGATCCTTAAATTTAAATTATTGCTGGTATTGGCCATTCACTATAACATTTTTCATACGAATATTGTGAAAAGCATCTTTATTCCATTGGGAAAATTTAGTTTCGATCTTTACATCTTTAAATGAAAAATTGGATAACTCATACTCAGCTTCATTTTTATTCACATTTAGAAATTTGTCACATTTCAGTTCTATGTTGTGCATCGTGATATGGCTTCCGTAGGATTTTAGGAATCGTTGTTCTTCCTTTCAAGTCATAAAATTGTTTCCATGACGAAACTCCTAGTAAAGCCTTGCAGAAGCCTTTTACATTTTCTACTGTGATGTATTCATAGTGTTGCGGAGTATCAGGCCGCATTTTCAATAGAAGTAGTTCATTACCGCCTTCTGCTCTGCAATTGCGCATTAATACATTATAGACATGGATGGACTCGCTGCCACAAGTCATGCAACTGCCAGTAGTATGATCAAAGAAACAATCTTCTATTAGAATGTTTTTATTGGGACCGTTATAAGTATCCTGATCGGCATAAGGTCCTTTTCCACCTTTAAAGCAGATGGCGTCATCATTTACAGTAAACCGGCATCCTTTAATATGAAAATTGGTACATACATCCATATCTATACCGTCCGCACTAGCTGATTTTATAGGTTTGATAGGAGAGAAAATTCGTAGATTGAGTAATTTCACTTTATCGCAGCGATAATAATGGCTGGTCCAAAAAGGAGAGTTCTGTAAAGTCACATCAGCAACCTGCACATTACGGCAATGAGCTATGTAAAGTAGGCGTGGTCGCATTTCGTCCTTGTTTGTACATTGAGGATTCCATTCGCGACGTAGGCGGAAAGCTTTCCAGTAGGGAGTGCCGTTTCCGTCAATTGTACCTTTGCCGCTAATTGTAAAGGTATCTAACCCGTCGGCATTGATTAATGCACCGAAGTATTTGCAGTATTCACCTTCAATGCGAGTCATGAGGAGAGGGAAATCCATAATGTTCTCACTACCTAGTAAGGTGGCGCCTTTTGACAAATAAAGATGAGTCCCTTGTTTGAAAAAGAGGGAACCGCTTTTATAAATTCCTTCAGGGATGTAAATGACCCCACCGCCATTGGCTGCCGCTTCGTCTATGATCTTTTGTATTTTCTGTGTTTGAACGATATGGGGATTGCTTTCAATTCCATAATCGGAAAGGTCGTATTTTTTTCCTAAGGAGTCAGGATGGACCACTTTAGTTTGGAGAAACCATTCGGAGATAGGAGTACCATCAGGAAACACATTTTGTTTTCTTTGTTCTTTTTTTGCCATTGAGGGTACTATTATGCTCAAGCATAACAGGAGTGATAGTAAATTGTTTCATAAATAAGTTTTTCATTTGGTTCATATTATGTGGATGACAAAGAAAAACAATAACAGTCAATTGTATCTGTATTTATTGTTTTATTCAATGGAAAATTGTACGGCTTGATTCTTTTCATTAAGGCGGATGGTTGTGATATAGAGAGATTCCTTAGTCTGGAAAGAACAATTCAGGAGCCTTTTTTTATCTGCACAGTCGTTTCTCCAAACTTATAAAAGCTTGAATAAATCGCGCTTTTTGCCCTGTTTATACTATTTTCCATCTATGTAGATTCTTTTCCATATTTTCAGAGGTTTGTGGCTGTTCCGGCTATTTTTTATTCATGGCATTATATCTAGTTTTGCCATGTTCCTTGATGAAGAAATGAAGGGATTAGATTTTATGTATAACTTTAATTAATTACAAATGAAAGACTCGGAGAACAAACTATCGGGAAGTATGCATTCTTTTAAAAGGATGCTTTCCTTTGGTATTCTTATGGTAATTGCGATGACCCTGTTTGCTCAGGTTAAGAATGTATCGGGCGTGGTGCTTGATAAAAAAGGGGAGAGCATAATTGGTGCCAGTGTATTGGTGAAAGGTACTACTAATGGTACGATTACCGATTTTGACGGTAATTTTGTTTTGAGGAATGTGGCCGACAATGCCATTTTGCAGATTAGTTTTGTCGGATATCAAACTTCAGATGTATCAGTTAAGGGACAGAACAATATTAAGGTGGTATTGTCAGAAGATACTGAGACATTGGATGAGGTGGTAGTCATAGGATATGGCTCGGTTAAGAAAAGCACTTTGACGGGTGCGGTTGCCAAAATGGATTCTAAGGCAATAGAGGATCGTCCTTTGGCTCGTGCAGAGAATGCTTTGCAAGGTCAATTGGCTGGAGTGACAGTACGTAATACAACAGGTGAGCCGGGAGCCGATATGCAGATCCGTGTCCGCGGTGCGGCTTCTGTCAATGCAAATTCCGATCCACTTTATGTGGTTGATGGGGTGCCTATGAATACGTTGAGCGGATTGAATCCTTCGGATATCGCTTCCATAGAAGTTTTGAAAGATGCTGCTTCTGCTGCGATTTATGGTTCACGTGGTTCCAATGGAGTTGTTTTGGTTAGTACTAAACAAGGTAAGAGTGGAAAAGCGAAGGTGGCGTTCAATGCTAGTTTCGGTGTACAGACATTAGAGAAAAAAATGGATGTGCTTAATGCGACGGAATGGATGGAATTTAAATTGAGATGGAATGATGCAAACTATTTGCAGGAAGCGAAGAAATTGGGTTTGACTAGTGCCAGTATAAAGGATGATAATGCCACACGTTTGTCTAATCTCGGAATTCAGGCAGGTACGGCAAACTCTTATCTGGTTGTTTTTGATGAACGTTGGTTTAACTATTTGGGAGATGACATGAGGAATGCGCATACTTATACTCCCAATCCGGAACAACTTAGCCTGTTGGATTGGCAGGATGAGTTTTTTCGTAACTCTATCGTACAGGATTATAGTTTGAATGTTTCGGGAGGGACGGAAAACACATCTTATTTATTCTCAGGTGGATATATGAATCAGGCTGGTATCGTTACCGGTACGGGATATGAAAGATTCTCTTTTCGTGCCAATATTGAATCAAAGATAAACAAATATCTTACAATAGGTATGAATATGGCTCCTACGTATATTGTGCAGGATGGTTCCGGACAGGCAAATGGTAAGGATTCCCAGGTACATCAGGCTTTGTATGCTACACCGGTATCGGAACCGGGGGTAGGATATATGACAAATGTTGATCCGAATCCCTATTATCTTTGGGCGGGAAGCACATCGAGTCCGGTTTATAATATGGAGAAGAATATCAAACAGAATAGAATGATGCGTTTGGTTGGGAATGCTTTCGTACGTATCACTCCGTTTAAAGATTTCAGGGTAGAACTTTCTGCTTCGGCTAATTATTATGATTTGGATGGAAATGATTATAAGTACACTAGTACAACCGGTAGTTGGGCGCAGGGAGAAGGACAAAACTCTTCGGGGGGGCATAATACGGGAAAGAAAATGGAGTACTCTTTTGCAGGCTCTTGCAAATTATGACCATGTTTTTGGCAATCATGGAATTAGTGTAATGGCGGGTTTTTCTTCCGAACAGAGTAATCTTGGTTTCAGTACGGCCCAATCTTTTAACAAACCATTTCCCAATGATGCCATAACAGGTTCCTTTGATGGTTCGAAAGTTACAGCAGGAACTAATACGGTAACAGAGAAAACAGCGAATAAATTGTTGTCTGTGTTTGGACGTTTGCAATATAATTATGCAGAACGTTATATGTTGTCCGGTAGTTTGCGTTATGATGGCGGTTCCGTATTCGGAGCTAACAATAAGTGGGGCATCTTTCCGGCTGTTTCCGGAGGTTGGTTAGTGTCAAATGAGAAATTCTTTAAAAATTGGAGAATGTCTTGGTGGAATACATTGAAGCTGAGGGCTAGCTATGGTGTGACCGGTAATAATTCTATCAGTAACACGGCTGCTTATCCTACTTTGTCTGCAGGAAATTATGCAGGTGCTCCCGGTTATAAGGCAAATTCTTTAGGTAATGCTGATTTAGGTTGGGAAAAAACACATAGTACTGATGTTGCGCTTGATTTAGGATTCTTCAATAATAGAATTCAATTGTCGCTGGATTGGTATACCAAGAATACGACTGATTTGTTATATCAGGTACCTGTGGAAGGAGCTTCCGGTTTTACTACCGTTTGGGATAATTTAGGAGATATCCATAATGAAGGCTTTGAGATCGAATTGAATACGCATAATCTCACAGGAAAATTTTCATGGAGTACGTCATTCAATATGTCATATAATAAAAATGAGGTGAAAGCTCTAGGGAAAGATAATACTCCGGTATATTCGGGATTTGATAAGAACAATCCGTCTAATATTCTGACTGTGGGAAAGCCTGTTAATACATTCTATATGTATGATGCAATAGGTGTATGGAAAAATCAAGCTGAAATTGATGCTTATAGTGCTGCCCATGGAGGAAAGCCGGTTACTTTTGAAGGAAAACAAATTGTACCGGGTGATATCCGATACAAAGATGTAAATAATGATGGTGTGTTCGATAAAGATAATGACAGGGACTATTTAGGTAGTCCTACTCCTAAATTAGTATTTGGAATGACGAATACTTTTACTTACAGAAATTTTGATTTGTCTATCTTGATGACAGCTCAGACAGGAGGAAAGATTTTTGGTGTATTGGGACGTGCCATTGACCGTCCGGGTATGGGGGCTAAAGGGAATGCTTTAGGACATTGGAGAGAGGCATGGTGGTCGGAAGATGAGCCGGGCAATGGAAAAGTACCTTATATTTTAAGTTCTACTACAGGTGCTACGTTAGACTCCCGATGGTTATATTCTTCCAATTATCTGCGTATCAAGAATTTGACTTTGGGGTATAAATTACCTATTAATCCTAAATTTATTTCCTATGCACGTGTATATGTATCCATTGAAAATCTGGCTAAATGGGATAGTTATTATGGAGGGTACTCTCCGGAGGCGGCCAATACGGCAGCCAGTTCCTCACCCGGAGGTAGCAGTGCTTTGGGATTGGACTATGGTGGTTATCCTTCACCGAGAATTTACACTTTGGGTATCAACGTTAATTTCTAATAAAAATATAGAGCTATGTTCAAATTAAAAAATATATTGCAATTGAGTGCATTGATGTTCTTTGTTATGTCGTGCGATGATTATTTGGAAACTCCTCCTGCTGATTTAATGACCTCTGATGGTTTCTATCAGACTCCCAGTCAGTCTGAACAAGGGGTGGTAGGTATTTATTCCGATTTGCGTGAACTTGCCAATTCAGAGTATTTATTGATGTCTGAATGTCGTTCGGATAATGCATGGACAGAACCAAGACCTAATGGGTTGAGAGATTTTTCAGAGATAAGCACATTCAGAGCTACCAGTGATTTGGCAACTTTTAATAGTGTATGGAATACATGGTATAAAGTAATTTATGATGCGAATACTGCTATTGCCAAAATAGCAGGATGTAACTTTGAATCGAATGATAAGATTAAAAAGCAGTTTATGGGCGAAGTCTATTTTCTGAGAGGATGGGCTTATTTTGAGTTATCACGCCTTTTTGGTAATGTTCCGATTATTGATGCTCCTTTATCGCCTAGTGAAGTGAAGAAAGTACCTCAATCGTCTGCACGGGAAGTTTTGGATAATATAGTGGTTCCTGATTTGATTAATGCGCAGACGATGCTTCCTCTAAAAGAAAATATGGTGAGTGCGAATGGAACTTCGATTGTATTGCAGGGGCGTGCGGACAAGATGGCGGCAGAAGCTATGCTGGCACGTGTGTATATGACTTTGGCGGGTTTCCCATATTATGATTCCGATGCCAAGATATTAGCTAAAAAGCAATTGGAAATTGTGTTGAATTACTCAAAATCCAATCAGAATAAATATTGGGCTCCGACACTTGATGAATGGAGAAAGCAGTGGATGCCGAGCACGGATTATTATAATAAATACTCTATTTTGCTATTCAGTATCGTACGGGAGGAACAGGCAACAGCGCTTTGTTTAATTTCAGTATGGCTCTACCTCCTTCCTATACGAATAGAAGAATCTTTGGAAATGAAATTTATGTGGAAAAGAGTTTGATGTATGAATTTGATAAAATTTATTCTGATGGGAAAAAAGATGGAAGAGGGAATGGTTTTTCTGTTCTGACAGGATATGAGGCAGAGCCTAATTATCCGGCTTATACGAATACAAAAGAGAAATTGATTTTGGAAGATGGTTCGCAAGTGGATGTTTATACAAAATCAATGTTTTATAAGTTTATGCCTAGTAAACGGAAGATAGCGGAACTTGGGATGTCACTGACTCCGGAAGTCACAATGAAAGACGATAATGACTGGCCTGTAAATCTTCCTATTTTACGCTTGGAAGATATGATGTTGATGTATGCTGAGTTATTGGTTGAAGAAGGTAAAATAATGGAAGCTGTAGCTTATGTGAATGATATCCGTAAAAGAGCCGGTTGTGATGAGGTGAATACGGTAAGTGCTGCAGATGCTTTGAAATTGATAAAACGGGAGCGTAGAATAGAATTAATGGGAGAAGGAGTGCGTTGGTTTGATTTGGTGCGTTGGGGGAATGGCAAACGGAAATTCAAAGTTTATTTGATAGTTATCATAATCCGGATGGTACCGATAAGAATAATGTAAAGACAGGACGTTATTTATATCCTATTCCATTGAATCAATTAAATGTGACTCCGGGATTATATAAACAAAATGAGGGATATTAAGTATATAAGTTAAACAAAGTTAGTTTTGAAGGTGAAAAGGTAAAGAGGTGTGTCAAAAGCTATTTTTGATAATTGCTTTGTTATGTGGCACACCCTCTTTTTATCGGAAAATAGAGAAGTAGATTATTTATGAAAAATAAAAAGTTGCTTATTGCCATTTTGTGCATATTTGTATTTGATTTGCCGGGGGCTGCTAATCGCATTCGGCAGAATTTTGACTTTGACTGGCAGTTTAGATTAGGAGAAAATGGAGATTTTAGAGAGGTACAATTACCGCATGACTGGAGTGTGGAGTTGGATTTTGATGAAAAAGCAGGAGGAGCGAGTGGTTATTTGCCGGGTGGCATAGGTTGGTATCGCAAATCTTTTATGATTCCGGCGAGTTACAAAAATCAAAAAGTTAGTCTTGTTTTTGATGGTATTTATCATAAAGCTACTATTTTTTTGAATGGAAAGGAGATTGCTTATCATCGTTATGGATATACTTCGTTTGAAACAGATCTGACCCCTTTCCTGAAATATGGAGAGAGTAATGACTTGAAAATCAAGGTAGATCATTCAGAAATTTCTCGCTGGTATACTGGTTCCGGCATTTATCGGCATGTCTGGTTGCAAGTGACTAACCCTATTCATGTAAAAATGTGGGGAACTTATGTTACGACACCGGAGATAACTGAATCCCAGGCAACGGTCAAGATTGTCACTACTATCGAAAACTCCATGGAGTTACCGACAACAGTGATTGTCCAGCAACGCCTGTTGGATGGTGATGGAAAAATTGTAAAAGCAGAAGGTAAAGAGGTGATGGCCCGGACTACGTTGAAACTTGATAAAGAAAAAACAGCTGAAGTAGTTCAGAATTTGTTAGTCAGCCATCCTAAATTATGGGATTTGGATTTTCCCTATCGTTATACGGTGGAAACCATTATAAAAAAAGGAGGAAAGACAATTGATAAATATCTGACTCCTTTTGGAATACGTTCAGTGAAATTTGATAAAGACAAGGGTTTTTTTCTCAATAACAAACATCTTAAGCTGAAAGGCATGTGCCTTCATCAGGATGCAGGATGTTTGGGAACGGCTGTACCGGATAGGGCTTATGAACGCCGTTTGCTTATTTTAAAGGAATTTGGCACGAATGCTATCCGTTGCTCGCATAATCCTCCTTCTCCGGAATTTCTTAACTATTGTGATTCTATTGGCTTTTTGGTTATAGATGAGGCTTTTGATAAATGGAAATCGGGATATTATGAAGAATTTTTTGATTCTAGCTGGCAGCAGGATATCAGCGATATGGTAATTCGTGACCGTAATCATCCTTCTGTTATCTTGTGGAGTATAGGTAATGAGTTGGCTGAGGCAAAATTAAAAGATGATACAGGGATTGAACGTGCTGGTATGTTGCAGGATTTTGTACATCAACTGGATCCGAGCCGTCTTGTTATGCTCGCTTTGCAGCCGGGATTTGAAGATAAATTTGCTTCGGTGACAGATGTACTAGGGTATAATTATATGGAACCTCGGTTGATTTATGATAAAAAGAAATACCCGGAACGTATTTGCCTGATCAGTGAGAGCTATCCTTATTATAGTAGCATACGTGAATTTGATTCACGTGATTATGATGAGAAAAATCCATGGAATTATGTAATGGAACATGAATATATTTGTGGCTCTTTCATGTGGACCGGTGTGGATTATATTGGGGAGAGTTCAGGTTGGCCTAGTAAGGGATGGCCTTCTGCTCCGTTTGACATGTGTATGTCTGAAAAACCTAGAGGAGGATATTTTCGGGCTTTGTGGAATGAGAAGCCTTTTTTGGGACTTTATGTCATAGATTATAATTTGGATGAAGATCCGGGTAAAGACCATTGGCAAGCACCGGGAATGGTACACGATTGGACTTTTCCTTATCAGGATGCGCGTGTCATGCAGATTCAAACGCCGTCTAATTGTGACGAAGTGATGTTGATAGATCCTAGAGGAAAGGTATATGGACCTAGAAAGCCACGGGATTATATAAATAATACGATTAAATGGAATCAACCTTATCGTCCGGGTAAGGTGGTGGTGATAGGGTATAAAGATGGGATAGAAGTGTGCCGTGACAGTATACAGACTTCCGGAAATAAAGCTGTCCGTTTTACTCTGAAAGCGGATCGGGAACAGTTAAAGGCTGACGGGCAGGATTTATCTCATATCTCTTTGAATTTATATGATGAACAAGGCATCCCCATACGGATAGATGACAGACAAGTGAAAGTGACCGTGGAGGGTAACGGACGTTTGATGGGGATAGATAGTGGCGAGATGCGTCGTAGTGAACGTTTTAGCAGTCATACTTTACCCACTTATTTGGGTCGTGCCCAAATAGTAGTACAGGCAGGGCGTATGCGGGGACAGCTCAAAGTAAAAGTGGAGGTCGAAGGAATGGCATCGCAGGAACTTGTTCTGCTTGTTGGTTAGTAAAGACTTCCTAATTAAAAAAGGTATTTTAAAAATCACTTTTAAAATACCTTTTTTAATTTTGCGGTATTATTCTGATGTTAAACCGAATGATATGAAAAATCGTATATTTTTTTTGTTGCTCTTCTTTGTTTGTCTGGAATGGAATGCATATGCAGTTATTGATATACAATCTATTCATATTACATCCAGTGACGGATTGGCCAATAATACAATTAGAGATATTTTTCAAGATAAGAAAGGCTTTATCTGGATTAGTACCACTAATGGACTGAGCCGGTATGATGGTCACTCTTTTATAACATTGTTACCGGAAAAGGATAGTCCGATTTCATTAGCGGATTATCATGTCAAGAAGATTGATGAAGATAAAAATGGTTTTTTATGGGTGCTTTCTACTTCAAATGTATTCAGTTGCTATGATTTAAGACATAATTGTTTTGTGGATTTTACAGGATGTGGGGAACACGACCAAGCTTATGCTTATCGTGTAGAAACTGCTAATGGTGATAATTGGTTATGGGATGGACAAAAAGGTTGCAGAAAGATTTCATTTGAAAATGAACATTTTTCCTCTGTGACATTTCAATGTGAAAATGGCAAACTACCTTCTAATAAAGTGAATAGTTTGATTGAAGATTCTAGAGGGAATGTTTGGATTTGTACTCAGGAAGGATTGGTGAAAGTAACAAGAAACAAAATCGAAGTAATTTCTGATATGCATAATTTCAGAGCAGCATTTTCTTATGAGAACGCATGCTTTTTTCTTGCTGATAATGGTGATATTTATGTTTATGATGAGGATGAAAAACTACATTTTGTTCAAAGAATCGGAAAGGATGACGTTGACTTTCATTTTACTACTCATTTTGGCACGAAAGATGATTGGTGGCTTTTTACAACAAAAGGAAGTTACAGGTTTCATTTATCTACCCGGCAGGTAAGATTAGACAACCCGATTAATATCCCCAACGCTCGTTTTGTCAGAGATAATCAGGGGGATTTCTATGTTTTTAATCAGACCGGTGTGTTGCATTATTTTCAGAAGGAAACCGGAATATGTAAAATACTGTCATTGATAGATGCCGCTCAGATGATGCCTGCTGCCGAGGAACGCTATGAAGTAATACAGGATAACAGAGGATTGATATGGATATCTACTTTTGGCTATGGTTTATTTGTGTATAATCCCCAAGAAGATATAATCAGCCATTACACTTATCAGGAGACTGGTAAAAATCTAGTTCATTCCAATTTTCTGCATAGCTATTACTCGATCACTCGGGAAATGTATGGGTAGGATCGGAGTTTGCCGGTGTTACACTTTTGTCCGTATTAAGTGAAGGATCTTATCGTATTTATCCGGAACATGAGAGTATAAATGATTATGTGAATGCTATACGTACAGTGGTAAAGATGCCCGATGGTGGTTTCTGGTTTGGTACGCGTCAAGGGAATGTTTACGCTTATGATAAAAATTTGGAGGCTGCATCTTGTTATAAGATGCCATACAATTATATTTATGCGGCTTCTTGTGATGGAGATGGTAAATTATGGTTGGGAACCCGTACGATGGGTTTATGTATTGACGGACGTTGGTATCATAAAATGGCAGGTGATACCTTGTCATTGGCACATGAGAATATATTCGATATTTATCGTGATGATAAAAATAGGATGTGGATAGGAACTTTTGGGGGAGGACTGAATTTGGCGGTTTCACGAAAAGACAGGTATGTTTTTCGTAAGTTCCTGACTGGATCCGGTCGTTTGCAGGAAGTCAGGATGATCACTCAGGATAATAAAAAAAGGTTATGGGTAGGAACTAATAAGGGATTATGTGTTTTTTATGGAGATTCCATTATTGCTGATGCTCATAATTATAAACTTTATAATTATGAAAATGGAGATTTGCCCGGATATGAAATTAAATGTATTTTTCGTGATAGTCAGAATCGTATGTGGATAGGAATGTTGGGAGGCGGATTTTCTGTTTGTAACCCTAGTGAGGATTATAGGAACTTGAAATTTGTCCATTATTCCACAACTGATGGTTTGGTCAATAACATGGTAGAGTCTATTATCGAAGATAAGACTGGAAAAATATGGATTGCCACTCAGTATGGTTTATCTCGTTTTTCACCTGATACGGAAACTTTTGAAAATTTCTTCTTTTCAGCTTCTATGCAAGGAAATGTATATAACGAACATGGCGCTGCCATAACTGAAGATGGACTTTTGCTATTTGGAACAAATCATGGAGTCATAGTCATTGATCCTTTGAAAGTAACTTCATCTCCTATGACCCGGAATGTTATTCTAACTAATTTGAAAGTGAACGGAATCACAGTACAGGTTGGTGAGAAGGATTCTCCTTTGACACAGGCGTTAAGTTATACACAGAATATAAAATTAGATTATGACCAGAATTCATTCATTATAGAATTTTCAACATTGGATTATTCTTTGGCATTTCCTTCAAGGTTTATTTATAAATTGAGTCATTTTGATAATGAATGGAGTACCCCTTCTTCTTTGAATTTTGCTTCTTATAAAAATCTTTCTCCCGGCACTTATCATCTGCATGTAAAAGCATGTAATTCTGCTGGGATATGGAGTGATGAAGAAACTGTGCTCAATATTGTTATCACGCCTCCGTTTTGGGAAACCACTTGGGCCTATCTTTTTTATTTTCTTGTCGTTGTTATTGTGTTGTATGTTGCTTTTTGTTTGATACGGAATTTCAATAATTTACGGAATCGCATTCAGGTAGAAACACAGTTGACAGAGTACAAACTCATGTTTTTTACTAATATTTCACATGAATTCCGTACTCCGTTGACAATGATTCAGGGAGCTTTGGAAAAAATAGAGAGCTTGAATAAGATTCCCAAAGAGATGGTTTATCCCATACAGTTGATGAATAAAAGTACGAATAGGATGCTTCGTCTGATTAATCAATTGTTGGAATTTCGTAAAATGCAGAACAATAAACTTTCCTTGATGCTGGAAGAAACAGATGTGATGGTGTTCTTTTATGATATTTATCGAAGTTTCAAGGAAACGGCAGATGACAAACAGATTGATTTTCATTTTGCTCCTTCTACGTCATCTTATAAGATGTTTGTTGATCAAAGTAAATTGGATAAAATAGTCTATAATCTTCTTTCGAATGCTTTAAAATATACTCCTAAAGGAGGAAAGGTTGTTTTTGCAATTATCGTTAATGAGGAAGTGGGGAAATTATTTATATCGGTTAGTGACAACGGCGTAGGGATTCCTAAGGAGAAGCAAGGAGAGCTGTTTTCCCGTTTCATGCAAAGTGGTTTTTCACATAACAGTGTGGGAATCGGTTTACATTTGACTTATGAACTGGTAAATGTACATAAAGGAAGCATTTCATTTGATGAAAATGAGGGAGGTGGTTCTGTGTTTACTGTTATCTTACCGTTAGATTCCAGTGTTTATGGAAAAAACGATTTCCTAGTATCAAGCATCCTTCAGGAAGAATCGTTTGTTCATGAGCAGTGTGATACCTATTTAACAGTAAATCATGATTCAGTGACCCGGACCTTTGAATAAAAAAAGAATATTGATAATAGAAGATGATGGAGATGTGCGTAAGTTTTTAGAAACGGAACTTGGTATTTATTTTGAGATCATAAGTGAACCGGATGGGCTTTCCGGTTTACAAAAAGCTCAGTCTTTTGAGGTAGATTTGATTATTTGTGATGTATTGATGCCTGGTATGAATGGCTTTGATGTGACACGTAAACTGAAATGTGATTTTGAGACCAGTCATATTCCCATTATTTTGCTGACTGCTATGAGCACTTCGGAAAATAAACTTGAAGGGGTAGAAAGTGGTGCGGATGCATACATAACGAAGCCTTTCAGTTCCAGATTGTTATTAGCACGTATATTTCAACTTATTGAACAGAGGGAAAAGTTAAAACGAAAATTCTCTAATGACCCTGCTATGACAAGTCAGGCTTTATGTTCTACAGAACTGGATAGGAAATTTGGTGAAAAATTGCAGACTATTTTGGAAAAACAATTGGACAACCCGGAATTCACTATAGAGGATTTTGCATCTGCGGTGGGGGTAAGCCGTGCTGCTTTTTTTCGGAAAGTAAAAGGAGTGACCGGATATACACCTAATGAATATATGCGTATCCTTCGTATGAAAAGGGCTATGGAACTTTTGCAGGAGGGTATATACAATGTAAGTGAAATAGCTTATAAAGTAGGAATGAATGACCCTCTTTATTTTAGTAAATGCTTCAAATCTCACTTTGGAGCACCCCCTTCGGCTTATCTGCATAAAAAATAAATAAAGGAGCGCTTGAAAGATTATAATGTTTTCTTATTTTTGATGGATTTATACCATAAAAAGGTGACTAGCACGATAAATGCAAGGAAAATGGTAATCATTTCTGATTGGTATGTCATTGGTTCCACCCAGATTTCGTGGAAGGCATTCCATCTTCCCATAACTTCTACGAAAGTCCAAAATACGACTACTGTAGCAATAGAAAAACGGAGAGCGTATCCCCATTGACTGATATTTATCAATCTTCGGAACATAAATAGTGATCCTACAAGGCAGCCGAATGCAACCAATGCGGTGATAGGATGGCGGTCACCTATAAAATTATCATCATAGCAGAATAGCAATACCATGTAATTGGTCCATAAAATAAGATTCAGCTCCATGAAAGTAACCAGTGAGGTGTGGCGTGTCATGGGACGCATTTCTACTTGTACTTTGCTGTTGCGGAAAAATACCCGTTGCAGATAATTGAAAAAATCGCATCCGCTTTTTATATTGAATAAGTAGAGTAACATGAACATAATCCAAAATCCGAAAGAAGAGGGCATGATCAGATATTCTGGTTTGGTTACCACTTCTCCGTCTACTATGAGTGGCTGTACTCCGAAACGATGTGCGTAATACACATAAATGAATTCAATCCATCCTGTCCAAAATAACAGACCTCCGAATAGCCCCCAAAGAGTTTGTTGAGTATCTCCTTTGGCAAATACGCCCGTTATGACCATTATTAAGCCTATTAATCCCATGAAAAAGGTTGCGTAATGCATGGTTACCGGTTCCATCAGGTGTTCCATTAAGATCATCAATGCATGTCCTAGCGGCATGGTAAACAATACAATTAGGAATGAGGTGATACCGATAAACACATTTCTTTTTTTTAGTTTCATTTTTTCTTCTTTCTTTCTATGTGATATAAAATTACAAATAAAAGTTCCGAATATAAGTGCCGCCCATGTGATACTGATTACTACTAAGTATCGATTATATAAATATTCCCCATCTTCGGGAGTATGGTTCAAAGTGCAAAGCAAACATCGGCACAATGGATTATTTGCGTCGTGGGAACAATAGGAGTAAATAAGGAATGACAGACTACCTATAAGTAGGGTTAGTACAGCCAGAATCTCTATCTTTCTATGATGAAGTGTCTTGTTCACAGGCATTTCATGATGTACCAGTTTAACCATTGCTTGTTTTTTTTGCAAAATTAGTTATAGAAGTATATACTGACAATACCTATTAATGGTGATAAAATCCAGTTTTTATACCTAAAAAATAAGTACTTGTGTACTTTTATTATATATGTGATTATTAGCAAATAAAACCCCAATTTTTAGGTATTGTGTACCCTTGGTAGTAAGGGTAACTTTGCAACAAATTTTAAAACATAAAATAATAACTATTAATCAATAAAACAAAAGTATTATGAAATTGAAAAACTATTTAGCGATGATGGCTATTGCATTGTGTGCAGTAGCATGTAGTGATGATGATAATAAAAAGGAAGATACCGTGATCCCGGCTCAGGAGGTTGCTGGTACTTACAATGGAACATTATCACTCTCAGTATCAGGAAATGATCAAGGAACGTCAGACAGTCAGGTGAAAATTACTGCGGAAGAAGGAGGAACTGTTCAAGTTCTTCTAGTTGGTGGTGCTGGTGAAGGAATGATGTCATTGCCGGATATTGCTATACCTGGAATTAAAGTACAGACCTCCGATAATGTTACTTATACTTTTCCGGAAAGTGCTATTGATGTAACTGTTGGTACTGTAAAATATACAGGAAGTTTACAAGGAACGATTAAGGATGAAAAAGCTGATCTGATCTTTACACTAAAGCCGGGAGCCATGCCTATGGCTATTACTGCGACTTTTGTAGGCACTAAATAGCATGAAAAGATATCTCTTTATTATATCCATGCTGGGAATGATGCTTTTGCCATTCTCGGCATGTGATGGTATTTTGGAAGGAATATATGATAGTCCTGCTGCTTCGGATAGTAATGAATTCGGTTTCATAAGAACAGACCCTTCTACCCATTCGGGTACTATTTATATTGATGCTACTGATTATAGACGTTGGACTTTTATTGATTTCCATACACAAAAAGTAGATTCTGTGAATGTGACAGATTCTGACCAGAAAGAACCGGAGGAATGGGATATTGCTGTCCATCGTTATGACGTTAAAACCAATGCTGGAGCAGTATTGGAAACCGGTTTCACAGGTTTTTCCGCTTTACAGAATGCGAGTGCGATGCCCGAAGGAGTCTATGTGGATGATGTTTGGACTACCGCTAAGGTAGCCATTGATATGTCAGGTATGATGGATGGCAATATTGTTTATATGGAATCCTATTATAATGAAGAACTATCCAAATGGTTGAATGTTGATAAAAGTAATATGCCACCTACCTATACTCTTTCAAACAAGGTTTATATGGTAAAGCTGAAAGATGGAACTTATGCGGCTGTTCGTCTCACAAATTATATGAATGCTAGTGGTGTAAAAGGCTTCATGACTATTGACTATATTTATCCGTTTGAATTGTAAACCGACATACGATATGCATAGACTACTCAGAAACGTGTGCTTGATATTGTGTTGGCTGATGGCGATACCAGTATCAGCACAACGAATTATTTCGGGAACTGTATTTGATGAAAATAAAGAACCTCTGATGGGAGCAACAGTCTCCGTAAAAGAAAAAGTAACTTTGGGAACCACTACGGATACACAGGGAAAATACACATTGAAATTACCCGATAATAGAGAATATACTCTGCAGGTTTCATACATGGGGTATATCTCGCAAACTCATAAAGTGTCTGTCAGCAAAACAGGTAAAGTTGATTTTATACTGAAAGAAGATGCTGTAAATATGGAAACTATAGTTGTAACAGGAACCCGTACTCCGAAACTCCTGAAAGATGTTCCTATTGTTACTCGGGTCATTACTGCCGATGAAATAAAGAAAGTAGATGCCACCCATATTGGAGATTTGCTTCAGGCAGAACTGCCGGGAATTGAATTTTCTTATTCCATGGACCAGCAAGTTTCTCTCAATATGCAAGGATTTGGTGGAAATGCTATACTTTTTCTGGTTGATGGTGAGCGTCTGGCAGGTGAGACTTTGGATAATATAGACTATAACCGCTTGAATATGGACAATGTGGAGCGTATTGAGATTGTAAAGGGTGCGGCTTCTTCACTTTATGGTTCGAATGCGGTAGGAGGAGTGGTAAACATCATAAGTAAAGTGTCTGCGGAGCCTTGGACTGTGAATCTCAATGGACGTTACGGGGCTTATAATGAGCAGCGTTATGGAGGAACAATAGGTTTCAATGCCGGAAAATTCAATAGTGTGACTAATGTACAGCATACCCAAGTAGATGAAAAAGATTTGGCAGATGGAAAAACAAATGAGGAAACGGAGGATTGGGCATTTAAAAAGGTGTATGGTGATAAAACTTGGAATTTCAAAGAACGTTTGGTCTATACTGCTAATGATCATCTGAAACTGACGGCACGTGCTGGATATTTTTTTCGTGAACGTGAGAAGTCACAGACTAGTAAAGACCGTTATCGCGACTTCAGTGGTGGGGTGAAAGGAAATTATGTATTTGATAAAGATAAAGATCTGGAAATAGCTTATTCTTTCGACCAGTATGATAAGAGCGATTACTTGCCACAAGATGCTAATGATGTACGTGATTATAGTAATGTACAACATTCGGTTCGTAATTTTTATAATCATACTTTTGTCGGTAAGCATATTCTCACCTTGGGTGGTGATTATATGCGTGATTATTTAATGTCCTATCAGTTTGCCAATAATGGAAGTAAACATCAGTATACAGTGGACGGTTTTGCACAGTTTGACTGGAACCCGACGAAATATTTCAATGTCATCACAGGATTACGTTTTGATTATTATTCGGATTCCGATATTAATCATTTCTCTCCCAAATTAGGACTGATGTATAAAATAGGAAACTGTTCATTGAGAGGTTCCTATGCCGGTGGTTTCCGAGCCCCTACTTTGAAAGAAATGTATATGAATTTTGATATGGCAAGTATTTTTATGATTTATGGTAATCCTGACTTGAAGCCTGAAACCAGCCATAATTTTTCTCTTTCGGCAGAATATATTAAAGGTCGTTATAATTTGACGGTGACAGGTTTCTATAATATAGTTGATAATCGTATCACTACGGCATGGAGTGAGGCGTTGAAAGGACAGGTATATACCAATATATCAAATATCAAGATATCTGGTGCCGAGGCAAATGCTTCCGCCAAATATCCTTGTGGACTGTCGGCACGTTTATCTTATGCTTATACACATGAGAATATCAAGAAAGGGCAACCTGTCATTTCAAGTACTCGCCCGCATACGGCTACTGTCCGTCTTGAGTATGACAAGCATTGGAAGAACTATGCGTTTAATATTGCTTTGAACGGACGTTTCTTTCCAAGGTGAATACGGAGGAATATACGTCGAACACTTCTTATGAAGAAACTGAGAAGGTGACCTATCCGGCGTATACAATGTGGAAGCTTACGTTGTCTCAAAAAGTATGGAAAGGTGTTGATATGACTTTGGCGGTGGACAACTTGTTTAATTATGTTCCTTCCCGTTATTATAATAATTCGCCTGCTACTAAAGGAACAACTTTTTCAGCCGGTTTATCATTAAATATAGAACAATTATTCAAATGAAATTTGGCTGCTAATACTAAATAAACTACGTGATTTAAATAAAGATATGAAGAAGAAACAATTACTGATTGGAGGAGGGATAGCAGTCATCTTGCTGCTTTTGTTTGGTGTATGGAATCTTTGGTTCAGTGCAACTAAAGTGGCTTTCATCAACTATCAGGTAATCAGTTTAGGGCAGATATCTAAGGCTAATGACAACTCATTTATTAAAATCAGTGAACTGAGCACAGATGACCTGAACCGATTGACCAGTTATGATATGATATTTATCAATGCCATGGGATTAAGGATTACTGAAGAGCAACGTGCGCAAATACAAAAGGCGGCCGATGGTGGTCTTCCGATATTGACTACTGCCGCTACCAATCCTGCAAACAAGATTATTTCATTGGATTCCATCCAAGCGGATACATTGAAACATTATCTGTCTAATGGAGGACGTCGTAACTATCGCAGTATGCTGAACTATGTACGTGTGTATATTGATAAAAAACGATTCTCTGTGTCTGAACCGGAAGCCGTAGTGAAACGTGCCGATGATGTGCTTTATCACATGAACCCAAAGAGTCCCGAAGACGAAGAGTTGGGTTTCAATACGGTAGCCGGATACAATATTTTTCTGCAAAACAACGGTTTGTGGAAAGAGAATGCTCCGCGTATTATTGTGACCGGTCCGATGGGTGAACCTTCCGGACTTATTGCTAAATTGGAGGAAACAGGCAATATGGTTTATCCTATACGTTCCATGCATTCTTTTATTCAGAACCATGGAATTGATTCTGTTCGTCCGTCTGCTATCATCAATATGGCGCATGGACGTATGGGCGATTATATCGTAGATTATTTGGCGAAACAGAATATACCGCTTTTCTCCCCATTGAATGTAAATCGCTTGGTAGAGGAGTGGGAGAGTGACAAGATGGGTATGAATGGCGGCTTTATGTCACAAAGTATTGTTACCCCCGAAATAGATGGAGCTATCCGTCCGTTCGCTCTTTTTGGACATTATAAGGATGAGGAGGGTTTACAACGTGCTTATGCTATTCCAGAACGCTTGGAAACTTTTGTGGAAACAGTTAATAACTATATTACTCTGCAGCGTAAATCCAATAGTGAGAAACGCGTAGCTATTTATTATTATAAGGGTCCTGGTCAGAATGCACTGACTGCGGGTGGTATGGAAGTGGTTCCTTCACTTTATAACTTGTTGCAGCGTATGAAACGCGAGGGCTACAAGGTGGACGGTTTGCCTACCTCTCCGAAAGAATTGGAACAGATGATACAATCTCAAGGAGCCGTATTTGGTCCGTATGCCGAAGGAGCTTTTGACCGGTTTATGGAAACCGGCAAGCCCGAACTCATTACAAAAGAACAATATGAAAGTTGGATAAAGAAATCCATTCGTTCTGATATGTATGCCGAAGTAGTAGCTGCTAATGGTGAATTTCCCGGAGCATATATGACTACTTCAGACGGCCGTTTAGGAGTAGCTCGTTTGCAATTTGGAAATGTGGTGCTCTTGCCACAGAATGCAGCCGGTAGTGGGGATAATGCATTTAAAGTTGTACATGGAACCAATGCAGCTCCTCCACATACTTATATTGCTTCTTATCTGTGGACACAATTTGGATTTAAAGCTGATGCGTTGATTCATTTCGGTACTCATGGCAGTTTAGAGTTCACTCCGCGCAAACAAGTTGCTTTGTGTAGCAATGACTGGTCCGACCGTCTGGTAGGTGCATTACCTCATTTTTATATTTATTCCATCGGCAATGTAGGCGAAGGGATGATTGCTAAGCGTCGTTCGTATGCGGGATTGCAATCTTACCTTACTCCACCTTTTATGGAAAGTAGTGTTCGCGCCATTTATCGTGAACTGACTGAGGCTGTCAAGACATACAATAATTTGCTTCCGGCTGATGGGCAGGCTGTACTGTCTACTGGAAATAAAGAAGCTTTGAACCGTGCTTCATTGATGGTAAAGAAACTCACGGTGAAACTGGGCATCCATCGTGAATTGGGATTGGATAGTCTTCTTACTGTTCCTTATGCTGAAGAAGATATTCAGCGTATAGAAAATTTTGCTGAGGAGCTGGCAAATGAGAAGATTACAGGTCAGTTGTATACAATGGGGATTCCCTACGAACCCATTCGTATTACTTCCAGTGTGTATGCTATGGCTACCGAGCCGATAGCCTATAGTCTGTTGGCATTAGATAACTACGTAATCGTGCGGACGGACAGGTAGAGAAACATCGCACTCTTTTTACTCAACGTTATTTGGAACCTGCACGTGATTTGGTCACTCGTTTATTGGCTGATCCGTCGTTGGTTTCTGACGAATTGATTTGTCGTATTACTGGCATTACTTCCGATGAACTTGCTAAAGCACATGAAATCAATAAATCCCGTAATACTCCCCAAGGCATGATGGCCATGATGATGGCATTAGCTGAAGAGGCTCCGGCTGAGGCTAAAACACATGCTGATATGAGCGGTGGAATAATGCAGGCTGACCAAAGCGTACGTTCGAAAAGGAATAGCATATCTGAGTCAATGAAAGAGAAAATGAAGGAAATAGCGAAAGGTATGAATCCTGAGAAAGCTATGGAACTTGCAAAAAGAATGGGTGCAAGCTCTGAAGCTTTAAAGAAAATGGAAACAGGAATGTACAAGAGCCATGCTGTAGGTATGAATACACTGGCCAAAGATACGGTTACAATGAAAACAACTTCTCGAGGAAAACGTGAAAAAGCGGATAGTGATAAATTCGGAGGCATGGAAGCGATGATGAAAGTTATGATGTCCAAGAAAAAAGAATACTCTAAAGAGGAGATAAATTTTGCTTTGGCTGTCATGGAAGTAGAACGCACTTTGAAGAATGTGGGTAATTATAAGAGTGCTCTTTTGGAAAGTCCGGAAAGAGAATTGACCTCTATGGTTAATGCGTTGAATGGAGGATATACACAACCTTCACCGGGTGGCGATCCTATCGCCAATCCTAATACTTTACCTACGGGACGAAATCTTTTTGCTATCAATGCTGAAGAAACTCCGTCGGAATCTGCATGGGAGAAAGGGAAACAATTGGCTGACAATACTATCGAAATGTATCGTCGTCGTCATAATGACTCTATTCCCCGTAAAGTAAGCTATACATTATGGAGTGGAGAATTTATAGAAACCGGTGGCGCTACTATTGCACAGGTATTGTATATGTTAGGTGTAGAGCCTATTCGTGATACGTTCGGACGCGTGACGGATCTTCGTTTGATCCCTTCGGCAGAATTGGGGCGTCCTCGTATTGATGTTGTGGTGCAAACTAGCGGGCAGTTGAGAGATATTGCCGCTTCACGCCTGTTCCTTATCAACCGTGCCGTAGAGATGGCTGCCAATGCTAAAGAGGATCAATTTGAAAATCAAGTGGCGGCAGGTGTTGTGGAAGCTGAACGTGTATTGATAGAAAAAGGTCTGACTCCGAAAGAAGCCCGCGAAATGTCTACTTTTCGTGTGTTTGGAGGAGTGAATGGCAATTATGGTACGGGTATACAAAGTATGGTGCAATCTGGTGACCGTTGGGAAAGTGAAGAGGAAATCGCCGATGTTTATTTGAATAATATGGGTGCTTTTTATGGTAGTGAAAAGAATTGGGAAACTGTCCGCCAATTTGCTTTGGAAGCTGCTTTGACACGTACGGATGCGGTTATTCAGCCACGTCAAAGCAATACATGGGGTGCATTAAGCCTGGATCATGTGTATGAGTTTATGGGAGGTATGAATCTTGCTGTCCGTAATGTGACCGGTAAAGATCCCGATGCGTATCTGAGCGACTATCGTAATCGTAACAATGCCCGTATGCAAGAGGTGAAAGAAGCTATTGGCATAGAGAGTCGTACCACAATATTCAATCCTGCTTATATTAAGGAAAAAATGAAAGGGGAGGCCGGCGCAGCTAATACTTTTGCTGAGATTGTGCAAAATACGTATGGCTGGAATGTCATGAAACCTCAGGCTGTTGATAAGGAAATGTGGAATGAGATATATGATGTGTATGTAAAGGATAAATTTAACTTGGGAGTGCAGGGTTATTTTGAAAAGCAGAACCCTGCTGCTTTGGAAGAAATGACTGCGGTAATGATGGAAACTATCCGTAAAGGAATGTGGCAGGCTAGCGAGCAACAGATAGCGGATATTGCCAAACTACATACCGATTTGGTGAATAAATATAAACCGTCTTGTTCAGGTTTTGTTTGTGATAATGCAAAATTACGTCAGTTCATAGCTTCTAAAATGGATGCACAGACTGCATCCCGGTATAAGGAAAACATCAGTCAGATACGTGAAGTTGCTGCTTCAAAAGAGCAAAAGGGTATGGTGATGAAAAAAGAAGAGATGAATACAGTCGGTACGGAACAACAGACGAATACGGTAAGCAATACTGTTGTTTGTGTTGTAGTGGTGGCTGCTGTTCTTGTTTTAATTGTATTGGTGCGTTGTCGCCGTAAAAAAATGCAGGAATAACAGGCTATGGAAACAATTGTAGTTGTTCTTATGATATTGGTCTGTTTCAATTTTATGATGAAACAGACATTCCGCAAACGAGGATCGGTTGCAGCAATAGCTGTTGTAGCCGCCCTTTTTGTGGGGCTGATGTGCCCATATGCAATTCAGCAGTCTAAGACACAGATTGCTGATTGGCTGGCAGATGTCCAATTGATGCTTGACACTTCGGTGGTGCTTACAGTGGAAGTTGCCTTACAGATGGCTTTTTGTATGTTGGCTGTTCATGTGCTTACTACAGGTCCTGTTAAGAAACGTACTCTTTGGGCTTACCGTGCTTTACGTTGGTTTCCGGGTATTTTGATATTTCCTGTCTTGTTTAGCGGATTGGTATATCTTATCTTCTCTTTTCCGGGTGTTTCCTTTTCTCTTGTCGCATGGAGTATGGCGGTAGGTGTATTGATATTAATTTCTGTAGGCACATTGTTTCTTCGTTATCTCTTGCCGGAAAAGGAATTACGGTTGGAACTATTGTTCCTCACTAATGCATTGACCGCCATATTGGGAATTATTGCTACTGTAAATGGTCGTACCGCCGTAACAGGTATAAGCGAGGTGGATTGGGGGGCATTGACCGGCTTGATAATTATGCTGGCAGGTGGAGGACTCATTGGATTGGTTATATATAAATATAGACGAATAAAAACAAACATTTAAAACTTACTGACATTATGAATCTTATATCAGACATTCTGTTTTGGATTTCGAACGGACTTTTAGTTCCTGTTGTTGTATTGCTTATTGTTCTTTTCATCCGTTCGCTATTATTGATAGGCAGTTTTTTCGGGCAATATTTGGCTATTCGGCGTACAGATGCGTTGTTGCGTCAACAGCTTGATGCACTGACTATAGATACTTTGCCCGAATTGGAAAGCAAACTTCCAGTGAAGTCGAACTCGTTGGTCATTGTGTATATCCGTCGGGTGTTGGGGTCAAAAGACCGTCCGGCACATGTGCAGCGTCTGTTGGCTGATTTTGAAATTACTGCTGATAAGGATTTGGCTATTTCAAAAACATTGACTAAGATGGGACCGATGCTTGGATTGATGGGTACATTGATTCCAATGGGACCTGCTTTGGTGGGACTTTCTACTGGTGATATCGCTTCTATGGCATACAATATGCAAGTCGCTTTTGCTACAACTGTAGTTGGTCTGTTTTCTAGTGCCATCGGTTTCATAACTCAACAGGTGAAGCAACGCTGGTATTTGCAGGATATGACTAATCTGGAATTCCTTTCTGAATTGCTCACTGAAAAACATACAGCTTGAGATGAAACGTAATTTATTAAGAAAAGAGGAGGATAGTGACCCGATGAGCGTGGTCAGCAATCTGTTTGATGTGGCGATGGTGTTTGCGGTAGCGTTAATGGTAGCCTTGGTTACCCGTTATAATATGACTGAAATGTTTAGTCAGGAGGATTTTACGATGGTGAAGAATCCGGGTAAGGAAAACATGGAAATTATAACCAAGGAAGGGCAGAAGATAAACCGCTATACACCTTCTGAGGATCAGGATGCCAAAAGCGGAAAGAAGGGTAGAAAGGTGGGGATTGCATACGAATTGGATAATGGGGAAATTATTTATGTGCCCGAAGATTGATTGGGGAGTTATGGTTGATTGATTTTTTCTTCTTCAATCGAAAGAGGTGTAGGCTGTATTTCATATTCAGTATTACGCCTCTTTTTATTTTGAATATTTACTGATTACAAGTAGCGGTCTGTCCGTTTAGTTACGCATTTCGAAACAACTCTCCTTTGATATTTGTTATTATTACAAATAACTCACTCATATAAGAACTATAATGATGCAAAATGAACTAAACACAAGCTTGATTGAAGCTGTAAAAGAAAAACTGCCACTTAAAGAAAATCTGGCCAATCTGTTAATAGATACTTTGTATATCGGTAAAGAGGCTATTTATCGGAGGTTGCGTGGTGAGGTCCCTTTTACATTAGAGGAAGCTGCTTTGATATCAAGAAAGTTAGGTGTTTCATTAGATAATGTAATAGGAGTCTGTTTCAGTTCCAATGCCGTATTCGATTTGAATGTGGTGGATCATGAAGATCCGTTTGAAACTTACTATTCATTATTAAAAAAGTATGTCAATGTGTTACATGCTTTGCAAAACGATCCTTCCTCTTCCATGGGTACTTCTTCCAATATTATCCCCCAAACACTTTCTTTGAAACATAAATCATTGTCTAAGTTTCGCCTCTTTAAATGGATGTATCAAAACAAGCATATTCAGTGCAAGCATTTTGACAAGGTGGAAGTTCCTCAAAAAATATATGATATTCAAAATGATTTTGTATCTGCTACCGGACATATACATTCTGTGGATTATATCTGGGATAGCATGATTTTTCATCATCTGATAAATGACATACAGTATTTTGCTGGGATTCATCTTATCACAGAAGAGGACAAACATCAGATTAAAGAAGAACTATTGCAACTGACCGACGAATTGGAAGACTTGGCTTCTAAGGGAAAGACAGAAGCAGGTAACAGTGTACATATTTACGTGTCTCATATTAATTTTGAAGCCACCTACAGCTATCTGGAGGCTGATTCGGTACAACTCAGTTTGATACGGGTGTATTCTATCAACTCCATTACTACGCAGGATTGTGGAATGTTCCTCAGTTTGAAAGAATGGATACAGTCACTGAAGAAATTCTCGACTATGATTTCAGAGAGTGGAGAGATGCAGCGTATACAGTTTTTCCAACAACAACGTGAAATAATAAGCACTTTATAATAGTTTCCTATTTACGAAAAACGAAATAGGAAAGAAATTCTGTTTACTGAAAATGAAAGTAAATAATCTGTTTTATTTACTTTTTTCGTTATCTGTTTTCTTATTCCTCAATTGGTCGTGAATCAGAAAGATAGAAAGTCTTTCATCTCTGTTTTAGAGCATAGAATTCCCATTTCCATAACTTAAATTTGCAGTCTGTTTGTTAATAACCAAAGAAGGGGAAAAGAATGAAGAATAAGATTGTGAATGAACTGATTACAGCCATGAAGGCACGTGTTCCTGAAAAGCAGAATTTGGCAGGCTATCTGGCAGATACATTATGTATGGGAAAGGAAGCCGTTTACCGCAGGCTACGGGGAGAGGTTTCTTTTACCCTTGAAGAAGTTGCCTTGATCTCTCGAAGACTGGGTATTTCCATTGATCAGATTATAGGAAATCACCTTTCGGACAGAGTGACCTTTGATTTGAATTTATTGAAGTCTTCTGATTCAATGGAAGGCTATTATGAGATAATCCATCGTTATCTGCAAATTTTTGATTATGTGAAAAAGGATGAAACAACAGAAGTTTATACTGCTTCCAATTTGCTGCCGTTTACTCTTTATTCTGAATATGAGTATCTGTCTAAATTTCGTCTTTGTCGTTGGATTTATCAGAATGGTGAGATCAAGACTCCTAATTCTTTAAGAGATATGCAGGTGGAAGACCGGATTGTGAGTGCACATAAGAAACTATGTGAAAGCGTGAAGAAATGCCGGAAAACGCATTTTATATGGGACACGAACATCTTTTATTCTTTTGTAAAGGAGATAAAATACTTTGCCGTTCTTAAACTGATAACCGATGATGATGTATTGCATTTGAAAACCGAGCTGTATCAGTTGCTTGCCATGATGGAGGAACTTTCGGTAACGGGAGAATTCAGTGAAGGCGGAAAAGTTTGTTTTTATCTTTCTAATATTCATTTTGAGGCTACCTATAGCTATATAGAAAAACGGGATTTTCAAATAAGTTTATTGCGGGTGTATTCCATCAATTCAATGGATTCACAAAGTTTTTATATCTGCCGGATGCAATGTAACTGGATCCAATCATTAAAGCGTCATTCTATCTTGATTTCAGAGAGTGGCGAGATGCAACGCATGGATTTTTTACAAAAACAACAAGCTATTATCGATAGTTTGTAAAGAGTGCCATTTGCCACGAATTACGAATATCGCAACTTTTTTATCCGGATAGTGCGTACAATGCAAAAATCTATTTGGATGGAGCTTGTTTTTTATATTTTGCAACAGCCGCTTGCACTCATTGCATAATAAGTTGTCAGTCAGTTGGATTATTGTCTGTTTCAGAAATGAATATAATTCACAGCCTCACTCTATTTCCCGATATTTGCAGTATAAGAATTAGATGAGTATTCATGTTAGATGGAAGGGGATAATGAATGATGAAAAGAGATAATAAAACCTATAGAAACTGGCTCTGCTTACTGTGGCTGGCTGTCTTTACTTCTTGTATGGATGAAACTTTCACCGCTAGCGATGTGGAAGGTACATTTATATCAATTAGGGGAATGGCACCTCATACGGGTAGTGTGCATTCTGGGACTCCGGAAGATTATATCATTCATACGCTCCGTGTTTTGGCATTTGACAAAACGACGGGTGATAAAGTAACCAACCTATTTTATAATGCACATTCCGGTGATATTATTCGTCATCCTATTGATGCAGGAAGTTACGATTTTGTGTTTTTGGCCAATGAGCCGGCTTATCAATCGGTCCGGACTTTATTGGATGCTATCACTCATTATGGTGATTTGAATCATATAGCCTATCCCGCTGATTTTTTCTCATCAGAACAAATTATTCCAATGATGCAGGAAATAAAGAATGTGACCGTGTTATCCGGCGGACAGGGAGCGACATTGGAAGATAATACAACAGTATCTATATTGCAATTGGCTCTTGAAAGAATAGGGGTACGGGTAGATGTCATATTGAGGGCTGAAGATGATTTGGACCAGGCATTTAAAGGAATAATGTTCAGTAATTTGCCGAATCTTGTTCCGCTGACAGCCACTTATGATGGTCCGGCTATTGAACGGAGTGTGATACGTACATTTACTGTGGTTGATGACGGAAGTTATTTCACCCAAGGTACCCCGACAGCCGAATGGGATTGGGAGAAAAAGGTGAACCGTATCATCCTGCCTGCCAATGACCCTCTTTCCCTTACTAATGAAAGTGAGGCTGTAAACTTTACAATAGATATGGGGGATAATTATAATCCGTCTTGCAAATTGAAGATTGCTTCGAATCCGGTAAATTATAGCTTACCCAAGAATACAAAATTGGATTTGACCGGATATATTAAGGAGCCGTTGATGGTGAACATAGAGGCGTCTGAATGGGAGAATGTGGATGAAGATTGGAATATATCAGGTATTAAGGTACTGAATGTATCGGACTTGGAGGTCAGTATTACTGATTTTAATGGAGCACGTATTTCCTTTACCTCTAATATGCCGGTAGTCAAAGTGATGCCTCAACTTTATGTGGGAGCCGGGGGATTAGCAGCAGAAACAGAAAAGGTATTCAATGATTTGGTGTTGCTAAATGGAGATGTGAAAGACAGTGGAATCACGATAACCTATACTACCTCTCGTTTCTCATATATCTATGATAAGGCATCTCAAACCGGAACGGGCTATATGGATGTGTTGTTGGATGAGCAAAACATAATGGGTACACAGGAAACTTATCGGATTTTTTTGTCTGCTGAAGATGAAGACGGAGGTAGCCTGCAAAGAGAGATAAAAGTTCATGCCAGTCAACACGGGAAACGTTTTGAATTTAATCCGTATGGAACCGGCTATATAGGCGCTTTTTTTAGAAATGATGAACAGGGTGAAAGAATTATTACCGGACAGCAGAAAAGGAGGGACGGAACAAATGAACGTCCTCAGGATTTAGGTACACTCGGTCTATGGAAAGCGGAAGTGGAAGAAGGGAATTTCATTGTTCTGAGCTCTACTCCAAGCTTTGATCCGAATGTCGGGACTGATAATCCGGGAGTCGCAGAGCATTATAAGGTGCTTCCTAATAAGTATAAGGGAGAAAATGGAACTTATGTGGAAGGTAGGGGACGTATCTATTTCCGTATGGGAGTAACGGGAAAAAATACCGGAACGACCCCTAGGTATGCTAAAGTGAAAATTCAATGGTATGGAGGAAGATATGGGACAGGAGATGATGAATTGTGGTATAATACCGAGTATATGTATATCCGGCAGGGAGAAGCGGATGATTACATCATGAGGCCTGGAACTGTAGATGCCATATCCAAGGGACCGTCACAGGGGAAAGCACGTGATTATGCTCGCAAAATATCGCCTTTCAATCTGACGGCTCCTGCTTATCTGAATGGTGGAAATGAACCCTATGCAAAAGTTGATGTGAAACAAGGAAGGTTTGTGAAATATCCCACTCAGGCAGGAGCATTTTTTCAATGGGGGCTTCCGAAGGATGCTGATCAGGACTATTTCCGTTTGGCTTACCATCCTACAGCCTATACTGTGAACCATTGGATTAAGGATATACAGTTTTTTAATAGTACATCCGAATTGTTTTTACCGGTATGGGGAACAGCGCCTATACCAGCAGAAGATATTTATGACTATGGGTATAAGGAAATATTTGAAACTTGTCCTGACGGATACCATCGTCCTTCTGACGGATATATTGACAGAATAGCTTATAACGGACCATATCCTAATAATATAGATCAGGATGGCGATCATGTCATTGTGAAGGCAAATACGAACAAGGATGTCATAAAGACAGTACTTACGGATTATAGCGTTGAAATAGCATTTTCTGAATTGCGGCAATCCTTATTTAAAAACCCACTGAGTGGAGATGCTGGATTAAATGAGAATATTGGCGGATATGACGGTTCGCCGGAAGTAGGAGGGATTAAAGTAGACCGATATCAGAACTTTTGGCAAAGTAGGACTGATGTGGATGAAGCGCAAGAGCATATAACCTTCTTGATAGGCTTCTATGCTGATGGCTTTTTTGACCGCAGACCTATTAAGATGGGATCAGCTGACGGTAGTTATCCTTATTGTGTATCATCGGGTAACGCACAGGCAGCTTATTTGGGAATTCTAGTATATAATGAGGCGAATAATGCTTCTGTCTTTTTTCCGTCAGCAGGAAGACGCCAGAATAAGGATAGTAGTCTGGAATTTGCAGGACAGACCGGCTATTACCATACCGCTTCTATAGCTGCGTCTTCTGCCGAAGATCCTCATGCTGTGTGGAGCATGTCTCTGGGTAAGTGGCCGAATCCCGGTTTGATGTATCAGTTGCCGACCTTTGGTCAGTCTATCCGTTGCGTCAGGGATGAAGTAATCAGTAGAAAGTGATGATATGTATTTAATGAAATGAGAAAATGAAAGAATTTGTATTATATATAGTTTGTCTTTGGTGTCTGGCTTTTCTAATGTCAGGCTGTGAAGATTCTATCCACCTATCGGAGCGGCCTGATAATAATAAGCCTCAAGCAGATAAGGTGCAGATTGAAATCTTTGCCCGTGCGAATTCATATCATTATCCTACAGTCCGTACCATGGATGATGAAGATAGGGTAGGGAAGACTCCATGGATATTGGTATTCAATGGAGAAAATGCAAATGCCACCTTTGTAGAGGCGGTACAGGCTTTTGAGATGGTGGGAAAAAGGTATGTCATATTGACCAAACAGTCCGGCAATAGCAAGTATCAGTTACTGATATTGGCGAATCCATTGAATGATAAGTTTTATTATGGAAATAATGTGACTGAATATTTATTTACAGAATCGGATCTACGGATGAATATGATACCGGGGATAACGACATTGTCCGAAGTTTGTGCCAAAATCCTGACTGAACCGTTAGAAAGCCCTGCAACCTCTGTCATTCCTTTTAGTAATGACGGAAAGACTATTCCTATGAGTTATTTGCTTGGAGTAGACAAAATAGATACTACAACACGGATTGAAAATAGTGATGGGAGTACTATAGAGCTCATTCGTGTAGCAGCAAAAGTGGTGGTAGCTAATAAAGCCGATAACTTTTATTTGAAAGGAATTACAGCAGTAGTCAATGTACCTCGACAAGGGCGATTGCATAATCAGGATGGTACAGTTATGAATAATATGGCAAACTTGACGGAATATTGTCAGACTGGTTATGGTTCTTCTTTGGTAGTGACGGATAATTCGGCGGTGGGACAAAGTACGGAAATGAAACCGTTATATTTGTATGAGTCCGATATTCAGAACAATACCTACTTGATTGTGGAAGGAACTTATGAGAATAAAGACTATTTCTATAAGTTGGTGCTGGTTGATGGAAACTATAATCTCATGGATATTTTGCGCAATCATTCATACACATTTACCATTATCAAAGCTAAGGGGCCCGGTTATGATACGGTAGAGGATGCCAAGGCATCCAAAGCTTCCAATGTTGATTTGGATTATAAGTTATCAGTTGATGATAGTTACTCTTATGAAATGATATCCAACAATGATTTTTATTTGGGGGTAAGTAATTCAGTATTTATAGCTTATGCCAGTGAAGATAAAATTTATGAAGTAACTAGTGTGGCTACTAATTGTAAAACGAACTTTCCTAATTCATGTCGTATTGGTGATAATCATATAGAAGTGGATGATGCTTTTTCACTGATTAACCCGGTTGATGGGGCAAGAATACCTATAGTGGAAGGGAGTACACCTGACCCTAATATTACTCAGGTAGAATCCTTAATCACTTCCAAATTGAGGCTGCATGAAGATTATCAGACGGATGAGGGAGGAATTTATAGGAAGAACGCATACATCACCTTGAAATTAGGCAATTTGGAGAAAAAGATTCGCGTCAGGCAAAGACTTGCTGTACCCCAAGAAGGGCTGATTTTGAAATATATGCCTACTACTGAAGATGTGGATAGTTATGATATGAATTTTTATTGTCTGACTGCTTATGTGGAGGATGGGGCCGATAATCCCAAGACTTGGATAAAGCTACGTCCTTCATCAAGCGATGGACGGAATATAACAGATCGGATAACAGTAGATGATGGGAAAATTTATATGGAGGTAACAGCTAATGAAGGGACGGCATCCCGAAACGGCTTGGTGTATCTGACCACTATAAAAGCTCCTGATAATTCTTCCGGTATCCGTACCACACAGCGTGTTAAGATTAATATCACTCAGAAAGGTAAAACGATTGTCTCAAATTAAAAGTAATGTAGATGAAAAAGAAAATACTATTCATTCTCTTTATATCGGGTTGTTTTCTGACCGGAAGTAATGCACAGAGTATTGCAGTGAAGAGCAATCTGCTCTATGATGCCACTTCAACTCTAAATATGGGAGTGGAATTGGGATTGTCACGTCAGTGGACTTTGGATGTTCCCCTCAACTATAATCCTTGGAAACCGGGTAATGGCAGGCGTTTGCGTCATTGGGGAATACAACCGGAAGCCCGTTATTGGTTTTGTGAGCGTTTCAATCGCACGTTTGTGGGTTTGCATGGTCATTATGCCGATTTCAATGTAGGAGGATTTCCTGATTGGGGATTCATCAGTAAGAATATGCAAGACAATCGTTATCAGGGATACCTGTATGGCGGAGGCATTTCAATAGGACATTCATGGATTTTGAAGAAACGTTGGAGTTTGGAGGCGTCTTTGGGAATAGGATATGCGCATATTGTATATGATAAGTATCCTTGTGCGGAATGTGGCACTAAACTGAAATCAGGTAGAAGAAACTATTTTGGTCCTACAAAGGCAAGTATATCACTTATTTATATAATCAAATAATTGAACCATAATGAAAAGAAATAGATATATCATAGCATATGTACTGCTTGCTTTTTGCTTTATCAAGCATCCGGTTGTAGGACAGAACCGCTCTTTTACAGGTACTGTCACTATACATCCCGTACGCTTGGAACAGGTGGGTGATTCACTCTATATAGAAATGGATATGGTGTTGGAAGATGTAAAGATGAACACATCTCGTGGCGCTGATTGGATTCCTCAATTGGTTTCTGCATCATGTACTCTTAATTTACCGCGTATTTCATTGAAAGGAAGAGATGAATACAAAGCTTATGAACGATATCTGACTCTTATGACTAACCGGGAAAAAGCAAGTTATGACTTCCCCTATATTGTGAAAAAGATAGTTGGAAGGAAAAATGCGATGATTTCTTATCAATATCACTTGCCTTACGAGACATGGATGGCAGATGCCTGTCTGAATATACGGCGTGACGAGTGCGGTTGCGGTGAAACTGCATGGATGGAAATAGAACCTTTGATGGAAAAAGTAACATTGGAGTATCCTCTGATTCCCTATGTGATAACTCCTCATCTGGCCTATATCAGGCCTGTTGTAGAACAGGTAAAACAGAGAGATGTACAGGCGGAATGTTTTTTAGATTTTGAAGTGAATAAAGTGGATATCCGTCCTGAATATATGAATAATCCGCAGGAACTGGCCAAGCTTCGTGCGATGATTGACGAACTGAAAGCAGACGCTGATATTCAAGTGAAAAGTTTGGATATTATCGGTTATGCCTCACCGGAAGGTTCGTTGGCAAATAATAAACGGTTGTCTGAAGGACGCGCTTTGGCGCTTCGTGATTATTTGGCAGGCTTATATGACTTTCCCCGTTCCCAATACAATATCTTGTTTGGTGGAGAAAATTGGGCAGGCTTGGTAAAAACACTCCAACATACAAATCTTGATTACCGAAAAGAGTTATTGAACATGATTACAAACAACCCCTATGACCAAACCTTAAAATTGAAGTTGCGAGAATTTCGTGGAGGTATCCCCTATCAATATTTGTTGAGGAGTGTTTATCCTAAACTCCGTGTCGCCATATGTAAGGTAAACTATGAAGTGAAGAATTTCAAAGTTGATGAGGCTAGGGAAGTGTTTAAAAAGCGCCCGCAGAATTTAAGTTTGAATGAAATGTTTTTGGTGGCCAATAGTTATCCGGAAAATTCACTTGAATTTCTGGAGGTTTTTGAGACTGCTGCCCGTATGTATCCGGAAGATGAAGTGGCGGGTATCAATGCTGCTGTTGCATCCCTTTCACGTAATGATCTGGTTTCAGCGGAAAGATATCTGAAAAGGGTGAATTTAAAAAGAAACCAGCCGGTATATGATAATGCGATGGGAGTCTGGATGTTGCTGAAAGGAGATGATGAATCAGCTGAAAAGTATTTCAAAAATGCTGCTGATTCCGGACTTGATGCCGCCAAAAAGAATTTGTTGGAATTAGCGGAAAAGAAGTCGGATGTTATTAAAATGGAACAGAGAAGAGATAAATAATTTAGTTAGAAACACTTTAATAAATTGTAAAACAATGAGAAAGAAAAACGTATTAATGTCAGCAATTGCGGCTTTAGCATTTGCGGCATGTAGCAGTGATGATGTACTCCTGGAACAAGATACCGGGATTGTAACGAATCCAACAGGAAATGCATGGGTGGCATTGGATATAAAGACACCTTCTGTATCAAGATCTCGTGCATTGCATGATCCTAATAAGGAGGACGGTACTGCTGAGGAGTCATCGGTTTCTACTGTCAGAGCTATTTTTTTTGATGCAAGTGAGCAACTGACGGATGATATTGAGTTGACAGGTGTCGAAGCCGGTAATCCAGGACAGCCTAACGGAGGGGTAAGTAAGCCTTTCAAAGTGGATGCAAAATCAAAGCGTATCTTGATAATAGCAAATCCCGGAGCAGGTTTCCCGGCTAAAGGCTCTTTTGGAACAGGGGCTTCTTATAGTACGGTCAATGGTGTTCTTGCCTTGTCGTTAGGAGCGGATGTGACACAAAATGTAGCGAAGAATGGCAGCTTTATGATGTCGAATGCAAAAGGAAGGCTGGAACCTTCAGTTTCAACAACAGATGGAACCGATGCTGACCTTGCATTGTATAAAACTGAAGAATTGGCTAAGAACAGTCCGTTGGCTATTCACATTGACCGTGTCGTAGCCAAGGTGCGTGTATATGTAAAGCAGGAGAGTGATGTGGCTACTATTGCAAATCCCAAATGGATTTTGAATATTACGAATACAAAGTTTTTTCCTGTATCCGAAAGAATATTGACTTGGAATGAGGATCCGGCCAACGGTGGACGTGGAACTTGTATTACTCCTTTTGATCAATATAAGATTGGTTCGTATAGAAAAGACCCTAATTATGATAATCAGAATGGAGGTCTGGATTATATGGTAATTAGTAATGATGTGGCAATTGTCAATGATCCGGGAGAAAGCCAGTATTGTCTTGAAAATACTCAGACCAGTATTCATAATCTTCATCAATATACTACGCAAGTATTATTGAAAGTGGAATTTTTGCCGAAAGCATTTAAAAAGCCTCATACAACAGATTTAGGAACACCTGATCCGAATAAGGATTTTATGAGAATTAATGGTGGCTTTTATACTTTTGATACATTGAAAGAATGGATTGAAGCTGAATTGAGAAGTAAATATGACGCCATCGGTACTAGTAAACCTTCTGTTACTACTACATTGACAGATGCTTTGAATGTGTATTTGGATAGTAAAGGAATAGGTAAAGTATCTCTTCTGGATTCCGGTGTTAATGTAGATGCTTTGGTAATCACATTCAATGGTAAAATTGATGAAATAAAAGGAAAAGGTGCAGGGGCAGTGGAAAATTTCAATTATTATGCCGATGGTATCAGTTATTATAAAATCATGATTAAACATGATGATACGGATAAGGCCTTGAATGAACTCGGTGAATTTGGGGTGGTGAGAAATTCCGTTTATGATATCAATGTTAATAAGTTCAATAATCCGGGATATCCGGAAATACCTACGCCCGGTACTGATCCCGATGAGGAGGACGGCTCTTTTCTGGCGATCCAGATTAATGTCAATCCATGGACTTGGTACACTCAGGAAGAAGAATTTTAAGAAGCGGATTATAAACTTTAACTCCCTCTTTTTAAGATAAGGGCGGCTTGGAATTGAAGATACTGGGAACTATATATCCCATTACTGTACGGAAGACGATTGTTAATGAGATGTGTAGACTGAGTGGATTCCTGTAGGGGTGCATTGAATGTGCCTGAATACGTATAGCAAACCGTTCCCGGGCAGAGTCAATCTACTCCTGCAGGAAATAATACATAAGCAAATCATTTAAACTGATGAATATGAAACTAAAAAGCCTTAGAACTTCCGCTACTTTGATAGTCCTGTTGGCTGTCTCTTTATTGACGTTCTCATGCAATAGCTTTGACGAAAGGTTGCCGGAATGTAGATTGTTGGTAAAGTTCAAATATGATTATAATATGCTTCATACAGATGCTTTCCATACACAGGTAGACAGAGTGGAATTGTACATCTTTGATAAGGATGGAAGGTATTTGTTCAGTCAGGTTGAGGAAGGAGAGGTTTTGGCTACAGGATACTATACTATGGAGGTAAAACTTCCGGTAGGCGAATACCAGTTGCTGGCTTGGGCAGGGGCACATGATTCCTATGAGATAACTATTCCTAACGGTGGAACAACCCTTACAGAAATGAAACTCCAGTTGATGCGTGAGGAGTCTCTTGTCATTAATAAAGAGTTGGAACCACTGTGGTATGGCGGTATCAATCATGTGAAGTTCACAGGTACTGCAAATCAGATGGAGGTAATCAATTTGATAAAGGATACTAATAAGATACGTTTTATATTCCAAGGCTCTTCCTCGGGGGAATCCCGCAGTACCGATACTAGCGGATGGACCATCAATATGCATGACTATGATTATGAGATTATAGAATCCAATGGATATTTAGGACATGATAATTCCTTGCTGGACGATGATGTGCTGAGTTTTCAACCTTATTTTATGGAACAGAAGAATCCGTCGGCTGCGGCGGTCGAATTGAACACTATGCGGTTGATGGAGGACAGGCCTGCACGGTTTGTTGTGACGGAGAAAGCAACCGGGAAGAAAGTCTTTGATATTAATCTGACGGATTTTCTTATTTTGACAAGTATGGAAGGGAATAAGATGAAACCTCAGGAATATTTAGATCGTGAGGATGAATATAAAATCATATTCTTTTTTTCTGACTCAACTGCATGGAATGCTGTTCAGATTAACATTAATGGATGGACGTGGTATATTCAGAATGAGGAAGATTAAAACAGAATCAAGAATGGTTTACGAATAGGGACCTTAGAAGCAATATGATAAATGATTGCTTCTAAGGTCCCTATTCTTTTTCAATATTTATTCTAGTATCGGTTGATAACCTCTTTTGCCTTGTTTACGGCAGTGGTAGGAGAAATCTTATCCATACCGGATTCATCAAACATTTTCAGGGCTTTGTCTATATTCTTGATAGCCCCTTTATTGCCTTTCCTTTCAAATTCTTCTTTCAGGATGCGTATTTTTTCAAATGCTTGTACTCCTTCTGTCAGGCGTTCTAACCGGATAGATGAACGGGCGCCCGGATAAATCATATAAGTGTCCCCGGCAGCCCAAGCGGTAAAGCGGCTGTCCTGCAGAGGATTTTTCACCCAACTGTTTAAAGCCCAACGGAGATACCCATCCAGATTTTCTTTAGCACTGTGCCATGCCAGCCATTCAGCTTCGGCAGGTTCACTGAAAGTAAAAGTGTTGGGACGGGGTTCCGTGCAACAGGTATAATAAGTGGTCACTTTGCCTGCTTTCCGGCGTGCTTCAATCTCTTCCGGTGTGAACTTCTCGGCGATAGTGATACAATAATCATTCAGCTCATCCAATAACTCTTTGTGATACGTTCCAGCCAATGACACTTTAAAGTCTTTATCAGCCTTACGGATTACTTTCAGTGTTTCCTGCATGTCCTTCATCGGTCTTTCGTCCATCGCAATGTGAGTGATATCGAACCAGCCTTTTGCTTTCAGATGCTTTGCGAAATCTTGCAACATATTTATCCAGAATTCTTCATAAGCGGCTTCGCCCGGTTTGGCTTCCAAGAACTTGAAAGAGTTACTGGCTTGATCAAAATATTGGAAAGAAAGACGCCAGGGAACCATCGAGTAACAACTTATTTGCTTCTTGACTCCAAGGTCTATCATAAATTCCACCCATTTATCGAACACGGTATAGTCAAAGTACCATGTTCCATCCGCTTTTTTCAGCCAAGTAACCATGCTCTCAAAAGCGTCGTATGTCTGTCCGTTCCAAGGTTTGTGCATAATGGAGGCTGTAATTACTTTACCGCCTGCATCAGCATATAATTTCATTAATGGGCGCATCAAGTCGAAATGTTCCTTGCTGAATGGTTCCACATTGTAGTAACGGGATACTGCGTATGGATTTTGCCATAAATCCAAATGGAAAGCCCATTCGGAAGGAGGAGGCAGCGTACGTTTTTTCACTTGGACATTCAGTTTCAATTCGGCCAGTGTACTATTGTTGGCCTTTACTGTAACTGTTCCTGTGTATTTCCCGGCTTTAGTCTGCTGGGGTACGTTGATACGGATCCATCCCCCTTGGGTGGAGTTGGCGGGAAGAGTCAGAGCGGGAGTGATGTGGTCTATTATATCTGCTACTAAAGTTGAATCAAAGTCGGCGCTATTGCGGTAGCCACATGCGCCCAAACCGTCTTTGTTCAGTTCATCAGTCATGACATAGCGTACAAAGCCGGTACGGATATCATCTTTGCTGATGGTATTTTCACCAGAGATTAGATCACTGACTGTGAGAGTCAAATCATTCAGTGTCTTAGGAGTCCATACTACCATTTGGGCCGAAACCTTTTCACCTTTCCATGCAGTAAGGTTTATACTTTTCTGTGTACTACGGATAGGGGCTGGTTCCTCTTTCTTATAGCGGATGTCTGTGCTTCCCCAGCTGATTTGTGGGGCTGTAACTTTCGCCCATAAAGTGGGGTTGGTGGCAATAGGATTGGCTGCTTCCTGATAATATTCGGAAGTTTGGGCGTTCATACATACTGTTGACAACAGGAGAGCGCCTAGAAATAGGAGTTTTTTCATAGGTTATATAATAGTTAGTTGAAGTTACAAAGGTAACTCAGGGAGAGTTAATTTCCAAATAGGAGTGATGTAGTTTGCATAATTCCTGAGGAATATTTATTTTTGGCAAGTTATAATATAAAGGAAAATAGAGATGAAAAGAATTGTAAATGTGCTTTTTGCGGGTGTACTGGCTATGACTGTACTCTCATGTAGTGAAGAGAAAAAAGGATATACTCTGAATGGGGAAATATCAGATGTAAAGAATGGAATGGTGTATCTGAAGAAGTATCAGGATAAATCTTTCATAGATGTGGATTCGGCTGTAATTACGGATGGTGTTTTCAAATTTGAAGGTGCTTGTACTGAGCCGTTGGCATACGGGTTGACTACGTTCAAGGATAGCAAACGTCCGTTGGTATTCTTTTTAGATAACGAAGAGATGCAGTTGAAGATGAATGAATCGGAAAAGGTATTGACTGTGACAGGTTCTGCTTTGAATGATTTGTATGCACAGAATGCTCCTTTGACTCGTCAGGATGGATATAGCATAGATAGTTTGGTATCTGCTCATCCTGCATCGGCCGTTACTCCTTATTTTGTTGTGAAAGATTTCGCTTATAAGTTGAATCTGGAGGAAATGAAGGCATTACGTGCCAAATTAGATGCCTCATTGGATGGAACCATGTACGTCAATCAGATAGATGATTTTATCAAGCGGATGGAAAATATTCAAGTGGGAGCTGTAGCTCCGGATTTTACATTGCCCGATGTAGATGGTAATCCCGTCACCTTATCCGGTTTGAGAGGAAAATATGTATTGATTGATTTTTGGGCTTCTTGGTGTCCTGATTGCCGCAAGGAAAATCCGAATATTGTTGCTGCCTGGAATAAATTCAAGGATAAGAATTTTACTATTTTAGGAGTTTCTCTGGATCGTAAGAAAGAACCTTGGTTGGCTGCTATCGAGAAAGATCAATTGACATGGACTCATGTTTCAGATTTGAAGGACTGGAAGTCGGATGCAGCCGTGCAGTATGCTATTCGTTGGATTCCTATGAATTTTTTGTTGGACCCCAATGGAGTGATTTTGGCGGTAGGATTGGAAGGCGAGGCCTTGCAACAAAAGTTGGAAGAAGTCTTGAAATAAGTTTCCCATCATAGGTTGCACAGATTAGAATTTTGATTTAAATCTGTGTAACCTGTAGTGAAAAAATAGTTGTTTTTATGAAGTTTTCGATGCTATTTTTTTTCGAAAGTATCCGTAATAAGCGTTAGTGCCCCATCTCCGGTAATATTACAAGCTGTTCCAAAACTGTCCTGCAATGCAAAAATCGTAAGTAGTAGTGCAGTTCCGGCTTCATCAAAGTGAAGGACAGAGATGATGAGCCCTAAAGAGGCAAGTACTGTTCCACCCGGTACTCCCGGTGCACCAATGGCGAATAATCCTAATAACAGGATGAATAAAGTAATTTGCAATATGCTGGGCATGCTTCCATAAAGCATTTGTGATACCGTGAGTACAAATACGGTTTCTGTCAGGATAGAGCCGCACAAGTGTATATTCGCGAATAAAGGTATTGTTACGTCGCTGATCTCTTTTCTCAGTATCGGGCTTTTACGGGCACATTCCAATGCTATACCCAATGTGGCTGCCGAAGACATTGTACCTAATGCCGTGAGGTAGGCAGGACCGTAGTATCTCAGTACTTGATAGCTATTCTTTCTGGAATAAACCGCCGCAATGAAATAGAGTAGTGTCAGCCAGATGAAATGGCAAACAATAACAACTATCAGAATGGAGAGGAATACAGGTAATTGTTTCGTAACAGCTCCCTGATAGCTGAGAATGCAGAAATTGGCGGCAATAAACACAGGAAGTACAGGAAGCAACACCCTTTTCACCAATTCAAGTACCATTTTTTGGAAAGTGTCCAATAACTTTGATATTTCGTCCGATTTTACCCAAGCAGTGGCAAGCCCTATCAATGCGGCCAGTACTAGTGCAGTCATTACGTTCATGACTGGTGGAATATCTATCTTCAGCAGATTCTCCGGTAATGCTTTCAGTGAGTTGGCATCATCGGCTATATGCAGGAAAGGAATTACATTGTATCCTACGGCAGCCCCGAAGAAAGAAGCCCCGATGGAGGAGAGATAAGCAATGCCAAAAGCAAATAAAAGCATCTTTGACGCATTACTACGCAAGTGTGCGATGGAGGGAGCGATGAATCCTAAAATGATAAGAGGAACTAAAAAGAAAATGATTTGTCCCGTAATGTGTTTTATGCAAACGATGGCTTCCAACACAGCGTCGTTTACGACGAAACCTGCCGACAGTCCGATAATTACGGCAATAAGCAGTTGCACGATGGTGTTACTTAGAAACTTTTTCATATATTTTTTTCAGTTAAACGATGAATATCCGGAAAAAGTTTGCTGTATGTGTATGTTATTTCATAGCTCGGACAAAGATAGGAAAATAATATAGAATGTCATCTGAAAATAGAAAAAGACGGGAAACATCGCGCTCCCCGTCTTGCAAAGTCTTTTCGCCTTATGCTAATACCTTAAATTAAGCGAAACATTTAGACTCTCTCTTATAAGTGATAGTTGTTATTGAAATATGAATTAAAAGTTGTTTTTACCTGTATCCCACCATAGACGTGTACCGCCGTTGTCTGCACCGCCAAGAGCCGTACAAAGGTTCTTATATTGTTCCGGATCTTTCTTGGCATCATCCTGTGAGAAGGGGAGGCGACGAATCATGATGTCCGTATCAATTGTACCGTTGCTATTGTTGGTTTGGACTTTGAATAATTTCGGATATCCGGTACGGCGTTGTTCGGTCCATGCTTCCATACCTTCCGGCCAACAGGCAATCCATTTTTGAGTGATAATTTTTTCAAGTTGCTCTTCTTGATTGGCTGCATCGTCAAAATCGGGAGTAGTGGTTATCAATGCTTTCATATCTTTTCCGGGACCTGCTGCATAATTAATGTAATCCGTCGGTTTGCCTTTGCTTGCCAGATAGAGGCTTGCATCTCCGGCGCCCCATTGGTCGAATGAAGCTTGAACACCGGTTTCGTAACATTGCTTTGCACTTTCGCTTTTCGGATTGATACCTCGTAAAGATGCTTCGGCACGTAGGAGCCAAACTTCCGCTGCTGTCAGAAGAACGGCGGGTGTGGATGCAGCGATTGTTTTAGTATTGATAAAAGAATAACTTTGATAGTAATTGGGATCACCATCTTGGCATATACTCCTTGAGGCACTCCTAAATATTCCTCTGTGTGGTCTGCCAATGTCGCCGGACTGTAATATATACTGATGCGTGGATCTTCATAACCGTTTAAAACAGAAGCCATTGTTGCTCCCATGTAGGTCTCGCCCCAGCCGGCGACACCTGCTAGTGGGTTTTGATATCCTTTACCGGAGATTTGGATGTTCTCTGCGGATGATTCAATAACACCATAAGAGTTTTCCAATGCTTTTTTGGCCTCGCTGGCGGCAAGTGCCTTATTTACATTAGATACACGCATGGCCAAACGAAGGCGCAATGAATTTGCAAATTTAATCCACCTGCTGGCAGTCGGGCAATTGGACATATTGATACTTTTTACTCCATCTTCTTTACCTCCTTCTTTCAGATAAGCATCCAATGCCTCTACGGCTTTATCCAGGTCATTGAAAAAAGCTTTATAGGCTTCTTCCTGAGTGTCAACGGAATTTGCTTCATTCTTTCCGAATTTAGAATAGACAATGGGGCCATAAGTATCAGCAATGCGATGCATGGCTTCTACTTTCAGAATAAGGGTGGCACCATAAAAATGCTTGTACTTGGCTTCATCTTGTGTAATCAACGTCGATTTATGGGCTACCGGGAAAATGTAATTATAGGTATAGTTCCATGCACTGGCCGTCCATCCTGCCTCTAATGCGTATACCGTATTTTTATCGCAGAATTTAGAAGCAAAATCATGGAAATATCCTGCGAACATATCATGATTCAGGTTTTGGAATGTTTGCCAGGGCCAAGTGGTTCCTTCTCCCCAGTCGTAGTTAAAATAAATACCTTTTTGAATGGTCTCAAAATTAGTGGTGTATTTCTGGAAATCATATTCTTTTACGATATCATCAACTACCGTTGATTTTATTATCAGATTCGAATCCGTCTGTGCATGAGGCAAGACTCAGGAGGCCGCCCATGCATAAAATTGAAATATATTTTGAACTTTTCATAATGTCTTTGTTTTTAAGGTTAGAATGTGAACTTAACGTTGAAACCGATGTTACGTGTAGTCGGCATGCCGAACACATCAACGCCCTGCAGAGTATTACCTACTGACAAAGTTGCATCCGGATCAAATGGAGCATCTTTGTACAAGAAGAATAAATTGCGTGCAACCAATGTAAGATCCAGTCCTTTGATAAATTTGGTTTTGGAGAGAATGGATGCCGGGAATGAATAACCTAGTGTTAATTCACGCAAGCGTACATTCGTTGCATCGTACATGTAGTATTCTGAAATACCGTTACGGCCTCCGACAGTACCATAGAAATTAGGAACGTCTTTGAATTGGATACCTTCATATTCCACATAGCCACGGTCGCGTGCCTCTCCGGATTCTTTGCTGACGCCCATTGCATCCAGGTGTGCTTGAGTCAATGACATAACATCACCTCCGATGCGTGCGTCAATCAAGAAATATAAAGTAAATCCTTTGTAAGTAAAGGTATTGCTCCATCCTAATAAAGCATCGGGGTTGGCGTTGCCCAATAAAGTGTTGTTTCCTGTTACTTTAATCGGATTTCCTGCCTCATTTACTTTGATCTTGCCATTTTCATCTCTTTCAAATCCATTACCATAGATATCGCCCAGTTTTCCACCTTCTTTTACCCACATATCGTATGCCATGGAGAACCCTTCCGAACCATAACGGAATGATTTATAATCCTTGTGTAAGGAAACAACCTTATTTCTGTTCATGGACATATTTACAGCAGTTTTCCAACGGAAATTTTCATTCATTAAAGGAGTACCCTCTATGGTTAATTCAATACCGGTATTGCGAATTTTACCTGCATTGATATAACGGAATGCATAAAGTGAACCTGCCGGATTGGCTACTTTCAGCAACTGATTTTTAGTATCAGTACGATACCATGTAAAGTCAATACCGAAGCGATTATTGAAGAATTTCCATTCTGTACCGAATTCAATGGAAGTACTGATTTCCGGTTTCAAATCACCACGTTGCTCAATGTCATTGGTCTGGATACTTCCACCACATTGAATAATATCCGCTAAGTTTGTAATTCCGATAGGAAGGTCATTACCAACCTGTGCGAATGAACCACGGAATTTTGAGAAATTGATCCATTCCGGCAGTTTGACACTGTTGCTCATAATCCAAGTCAAACCTACTGACGGATAAAAGAACCCATTTTTCATACTTTCTGTATTCGCTAAAGTGGAAGACCAGTCATTACGTGCTGTAACATCCAGATAAAGAGCATCTTTCCAACCTACTTGCGCTGTACCGAACAAGGATTGTATAGTACGTTTCGCATCAATCGTCTGGTTGATAAATCCCTTTGAAGAGAAGATGATATTGGAAACGGTAAATACATTAGGGCGATATAAAGAAGCTGTTTTGGAGTCAATCATCAAAGAATTGGCTTTGCTCACATTGATGCTGGTTCCCAATGCTGCGTTGATAGAAAAGTCACCCAATGTTTTGTTAAACATGGCCATGAAGTCACCATATACTTGGAAATTTTGTTCATCCGACCATACATAACGTCCGTTGGGAAGCCCTGTCTCATCATTCTTGCCGGCAATATTTGCAGCTGTTGAAGCATACATCTTGTTGTCAAATTTATCACTTACGTAGTCTACATTGCCACGTGCCTGGAAACTTAACCAATCAGTAGCTTTTAAATTTGCACTGATAGAAGCCAATGCGCGATAACGTTTACTCTTGTTGGTCACACGGTTTTTAATCCAGTACGGATTCTGATCCCATTCACTGAATGAGCCGTCTTCATTCTTTGTGTACCAATTCTGTAAATTCATATTACGATCCGTGTCGAATACTTCAAAATTTTCAGCATACGGAGCCAAATCGGCGCCACGGGGGAAAGAATACAGACCAACTAGCGGATTCAGATAATAACCGCCTCCGGCAGGAGTGTTCCGGATAGTCTGTGTCATCAAACTGGCATTTCCATCCAATTTCAAGCGATCGTTGAAAAAACTGGCTGTTTCACGGAAAGTGATATTATGCTTTTGAAGTTTGTTTGAGTCAACGATACCTGTACCTCGGGTATTAGCATAAGAGAAGTAGGTTTGCATCTTGTCATTGCCTGTTTGGAAAGTTAAAGAGTTGATAGCAGTGATCCCGTTTCCGAACCAATTGTCCACATTGTCATAGTCTGTCAGGTTCCCTTTACTACCCCAGCTGCTGGTACCATCGGCAGTTTGTCCATAATTGTTTTGGAATTGGGGCAGGCTGATAGCATGGTCTACTGTCAGGTTGGAAGAAAATGTAATTCTTGACATACCGGCTTTTCCGGATTTTGTTGTAATTAAAATGACACCATTAGCTGCTTGTGAGCCGTAAAGAGCTGCTGCGGATGCACCTTTCAATATGCTCATACTTTCAATGTCGTCAGGGTTCAGATTGGAAATACCGTCACCAGAGTCATGGTTGACACCGTCATTTTCACCTCCCATAACGGTGGCTGTTGATTCTGTTGTGATATTCAGCATGGGAACACCATCAATGACATACAACGGTTGGTTGTTACCACTGGCGAATGCTGAACGCGCACCACGGATAGATACTTTTGCCGAACCTCCAAGACCGGATGAACTCTTTGTAATCTGTACACCGGCGGATTTATCGGCTAGTGAATTAATCATATTCGCATCCTTTACCTTATTCAGCTCGTCACCATTCAATTGCTGTGTAGAATAAGTCAAAGAAGCTTCTTTCTTTTTAATACCCATAGCGGTTACTACAACAGTTTCCAATTTCAGGGCGTCGTCTTCCATCTTGATGGTAAAGTTGGTTTTTCCGTTTACGGGAATAATGACTTTTTTATATCCGATGTAGGAAACGGCTAGTTGTGCATCAGTGGGAACTTCCAGGGTAAAGTTGCCGTCAATATCTGTAATAGTACCGTTAGTAGTACCTTGTTGAAGTATGTTTGCACCGATAATGGCTTCACCCTGCATATCCGTTACAACACCTTTTACAGTGATTGTATTCTGCTGCTTCACTTCTTCACGGGCTATGTTGCTTTCTTTAGTCAGAACAATATTCTTTCCTTCCATTACATAAGAGATTCCTGTTCCGGCAAAAACTTCATCCAGAATTTCGGATACGGCTTTGTTACGGGCTTTAACAGTTACTTTACGGTTAAGGTCCACATTCTTTTTATTATAGACAAACAGATAATTGGTCTGTGTTTCAATGGTCGAGATTAATTGAGCTACCTTCATGGTGTGGGTATCAAAACTAACTTTTGCATTTTGAGAGTGTACATTTACGCTAAATGCGCTGAATGTAGTAGCCAAAAGAAGAAATAAGGTAATCTTCATAGTTCGTAATATTTGTTTAAAGCCTAAACTTTTTGGGCATAAATACCCTTCCAAAGAAATTTTTCTCATATCTTTGTAATGTGTTAAGTTAATAAATTTGATTAAGGTCAATTGTTAGCTGTCGAATCGGGGAGTATGGGGGTACTTTCCGATTCTTTTTTCAAAGGTTCTTATGTAATCATAATGGTTAATTTTTAAGGTTAAACTTCTATTGTGATTTTATTCTATAGTTATCTTGTTATGTTCGTTATCAATATCGTATTTGAACGAATGGTCTTTTTGTATAACTTTTAGTATATGCTCTATGCCATCCAAATCTTTGAATTTACCGGTACAACGGTAGTTCTCTAAGATTTTAGGATTCTTCACTGTTATCTTATAATTATAATATAGAGCAATCTTGTCCAGTAATTCTTTAAACGGAACATCATCGAAATAATAAATGCCTTGCATCCATGCTAAAGCATTGTTGCTGCTCATTTCGCCCGTTCTATATTTGCCGTTTTCCATCGAGAAATACTTTCCTTTCGTCAGGCTGGTAATTGTTTTTTCTTCTTTTGCACTGTTGGTAAGCAAGTTGATGGAACCTTCTATCAGTCTGGCTATAAAGCTGTTTGAACCTTTATAAGAACATACATCGAATTTTGTTCCGGTGACTTGCACCTTTATGTTTTCTGTCTGCACATAAAAAGGAATTTCCTTATTGTGTGCCACCTCGAAATAGGCTTCTCCGTCTAATGTGACTTTACGGTCTTTTTTACCGAAATCTTCATCATAAGTCAATGTAGTTTGGGAATTCAACCATACTACCGAACCGTCGGGGAGGTCCATCTGCGCACGTTGCCCCGCCGGAATACGGATGGTTTGTGACAATTGCTGCTTGGGTTTGTGCATATGTGGCAAATCCATGACAAAAACAATAGCCAACATGGCGGCAATGGCAATCAGCGGATACAGATACAGATGTCCTTTCGGCTTCCGCTGTATCTTCGAATCATCGGAAAAAAGGGTAATATCAAACAACATTCGTTCTTTCAAAAAGCGTTCCTTGTTCTCGGCACTGCTTTCCGTCCATTCCACAATTTGGCTTTCCTCTTTTTCCGTGGTTTCTCCTCTGAAATATTTATGTAGCAATTCTGTCTTCATTCTTTCCGCATTTTGTATATAGAACAGGATAGTGGGAAACAACCCTAGCGGAAAAATGATTTTTTTTCGATTTTCTCAAAAAAAGTGGTTTTTACCCTCTTTTTTCATTTCAGATAAAATTATTACCGCCCTGACACACTGCTAATAAAAAATATTAGTAACTTTGCAACACCCAAAATAAGCGAGATTGTATTTATACACTATAAACAAAAATAAGAGATTATGATGACAATTGACAAATTCAACTTTGCCGGTAAAAAGGCAATTGTCCGCGTGGACTTCAATGTACCTTTGGACGAAAATGGTAAAATTACTGATGATACTCGTATCCGCGGTGCTCTTCCTACACTGAAAAAAGTGTTGGCTGATGGTGGCAGCTTGATTATCATGTCACACATGGGTAAACCCAAAGGTAAGGTAAATGCTAAATATTCATTGAGTCAGATTGTCGATGCTGTTTCTGAAAAATTAGGTGTACCTGTTCAATTTGCTCCTGATTGCGCAAAAGCCGGTGATGCTGCAGCTGCTTTGAAACCGGGTGAAGTCCTGTTGTTGGAAAACTTGCGTTTCTATCCTGAAGAAGAAGGAAAGCCTGTTGGCATTGACAAAGAAGATCCTGCATACGAAGATGCCAAGAAGGCAATGAAGGCTTCTCAGAAAGAATTTGCCAAGACTTTGGCTTCTTATGCTGACTGCTATATCAATGACGCATTCGGTACTGCTCACCGTAAACATGCTTCTACAGCTGTTATCGCCGACTATTTCGATGCAGACAACAAGATGTTGGGCTATTTGATGGAAAAAGAAGTTCAAGCTGTTGATAATATCCTGAAAGATATCAAACGTCCGTTCACTGCTATTATGGGTGGTTCTAAGGTATCTACCAAGATTGGTATCATTGAAAACCTGATGGATAAAGTGGATAACTTGATCCTTTGCGGTGGTATGACTTATACTTTTGCTAAAGCTCAGGGTGGTAAAATTGGTAATTCTATCGTAGAAGATGATAAATTGGAATTGGCTCTTGATATCATCGCTAAGGCTAAGGCTAAAGGTGTGAATTTGGTATTAGGTACAGACTGTGTAGCTGCTGATGCATTCTCTAATGATGCTAATACTCAGGTTGTTCCTGCAAATAATATTCCTGACGGATGGGAAGGCTTGGATGCAGGTCCCGAAACTCAGAAAGCATTTGCAGCAGCTATTGAAGATGCTAAGACTATTCTTTGGAACGGTCCTGCCGGTGTATTTGAGTTTGATAACTTTACTGCCGGTTCACGTGCAATCGCCGAAGCTATCGCTAAAGCAACTAAGAACGGTGCGTTCTCATTGATTGGTGGTGGTGATTCTGTAGCTTGTATCAACAAGTTCGGTATGGCTGACCAAGTATCTTACATCTCTACCGGTGGTGGTGCTTTGTTGGAAGCGATCGAAGGAAAAGTTCTTCCGGGTGTTGCAGCGATCAAAGGTGAATAATTGGTACTTCTCTATATAAAAGAAAGGCAACCCGGTTTCGAGTTGCCTTTTTTAGTATTTTGTTTTTTGTAGTGAATTCTATATCTTAGAACATAAACAACACGGTGGCTACCAGTCTGTTGTTTGAAACAGAATGGGTATCAATGATTGTTCCATCTGACTTATCTAGTGAACCGTACCATGCAGAACTGAAATTATATTCCACACCGATTTTCCAATGAGGAACATTATAAGTCAGTTCGGCACTGGCACTGATCAATTGATCTACATTTGTACCTGTGCCATACATTTTGGTAACCTCATCGCTGGTGCCTAAATTTTTCATGTAACCAAAGAAAACAGCCGGTTTCCATTTTTTGCCATACACAATGTTCAACCAAGAACTGGAGTTGCGGTTGGGGGAATATTCCTGTTCACCTGTTCGTTGGTCTATTGATTTTATGCCATAGCCTCCCAGCATAGAAACCTGTGTAAGATTGGAACCTAATATGCTTTTGGCAGCTATATACCATACAGGTGAAGTATATTTCATGTGAACTTCATAAGACAGAGAAGTGATACGTTCATCTACTTTATACACTTTATCCTCTATCACAGACTGAGTACGGGGTTTTAATGAAACCATTTCAATACCTGCACCTACCAACCAGTTGTTACCTTTGTAATCTGCACCGATATAGACTTCCGGGATACAGCTTTCTTTGATGTATTTCTGGCTCTTGCCATCAGGGCCTTGTGACAGATATTGAGATTGCCAGATCGCTGCACCTGTCAACTGTATATCACCTGTCTTGTAGCGGAAACGTATTTGTGGAGCACGGCTGAACGGTTGGAAAGGAGCTCCCATATTCAGATTCAGGATTTGTGGGGCGACGTCACCATACAGCGGATGCCAGGTTTGACCCAACAGCAAGGACGGTTTTCCCCAGTCTAAGTTCAAATATGCATGGCGCAGGCGAACGGTAGAGAAAGTGGTTCCTGAACCGCGAAAGTCCATTTCCACTTTAGCCGAGGTTTTTGCCCTGCCCAGTTTAGGGCCTTGAACGTCGACCCCCAGACGAGTGTACAAGGTATAGAAGCTTCCATTGGCTGTTGCATTCAGGTCTTTTCCGTCTGTATCATATATTTTGTCTTTGGGATACATATAGAAAAGTCCGTCCACAGTTTCTTCGTTGGCACGGCTATTGTAATAAAGATCGGTGCGAACTTGTCCGTAAAACTTATAACTGAAATCTTTGTTTTGGGCAAAACTGCTTGCCGATAGCAGTAAAAGTGTGAATAAGAATGAATATTTTCTCATGATTTAAAGGGTTGTTATAAACATTCGGCAAAATTACATAATTTATTTGAAAAAGGCTGTGTGGTTCCTCATAAAAGTGTCATATCGCGCTTGGATGGAACAGCCTGCATTGAATTGCACAAAAGAAACTGTCCGAAAGCAAAAGATAGCTTCCGGACAGTTGTTTACTTTACTTCTTTCGTGGAATTAATAGATTTCTATTTCATCCAATGCCATTGTACTGGGCACTTCGCTCTTATCATGCGGACTATAGCAATCAATGCCATTACGTATTTTGCCTCCGCTTGTAAATTCTATTTTCACCTTCACAGCTTCTTGTGCCGGGAATTCTATTTCTTCATCGAATCCTTTGAAGGTGTTTTCTTTGATGTCATAGGTAAATTCCTTTTCGGCCACTTTCTCGAATTTATTGCCTGAGGCGGAAACATACACCACAGCTTTGCTTACCGGTAATATATTGCCGGCTGCATTATAAAGCGTACTAAATCTGATTTTACTGATTGTAGCTTTATCAAAGTCTGCCACGAAGGTCACTTTATCATTATTGTCCGGGCGGATACCTACCCATGGAGTGGAAGAGGCATTGTTCCCACGTTTTCCGTTGGTTAGTCCTAAAGTCACCGTATCGGCCCCTAATATGTCATTTTCTCCTAAAATATCCCCCTTCATTCCTTTGGGTTCCGGAGTGATTTCATATTTCTTTCCACTGATTAAATTCTTGTAAAGTTGTTTATGGGTAACTTTACCAATCTGCTTACCGTCAACAAAGGCGGCGGCTTTCAAGTCGTAAGTACCTTCCAATGGGAATGGATGGCTATATAAGCTGGCATTTACAGACGGTTCCTCACCGTGGATTGTATAATAGATTTGTGCTCCCGGATAGAATGTTTCCAGTTCTACATTCAGTACTCCTTCTTTAGTGGAACGGGTATTAATGTTTACATCAAAGAAGTTGAGGCACGGTTTTACCCCCATTATTTCCAGACGTTTGAAATCTTCTACCATGCGGCTGCAGAATGAAGTGAAATTCTTCTCCTTCATCGGAGTCCATCCGGTCTCGGCTATGGCGATTAAACGTGGGAAGATTTGATAGTCACGATTGTCCTCGGTTGGCATATATTCAGCCCAGCAATTAGCTTGTACGCCTATGATGTGTTGTTTTACCAGACTGTCTGCATCAGCCGGTACAGGATTGTAACTATATGTTTTCTTCAATGTGTTATACCCACCGATAGTGACAGGGGCTATTTCCGGTTCTTCTTGATAATGATCAAGATAAGCGTAAGGATTGGGAGTCATGATGGCATCATGCCCGGCTTTGGCTGCGGTCATTCCGCCTTCCACACCACGCCATGACATTACTGTGGCGTTGGGAGCAAGCCCGCCTTCCAGAATTTCATCCCAACCGATGATGTTGCGTCCTTTGCTGTTCAGGTATTTTTCCGCACGGTTTACGATATAGCTTTGTAATTTCTCTTCTTTGGTATGCTTTCTGCCGTCTATGGGATTAGGAGTGACATCATCTTTAAGCCCTAGGTCTCGTATCAGTTTTTGGCAATGGGAACAATGTTCCCATGCGTATTTGGGGCATTCGTCACCACCTATATGTATATAAGAACTTGGGAATAATTCCACCACTTCGTCCATGACTCCTTCCATAAATTGAAAGAAAGTGTCGGTAGGGCAGAATACCTGGTCAAACACACCCCACAATTTGCAAACTTCGTAGGTGCTGTCCGGAGTACAGGATAATTCGGGGTAAGAGGCAATGGCTGCCAAGGCATGTCCCGGTAGCTCTATTTCCGGAATGACGGTGATATATTTGCTTTGGGCGTATGCTACCACTTCTTTAATTTCTTCTTGTGTATAGTAACCTCCATGAGGTTTGCCGTCATATTTAAACGGGTAGTGGGTATAGAAATAATCCACCATGGTTTCTGAACGTTGGGAACCGATTTCGGTCAGTTTGGGATACTTTTTGATTTCGATTCTCCAGCCTTGATCATCCGTAAGATGCCAGTGGAAGGTATTCATCTTATGTACGGCCAATACATCAATGAATTTTTTGATGTAATCTATCGATGCAAAATGACGGCATACATCCAGCATTGCTCCGCGATATCGGAACGCCGGAGTATCTTCTATCTCGACGCAAGGTACGCTCCATTCGGCATTGCGTGCTCTTTCCTTGCTATAAATAGCTACCGGCAACAGTTGATACAGAGTTTGCAGTCCGTAATAAAATCCGTTAGGTGTTGATGCTGTAATCTTTATCTGTTGGGGGGTGACTGATAATTTGTAGGCTTCTTTCTCCATACCCGGAATGCTGTCAAAAACAATGGTGGGTACATTTTCATGTAATTCACCACCCGGTTTCAATTTGATACCGGCTACATCCAATACGGTAGTTGATAGACTGGAAGCGATATTTTTCACTTCTTGTGAGGCGTTCACAACGACAGGAACATCGCTGTTCAGATAAAAACGTCCCGGCTGCTCATTCATAGTAACAGGCAGCGGAACTACATTGTACTCATTGATTACTTCTTTCATTTGGCATCCACACGTTAATAGCCCAACGAAAAATACTAGCAGACTCTTTTTTTCATAATATATCTGTGCTAAGTTTTTAAATAAAGGGGGTATAGAAATTCTTTGCGGACAAAAATAGCAATAAAAACGGAATAAACATGTTTTTCAGAGAGATTAATATGTTTACAATATAAAAATATTTTTCACAGATTTGTTTCTTTATTGCTAATAGAATGTTATCTTTGTCCGAGTTAACCAATTTATTAATCTGACACACATGACAGCAAATACCCCCAAACGATTGCTCGCTCTTGACATTTTGAGAGGCATCACCATTGCAGGCATGATTCTTGTGAATAACCCCGGTTCGTGGGGGTATGTGTATGCTCCGCTGGAGCATGCCGCCTTTAACGGATTGACCCCCACCGATCTCGTTTTCCCTTTTTTTATGTTCATTATGGGAATCTCGACTTATATTTCTTTGCGGAAATATAATTTTACTTATTCACATGCCACGTTGCGTAAAATAATGAAGCGTACAGTCATTATTTTTTGTATCGGTCTATTGTTGAATCTTTTAGCTAAGTCTGTTTTTACACATCATCTGAATTTTGAAGAATGGCGCTATCTGGGAGTCATGCAACGGCTCGCTATAGGATACGGTGTGGCCAGTCTGGTTGCTATAACGGTGAAGCATAAATATTTTCCTGCTATCATTTTGGTGACTTTGGCCGCTTATTTTCTTTTATTGGCTACGGGAAACGGCTTCAATCAGTCGGAAACCAATGTTGTGGCTCGTTTTGACGCATGGGCATTGGGCACATCTCATATGTACCATGAGGGCGGAATGGCGTTTGATCCGGAAGGGCTGCTGAGTACTGTTCCTGCGGTGTGCCATGTGATGGTAGGATTTTATTGTGGAAAGTTGTTGCTTTCCGCTAAAGATAATGCCGAAAAGATACAGCGGTTGTTTCTGATAGGAACTATACTTACATTTGCCGGCTTTCTGTTAAGTTATGGCTGCCCTATTAATAAAAAAGTGTGGTCGCCTACTTTTGTTATAATAACTTGTGGATTGGCGTCCAGTTTTTTGGCTCTGCTCATTTGGATTATTGATATGAAAGGATATCAGAACTGGTGTGCTTTTTTCCGGTCATTCGGAGTGAATCCTTTGTTTATTTATGTGTTTGCGGAAACAATGGGAATCGCATTGGGTGCTACGGGCGTGAGTGCCTTTATTTATGAAAAGATGCTGGCTCCGGCATTGGGGGATTATCCCGGCTCATTAGTCTATGCTTTGATCTATATTATATTCTGTTGGAGCATTGTTCATATATTATATAAAAAAGGCATCTATATCAAGATTTAGAAACGGATACAGAAAATTAGTTAGATGAAAGAAACGGGGAATATTTTTATGTCAGAACTGACGGAGGTGTTTAGTAAACGTCAGCAACAGTTTATTCAGTTTGCTTACTCGTACGTCAGGGACAAGGAAGAGGCTGAGGATATTGTAATGGGGGCGTTTACCAATGTGTGGGAGCACCGGAATGAATTGCGGGAGGATACGAATATTTCCGCATTGTTGTTGACAGCCATAAAAAATCGTTCACTGAATCATTTGCAACACTTGGAGGTACGTATGCGTGCCGAGCAGCATATAGGAGATATACGGCAGAAAGAGCTGGCTTTGCGTATCTCGACTTTGGAGGCTTGTGATCCCGATAAACTGTTTTGTGATGAGATACAGGCTTTGGTGCAGGAAGCTATTAGTGAACTGCCTCCTACAAGCAGGGAGGTGTTTATTTTGAGCCGGATGAAAAATTTACCGAACAAGGAAATTGCTTTGCGACTGGATATTTCTGTAAAGACTGTGGAATTTCATATCACCCGGTCGTTGAAACAGTTGCGGGTGCGGCTGAAAGATTATCAGTTTCTTTGGAATTTTTTGTAAAAAAAAGCCATACCTCAGTTGTTTAGATATGGCCTTCTTTTTTATTTCATATACAGGGATTAGAAACTATAATCTGCACTTAAACCGAATACTTTGTTAGTACGGCTGTATACATTTGTTCCGGGTAATCCGGTTCCGTTATAGTTGGTTGACTTCTTGGTATAATCCTCATAATTAGTCCACATATAGCCGACATTCAGATTGAGATGCTTGTTCATTTTTATTTTGGCTCCGACTCCCAAAGAGTAAGAATCACAAGAGAAACTAGTATCTGATTGATAGTTATCTGATAGTCCGTAGTCAGTGATCTGTCCACCACAGCTGAGGGTCAGTTGCTTGGTTACATCAAACTCGATACCTGCCAAGTATTCATTGGTTCCTTTGGTCAGATATTTTTGTTTGTCGTTTGCCATACCTGCCTTTTTATCATCATAGAAATGATATTCTACAGAAGCACGAAGTACCGGAAGGAATTCGTAAGCAGCTGCGATAGAGAACATGGCTGGGATGTCATTGGGGGTGTTTACACCGTGTTTGTAAGGAGCTATCATTGCTTCACCTTCAGGAGTCCGGGGATATTCTATATTCTTTGTATTGTTTTCGATATTCAGATTGGTCTTGAACTCATATTTAGCACCGATATTCAGTTTACCCAATTTAACATCTGCACCGATTACAGGAGTGAGTCCCCAACCTGTTTGGTCACAGTCCAGAGCGAGTGGCAACAGGTTGGTATCTGTTCCTTTCACAATGGCATTCAAGAATCCTTTATAACCGCCTGTAAAATAGTTCATACGTCCTCCACCGAATACAGAAAGCCATTCGGTAGCTTTATAGGATAATCCCAACTGTAAAGAGTAAATATATTGTTTACCATCCATGGCGCTTGTGATATCATACATGCCGGGAACGATTATCGGACTTTGTGGGTTTGCCTGATGTGCTTTCACACTATTCTGAAAAATACCGGCCATGGCCGCAGATTCAAACATAGGCAATCCGTCATCGAAAGATGCTTTTCCACCTCCGGCGGTAATAGCGAAGAAACCTGAAATAGTCCATTTGTCTTTTTTATAGGCTGCAAATAAACTGGGAATAACCGGTGCGGCTGCCGTTCCTTCATAATATTTTTCGAAAGGCTTGTCTGCAACGGTAGGACCTGTGGCGCTAACCCCGTTGTATGTCATAAAACTGGCATCAATATTTCTAGTCTGATAAGCACTTTGAATGCTCAATCCTACATGGAATCCGTCTTTGGGTAAGAAAGCCAGTCCGGCAGGATTAGACAAAGCACCATCTATTTCTGTAGTAGCACCACGGGATAGCATACGGAGAAAAGCTGCATGTTGATTTGTATTGGTTAAAATACCTCCTGCGAAAGTTGAATTTGAAACGATTAGCGTCGCTGCGCTAATTAATAATAGTTTCTTCATTTATTACTTAATTTTTTTGTTTGCGGACGCAAAGGTAGGATAAAATAACACGCGGACAAACCTTTTGTGCAATTATTTGCATAATCTATTGAAAAAATCAACTGTTTCAGTAGAAACTATTTAATTTTCTTCGTTTATTTCAGAAGGCTTTTGACCCATGATTTTCTGAGTGTTTTTTAGCTGTTGAGTGCCTTGTGGATTACTTGTGGACGAACTTTTTTTAATTAATTCTTTGTCTTATAGTAGTTTAATGCCTATGCTGTGGACAAGTTGTGGACTTATCGTGGATTTTCTACCTTATTATATTAAAACAAAGAAAGAAACAAAGAAAAACTCCCTTAAGGGTTCTTTGAAAAAAACGTCCGTCGTGTTCTGTCAACGCTCGGGTCGTTTTTTCAAACTATGCTGGAAACTTTTGCCAACTATGCTGGAAGTTCCCGGAAGTTTCCAGCATAGTTTGGACATGATATGCCTTTTGTTCCGGAATGGTTATTTCCAGGAATAAATTCTTTGCCTGTTTACAGATTCTTCACCACATTCAGCATGGTGGATTGAGAAGAATGTTGTATCTTTGTAACCCTTTTACGCAATACAAATTTTTTATATGTATACTAACAAAGAAATATGGAACGTGAGTTATCCGATTTTTCTCGGATTATTAGCGCAAAACATTATAAATGTGACGGATACGGCTTTCCTGGGTAGAGTGGGGGAAGTCGAACTGGGAGCTTCCGCCATGGGTGGATTGTTTTATATCTGTGTCTTTACTATTGCTTTTGGCTTTAGTATCGGTTCACAAATTTTGATTGCCCGTCGTAATGGTGAAGGGCGTTACAAAGATGTAGGCCCTGTGATGATACAGGGAGGGACATTCTTGCTGGGGCTGGCGGTGCTCATGTTCGGGCTGACTCATCTGTTGGCTCCATCTGTTGTCCGTCTGCTCATCTCATCTGATTCCATTTTTGACGCCACCATGGAATTCCTCAACTGGCGTATCTTTGGTTTTTTCTTCGCTTTTATCAACGTGATGTTCCGTGCGCTGTATATTGGCATTACACGTACTAAAGTGCTGACGATGAATGCGGTGGTCATGGCATTGGTGAATGTGTTGTTGGACTATATTTTGATTTTCGGTAAGTTTGGAATGCCGGAGATGGGGATTAAAGGAGCAGCTATCGCTTCGGTGATGGCTGAAGCCGCTTCATTGGCTTTCTTCTTGATTTATACCTACGCAAAGGTAGATTTTAAGAAATTCGGCTTGAATCACTGGCAGAAGATTGATTTCTCTTTATTGGGAAGGATTCTGAGTATATCGTGTTTTACCATGGTACAATATTTTTTGGCCATGACTACTTGGTTTGTCTTTTTCATCGCGATAGAACGGTTGGGGCAACGCGAGCTGGCGATTGCCAATATCGTACGTAGTATCTATATCGTGATGCTCATTCCGGTTCAGGCACTATCTACTACTACCAATTCCTTGGTCAGCAATCTGATCGGTGCGGGAGGGATAGCCCATGTCATGCGCTTGATTTGGCGTATCGCACGGATGTCGTTCTTCATCATGATAGTCTGTGTGGCCATAGTGGTACTTTTCCCTCATGCTATGCTTTCGGTTTATACCAATGAGCAGGCCTTGCTGGTGGAATCCGTGCCTTCGTTGTATGTCATTGCTGTGGCAATGGTCATCGCATCGGTGGCGAATGTCTATTTCAATGCCATTTCGGGAACTGGAAATACGCAGGCTGCTCTGATACTTGAAATGGGGACTTTGGTGTTCTATACCCTTTACATTCTGTGGATAGGCATGGTAGTGAAAGCACCGGTTTCGGTTTGTTTCTCCATAGAGGTGGTGTACTATAGTTTGTTACTGCTTAGCAGCGTTATTTATTTGAAAAAAGCAAAATGGCAGAATAAAAAGATATAAGGTTCATAAGTTTTTTGTATTTTTGCACCCTGTTGTTATTCTGAAGGTTAGTAAAGAATGACAGGCAATCATAATTCGTAATTTATAATTAAAGATATATGTTCGATAATTTAAGTGAGAGACTGGAACGGTCTTTTAAGATTCTGAAAGGTGAGGGAAAAATCACCGAGATTAATGTAGCGGAAACGTTGAAGGATGTGCGTAAAGCTTTGTTGGATGCTGACGTGAACTATAAGGTCGCCAAAGGCTTTACTGATACTGTGAAAGAAAAAGCTTTAGGGCAGAATGTGCTTACGGCTGTGAAGCCCAGCCAGTTGATGGTAAAGATTGTACATGATGAACTGACCGCATTGATGGGTGGTGAAACTGCCGAATTGGTGTTGGAAGGTCGTCCGGCAGTTATCCTGATGTCAGGTCTGCAAGGTTCCGGTAAGACTACTTTCTCCGGTAAGCTGGCCCGTATGCTGAAAACCAAGAAGAACCGTAAGCCGCTGTTGGTGGCTTGTGACGTCTATCGTCCCGCTGCTATCGAACAGTTAAGAGTATTGGGAGAACAAATCGAGGTTCCTGTATATAGTGAGTTGGACAGCAAGAATCCGGTGCAGATTGCATTGAACGCTATTCATGAAGCAAAAGCGAAAGGGTATGATTTGGTCATTGTCGATACAGCCGGCCGTCTGGCTATCGATGAGCAGATGATGAACGAGATTGAGGCTATCAAGAAAGCGATAAATCCGGATGAAACTTTGTTTGTGGTCGATTCAATGACCGGTCAGGATGCGGTGAATACAGCTCGTGAGTTTAATGAACGTCTGGACTTTAACGGCGTCGTGCTGACCAAATTGGATGGTGACACCCGTGGCGGTGCTGCTCTTTCTATCCGTACCGTGGTAAACAAGCCTATCAAGTTTGTGGGTACCGGCGAAAAGTTGGATGCTATCGACCAGTTCCATCCTGCACGTATGGCAGACCGTATTCTCGGCATGGGTGATATCGTGTCTTTGGTAGAGCGTGCGCAGGAGCAATATGACGAGGAAGAGGCAAAGCGTCTTCAGAAGAAGATTGCCAAGAATCAGTTCGACTTTAATGATTTCTTGAGCCAGATTCATCAGATTAAGAAGATGGGTAATTTGAAAGAACTTGCATCCATGATTCCGGGTGTGGGGAAAGCTATCAAAGATATTGATATCGATGATAATGCGTTCAAGAGTATTGAAGCGATTATTTATTCCATGACTCCGCAGGAACGTACAAATCCTGAAATTCTGAACGGAACGCGCCGTACACGTATAGCCAAAGGTAGTGGAACCAGCATTCAGGAGGTAAACCGTCTGTTGAAACAGTTTGACCAGACTCGCAAGATGATGAAGATGGTGACCGGCAGTAAGATGGGTAAGATGATGCCGAAACTTAAAAAGTGATGCTTAAATAAACAGATAAGGGAGAAAGTGTGAAACTTTCTCCTTTTTTTATTATGCTGCATGGCTGATTTATACTACATTTGTTGCTCAATGAATAATTTATAAGTAAATAGATAGTATGCAACTAATTGATGGAAAAGCTATTTCGGAACTGGTGAAGCAGGAAATTGCTGCGGAAGTTGCCGAAATCGTGGCTAAAGGTGGCAAGCGTCCCCATTTAGCTGCAATTCTCGTCGGACACGACGGAGGAAGTGAAACATACGTAGCGGCCAAGGTAAAGGCTTGTGAGGTATGTGGTTTCAAATCCAGTCTGATTCGCTATGAAGCGGATGTGACGGAAGAAGAATTATTGGCAAAGGTCAGAGAACTGAATGAGGATGCTGACGTGGATGGTTTCATTGTACAGCTCCCTTTGCCGAAACATATTTCCGAGCAGAAAGTGATTGAAACCATTGACTATCGGAAAGATGTGGATGGTTTTCACCCTATCAATGTAGGCCGTATGTCCATTGGTCTTCCTTGCTATGTATCTGCTACTCCTAACGGTATTCTTGAATTGCTGAAGCGTTACAACATTGAAACCCAAGGAAAAAAATGTGTGGTATTGGGCCGCAGTAACATTGTAGGTAAGCCTATGGCAAGTCTGATGATGCAGAAAGCTTATCCGGGTGATGCCACTGTAACTGTTTGCCACAGCCGCAGCAAGGATTTGGTAAAAGAATGTCAGGAAGCTGACATTATCATTGCTGCACTGGGTCAGCCTAATTTTGTAAAGGCTGAGATGGTGAAAGAAGGTGCGGTCATTATTGATGTAGGTACTACCCGTGTGCCGGATGCTACAAAGAAATCCGGATTCAAACTGACCGGCGATGTGAAATTTGATGAAGTGGCTCCCAAATGTTCTTATATCACTCCGGTGCCGGGCGGTGTGGGGCCCATGACTATTGTATCTTTAATGAAGAATACGTTGCTGGCTGGAAAAAAGGTCATTTACAAGTAAGTGCCATGCGCTTTGCGAAGCTTGATGGATAAAAAAGAATGTGTCAAAAGTTTGGTAATGCTTACAGGATAAGCTGACCTGCTTTTGACACACTTGTTTTCATGAACAAAAGTTATGCCTGCTTTTCGGACTTACCTGTAAAATCATAAGGAAGGATTTTCGCTCTTAAAAGATTATTTTGTTCTTCGGAATGACTATATTTTCGGGAGTGTCCTTGATGTATAGGTCTTTCTCGCTGGGAAGTTCGGGACATTTATGCCCTCATGCTCTCACTGCATGTATAATAGGTTTATTATAAAAGATTTAGATGGTGAGGGTAAAAAATATTGCTCTCACTTATGCTCTTATGCCCTCATTATATTTTGAAGCTGAATTTTGCATAAGAGGCTTGAAAACAGTTATATATATTCTTTTTATAGGCTATTCCGTTTTGATGTAAAGTAGGCTATTTTTAGGCTTTTTTTCTTGTAAGAAGTGCGCATAGAGGATTTGTACCTTTATGGAATATGGCGGATTCCGGCTGTGGTAAAAAAGATCAGGTCATTTTTAAAAAAGGTGACGAGCTTTTTTTAAAAGGCCGCCGTCTTTTTTAAAAACGTCTTGGTCTTTTTTTTAAATGTCCTTGTCTTTTGGACTGGCGGTTGGCATGCTTGCTGACGTGGTTTCTGTTGGGGTCATTGTCATCAATAAGGCATGTGTGTGATATATAAAGATTTGTTGCAAATGCTTGTAGACCCTCTTTCTAATTTTTATTTGTATTATTCGCTTGAAAAAAACGATGGTACTGCTGTTTCAGAACGGGTACAGGTTAGTGAAGCCTGTTGGCACAGTTCGGGGTTGCTCCTACGGAATTCAAGCGTATGAAAACTGTAAATTAGTGTAGAACTTTGTTCTTTACGAATTTTTTCCTATCTTGTACCCTTTAATATTAGAATAGATGAAACAGATCTTCATTCTTTTTTTGCTATGGTTTGGTTTGTCGCTATCGGCGCAAGATCAGATCTCTTTGTTGTTTGTCGGTGATTTGATGCAACATCAGGCTCAAATTGATGCAGCCAGGCAAGGAGACGGGTATAATTATAATGATTGTTTCCGTCATGTGAAGAAAGAAATAAGTGAGGCGGATATGGCTATAGGGAACTTGGAGGTGACATTGGGAGGAAAGCCTTATAGAGGGTATCCGGTGTTCAGTGCTCCGGACGAATATCTTTATGCCATAAAGGAAGCCGGATTTGATGTATTGCTGACCGCTAACAATCATTGTCTGGATAAGGGGAAACTGGGGCTGGAACGTACTATCCTGATGCTGGATTCTTTGAAAATACATCATGCTGGGACCTATAGGAACCCGGAAGAACGCCATAGGAACTACCCGTTATTGATTGAGAAAAATGGTTTTAGAATTGTATTGTTGAACTATACTTATGGAACGAATGGCTTTAAGACTGATGCTCCGAATATGGTTAATTATATTAATCGGGAACAGATAAAAAAAGATATTCTTGATGCGCGCAGGAAACTTCCTGATGTTATTATAGCCTGTATGCATTGGGGAGTGGAATATTGTTCGTTCCCTGAACGATCGGAGCGTGAACTGGCTGGCTGGTTGATTGGACAAGGAGTTGATCATGTAATAGGTTCGCATCCGCATGTACTCCAGCCTATGGAAATTGTAAAAGACTCCCGGACTCCTGCCCGGCATGTCATTGTTTATTCATTAGGTAATTTTATCTCAAATATGTCGAAAGAAAAAACGGATGGAGGAGCTATGGTGAGATTGAAGTTGCAACGGATTTTTCGAATAACTCGTTTAGCGAATTGTGAATATGCGTTGGTTTGGACTTCGAGACCAGTTTTAAGTAAAAAAAAGAACTTTGAATTATATCCTGTTACTTTTATAAATAAATCCATTCATAATGAGGAACTTAATGTGATGAAACGTTTCTTGAAAGGAACTGAGAATTTATTAGGGAAATCGAATGGAGGCATAAAAGAGTATTTTTTGAATAATTTTTCCTCAAAAAGTTTGCGGATATAAAAAAAACAGTACCTTTGCATCGCTTTCGAAAGGAAAGCCTAACATGGTGACTATAGTTCAGTCGGTTAGAGCGTCAGATTGTGGTTCTGAATGTCGTGGGTTCGAATCCCACTAGTCACCCTTTAACATATGAAAGGTTCTGTAAATCTAATGATTTATAGAACCTTTTTTTAGTTTTTATATCTATTAGTGTATTATCATGGTGATAAATTTAAAAGATAATAGCGAAAAGGATAAGTATATCTTGGAGTTGTTCCGGACATCTCCCAAGGAGGCTTTTCGTTTATTATTTGATGCTTATCACATGAAATTATGTATATATGCAGTGCAACTGACCGATTCTTTTGAGATGGCTGAAGATATTGTGCAGGATTTCTTTATCTATTTTGGGAGAAGAAATATTACTTGAAAATAAATCAAAATCTTCGTTACTATCTTTATTTGTCTGTGCGGAATGCGGCAATCAATACTTTACAGAAAAATAACATGTTATCTATGGAGGAACTCTCAGGTCTTGATATGAGTATTCCTGAAGAGTCTATAGATGAAGAGGAGCAAGAGGAACGAAATAAGTTATTATTGGAAAAATTACAAAAATTACCTCGTCAGGAATTACAAGTAGTGAGAGCTGTCATTATGGAAAATAAGAAATATAAAGAAGCGGCTGAAGAACTCCATATTTCTGTGAATACCCTAAAAACTCATCTGACAAGAGCCTTGAGACAATTAAGAAAAGAATACAATCTACACTCACTGTTTTACTAAAATTAAATTTTTCTTCTTTTCCTGTCACCCATTTATTAATTTGGGCTCTCTTTTATTAAAAGAAAGTAATCGATGAACAAAGAGAATCCAAAAAAGAACAAAAAAGTCTTTTGAGTATTATATAGCGCAGCGAAAAGAAGAATTTCGTTGTCAATATGATCATGAACGTTCATGGGAAAACCTGCAATACAAGCTTGAAAAAAGAAGGAAACGCCGTATCAGTTTATATTGTGTAGCGGCATCAGCGGCTCTTCTTTTTCTTATTTTAGGAATTAGTCATATATTCTCTCTCCACAATAACACGCAAAACAAGGAGGCTGTAGTGGCTGCTGTGATTTCATTTCCGGAAACAGGCAGCCGCAAGGCTATCCTTACTTTAGAGAATGGAGAAAAAGTGGACTTGTCTGTTAAAAAAGGTACTATTTCTAATGTAAATTCTACTGTAATCAATAATAATGCCAATCAATTATTGACTTATAGAAAAGTGGAAGAGGTTTCTTCAACTCCTCAGATTAATACACTGGCTATTCCAAGAGGAGGGGAATATCAGTTGATTTTATCGGATGGAACAAGGATATGGATGAATGCTGAAAGTCTTTTACGTTATCCAACTTCTTTCGTTGGAGAAAAAAGAGAAGTATTTCTAGAAGGGGAAGCTTTTTTTGAAGTGGCGAAAGATGCTAAACATCCTTTTATAGTTCATACAAACAGACATTCGGTGGAGGTACTTGGTACAAGTTTTAATATATCTGCTTATCCTGATTATAAGGTATATACAACTCTTGCAGAAGGGCGTATTAAAGTAAGTACAGCTAAAGTTTCGGTTGTGTTAAATCCTGACCAACAAGCGGTTATTGAACTGGATAATGATGATATAGTGACACGTGATGTGCCTGCTTATCTATTTACTTCTTGGGCGAAGGGAAATTATGAGTTTCGTAATACGTCTTTGTCTGAAATTGTTGCCCAACTGTCACGGTGGTATAATGTAGATATCTATTTTAAAAATGAATCTTTGAAAGATAAAAGATTTGCAGGTATCATCTTCAGAGATGAAGAGTTAAATTTTGCTATTGAAGTAATTGAGAGAGTGTCTAATGTACATTTTACCCGCGAAGGAGAAACGATTTACATTGAAGATAAGCACGAATGAGAAAGTAAAATGATAGGAGAGAATTGACTTTTTTTAATAATAAATCAACAAACAATTATGAGTACAAAACTTTTGAGCGAAACTATCTGTCGCAAAGGCCTCATGGTGAAATGCTTTGTTGCATTGATAGTATTTTGTTGTTCGGTGGGTGAAGCATTTGCCCAAACGGATACTAAAGTGACTATCAATGTGAACAATGTTTTAATCAGAACAGCCTTGGATCAACTGCAAAGGGAAGCAAAGATCCATTTTGTTTACGATGAAGAAAATATTGATTCAGGAAAACGGGTAAGTTTATTTTACACCAAAACTTCTTTGAATGCGGTTTTGGACGATTTTTGTAAACAGACTTCATTACGATATGAAGTAAAAAGAAATTTGATTCTTATTTTACCTTCAAAGGCTGAGAAAACAACCGGAAAACATGAACCCTTTTATATGACAGGTGTGGTTATGGATGAAACCGGAGAAAGTATTATTGGGGCTACCATTATGATTGGAGGTACAAGTCAGGGTACTGTAACCGATATAGACGGTCGGTATAGTTTGCAGGTTACTCCTGGTGATTTAGTGTCATTTACTTTTGTTGGAATGGCAGATAAAGTAGTCAAGGTACAAGCTGGTAAGAAAGTGGTGAATGTGAAAATGGAAACTAATGCCACTGCACTGGCGGATGTTGTAGTAACTGGCTATCAGACTTTGTCCAAAGAACGAGCAACAGGATCTTATTCTGTGATTTCAGAGAAAAGTACGAAGGGTAAATTGGAAACGGATGTGTTGTCACGTATTGAAGGATTGGTAGCAGGTATAAATAAAACTTCAAGCAACAGTAATGATGTTGTTATTCGTGGTATTACTACTTATATGGGAAATACAAAGCCATTGTATGTGGTTGATGGTATGCCTTATGAAGGTGATTTAGCATCAATAAATCCTACAGATGTACAAAATATAACAGTATTGAAGGATGCTGCTGCAAGTTCTATTTATGGTGCCCGTGCGGCTAATGGTGTAATTGTTATTACAACTAAACGTGGACAGGAAGGTAAAACTAAAGTAAGTTATAATGGTAGTATTAAGTTGTCTCCAAAACCGGATTTTGATTATTTGAATTTGATGAGTAGTTCCGAGCTGGTAGATATGCAGATTGAGGGGTTTGATTATTATCATACGGCTTATGAGAATTTGAATAAGCGTCAAGCTGTAAATCCGGTAGTTAGCTTATTGTATCAGCATGAACGAGGTCAACTGACAGATGGTCAATTGGCAGATGCTCTGTTACCTTATCGTACAAATGATAATCGTAAACAAATAGAAGATGAATTTGCGCGTGTAGGTATTGTTCATCAGCATAATTTAGCTATTTCTGGTGGATCTAATAAAAATCGATACATGGCTACTGTTAATTATATGGGTGATTATGGTAATCAAAAGTATCAAAGTAAAGATCGTATTGGATTTAGCCTAAAAGATGATGTGGATTTTTTTGATTGGTTATCGGCTGATTTTGGAGTTACAGGAAGCTTTTATCGTTCAAAGGGTGATAATGGAGCAGGTAGTTATAGCAGCTTGATGAGTAGTTATCCTAGTTATTATATGTTAAGGGATTTACAGGGAAATCCACTAGATTTTCAACGTACTAAATCAGATTATGAATTGCAACGTTTGCAAAGTATAGGTTTGATGGATGAAACATATAGTCCGATAAAGAATCGTGCAGAAGAAAGCTATCATAATAATTCCAATTATTATCGTTTGCATGCAGGATTGAAATTTAAAATTCTAGAAGGTCTTAATATTGATTTAAAATATCAGACAGAAGGGACTTATGATAAAAATCGTACTTTATATAGTAATATGTCATATAAAGTGCGTAATATGATAAATGATGCAGCTCAATATGATGCGGCAACAGGAAGCCTTACACTGAATGTCCCTAAAGGTGGCCAATTGGATGAAAGTCGTTATGAATCTTATTCGTATACAATGCGTGCTCAGGTGAACTTTAATCGTATATTGGGAAAACATGCTATATCTGCGTTGGGCGGTGCTGAACGTCGGTTGGTGCGTCGTACTGGTGCGCAGAATTATTATATGGGATATGATGATAATAGCTTGGGAGTAAAACCTATAAATCCGTTAGTTATGTCTCCTATTAATGGTACTGAAGCTTTGTTGGGGTCGTTTAATTGGGTCTATGGTGAATATAATGCATTGACTCATACAGAAGACCGATATGTTTCTTTTTATGCTAATGGTTCATATACATTTGACGAACGTTATTCATTAACTGGAAGTATTCGTATCGATCAATCTAATTTATTTGGTACTGATCCTAAATATCAGTATCGTCCGTTGTGGTCCGTTGGTGGTAGTTGGCAGATAGCTAATGAGCCTTTTATGGAAGATTGCACGTGGTTGAATCGTTTGAACTTGCGTATGACTTATGGTGTGGGTGGTAATGTTCCTAAAAATGCAGGACCGTATATGACTGTGGTTGATAGCGGATATAATGATTGGGTTGGAGATTTTGGTTCGTATATAAAGAATCCACCCAATTCTCAACTTCGTTGGGAGAAAACGGCTTCTACCAATGTGGGGCTTGATTTTTCTGTATTCAATTCTCGTTTAAGCGGTAGTATTGATTATTATTATAAGAAAACGACGGACTTGTTAGGAAATCGTAATGCGGATCCGACTTTAGGTTGGGCAAGTTTATTGCAAAATTATGGCTCGATGTTTAATAGAGGTGTAGAATTGTCATTACAGAGTGTAAATATTCAAAATAAGAATTTTACTTGGGGGACAAATTTAATGTTTAGTTATAATAAAAATGAATTGACTAATTTAGAAGGTACGAAAGAAACGGTTTTTTATTATAGTGCATATAATGTAGCAGCTGTTGGTTACCCTATTAATAGTGTCTTTAGTTATCGTTATGCAGGACTTAATCCGACAAATGGGAATGTGTTGGTGTATAATAAAGAAGGAGAAAAAGTTTCAAAAGTAAGTTCTATTGATGATATGGTGTATTCTGGAACTCGTACTCCAAAGTATACGGCATCATTGAAAAATTTCTTCTCTTATCGTGATTTTGATTTTTCATTTATGTTTGTATATTATGGTGGTCATGTGTTACGTGATGTTGTAGCTGGATATATGGGTGGTGCACCGAGTGCGAATCTTACTCGTAAGGCTTTAAACCATTGGAGGAAACCGGGGGATGAAAATATTTCAGGAGTAGCTCCGTCTTTCAATAGGAATATTTATTATACAGATGCTCAGACATGGTATTCGGCAGACATTCATGTAAAAAAGGCAGATTATATCAAATTGAGAGATATCTCATTGAGTTACAATTTGCCAAAGAATTGGTTGAGGAAATATTTTATAGAATCGGCCGCAGTGACTTGTCAAATTAGTAATGTGTGGTGGTGGGCTGCTAACGGAGATATTGATCCGGAAGCGTATACTACATCGGGGTATGGATGGGGAGCATTGACTCTTCCGAATCCTACTACTTATACAATTGGTTTGTCCCTTAATTTTTAAATGATTGAATAGATAAATATGAAATTATATAAATTTTTACTTTGTGCATGTTTGGCGTTACCTATAATGTCATGTGATGATTATTTGGATATACAACCTAAAGGGATTGTAATTCCGGAAAAGAGTGAAGACTATGAACGTTTATTGAATTATGCTCAATTGCTAAAAGCTTCAGAATCATATCCTAACTTTATGACAGATGATGTTTTCATGCCTTATGAAGATGATATGACTGGAGGATTTGTTTCTCTGGAGTTGCCGAACCAGCATTTATATGCGTTTAATAGTGAAATCTTTGGAGAAGGAGAGAGTGACGGTCTTTGGGAATACTCCTATAATCGTATTTATTATTATAACGTAGTTATTGATGATATAATGGGAGCTACTCAAGATACTGAAGAACATAAAAAGCAATTGAGGGCTGAAGCATTGGTTGGGCGTGCTTTTGAGTATTTGACTTTGGTTAATGCTTATGCTAATCATTACGATCCGTCGACTGCTGCTACAGATCCTGGCGTTCCATTGATGTTGGATAAAAATATCAATAAAACAAATTTGCAGCGCGCTACAGTGCAGGAAGTATATGATCAAATTAAGACAGATCTGGATGAGGCTGCTCCTAATTTACCGGAAAACCGGTGTTGAATGCCTATCGTGCATCTAAGCCGGTGGGGTACGGGATGTTGGCACGTATGTATCTTTATATGGGAGATTACAAAAAAGCTTTGGAGAATGCGGTGATCTCATTACAGAATAATTCAACTTTGATGAGTCTTTTCCCGTATAAAGTAGTGGATCGTGATAAATATATTGGTAGGATCGATGTTCCGGATGGAGATGAGAATCCGGAAAATATTTATATTCGTTTGGCTCCATGGACTTTTGGATTTAGTGCTACTGCATATGCTTCTGAAGAATTGGCGTCCTTGTATGATCAGGAAAGGGATCAGCGTTATCTGTTGTATTTTACGAAATATTTAGGTGGAATAGATTTGGATTATCCTCTTTGGGCACCTTATATTTATGCCAACATGGCTATGTCTACTCCGGAAATGTATCTGATAGCAGCAGAGTGTGAAGCTCGTATAGGTAGTAAAGACAAAGCTATGGAATATATTAACACCTTGCGTGATAGTCGTATTATTGATAATGTACCTTTGGTTGCAAGTGATAACAAGGATGCATTGGTAAAAGTCTTGGAGGAAAGAAGACGGGAAATGCCTATGCTTGGCTGTACCCGCTTGATTGACTTGAAACGTTTGAATCGTGAACCTGAATTTGCAAAGACTATTGTGCATGAGGTGAATGGTGTAGAGTACAAATTGGAACCCAATAGTCCTAAATATATTTTGCCTATTCCACCCACTGTACTTCGTTTTAATCCTGATATGATTCCTAACATAAGATAAAAGATATTTTAATGAAAAAATTAACGATTATGATGGCAACAGCAGCATTATGCTGTTGCTTGGGTTCCTGCAACAGTGGAACTAAGCAAGAATTGGCGAATACTGTTCATTTGAAAGGTCAGTTGCTTGATATGGGTAGCCAGAATGTGCGTATGAGATTTGACGGAGCGGCATCTATGCTAGGCGATAGCGGGATATTTTGTTGAAAACGGATGCTTCCGGTCATTTTGATACTACTTTTGTACTTAAAGAACCGACATATTATACTATCAGCCGCAACACATTGTATCTTACTCCAGGAGATGACATGACTATCAAAGTAACTCAGACAAATACAGAAGCGGAATTCTCGGGAATCGGAGCCGAAGCCAATAATTACATGAAGTTCCGTCTTTTCCCGAAAGGAGGTTCTTATCTGGAAGCCGGTGGTAACTTGCGTGGAGATTTTGTATCCACTAAAGCGTTGGTTGACAGCTTGGCCGCTATACGTATGCATACATTGGATACGTTAAGTAATGTGTCTGATGCATTTAAAAAGCTGGAAACAGCACGGATCAAAGCGGATATTATTAATAGTTATATCTGTTATGCAAGTTATTCAAGGATGTTTGCCGGAGTGAAGAATGAAGAAGAGATGCGGGCTAAATGGAATGAATTTAATGTTTCATTAACTCAGGATGTAACTCCGCTATATAAGGAGATTATGAATGAAGATATGCTGAATGTAGCTGTGGTGCGCGATGTTTTGTCTTATCAGGAAGATTCTACATTAGCTTCTCTTTGGTTTAAAGATATTTCCATTCCTGCGCGTACTACGGAATTATATGCTTGTGCTAAAATAGTTGATAATCTGAGAAATGAAGCTTCTGAACAGACTGTGAATGAGGCGAAGGCATTTTTGCAAACAGTGAAGAATGCTGATTTCGTGACAGAAATTGAAGGAAAGATTGTTCAAGCTTCCAAGTTGCTTCCCGGACAACCTGCCATTGATTTTGAGATGTTGGATGTGGAAGGCAATGTGAAGCATCTTGCAGATTTTAGGGGTAAGGTGATTTATATTGATTTATGGGCAACTTGGTGTGGTCCTTGCATTCAGGAATCTCCGGCATTTGAGGCTTTAGGTAAGAAATATGCGGGTAAGGATATTGTTTTTCTTCCGGTTTCTACAGATACTACAACGAAACCTTGGTTAAGGTACTTGGATGGACATAAGAAAGAATTGACTCAATATCATTCCAATGATGTTGCTTTAAAAGAAAGTTGGGCTATCATGTATATTCCTCGTTTTATTTTGATTGACAAGGATTTCAATATTGTGAATGCATACGCTCCACGTCCGTCAAGTGAAGAGATTGGTACTTTGATTGATTCTGTTCTTAATAAATAGTAAATTTATGATTTATAAAAAATATCTATTATTAGGCGTTTCTTTATGCATGTTAAATGCTTGCAATGAGTCTAAGTCTGTGTCTTTAGAGGGTAGTCTTGATGGAATCCAGGCTGATTCTATCTATTTATATCAAGTGGACAATGAGCATTATGGTAGTGTGAAACTGATTAAATCTATTGCTGTTACCGATGGTAGATTTGCTTATCCCACTGATTCTATACAAGTCGGTCTTTATTGTTTCTCTTTGCAGAATATGGAGCGTGGGGAGTATTTACAGCAATACGCTAATTTGTTTTTGGAACCCAAATCCATGCAGCTTACCTTAGGCAAGGATAAGTATGACCAACTGAGTTTACATGCTACAGGGTCTGCATTGCAGGAGCAATACGAAGCTTTGCTAGAAGCGAAATATATAGCAGGTAATCGTACGGTTCTCGATTCTTTGGATCATATGTTCTATGCGGCTCGTGAAAAAGGAGATCGTGAGGAAATGGAGCGTATCCGGGAGGTTTCCAGTCCTTATTATGAGAGTGCCTCGGAACAGACCCGTAAACTGATAAATGAGGAAATTGCTAAAAATAAAGGCTCATACTTCGGTTTGTATCTTTATTATACCTATCGCTTCCAAAATCATACTTTTAATACAGTTAAAGAGATTGATGAGGCACGTAACTTCATAGGCGGTTTTGATGAGGTGTCCAAGCAAAGTGGTATATATGTAAAAATGCAAGAAGGTTTGGATAAATTTGCTAAGTGTGCTACCGGCAGTGTTGCTCCTGCTATAACAGGAATTGATTTGAAAGGAAATTCTGTCAGTTTGAACGATTTCAAGGGTAAATATGTTCTAGTCGATTTTTGGTTTGCCGGTTGTAGTTGGTGCCGTAAGGAAACTCCTTATCTGTTGAAGACGTACAATGCTTTCAAAGATAAAGGATTTACTATTTATGGTGTGTCTACAGACCGTCGTGAGGAAGATTGGAAAAAGGCTATTGAAGAAGACAAGAGCTATTGGAATCAGGTTCTGTTGCGGAAAGACGATGTGAAGGATGTGTTGGAATCATATTGTATTGTCGGTTTCCCACATATAATTTTAGTAGATCCGGAAGGTAAAATTGTAGCGAAGGAGTTGCGTGGAGATGATCTTTATAATACCGTCAAAAAGTTTGTAAACGGAGCAAAATAAAGAAATGTGTTTTTTAACAAATAAAGCAGTAGGCTGGGAATGTCCAGTCTACTGTTTTTTCTTTTATGAAATATGGAGCTTTTTGAAGGAATGATATTGTTTTATTATAGGTAGTGGTATTCCGTATTGTATTTATTTTTTAAATAAATCTAATGCATGACCCATATTTCTCTAATGTTTTCCTTTTAGAGAACTTATTCTCTGTCGGATAGGTTAAAAGTTTATCTTTGTACCATTATTCAGAAAAGAAATTTATTGATAAAATAGACATAAAAGGATCAAAACGTATAAGTATTGTAAGCGTACAATACTTTTAGGAGGTCTCGTTGGATGCTTGTGTTCAGATTTAAGGCGAGACCACCTTATTCTCGTAGAGAATTTAGATTTTAATTTAGATGATACTTGCTCGTGATGAGTAGGTATCATTTGTTTTTTAGTCTATTCTGTATGGAAATGGCTTGTAAGATTATACATAGAAGATAGAATAATTAGATCACTCTGCCGTTGAAATGGAGGATTTGAGCGGATTATTTTAATTATTGGAAGAATTGTTCTATCCTTTAAAGCATATTGCTTCTATCTTTGCCATACTGAGAAAAACATTAAATTACACTATTATGAAGAATTTTCTTATCTTATCTCTGTTGTTAGCCTTTTTGACTACGGAAGTATGTGCGCAGTGGAAACCGGCTGGTGACAAGATCAAAACACAGTGGGCAAATAAAATAAATACCTCTGCCGTATTGCCTGAATATCCACGTCCTATAATGGAACGTAATGAATGGAAGAACTTGAATGGTTTGTGGGAGTATGCTATCACCGATTTGGGAGGAAATGTTCCGGCGCATTTTGACGGGCAGATTTTGGTACCTTTTGCAGTGGAATCTTCTTTATCAGGTGTGGGACAAAGAGTCGGTGCAAAAAAGGAATTATGGTATTCCCGTTCATTTGAAGTGCCTGTTGCTTGGAAAAATAAAAATGTATTACTTCATTTCGGTGCTGTGGACTGGAAAGCAGATATTTGGGTAAATGATGTGAAGGTTGGTAGTCATACTGGTGGTTTTACTCCGTTTTCTTTTGATATCACTGCAGCGTTGTCTGGTAAGGGAAATAATAGATTAGTAGTAAAAGTTTGGGACCCTACGGATGAAGGGTATCAGCCTAGAGGTAAACAGGTGAATAATCCGGAGGGTATTTGGTATACTCCTGTGACTGGCATTTGGCAGACTGTTTGGCTGGAACCGGTTACTGCCAGGCATATTGAAGAACTTCGAATCACACCGGATATTGATCAACACTTACTGACTGTAAAAGCCCATTTGAATATGAGGGCACCTTCCGATCTGATTGAAGTAAACGTATATGACGGCAATCAGTTGGTTGCCACTGGGAAAAGTATTAATGATGAAGCTGTGGTCATATCTATGCCGGGAGATGCTAAATTATGGAGCCCTGATTTTCCTTTTTTGTATACTTTAAAGGTTACGTTGAAAAGCGATAATAAAATATTGGATCAGGTGAACAGTTATGCAGCTATGCGCAAATACTCTACGAAACGTGATGCTAATGGAATTGTACGTTTAGAACTGAATAACCAACCTTTGTTCCAGTTCGGACCATTGGATCAGGGATGGTGGCCTGATGGATTGTATACCGCTCCCACTGATGAGGCTTTAGTATATGATATACAAAAGACTAAAGACTTAGGATTCAATATGATACGTAAACATATTAAAGTGGAACCGGCCCGTTGGTATACTCATTGTGATCAATTGGGAATTATTGTGTGGCAGGATATGCCTAGCGGTGATCGTAATCCGGAGTGGCAGAACCGCAAATATTTGAAGGTACGGAAAAAAAGCGTTCGGCGGTTTCTGAGGCTTGTTACCGTAAAGAATGGAAAGAAATTATGGATTGCTTGTATTCTTATCCATGTATCGGAACATGGGTTCCGTTCAATGAGGCATGGGGGCAATTCAAGACTCCGGAAATTGCAGAATGGACTAAAGAATATGATCCGACCCGTCTGGTAAATCCTGCAAGTGGAGGTAACCATTATACTTGTGGCGATATGCTTGACTTGCATAATTATCCTGCTCCCGAAATGTATCTGTATGATGCCCAGCGAGCGAATGTTTTGGGAGAGTACGGTGGTATCGGTTGGGTAGTGAAAAATCATATCTGGGAACCGGATCGTAACTGGGGATATATACAGTTTAATTCTTCCAAAGAAGTAACTGATGAGTATATAAAATATACAGATATGCTTTATGACCTGATAACCAGGGGATTCTCGGCGGCTGTTTATACTCAGACTACGGATGTGGAGGTGGAAGTGAACGGACTGATGACTTATGATCGTAAGGTGATTAAAGTAGATGAAAAACGAGTGAGAGAAGCCAACGCACGTATCTGTAAATCATTAAAGTAAGGAATATGAATAAGCTGTTCTTTTGGGTATGTGCAGTCCTTATGACTGCATGTACTTCTTATAAAAATGATGAGGTCTTGACTGAATCCGGTTTAAGTAAAAGTCGTTTTCAAACGGAGATAAATGGTGAGAAAACTGATCTGTTTGTATTGAAGAATAAAAATAAGATGGAAGTTTGTATCACTAACTATGGCGGTCGTATTGTTTCTGTTATGGTTCCTGATAAAGATGGAATAATGAGGGATGTAGTATTGGGTTTTGATTCCATACAGGACTATATCAAATATCCGTCGGATTTTGGAGCAAGTATAGGGCGTTATGCCAACCGTATAAATCAGGGACGTTTTTCATTGGATGGGATAGTATACCAATTGCCTCGAAACAATTACGGACATTGTTTGCATGGAGGTCCTCAAGGATTTCAATATCGTATTTATAGAGGTATTCAAGTGAGTGACAGAGAGGTGAAACTGACTTACTTGTCTAAAAATGGTGAAGAGGGTTTTCCTGGAAATTTGAATTGTACTGTTATAATGAAATTGACGGACGATAATGCTATTGATATTCAGTATGAAGCAGAAACGGATAAACCGACTGTTGTAAACATGACTAATCATTCTTATTTTAATTTAGATGGAGATCCGTCAAAAGATAATTCTGATTATTTATTGACTTTGAACGCGGATTATTATACTCCTGTTGACAGTACTTTTATGACGACTGGAGAAATTGTTCCGGTTGAGGGTACTCCTATGGATTTCAGACTTCCTGCTGTCATTGGAACTCGTATTAATCAAGATTTTGAACAATTAAGATATGGGAATGGCATTGATCATAATTGGGTATTGAATACTAAGGGGGATATTCATCAAGTTTGTGCCACATTGGAGTCACCTGTTACGGGGATTGTACTCAATGTTTATACTGACGAGCCGGGTATTCAGGTTTATTGTGGTAATTTTCTAGATGGGACATTGACGGGTAAAAAAATACAATATATAATTTTCGGGCCTCTGTGTGCTTGGAAACGCAAAAATATCCCGATACACCTAATAAGGCAGACTGGCCTACGGCAGTAGTGAGACCAGGAGAAAAATATCAAAGTCATTGTATTTACAAGTTTTCGGTACATAAATAATGTATGTTAAGGTAGAAGGAATTGTGGAATATAACATTTGGGATAAATAAGATTCAGAGAGGAAGAGTCCTGAAAGAAGCGGTGAGGGCAAACACTGGTTCTTTTGGGACTTTTTCCGGATAATTATTGATATGGAGAATTTAATCTTTAATTTTGTACTCTCTAAACTAAATTGATATACTATGAAAAGAATATTCATAATAGGACTTCTTTTTTTATATGCATTTACTCTTTACTCTCAAAGTAATATCCGATATTATTTCAAAACATTGGATATTCAAGACGGACTCTCGCAAAACACGGTGAACGCTATTTTGCAAGATAAACAAGGTTTCATGTGGTTTGGAACAAAAGATGGTTTGAATCGTTTTGATGGCCTGAGTTTTCGTATTTTCAAAAAAGAGAATTCTGCTTTAGGAAATAATTTTATCACTGCACTTCATGAGGATAAAGAAGGAAATATTTGGGTTGGAACAGATGCAGGCGTTTATGTGTATAATCCTTTATTAGAAGACTTTACAGTATTTGATAGAGTTAGTGACACAGGTGATATGATTAGTCGTGCTGTGACTCGTATTGAAAGTGATGAAGATAGTGATATATGGATTTCCGTGGATTATCAAGGATTGTTTCATTTTGATCGTGTGCAAGATCGGTTAATTAATTGTCTGCATAGAGATAAGCGTAAGAACCAATTGGCCAATGTTACGCGTTTTTGGTTTGAGGAAAAACTATGTTGGGTCAGTTTATATGACGACAACCTATATTATACAAAAGATAATTTTAAGACATTGTTTCCCTTTCAGGATTCTGAAGGAAAAGAGCCTTTTAAAGATGATATCATTAATACTTGGATTATGGGTCCCCATAATTGTTGGTATATCGGTTCTTCTAATGGTTTGACTGAAATTAATCTGACAACAGGGCGGGTAAGGCGTTTGTTGAATTATTATGTGCGTGATTTAGGCTTTAAATCGGATAAGGAATTATGGGTAGGTACGGAGTCGGGGCTATATATTTATGATTTGGAAAAAGGTGAAATAGCTCATCTCACTGTTTCAAACGGGAATGATTCTTATGCTTTAGCCGATAATGCTATTTATTCTATATGCCGTGATAATGAGGGAGGAATGTGGATCGGATCTTATTTTGGCGGGGTCAATTACTATCCGCGTCAATGGACTTATTTTGAAAAATTCTACCCTCGTGATGATATTAAAAATTTTGGGCGTAGGGTACGTGAATTCTGTGAAAGTAATGATGGTACTGTTTGGATTGGTACTGAAGATAAGGGATTATTTCATTTTTATCCGGAAAGTGGAAAGATTGAAAAATTCTCACATCCTTCTATTTATCAAAATGTTCATGGTTTATGTTTGGACGGTGATGATTTGTGGGTAGGCACTTTTTCCGGAGGTTTAAGCCGTGTTGATTTGCTTACGAAGCAAGTAAGACACTATCAAAAAGGTATAAGCCCAAATTCTTTGGATGCCAATAATGTATTCTCTATTTGTAAAACTACATCTGGTGACTTATGGATTGGCACTACATCTGGATTGCTGCGATATAATCGTGATACAGATGACTTTACTAGGATGCCGGAACTAGCTAATATGTTTGTTTATAAAATATTGGAGGATTTTAATGGGAATTTGTGGCTGGCAACTTATTCTAACGGTGTTTTTCGTTATGATGTGAATAAGAAAGAATGGAAGAATTTTATTTTTCACAAGAACGATTCCACTTCATTACCTTATGATAAAGTAATCAGTATTTGTGAAGATAGTCGTAAGCGGTTATGGTTTATGACACAAGGGGCGGGTTTTTGCCGTTTTAATCCGGAAAATGAAAGCTTTACTCGTTTTGATATGTCGAAAGGTTTTCCTAGTAATATCATTTATCGGATGGTAGAGGATAATCGGGGGAATTTATGGTTGACAACTAATAATGGTTTGGTTTGTTTCAATCCGGAAACAGATGATAAACGAGTTTATACTACAGCAAACGGATTGCTAAGTAACCAGTTTAATTATCAGTCTGGGTATAAAGATAAGATGGGACGTATCTATTTAGGTAGTATAAATGGTTTTATCACTTTTGATCCATCTACTTTTGTAGAAAATACTTTTGTTCCACCAGTTGTCATTACAGATTTCTTCTTATTCAATAAACGAATGCAGATCGGCAGTAAGGATTCTCCATTGAAAGAAAGCATCGTCTTTTCTGATGAGGTCGAGTTAGAATCTGATCAAAATTCTTTTTCATTGCATGCGGCGGCATTAGGTTATCAGGCACCGGAAATGAATCAATTGGTTTATAAAATGGAAGGATTTGATAAAGAGTGGTATAATGTAGGGCGGAATTCGGTAATCAATTATTCCAATTTACCATATGGAACTTATATTTTCCATTTAAGAGGATCGAATAGTGACGGAAAATGGAATGAAAAAGAGCGTATATTGAAGATTCATATTTTACCTCCGTTTTATTTATCAGGGTGGGCCTATTTTATTTATTTGCTATTAGGAATTCTGTCTGTGGTAGGTATCATTTATTATTTCCGGAAAAGGAATGAGCAGAAACACCAACAGGCCATGGAGAAATTCGAACGGGAAAAGGAACGCGAACTCTATACTGCAAAAATAGATTTCTTTACGAATGTGGCGCATGAGATTCGTACTCCTTTGACATTAATCAAAAGTCCGCTTGAAAATGTGCTTGTTTCTCCGAATGTATCTGCAGATATCCGTGATGATTTGGAAATAATGAATCTGAATACTACCCGTTTACTGGATTTGGTTAATCAGTTACTTGATTTCAGAAAGACTGAAACACGTGGGTTTCAACTGAATTTTGTAGAGTGTAATATTTCGGATATATTACAGCAGATTTATATGCGGTTTACTCCATTGGCACGGCAAAAGAAATTGGAATTTGTTATTGAATGTTCGGAATCTATCTATGCGTCGATAGATCGTGAGGCGTTGACTAAGATAATTAGTAATCTGTTTACTAATGCCATTAAATATTCTGAAACTTATATTCATGTCCGGTTGTGGATGGAGGATACTTGTTGGTTCTTGTCTGTCTGTAACGATGGCAATGTAATTCCTATGGAAATGCGTGAAGAGATTTTTAAGCCTTTCATACAGTATAAGGACGGATTTTCCCGTAAGGTTTCGGGTACGGGAATTGGTTTGGCATTGGCAAGATCTTTAGCTGAGTTGCATGAAGGGAACTTAATTATGGATGATTCACAAAAGCAGAATTGTTTTATTCTTTCATTGCCAGTAAAGCATGAACATACTATTGCCATTTCGAAGAGTGAGGTTAAGTTGAAAGAGGATCCGAAAGAAGAGGATCCGGGACAATTGCAACAGAAGCCGCGTTACACTGTATTGATTGTGGAGGATAATGTTGAAATGTTGGCTTTTGTTGTCAGACAATTGTCACCTGTTTATCAAATATTGACTGCAACTAACGGAGTGGAGGCCTTAAAGGTGTTGGAGGGGCATACAGTGAACTTAATAGTATCGGATATAATGATGCCCGAAATGGATGGGTTGGAATTATGTGACCGTATAAAATCAGACTTGGATTACAGTCATATTCCTATTGTACTGTTGACGGCTAAGACCACTTTACAATCAAAAATAGATGGTTTGAAATCTGGAGCGGATGCTTATATTGAAAAGCCGTTTTCTGTGGAGTATTTGAAAGTGTCTGTTGCCAATTTATTAAGTAATCATGAAAAGCTGCATGCGGCTTTTGCACATTCACCGTTTATACAGACCAATTCTATGGCTATGACGAAAGCGGATGAAACTTTTTTGAAAACCTTGAATGAAGTGATTGTTGCCAATATGCAAAATCCGGACTTCTGTCTGGACGATATGGCGAGTTTGCTTAATATGAGCCGTTCCAGTTTGAACCGCAAAATAAAAGGAGTCTTGGACATGACCCCTAATGACTATATCCGTTTAGAGAGATTGAAAAAAGCTGCTCAATTATTAAGGGAAGGAGAATGTAAGGTAAATGAAGTATGTTATATGGTTGGCTTCAATACTCCTTCTTATTTTACTAAATGTTTTCAGAAGCAATTTGGTATTTTACCAAAAGATTTTGTGAAATGATTTTTTTCGGCGCATGAAATAGAATAATAGAACTAATCGCCCTCAGGAACTATTCTGAGGGCGATTTTTGAATGTATTATTCTATTAATTGGTTGAATAGTTCTAGCACATTCGGGGAGTTTGGAATACATTTGCATCACAAAAAGTTGAGAATATGATTCATGTAATACTGTGAAAAAAGAAATGCCTATGACATAACAAGAATGTGACCTTCAAATTCTATCTGTTGTATGTATATTTATGATACATACTTGTGATTAATTAAAAAGCGGAACTGAAATCTCCGCACAATTTTACAAATCTAATTCTATAAAAAATGATTAAAAAATTATTACTCTTCTTTCTGACTATTTTTACGATGACTGCTTATGCGCAGAACGTAACAATGACCGGAACCGTAGTAGACACAGACAACCTGCCTTTAATTGGTGTGAATGTGGTTATTAAGGGTACTTCTACCGGTACTACTACTGATTTGGATGGTAAGTTTACTCTTACTGGAGAAAATGGACAAACATTGGTTTTCTCATATATAGGGATGACCCTCCAAGAGATTGTTTACAAGGGAAAACCTTTGCACGTGATAATGAAGGATGATTCCAAGGCTTTGGAAGAGGTGGTTATAATTGGTTATCAGACTGTGAAGAAATCTGATCTGACGGGTGCAGTAGCAGTAGTTGATACCAAAGAGATGAAAAAAAGCTCAGCTGGAACACTTGTCAGTCAGATGCAGGGGCTTGCTACAGGTGTAAACGTTCGTAGTAGTGGTAGAGCAGGTGAGGATGCTTCTATTCAAATTCGTGGTGTGGGTTCATTAAGTAATAATGCTCCGTTGTGGGTGGTCGATGGGATGATAACTGATCCGGGAGTTGACTTTAATCCGGCTGACGTTGAATCTATTCAGATCTTGAAAGATGCTTCCGCTGCCGCTATATATGGTTCTCGTGCTGCTAATGGGGTGATTATTGTTACTACTAAGAAAGGGGTGAGTGGTCCTATGAAGGTGAATGTAAGTGTGAAAGAAACATTGGAATGGAGTCCGAAGTTTGATTTGATGAATGCGGCAGAGTACATTAAATATAATGATATAGCTTATAAAGAAGCGATAAAAGATGGTATAGCCTCCATAACAACAACTCAGAAGCATTCCGAATATGATACCAATTGGCAGGATGAGGTATTGAAGACAGCTTTGGTACAGGATTATAATGTATCTTTATCCGGTGGTGGAGATTCGGGTAGTTATTTTGTTTCAGCTGGTTACTATAATAATGATGGTGTATCTTATGGAAATACGTTTGATCGTTATAGTTTCCGTGTTAACACACAGGGGAAAAAAGGTTGGTTTTCATTCGGTGAGAACTTGGCCTACTCATTAACTAATACAGATCCGAACCAGACAAATACTTATAATGACTTTTTACGTATGATGCCTACTATTCCGGTTTATGATGAGAATAATCCAGGTGGTTATGGATATGGAGATGCGGCTAAATATAATACTTTCGGTGTAAATCCCATTGCACGTGAAAATTTGGAAAAACGCCATATGAGACAAAATCGTCTGAATGGTTCATTGTGGTTGGAGTTCAAACCTTTCGAGTTTCTTTCTTATAAGTTCAATGGGGGCGTTGACTTGTATTTCTATGAAAATTCATGGTTTCGTGGTGAAGGTAATTGGCAACAAAATCAGGAACATCGTGATCCGGAGAGCCAGAAAGCACGTGATAATACTTATAATATGCTGATTGAGCACACGTTGAATTTTAACAAGGATTTTGGAAAACATCATGTCGATGCAGTATTAGGTACTACTTACCAACATCATGAGTGGGAGGGGTTATGGGCTTCCCGTCTTAATTTTCCTATGTTAGGTAATGGTGATTATCTGACAGTGTTAAATGCTGGACAAAGTAACCAACAGAATACTAATAGTATTAGTGAGAATGCCATGATCTCTTATTTGGGACGTGTTAATTATATTTATGATGACAAATATTATCTGACAGCTACTTTCCGTCGGGATGGTACTTCTCGTTTAGCTAAGGAAAATCGCTGGGGTAATTTTCCTTCTGTTTCTGCTGCCTGGAGAATTTCTAAGGAAAGTTTCTTTAAGGTACCTTGGATTGATGATTTGAAGATCAGGGGAAATTGGGGGCGTTTGGGTAATGCTTCTATCGGTGATTGGGATTATGTTGGTACTATTAATCAAAGCATTGTGACGGTATTTGGTGGAGCTATTGTACCTGGAGCCACTCAAGTAAAATTAGTGAATACCAATCTTGTTTGGGAAACCAAAGAAACCGTAAATATTGGTTTTGACGCTAGTTTTCTCAATTCACGTTTGACTTTCAGTGCCGAGTATTATCATTCAAAGACTAAGGATGTTTTGACGGAAATGCCTATTGCCATCTCTACCGGTAATCAAGAAGGGGCACCTAAAGCAAATGCGGCTAGTTTGCGCAATCGTGGATTTGAATTGAGCTTGGGGTGGAAAGATCAAGTTTCAGATTTCAAATATGGTGCATTGTTGAATATTACAACTTTGAGTAATAAAGTATTAAGTTTAGGATATGAAAAACCTTTTATTGATTCAGGTCAGGCAAGAACGAGGTTGAATGGTCCGTTGGCAGAATTCTTTTTGTATAAAACCGATGGGATTTTTAAAACACAAGAACAAATAGATAATTATGTAACTCCTGATGGCGAACCTATTATGATTTCTGGGAAACGTCCGCAATTAGGTGATGTGAAATATATTGATACGGATAATAATGGACAGATTACGGCGGATGACCGTCAATTTTGCGGAAGTCCGTGGGCAAAGATGCAAATGTCATTGGTCTTGAATGCTGAATGGAAAGACTTTGATTTCAGTATGATGTGGAATGGGCAATTTGGTAATAAAATTTATAATGTATCCAAATGGCAAGGACGTTTGTTCTCGGACAATTCCAATTATCTTCGCTTCAAGAAGGGAGAAGAACCTTATCAGGTAAATCAGAATTCTGATACGCCACGTATAATTTATGGTGACCAACGTAATTCATGGGATGCGGATCGTTTCCTTGAAAACGGTTCTTATTTCAGACTGAAAAATATTTCTATCGGATACAATCTTAAAAAGGAATGGTTGAAGAATTTGGGTATTGACAAACTTCGTTTATATGCTACCGGTAGTAATCTGCTCACTTTTACAGGCTATTCCGGGCTTGATCCTGATTTTATAAACACTAATATTTGGAATAGTGGAACGGATAGTTTTTCATATCCTAATACTCGTTCTGTTATGTTTGGCTTGGATTTGACCTTTTAACTTATAAATTAGTATACTGATATGAAGAAAATATATAGATTTTTATTTGCTGGTGTCTTGGCTTTGTGTGCTACTGGATGCAGCTCAAGTTTATTGGATATAGAAAATCCGAATGAAGTAACCAATACTACTTTTTGGAAATCGGCGGATGATGCAAAAGCTGGAGTAAATGCTTGTTACAGTTTCTTATATAAAGAAGGGACTTGGATGCGTTGGTTGTCTTTTCGTTACGATCTGTCATCAGATGAAGGATGGAGTTCGTCTCCTTGGATAGAATTAGGTGACTGGACGCGTTTTCTTTATAATAATTATGATTTCTATGAGGGTAATAAGGTACATTGGGAGCATTTTTATGTAGGGATCTTTCGTTGTAATCAGGTTTTGGCTAATGTGCCTGCGATTGAAATGGATGAGGTTCAAAAGAACCAACTTTTAGCACAGGCTTCCTTTTTGCGTGCTCTGTGGTATTTTCAGATAAATCTTTTGTGGGAGAAAGGGACATTAGTTCTTGAACCTCAAAATGCTGATTACATACCTAAGGATGCTTCAGAACAGGAAATTTGGGATCAGATAGAAAAAGACCTTACGTTTGCAATGGAGAATTTGCCGGAGGCATGGGATGCGGCAGATTTAGGCAGAGCGACAAAAGGTGCTGCTAAAGCTTTGTTGGGCAAGGCTTATATGCAACAACATAAATATGATAGGGCCAAAGAACAGTTGCAATGGCTGATTGATAGGGAAGGCTCTTTGTATGGTTTGCTTGATAACCGTGAAGACAATTTTACCGATTTGAATGAAAATAATCAGGAGGGAATATTTGAAATTCAGTTTGATGATCAAAATAAGGGGGGCACAGGCAATGATGCCAGTATGGCCTTTGGTTTCCAGCGTACTCAGTTTTATGCACCCGGTGGCACTCATGGTACGGGTTGGGGCGATGGTAAAGCGCGTCGTTGGCTAGTAGATGAGTTCTTGAAAGAGAGAAGGGTTGATGGCAGAAATGACTTGCGTTTATACAATAGTATTCTTTATAAACATTTTGGAGATGATTTTCCTGATCAGTCAAAAAAATACTATGCCAATGAAGATGCGTCACAATGGTTTGATGAGTGGGGACAGGATACAGAGGATTGTTATATTCGCAAATACAATACTTCTTACTATCGTGAACGTGAAGACTATTTCGCACGTAATAATTATCGTATTATGCGGTATGCTGATGTTTTATTGAGTTATGCGGAGTGTTTGGTTGAAACTGGAACTTCGGCTTCTGATGCGGCTGTTTATGTTGATAAGGTAAGAGAACGTGCAGGGTTATCCAAACTGAAAGATAGTCGGTGGAAGGATTGTTTAAGTTCAAAGGAGGTCTTTATCAAACGTCTTCAGATGGAACGTGCTTTGGAACTTTGTTTCGAAGGCTGGCGTTGGGCGGATTTGAAGCGCTGGGGATTGCTTGATTCACAGGCTGGTATTGACGAGCTGAAAGCTCGTGACAAGGACTTCAACAATTTTGTGATTGGCAAACACAAACGTATGCCTATCCCTACATCGGAAGTTGAAATCAGTAAGATTGATGATGTTCCTCAACTAACTCAGAATCCTAATTATTAATAAAAAAGAAAGACTGTGTCGGAGTGTTTTTTCTTTTTATAATACTTCCGGCATAGTCTTTATTTAACTAGTATCATTTATGCTTGTCTGCAAAAAAATACTGATCTTCTGTGCTTTTGCTTGTTGCGGTACTTTATTCGCGCAAAACATACAGAATCCGGTGCTTCCCGGAGTAGCGGATGCCGGTGTGATGAAATATAATGGTAAGTATTATATAGGTGGAGTATTTACCAATGGGGATTTTTATGTTTCCGACGACTTGGTTCATTGGGGTAAACCTGTTCATGTCGTGACTATGGATAATGGCTGGAGTAAAGGAAGTGGTGCCGGTAATGAGCAGATTCACGCCAATGATATGTTTTGTTTGAATGGTGATTTTCACTTATATTGGTCTGTCAATTATTGGGGTAAGGATAAGCATGCTGTTCACATTGTACATGCTCAAAGTAAAAATGTGTTGGGGCCCTATATAGAGCCTGATAAAAAAAAACTTGGATGGATAATCGCATTGATCCTAAGGTTTTTAAAGATGATGACGGACAATTATATATGTATATGGTGCGTTTTACTGATGGAAATACTATTTGGGGACGTAAAATGAAGAATCCGGCGGAATTTGCCAGAGAACCAGTGTGCTTGTTTGCATCATTGCCGGATACATGGGAGACCATGGATAACAGAGTGGCAGAGGGACCTTGGGTGATGAAATACAGAGACCGATACTATTTGATGTATAATGCCAATCATACCTCTACTGAGTGGGGGAATTATCAATTGGGGGTTGCGGAGGCAGACTCACCTTTAAGTTTTCAAAATGGGAATAAATATAGCTATCCGGTAGTAAATTCTAATCAAATTCTACTGGAAGAGAATTATGTGGATCTTTTACGATATGGCATCACTTATGAGCCATTGTTTGATTATACAGAAAATAATCCTGGAGTCGGTTGGATGCTTCCGGTATATCAGGCTTCCGATTGGAAGAAAGGAGAATGTGGATTCTCATCTAAAGAGATAAAAGGATCTACCACTCGTCATTTAGGTACTTGGTGGACATCTCCTTCATTGTGGTTACGTAAATCTTTTTTTGTTGGCAAACAGGTGGGAAATTTAGCACTCAGGGTTGCTCATGACGGAGATACAAAAATATATTTGAATGGAACATTGATTTACGAAAAACAGGGACGGGATTATTGTATGGTAAACCTTGATGAAAAGCAACGAGAGCTTCTGAAAAAAGGAGAGAACTTGCTTGCTGTAGAAACAAATAAAGGGCGTGTCCCAATTTTTTTGATGTTTCTTTGTTTGATATGAGGAGTGAAACAGCGGATGATATTTTGATGACCCCGGGACAACCTAATATTTTAAGGGGGCCCAATGGATTTGAATGGTGGCTTATATATATGGCTAATAAAAATAATGAGTGTAGGGGGCAGTATATTAACCGTGTTCATTTCTTTAATAAAACATTATTTGTTGAAGGAATAACCGGTCCTTGTACAGATGGCTATCATCCGGAACCTTCTTTGCCCACTTTTTCAATGAAAGGGGAAACACCTTCTTTTGGAGTGCTGCAACAAGTGAAACCTTCTACAACTTATATGTTTGAAACAGCAGTCAAAACAGATGGAGATGCTGGTATCATTGCGTGGTGGAAAGATGTGGATAATAATGCTTATATCGGTTTCGATACAAAGAACCACAATTGGTATTTGCGTACCATTATTAATGGTAAAGAAAAGGAGGAATATTTCACTTTGCCTAAAGATTTTCGTTGGGGTGTTTATCATCATTTACGTATTGAACGTAATCAGGATTGTTTAAAAGTATGGTTGGATGAAATACCATCTCCTCAAAAACATCTGTTTACAAAGATTATTCCTGTGACGGAACCCGGTGTTCCCGGAGTATTTGATCGGACTAAAAAAGCTTTGTTCGAAGGGGTGACTTATACTATCGGATTTGATGATGACCGGATACAGTTAAAAGAACATTCAGAAATATTGAAAGGTGATTTTCTTGATCATTATGAATTTAGTTTTCAACTTTCAGGTTTGTCCGATTGTAAGATGTCAGGAAGCTATCCGGTTTATGTGGATAAAGATAACTATGTAAAAGCTCAATTTAATGGTATCACGCGTATGCTGGAAGTGGTAGTTGTAAAACAAGGACAACAGATACTTGATAAAAAATATCCGTTGGAACATTTACAAATGGTTTATCCTGATGTGAAGTATACTGATTTTGTCGAAAAATGTTATCGTTTTATATCGCCTTCATGGATAAATGCCCTTTACCTGAACCGTCATGAAGTAGGGAATAAGGCGGAGTTTGTAGACGATATGTTTAGTAAATTTACAATAGAATATTTGAATGAGGGAGAATGGTATCCATTGAATAACAGCGGGGCGACGGTGGCAGAGCATCCGGCTTATAATCGTTTGTCTTTTACTCCGATAAAAACGGAAGGTATTCGTTTTATTAATAAAGACGCTCAGGATTTGGAACGGCATATTTATAAGTTGGGAATTCAAGAACAATTAAAGGAATCTTATAATTTCCGTGCGGTGAGAAGGGGAAATAAGCTCTATCTTTTTGTTGACGGAAGAGAATTAGGGAGATTGGATATTCATTATCCTGCTTCTTGTGTAGGATTTTGTTCTGGAAATTATTCTCCGGTATATAAAGGAATATTGTATTATCATATAGGAAACTGACTAGTATTATGAAAAAAAAATTGATTTTTATTTGGTTATTGATGTTGGGGACATTGACTTCTTGTCAGTCGTGTTCCTCAGAATATAAGAATGTGAATGAAATAATTGTGGAAGAGCTGGAAATACCTGTTCCACTGGGTGACCCGTTTATATTGTTGCACAATGGGACTTATTATGCTTATGGTACTCACTCGGATGAAGGAATAGAGGTTTATATCTCGGATAATTTAAAAACGTGGAAATATAAAGGGCTGGCTTTGAATAAGAAGGATTCATGGGCAGACCGTTGGTTTTGGGCACCGGAAGTATATGAAGTGAATGGTAAATTTTATATGTATTATTCGGCAGATGAGCATATTTGTGTAGCAGTGGCAGATTCCCCTGTAGGACCATTTATACAAAATAAGCAAGAACCTATGATTGTTGAGGAGAAATGTATTGATAATTCTTTTTTCATGGATGATGACGGTACTCCTTATTTGTCATTTGTCCGTTTTAATGATGGGAATAATGTATGGATAGCCGAGTTGGAAAAAGATTTGATAACCCTTAAGAAAGAAACGATGCGCCCTTGTATTCATGTTTCACAGGCTTGGGAGGAAGTGTGGCCTCGAGTCAATGAAGGTTCTTATATTCTCAAACACAATGGAATTTATTATATGACTTATTCTGCGAATAGTTATGAAAGTCCATTCTATGGTGTAGGTTGTGCTACAGCTACCGATATAATGGGGGAATGGGCTAAATACGACGAAAATCCATTATTGCAAAATCCTGGTGGGTTGGTAGGTGTAGGGCATAGCGCCATGTTCACTGATAAAGAGGGAAAACTTCGTATTGTATTCCATGCCCACAAAGATAAAAGTAATATTCATCCGCGTGCTATGTATATTGGTACGGTAAATTTTGAGAATGTGAATGGAACAGACCGTATGAGAATCAGTAAAGAATATATAACTCCTAAATTACTGCAATGAGAAAAAATTTGATCCTGTCTATCTGCTTTTGTTTGGTGTCTTGCTCATCATCGTCTGCGCAAGAAGAAATACCTGATGGTGATAAAACCAGCTATTACCAGAATCCGGTGATAGATTATAGTCTGCCCGATCCTACTATTATAGAAGGTGGTGATGGTTATTATTATTTGTATGCAACCGAAGATATTCGTAATTTGCCGATCCATCGTTCCAAGGATTTGATTAATTGGGAATGGGTAGGTACAGCATTCACGGATCGAACGCGTCCTGATTTTGAACCGGGTGGAGGCTTATGGGCTCCGGATATCAATAAGATAGGTGATACGTATGTACTTTATTATTCTATGTCTAAATGGGGAGGTGAGTGGACCTGTGGTATCGGTTGCGCTACGGCAGACAAACTTTCGGGGCCATTTAAAGACCATGGTCTGATGTTTCGGAGTAACGAGATTAATGTACAGAATTCTATTGACCCTTTCTATATAGAAGATGCCGGAAAGAAATTTTTGTTTTGGGGCAGCTTTCGGGGCATTTATGGCATTGAATTAAGTGAGGACGGTCTTTCAGTAAAACAAGGGGAGAAGCCTCGGCAGGTGGCTGGTACAGCTTATGAAGGAACTTATATTCATAAAAAAGAAGGTTTTTACTATTTTTTTGCTTCCATAGGGACTTGCTGTGAAGGATTGAATAGCACTTACACTACTGTAGTTGCTCGTTCAGAAAATTTGTTTGGACCTTATGTTGATAAGAACGGGAGGACAATGATGGATAACCAACATGAAGTGTTGATTCATAAGAATAGTTCGTTTGTGGGAACAGGACACAATTCGGAGATTGTGACTGATAAAGTGGGTAATGATTGGGTATTTTATCATGCAGTGGCCACAAAGCATCCTGAAGGGCGTGTTTTGATGATGGATAAAATAAGTTGGAAAGACGGATGGCCTGTGGTAGCTACGGATTCTCCCTCATTGAAATCGGAAAAACCTGTATTGTAATTAATAAATACATAAAAATATGAATTGGAAAAATTTAGTATGTAGTGTAATGCTTCTGGTAGGAATAACCTGTGCGGAAGCTGTGAACTTCACACCAGACAATGTTTCTGCTTCCATTGCTCTGAAGGTGCCTGGTAATGATGCGAAGCGGTATCCGCTGACTTTGCAGCAATTGGATAATAGTAATTTTGAATATCAGTGGGTGGCGGCCGATAAATTACCTGTGGTGATTTATCAGAATGTTGAAGAAAAAGACGGCAACCAGCGTATTGTCATTTTTATGACTGCATTGGATGATGTTTATTTCAATTTTGGTGAGCAGGTAATGACTGGTTGTCATCATGATGATTGTTTGTTTTATATGCCTGGATTTTGGTATCGTCGTAACTTGCGTTCTCCTCAAGAAGCGCCGTCTTTTCATACCTCGGATAGCTGGTTGGTTCGTGAAGACCGTTTAAGTACTCCCTTGACTGCTATTTTTGATGAAAAGAATAGGAAAACATATTCTGTTATCCGGCTGGATAATATGGCTTCGGATGCTTTGACTACCCATAAGGAAGGGGAAGTGATATTGTCTGGTAAAACCTCTATAGGTTATACAGGATTTGAAAACCTCTCGGGTATCGCTTCTTTGTCTTTTGGGTTTCCTTACAAGGAAGCTCCTAAAACTTATATTCGTAAATTGACATTGGCTCCTTCGGTTGAGGCCTATCAATTATTACGTAAAGGTGAGAGTCTTTCTCTGACTTGGGAATTACATGAGTCGGAAATTGCTGATTTTTCAGAATGTGTGCAGCATATTTGGGAATATTCTTATGATACAAACTGTCCTCAAATTGTAAATACACCTTATTCTCCTGAGAAAATGAAGGAAGTGATGAGTAATTTCTTCGTGGAAAGCTTTGTCGGAAATACTCCTACTCATTATTATTCGGGGGTGGAATTGCGTACGGCTACTTGTGACCAAACGGATGTTGCCGAAGTGGGTTTTGTGGGACGTACTTTGTTGAATGCTTTTAATGCATTGGAATATGGAGAACAGCAGCGTCGTACGGATTTGGTGACGAATGCTTATAAAATTTTTTTGATTCTTATTTGCAGAATGGATTTTCGGAAACGGGTTTCTTTAATGAAGTAGTACATTATAGGCGTAATTTTGTAGAGTCTGTTCATAGTATCCGCCGTCAGTCTGAAGGGGTATATGCCCTGCTTCATTTTTTGAATTACGAAAGACTGCAAGGTCGTAAACATCCTGAGTGGGAAAAGCGTATAAAAAGTATGTTGGATATGTTTCTGCGTTTACAAAATAAGGACGGTAGTTTTCCTCGTAAGTTTAAAGATGACTTTTCTATTGTAGACAAGAGTGGGGGAAGTACCCCTTCGGCAACTTTGCCATTGGTTATGGGATATAAATATTTTAAGGATAAACGGTATTTGGCAAGTGCAAAACATACGGTGGAGTATTTGGAAAAGGAATTGATTTCGAAGTCCGATTATTTTTCTTCTACTTTGGATGCTAATTGCGAGGATAAAGAGGCATCTTTGTATGCGTCAACTGCCGCTTACTATCTGGCTTTAGCTACAAAAGGAGCTGAACGAGCCCATTATGCTGGGTTGGCGAGGAAGGCAGCTTATTTTGCATTGTCATGGTACTATACATGGGATGTCCCTTTTGCCCCCGGTCAGATGTTGGGTGATTTAGGGTTGAAAACTAGAGGCTGGGGAAATGTTTCTGTAGAAAATAACCATATTGATGTCTTTATCTTTGATTTCGCTGACGTATTGAACTGGTTGGCAAAAGAATATAATGAAAAGCGTTTTTCGGATTTTTCTCAGGTAATCAGTACATCAATGCGTCAGTTGTTACCCTATGAAGGGCATCGATGTGGTATTGCCAAAACAGGATATTATCCGGAGGTTGTCCAGCATACTAACTGGGACTACGGTAAGAATGGTAAAGGCTATTATAATGATATTTTTGCTCCGGGATGGACAGTGGCTTCATTGTGGGAATTATTTTCTCCGGGACGTGCCGAGAAGTTCTTGAAAAAATAGTTTGAAAATTGATAATTTATTATGATGTTAAGTGATTAGCATTTCATTTAAAACTTGATTTTCTTTTCTTTTGTAGGGAAAGGTATGTCCTTTTTCAGAAAATCAGCTTTCTCTTTAAGGAAGGATACCTGAAGTATATTAAAAAGCCGGGGATTGTCTTTACAGATGTTCCCGGCATAATTTTTTACCGTCACTGGCATTATTGTTCTGACTTTACATCTCTTATTGAGTAAAACAAGTAAAAGAAAGAATTTCTCTATGTTAAGATAACAGTTTACTTTAAATTCTTAACTTTGTTCCCCTTGAAAAATGATTGTTACAAGATAATTTAACAGCTAAAATGCAACAATATAAAAAGACCGGAAGCTATAAAACGTATGAATGAGTTGGCGGGTAGCCGGAAGCCTTTCCTTTTTATTATAGATTATAAACAGCAGTGTTCTTTGATAGAGGAAATAAGCCGGATTGATTCTACCCGTTGCCGTTATAACTTTAATGGAGTGAAAAATGTGGATACTGTAACAGAAAGTTACAGTGGGCGGATAGGCTGGAACTTTGTTCCAATGTCTTTGGCAGACTACCGGCAGGCTTTTGAAATCGTAAAACGGAATATTCTGGCAGGTAACAGCTATCTCGCTAATTTGACTTGCAAAGTTCCTGTCAGTACTAATCTTACTTTGGAGGATGTGTTCCGGTACTCCAAAGCGCTTTATAGACTTTGGTTGAAAGATAAATTGGTCTGTTTCTCACCCGAAATTTTTTTGTTTGTATAGAAGATGGCGAGATAAAATCTTTCCCCATGAAAGGAACGATTGACGCTACCTTACCTGATGCGGAAAACTGTTGATGGATGATCCTAAAGAAACTGCCGAACATGCTACTATTGTAGATCTGATTCGTAATGATTTGAGTATGGTGGCGGAACAGGTGAGAGTTGTCCGGTATCGTTATTGTGACCGGCTTGAAACCAATAAGGGGCCTATCTTTCAGACAAGCTCCGAAATATGTGGTGTCTTGCCCGATGATTACCCGTCGCATATAGGAGATATTATATTTCGTTTGTTACCGGCCGGTTCCATAACTGGAGCGCCCAAATCCAAGACGATAGATATTATTGAAGAAGCGGAGAGTTATGAGCGTGGATTTTATACGGGTATAATGGGCTATTGTGACGGCAGGACTTTAGACAGTGCGGTGATGATCCGTTTTTTAGAACAGGAAGGAGAGAATCTTTATTATAAGGCGGGGGGAGGAATCACTTCAAAGAGTGATTTACAAAGTGAATATAATGAAATGATACAGAAGATTTATGTACCCATTTATTGAAACTATACGGATAGAACAAGGAAAAGCGTGTAATTTGTCTTATCATAATGAAAGACTGAACAATACCCTTCATCATTTCTGGCCAGACTGTGCCGGCATAGAATTAGGTGAATACCTGAAATTGACACCGGAGATGAGCGGAATGAAATGTAGGGTGATTTATGATGGCGGTGGAATAAAAGAAATTAGTTATGAAGCCTATCAGATGCGTCCGGTACATTCTTTGCAGTTGGTTTATTCGGATGATATAGATTATACTTATAAAAGTACAGACAGGGAAGCTTTAAACCGGCTTTTTGCCTGCCGTGGAGAACGGGATGATATTTTAATTGTCAGACGCGGACTGCTGACTGATACTTCCATAGCTAATATTGCCTTGTTTGATGGTAAGGATTGGTTTACACCTAAATTACCTTTGTTGAGAGGAACTTGCCGTACAGCATTGATTGACAGCGGAATTATAAAAGAAAAAAATATCCGGCCGGAAGAACTATCTTCTTATTCTTTTGTTAGGTTATTTAACGCTATGATTAAATGGGGAGCGTTGGAACTTTCTACCGGAACCATTTATGAATAATAAGAAAGAAGGTGGAATTTTGAAGATTTTTGTTTGTTTCCTTAAATAATTTGCTATATTTGCAAAAAAAATATAAATACAGGTAGGGTATGAGATTGCGGACAGTTGCCAAGTTGGGTATGGTGCTATCAGTGGTATTGTTTTGTACGGCTGTGGGCTTTTACGGCTTTGCTAAATTAAGCCTGACGGATAAGAGTCGTGAGATCAATCTCTTCTCACTTGTACCGGCTGATTGCATCGGTGTGTTGGAGAGTGATAATATTAATTATTTTCTGAATGAATTTCCTCAACTGAATTATTCTGAAGAATTGGGTAATTTCCAGTTTCCCGGTTTATTTAATTATGTGTTGGGAGGTTTGAACGAATATACCACTAATACTGCTCATGGTCTGAGCAGTAAGATGAGCCGGGTGGTGGTCAGTTTCCATTCTCCGGGTACTCCGCGTGACCAGGTGGTATATTTCCGTATGGGGGCTGATGATAAGGAAACATTGGGAGATATGTTGTTAGAGAGAACTCCGGGAAGTTTTTTCACCTAAAAAAGAAAAATACAGAGGAAAAATATAAGCAGTCTATCCGTTGGGCAATAATGATTTTCTAGCTGTCTATAGTGAGGCGGGGTTCTATGTGGTGAGTTATCAGAAAAGTTTGATAGAGAAAGTGATTGATGCGCGTGAGGATGAGGAGAAAGCATTGAGCAATGATCCCGTGTTTGCCAAAGCGATGCAGAAAAAGAAAACGCATAATTTCCTGACTTTATACGGACGTACACCGTCTATGCCTTTCCTGCAGGATAATAGTAGCTGTTGGAGTGAGTTTGATTTTCACATGAACAGTGATGTGGTGTATCTCACTGGAGATACTTTTATGCCTGATTCATGCGGTTGTGTGAACCAGATGGCCGAAAAATTGAAAAATATTCCAGATATAAGGGAAGATAGTTTGATTATTTCTGCTGATAAAGATTCCATGGCAGATTATATGGAAGAGGCATACGAAAGAAATAGCAGGACATTGTTCAATGAATGTGTAGCTAATCTTTCACGTGACGCAGCCTTTATGCTTGTGGCGGACATGAACAAGATTTCCCGCAACCCGGAACGTTTCGAGCCTTATTTGCCGGCATTTCTGTTGGAAAATGCTCCTTTATTCCATTCGTTTATTCTTTCAACCCAATTGTCAGTTGTAAACGATCGGCTTTCCCATATCATGGTGCTGACATATAAAGATTAGCGCAACTTATGTTGGTGGAAGTGAGGGGCCACTTTGTTTCTAAAATAAAATAACGAGATAACAGTGAGTGCAGCTCCGAATAGATAAGCCATCTTGAAGGTGGCTATTTCTGCTATATATCCGCCCAATAACATGCCGGCGCCTATACCTACATCCCACGAAGTCAAGTAGGTGCTGGTTGCCGTACCACGCTGGTTGTTGGGGGCCAAGTTCACAAACAGCGTGTTATAGGCAGGAAACATGGTTCCGAACCCAATACCTAGTAAAAGAGCTATGGTGAACAGAAAATAAGTGGTCCATTGCAGACTCCATGTTGTCAGCCATCCGCATGAACTCAAACCGAAGAAACAGAAGCAGACCAGATACAGGCCGGCTTCAATAACTTGAGTAACCATTCCCCGGTCTACCAGGCGTCCGGAGAAAAGACGGGAAACTGCCATTCCCAATGCCATAAAGGTGAAAAAGAAACCGGTAGATGCCTGGATACCTATTTGTTTGGCATACATTGCAACGTAATTGGTGGTCATGCCATAAGGGATGGATAGTAATAACAAACTGAAACCTGCCGGTATTCCTTTAAGCAAAATGAAACGGTCCAATGATATAGGTTCTCGTTTTACAGGAGGTTTGTAGGTGGTCTTTACCAATGAGGCGCAGAGAAATCCTATCAGGCAGGAACCTAATGAGCAACAGAAGATAAGCGTATAGTCTGCTCCTGCATCATGCAGGAAGAGTCCGGTCATCGGTCCGATGGACATGGCTATATTGTTTGCCAGCCCATAATATCCTAATCCTTCCCCACGGCGTGAAGAAGGCATGATATCAATGACAATGGTATTTCCGCTGACTGTCACCATGCCGAACGATACTCCGTGTATAATGCGGAATAAAATAAATAAGGTGAGTGTTCCTGCAATGAGATATCCTCCGAAGATGGCGGTAAAAGTGAAATAAGCCAACAGATAAAGCGGTTTGCGGGCAAAGGTATCTAACAGATAGCCGGAGAAAGGCCGTATGCACAGGGCGGCAATGGTGTAACAAGAAAGTACGGCCCCTATAGTTGTTTTGTTAGCGTCGAAAACTTCCGCCAAGTAGAAAGGTAATACAGGCATTAATAACCAGAATCCAAAGAATAATAGAAAATTGGCTGCCAGTATTTCTATATAATTTTTGGTAATCAGCTTGTCCTTCATGAGCAATAATGTGCTAATATGTCAATGTATCAATATGCTAATGTGGCAATATGTTAATATGCCAATTGACCGCGTTCTATTCCGCATGGCAATTGGCATATCAGCACATGGTCACATTGACACATTATTAATTGGCTGCTTCGAATTCTTTCAAGAAGCGAGTATCGTTTTCAGAGAATAATCGTAAATCGTTTACACGATATTTCAAGTTGGTGATGCGTTCAATACCCATACCTAGCGCATAGCCTGAGTAAACTTTGCTGTCAATGCCGTTGGCTTCCAATACATTCGGATCCACCATACCACATCCCAGAATTTCCACCCAGCCTGTGCCTTTACAGAACGGACAACCTTTTCCGCCGCAAATATTGCAACTGATATCCATTTCGGCACTTGGTTCGGTGAACGGGAAATAGGACGGACGCAAACGGATTTGAGTATCTTCGCCGAACATTTCTTTGGCAAACAATAGCAATACCTGCTTTAAATCAGTGAATGATACATTCTTGTCAATGTAGAGTGCTTCCACTTGATGGAAGAATGCATGGGCACGATAACTGATCGCTTCATTGCGGTATACACGTCCCGGACAGATGATGCGGATAGGAGGTTGCGAATGTTCCATAGCTCTTGCCTGTACGGAAGAAGTGTGAGTGCGAAGCACGATGTTCTTTTTCACATCTTCCTGACTGGCTTCGATGAAGAAAGTATCTTGCATATCACGTGCAGGATGGTCTTCGGCAAAATTCATGGCAGTGAATACGTGCAAGTCGTCTTCTATTTCGGGACCGTCGGCAATGCTGAAGCCCAGTCGATGGAATATATCAATAATTTCATTTTTTACAATGCTCAGCGGGTGGCGTGTTCCCAGTTCGATGGGATAAGCCGTACGCGTAAGATCCATTTCGGCGGCACCGTTATCTTGGGTTTCAAAAACTTCTTTCAATGTAGCGATACGTTCCTGAGCCTTGTTTTTCAGCTCGTTCAGTTTCATGCCCACCTCTTTTTTCTGCTCGGCAGGTACGTTGCGGAAGTCTGCCATCAACTCATTAATCGCTCCTTTTTTGCTAAGATATTTAATGCGCAAGGCTTCCAATTCTTCCGCATTGGCTGCTTGCAAGCCTTCAATTTCCTGAAGTAATTGTTCTATTTTAGCTAACATAGTTTCTTCTTTATTTTTTAATGACCGCAAAGTTAGCGAATTAAACCCATATATTTTGCTGAAAACTAAAAAAAACGATATTTTTGCATCGATTTTTTCTAAATATAGAAAATGAGAAAACTAATAATCGGAGTTTGTCTGCTTATGCTGATAAGCTCCTGTGGAGGTGGAAAAAAGAAAATGGACCCCTTCGAGACGCTTACTGAGGAGATTGATTCGCTGACTGCACCCCCGGACACAACAGAAGCGATGGCTGCGGTAGAGGAAGAACCAATGGTTCCCGCTACGGCCGACGAAAGTTTTGCCGACTTTTTCTACAATTTTGCCAGTGATGAAAAGTTACAATTGTCACGCATCGTGTTCCCTTTGCCGTATTATACAATGGAAAAGAAAGAGCACATTGAAAAGGACCAATGGAAACACGATCCTTTATTCAGCCGGCAAGATGCCTATACAGTTCTGTTCGATAAGGCGGAAGATATGGAAATGGAGAAAGATACGGGGCTTACCAGTGTCAAGATAGAATGGATTTACTTGAAGAAGGGAAAAATCAAGCGGTACTATTTTGAGCGTCTGAAGGGGCTGTGGAAACTGGAAGCCATAGATTTCGCGGATATGCCGAGAGAGGATACCGGTAAGGAGGACTTCTTTGAGTTTTATGAACGTTTTGCCAATGATTCGGTTTTCCAGTTGTCACGTTTGCACGAACCGTTGAAGTTTGTGACTGCTGATCCCGAAGACGAGTTTCAGATACTGGAAACGACTTTGGAGGCCGGACAATGGTTCGCATTCCAGCCTGTGTTGCCTCGTGAGAATTTGACAAATGTGAACTATGGCCAGAACGAGAATGTGCATTCCAATACGAAAGTGATTGAAATGAAAGGTTTTGGCAATGGATTTAATAATACGCTCTATTTTGAACGGCGGCACGGTCTATGGAAACTGATGCAGTTTGAGGATCTGAGCGATTGATTTGATTGTAAATGAAGGAAATAAAAGACTATTCTCTGTTGCCTCATAATACATTTGGTATGGATGTGAAGGCATCTTTGTTTGTGGAATATGAATCGGTGACAGAGCTGCAATCCATCTTGTCGGATAAAAACCTGATGGCCGGTAACTGGTTGCATATCGGCGGAGGAAGCAATTTGCTTTTTAAAGGTGATTATGCAGGGACTGTCCTGCATTCGGCTATCCGGGGGTATGAGGTGGTTGCTGAAAACGAACAGGAAATAGAGGTAAGGGCAGGAGCCGGTGAGGTGTGGGATGATTTTGTGGCATATACCGTGAAGAACAGTTGGTATGGTGCTGAAAATCTGTCATTGATTCCCGGTGAAGTGGGTGCTTCTGCCGTTCAGAATATCGGTGCGTATGGTGTTGAGGCAAAAGATTTGATTGTAAGTGTGGAAACCGTCGAGGTGGAAACCGGCAGGAAACGGATTTTTACCAAAGAGGAATGCCGTTATGCTTATCGTGAAAGCATTTTCAAGAAAGATTTGAAAGGTAAATATATAGTGACTTACGTCACTTATCGTTTAAGTAAGCAGCCGGTTTTTAATCTGGAGTATGGAAATGTGCGTGGCGAATTGGAAAAGCGAGGAGGTGAGGTGGCATTGGAGAATGTAAGGAAGGTGATTATTGCCGTGCGTGAAGCCAAGTTGCCCGATCCCCGGGTGCAGGGAAATGCCGGAAGTTTCTTTATGAATCCGATTGTTCCACGCAGGCAGTTTGAAATAGTACAGCAACAGTATCCTGATATGCCACATTATGAAGTGGATGGCAATCGGGTGAAGATTCCTGCTGCATGGATGATAGACCGTTGCGGCTGGAAAGGCAAACAAATAGGGCGCGCGGGTGTTCATTCTAAACAGGCGTTGGTCTTGGTGAACTGTGGAGGCGCTACGGGAGATGAAGTGATTGCTCTTGCCAGACGGATACAGGAGTCTGTGCTTCAAAAGTTCGGGGTAGCTATCTCTCCCGAAGTGAATTTTATATAAAGTATAATATGAAGATTACAATACTAGGCAGCGGAACGTCTACGGGAGTACCCGAAATAGGGTGCAAATGTCCGGTATGTACCAGCAGCGATCCCCGGGACAACCGTTTGCGTTGTTCGGGACTGATAGAAACGGAAGGGCTCCGGATTCTGATAGATTGTGGTCCCGATTTCCGTGAACAGATGATACGGTTGAACGATTTCAAACCGTTGGACGGTGTTTTGATTACTCACGAACACTATGACCATGTAGGAGGCTTGGATGATTTGCGTCCTTTCTGTCGTTTTCGTGATGTGCCGGTTTATGCCGAACAATATACAGCAGAGCGTTTACGCCAGCGTATTCCTTATTGTTTTGCCGAACATCTTTATCCGGGAGTTCCCCGTATTACATTAGAGGAAATTGTTCCCGGTTCTCCTTTTATTATCGGCAATCCCGAAGGAAACAAAGTAGAAGTGACACCTCTTCGGGTAATGCACGGCAAATTGCCCATTTTGGGATACCGTATCGGCAAGATGGCATGGATTACCGATATGCTGACGATGCCCGGGGCTGAATATGATTTGTTGCAAGGACTGGATGTGTTGGTAATGAATGCATTGCGTCCCCAGACTCATAATACCCACCAGAATTTGAAGGAGGCTTTGGACAATGCACAAAGAATAGGAGCCGGGGAAACTTATTTTATTCACATGAGTCATCATATGGGATTACATGCTGATGCTGAACGGTTATTGCCGCCGCATGTGCATTTTGCATACGATGGAATGAGAATTAGTTTATAAAGCCGGCTTCAACGAATACCGGCACAATCCGTTCAATCCGCATTCCGAACATTTCGGTGTCCGTGCCATACAAACATATCTTCCGTGTAAAATAAGCCAATGATGTGCGGTGGGCACAATCTCCTTCGGAATATACTTCATCAGATATTTCTCGGTAGCCAGCGGTGTGGTGCAGGTTTGAGGAACCAGTCCGATGCGGTGGCTCACGCGGAACACATGTGTATCTACTGCCATGGCCGCTTTGTTGAATACTACACTTTGAATGACATTAGCCGTCTTGCGTCCCACTCCCGGCAGTTTAATCAGTTCTTCCAATGTTCCCGGTACTTCGCTATGAAAATCCTTCACCAGCATTTGCGCCATGCCTACTAGATGTTTTGCCTTGTTGTTGGGATAACTTACACTCCGTATGTATTCATAAATCACTTCCGGCGTCGAAGCAGCCAGTGCCTCAGGAGTCGGGAAATCCCGGTAAAGAGGAGGGGTGATCATATTTACCCGTTTGTCCGTGCATTGTGCACTCAGGATAACGGCTATCAACAACTCGAATGGGTTATTGTAATGAAGTTCAGTTTCGGCAACAGGTATCGTTTCTTGAAAATAAGCGATCACCTTGTTATAAAGTTCTTGTTTTTTCATATTACCTTCTTTTTTCGGTTGCAAATATAATTGATAAATCAATAAGGTAGAATTATTCGGGCAATTCATTTGTTTAGTTGAGTAAACTTCTTATATTTGCATAAATATATTAGATTTATGCAGCTTAACGTAAAGAATGAAACTTCTACATTGAAAGCTGTGGTGCTTGGACAACCCGGTTCCATAGGGAAGGTCCCCACGCTGGAAGAAACTTATGACGCCAAGTCATACGAGTCCGTATTGCATAACATATATCCCCATGAAGAAGATATTTTCAAAGAGATGAGATGCTTTGAAAGCGTATTGTTGAAATATGGGGTACAGGTCTATCGCCCGTGGACACTGGAGAATTGTAATCAGGTGTTTGCCCGTGATGTGGGGTTTGTGATTGACGACAAGATTATTGTTTCCAACATCATCCCCAACAGGGAAGATGAGAAGGAAGCTTACGAAGTGGTCTATAATCAGATAGCTTATAACAAGATTTTCAACCTTCCCGAAAAGGCGCACGTAGAGGGAGGTGATGTGGTGCTTTACAATAATATTGTGTTTGTAGGCCTTTATACCCAGCCCGATTATCCGCAGATGAAGACGGCACGTACCAACCGATATGCTTTTTCCTTTCTGAAAGAAATCTGTCCGGGGAAGATATTCATCCCCTTGGAGCTGAAAAAACATAATACAGATCCACGTGCGGGGATTCTGCATCTGGATTGTACCTTTATGCCGGTAGGGAAAGGGCATGCGATTATTTATAAGGACGGATTTATGTATCCTCAGGATTATCATACTCTGCTCGATTTGTTCGGCAGGGAGAATGTATTTGAAATAACGCGGGAAGAGATGTACTATATGAATACGAATGTCTTTTCCATCTCTCCTGAGGTGGTGGTTTCTGAAAAGAACTTTATCCGCCTGAATACCTTTATGGAAGAGGTATGGGGAATGACGGTAGAGCGTGTACCTTATTATGAAATATCTAAGATGGGCGGACTGTTGCGCTGCTCCACCTTACCATTAATCCGAGAAAATGACTAAACAAACAACAAACCACATTTTGATGGTGGAACCCGTAGCCTTCGGGTTCAATGAAGAAACAGCGGCTAACAATTATTTCCAGCAGCGGACAGTTGCGGCAGGTGAGACAGTACAAGCTTGTGCCTTGAAGGAATTTCGGGGCATGGTGGATAAGTTGCGTGCAAACGGCATAGAGGTAATAGCGGTGCAGGATACCCCGATACCTCATACTCCGGATTCCATATTTCCGAACAACTGGGTGTCCTTTCACGACGACGGAACGGTGGTGCTGTATCCTATGTTTGCGGAAAACCGCAGGGCGGAAAGACGGGCGGATATTTTGCAGCGGATAGAGTCGGAGGGGTTCAGCATCCGTCGGAAGGTAGATTATACAGGTTTTGAGGAAGAAAACCGCTTTCTGGAGGGGACCGGGGGAATCATTCTGGACCGAGTGAACCGTTATGCATACGCGGCTTTGTCGCAACGGGTGGACGAAGCATTATTGGGTCGGTTCTGCAAGGAACAGAACTTTATTCCAGTGCCCTTTCGCGCCTATCAGACTGTAAACGGACAACGTCTGCCCATTTATCATACCAACGTCATGATGTGTGTGGCAACAGATTATGCGGTCGTTTGTCTGGACAGCATTGATGACGTGGAAGAGCGTGAGCAGGTTTGCCACATCTTGCGGCAGACAGGGAAAGAAATCATCGCCATCTCCGAGGAACAGATGCATCACTTTGCCGGAAATATGCTTCAGGTGGAGAACGGGAAAGGTGCATTGTTTCTAGTGATGTCTCAAAGTGCTTACGATTCGTTGGATGAAGGCCAGTTACAACGGCTGTCTAAGTATAACGCGTTGCTTCCCATGCCCATCCCTACCATTGAAACTTTGGGAGGAGGAAGTGCCCGTTGTATGATGGCGGAAATATTCTTGAAGAAAGAAAAACATTAAATAATAAAAAGCTTATGGATGCAAAATTATCGGCAGCTCAATTAATGGAGCTTGAGAACAAACATGGAGCACACAATTATCATCCTGTTCCTGTGGTATTGGATAAAGGAGAAGGTGTGTTTGTATGGGATGTGGAAGGAAAGAAATATTATGATTTCCTTTCCGCTTATTCGGCGGTGAACCAAGGACATTGTCATCCGCGTATTATTGATACGTTGGTAAAACAGGCGCGAAAGCTGACTTTGACTTCACGCGCTTTTTATAACAGCCAGTTGGGACGGTATGAAGAATTTGTCACCCGTTATTTCGGATATGACAAGGTTTTACCGATGAATACGGGAGCCGAGGCGGTAGAAACCGCATTGAAGCTTTGCCGCAAATGGGCGTATGAAGTAAAAAAGCTTCCCAAGGATACGGCGGAAATCGTTGTATGCCGGAATAATTTTCATGGGCGTACTACCACTATCGTTTCTTTCTCCATTGATCCGGACGCTTACAATAACTACGGACCTTTTACTCCCGGCTTTGTTGTGATTCCTTACAATGATGCCGAAGCGCTGGCGAAAGTGCTGGACGAACATCCCCATGTGGCCGGATTCCTGGTTGAGCCCATTCAGGGAGAAGCAGGTGCTTATGTACCCGATGAGGGATATTTGAAAAAATGTTACGACTTGTGTCGTGCCCACAATGTACTTTTTATAGCCGATGAAGTGCAGACCGGCATTGCCCGTACAGGCAAATTGCTGGCTTGTGACTATGAGAATGTTCATCCGGATATCCTGATTTTGGGAAAGGCTTTATCGGGTGGGGCCTGTCCTGTTTCTGCAGTATTATCATGCAATGAAGTGATGGATGTTATCCGTCCGGGACAACATGGTTCCACTTTTGGCGGAAATCCTATTGCTGCGGCAGTGGCTGTTACGGCACTGGAGGTGGTACGGGACGAACAGTTGGCGGACAGGGCATACAGACTGGGATTGATATTCCGGGAAGAGATGAGAAAACTGTGTGAAACATCTCGTGTGGCTTCTTTTGTCCGGGGCAAGGGATTGTTGAATGCGTTGATAATCAATAATGATGAAACGAAGGATTTGGCGTGGGAAATTTGCTTGAAATTGGCCGAAAACGGCTTGCTGGCCAAACCGACACATACGAATATTATTCGTTTTGCTCCGCCATTGGTGATTACAGAAGAACAATTAAAGGAGTGTATCGAAATTATAAAGAAGACGATTGCTTTGTTTGAATAAAGGATTTTTTATCCTGTCTTTTAGGGGTGGATTCAATCTGCCCCTCTAATCGTTTTCACTGATACCCACCTGTTTATGACGCTTCATCTTTCACTGTTCCATACTGTTTGGCAATCAAGGAAGTATAGAAAAAGTAATTATTTGATGAGGCTGTTCTTCTTGATAAGAATATTTAATGCAGTTATATCCGGTTAACTCGGAAATAATTTCTATCTTTGCACCCCGAATTAAAAAATAGACGTATGATGCCGTGAATAGCGGTCGTGTATTCTAGAACACCACGTAAAAAACAGGAGAAATGAAGAATAATAACACTGTATCTGTATCGTTCATGTTGCTTGGCATACTGTTTTGTGTATGTCTTGTCGCAGCAAATTTATTGGAGACCAAAGTAGTCCAGATCTGGAAAATTACGGCAACTGCCGGATTGGTTGTATTTCCTATCTCTTACATTATCAATGATTGTATAGCCGAAGTATGGGGCTTCCGCAAGGCACGTCTTATCATCTGGATGGGCTTTGCCATGAATTTCATGGTGGTAGCTTTGGGGCAGCTTGCCATTCTGATGCCCGCAGCTCCGTTTTGGGAAGGAGAGGAGGGCTTCAACTTCGTTTTCGGCATGGCGCCCCGCATCGCTGTAGCCAGTCTGACCGCTTTCTTGGTCGGCTCTTTTCTGAATGCCTATGTCATGAGTAAAATGAAGCTGGCCTCGGGGGGAAAGAACTTTTCACTTCGTGCTATCACTTCTACCTTGGTGGGTGAGAGTGCCGATTCCATGATTTTCTTTCCTGTTGCCTTCGGAGGTTTGATGCCTGCCGGTGAACTGATAAAGATGATGGTTATTCAGGCGGTGCTCAAGACACTCTATGAAATTATTATCCTGCCTGTTACCATCCGTGTGGTAAATTACATCAAGAAGGTGGATGGCAGTGATGTCTTTGATGAGCATATCTCATACAATGTATTAAAAATCAAAGAACTTTAATAAGTTGCTGATGTGTCAGTGTGCCGGTTAGCCAATTACCATGCGGTATATGGCGCAGCATATCCACATAGCGCAGCAATTGGCACATTAGTAAATTGAAAAATTATCAACAATGAATAAAAGTGACGCATTGGTTGTGTTCAGCGGAGGGCAGGACTCAACCACGTGCCTGTTTTGGGCAAAAAAACATTTCCGCAAAGTGTATGCTTTAAGTTTTATCTATGGACAAAAGCATGTGAAGGAAGTGGAGCTGGCCCGTGCTATTGCCGGAAAGGCAGGTGTGGAGTTTAAAGCGATGGATGTTTCCTTTATAGGCAACCTGGGTAAAAATTCGCTGACAGATACTACGATAACGATGGATGAGGTGAAGCCTGCCGATAGTTTCCCTAATACGTTTGTGCCGGGGCGGAATTTGTTCTTTCTGAGCATTGCAGCTGTCTATGCACGCGAATTGGGGATCAATCATATCGTGACCGGTGTGTCGCAGACAGACTTCAGCGGTTATCCTGATTGCCGGGATGCTTTTATCAAGTCACTGAATGTGACGTTGAACCTTGCCATGGACGAGCAGTTCGTGCTTCACACTCCGCTGATGTGGATTGATAAAGCGGAAACATGGGCGTTGGCGGACGAATTGGGCGTGCTCGATTTGATCCGGCATGAAACGTTGACTTGCTATAATGGCGTACAGGGAGATGGCTGCGGTCATTGCCCGGCCTGTAAGCTCCGTCGTGAAGGATTGGAAAAGTATCTGGAGATAAAGGCGGAAAGAGAGAAACGATAGGATAAATGAATGTGTTTTCTCCTTGTATGAAAGGTGTTTTCTTTTTGCCGAGTATATTGTTTCACTTTAGTGAGCAAGTTTTATTACTAGAGTGAAGAAATTTCATCACTTTAGTGGTACAACTTCATCACTCTAGTGAAACGATCTGCTCGAAGCGGGGAGAGAATTTCTTTTCTAAGGTATGATAGAGAAAACATGAATATGAAAAAATAACTTTAATGGAAAGAAAAGAATGAATTGACCCTTCTCGGGGCGAAAGACCGAGTACCAGGCAGGAGTTATGCTCCCGAA